>Ga0116227_10000436_pt1 | contig 80528 bp, 62 predicted proteins | sample S1TSphgellanicum_FD_89693 | JGI IMG/M metagenome (GOLD analysis project Ga0116227, IMG submission 89693) | Host-associated microbial communities from peat moss isolated from Minnesota, USA - S1T2_Fb - Sphagnum magellanicum MG | ecosystem: Host-associated > Plants > Peat moss > Unclassified...
CGGTCGCGAGATAGCGCGCAAGGCGTTCATCGCGCATGTCCGCGCGTCTGTCGATGCCGCGCCCATCCCCTGGCGCTTCGACAAGACGGTCCTGCTCGATGTCGTCGCGCCCGCGGCGTAACGTGCCAAGCCGGGCCCGCTGCCGAGACTGCGGCGGGTGTGAAATACCAGAGACGCTTCGAGAGCTGCCAACGTGACGCACCCCAACGAGCTGCCGCTTTCACCCCTTTCCGCGCTGCAATTCTATGCAACGGCGCCGTACCCCTGCAGCTATCTGGAGGGGCGCGTGGCACGCTCGCAGGTCGCCACGCCCAGCCATCTGATCAACTCCGATGTTTACACCGACCTTGTCAAGGCGGGCTTCCGGCGCTCCGGCGTGTTCACCTACCGCCCCTATTGCGACGGCTGCCGCGCGTGCGTGCCGGTGCGCGTGCCGGTGGACCGGTTCGAGCCGAACCGCACGCAGCGCAAAGTGTGGAAAAAACATGGCGGCCTCATCGCCACGGTCGCCCCGCTGCATTACGACGAAGAACACTATGCGCTTTACATGCGCTATCAGTCGGCGCGGCACGCGGGCGGCGGCATGGACCGCGACAGCCGCGACCAGTACGAGCAGTTCCTGCTGCAAAGCCGGATCAACTCGCGGCTCGTCGAATTCCGCGAGCCGCTGGCCGGATATCCCGATGCGCCAGGCATCCTGCGCATGATCAGCATGATCGACATCCTCGGCGACGGGTTGTCCTCGGTCTATACCTTCTTCGAGCCGGAGCTGCCGCACAGCAGCTTCGGCACCTACAACATCTACTGGCAGATCGAGCAGGCGCGCAGCCTGCGCCTGCCCTACGTGTATCTGGGCTACTGGATCCGCGAGAGCCAGAAGATGGCGTACAAAGCCAATTTCCGGCCGCTCGAAGGCCTCGTCGACGGCGCCTGGAAAACGCTCGACCCGCATAGCCTCGAGCTGGCGCCGGTCGACGCCGCCATCCAGGGCCGGCGCGGCCCGATACGGCTGTGACGCCGGCGGCGCGGCCCTGAGGCAAGCACCAGCGTCCGCGATCGCCCCCATCGCGTCCTACGCACCCTGCCGCCCCGTCAAAGCCGGTAAAATGGCGGGTTCCCATTTTTAGCCGCCCGGCTCCGCCCTGTGTTCAGTTCCCTCTATCCGCTCGTACGCGCCCAACTCTTTCGCATGGACGCGGAAGATGCTCACCATCTGACCTTGCGCCTGCTCGGCGCAGCCGGCCGCACCGGCATCGCCGGCACGCTCGCGCCGCGCGTGCCCGATGCGCCACGCACCGTGATGGGGCTCACTTTCCGTAACCCGGTGGGCCTCGCCGCCGGGCTGGACAAGGACGGCGCGTGCATCGACGGGCTGGCGGCCCTCGGCTTCGGCTTTATCGAAGTGGGGACCGTCACGCCGCGCCCGCAGGCGGGCAATCCGCGGCCACGCATGTTCCGGCTGCCGGAGGCAGGTGGCGTGATCAACCGGATGGGCTTCAACAACGCCGGGGTCGACCAGTTCGTGAAGAACGTGCAGGCCGCGCGCTATCGCGGCACGCTGGGTCTGAACATCGGCAAGAACGCCGACACGCCGATCGAGCGCGCCGCCGAAGACTACCTGTACTGCCTCGAACGCGTGTATCCGTTTGCGAGCTACGTGACGGTCAACATCTCCTCGCCGAACACGAAGAACCTGCGCCAGTTGCAGGGCGCGGGCGAACTCGATGCCCTGCTCGCCGCCTTGAAGGACAAGCAGCAGCGCCTCGCCGACCTGCACGGCAAGCTGGTGCCGCTCGCGCTGAAGATCGCCCCGGACCTCGACGACGAGCAGATCAAGTCGATCGCCGACACGCTGCTGCGGCACCGCTTCGAAGGCGTGATCGCCACCAATACGACGCTCTCGCGCACCGCGGTGACGGGCCTGCCGCACGCTGACGAAGCCGGTGGCCTGTCGGGCAAGCCGGTGTTCGACGCGTCCAATGAAGTGATCCGCAAGCTGCGCGCCGAGGTCGGCGAGACGGTGCCGATCATCGGCGTCGGCGGCATCTTCTCGGGCGCGGACGCACGCGCCAAACTCGCAGCCGGCGCGGCGCTGGTGCAGCTCTACACGGGCTTTATCTACCGCGGCCCCGCGCTGGTGGCAGAATGCGCACAGGCGCTGGCTTAAACTGAGACACTGCCGGCACGCGGGCTGAAGCGCGGGCTGAAGCACCAACAGGCCAAGGGTCCGACCAGGTTATATAGGCATAAACAAACAGTATTTAAGTGCCGATAGTCTGCTTTGTTATCCTTTCCGCTGTTCAAACCGCCCTCCTGGGCAACAAGCATGAATAAGGGAACACGATGAAGTTTGGCTTGCTGAAAAACATTCTGGTGGCCGGCCTGATTGGCGCCTCGTTCACCGCCGCGACGGCCCACGCGGACGACCTGCTCGACCAGGTCAAGCAACGCGGCACGCTGCGCATCGGCCTCGAAGGCACGTTCCCGCCGTTCGATTCGAAGGCGCCGTCGGGTGAGCTGGTCGGTTTCGACGTGGACATCGCCAAGGCCGTCGCCGCGAAACTCGGCGTGAAGCCCGAGTTTGTGACGACGGAATGGAGCGGCATCATCGCCGGCCTGCAGGCCGGCAAGTTCGATGTGATCGTCAACCAGGTCGGCATCACCGACGCCCGCAAGCAGGTGCTCGATTTCTCGCCCGGCTACACGTTTTCGGCTGCGCAGCTGATCCAGCGTAAGGACGACACGCGCCAGTTCAAGTCGCTGGACGATCTGAAGGGCAAGAAGCTCGGCGTCGGTCTGGGCACGAACTACATGGACATGGCGAAGTCGGTGCCGGGCATCGATGTGAAGACCTATCCGGGCGCGCCCGAGTATCTGGCCGATCTGGCCGCCGGCCGTCTCGACGCCGCGCTGAATGACCGCCTGATGCTCGCCTACCTGCTGAAGACCTCGCCGCTGCCGCTGCGCACGGGTGCGATGGTCGGCGCGGGCACGCCGTCGGGCATTCCGTTCAAGAAGGGCAATCCGAAGTTCGCCAAGGCGATCGACGACGCAATGACCCAGCTCGAAGCGGACGGCACCTTCGCGAAGATCTCCGACAAGTGGTTCGGCATCGACGTGACCAAGCCCGTCACGAACTGAAGCTGACTGCGCCGGTAGAAAACCCCACGCGGGACACAAGGCGGCATCCTGGCGATGCCGCCTTTTTCTTTGCAGCAACGCCCATGCGCCCCGCCCTGGTGAGCGCGCGTATACGTCTGCGCCCCATCACCCGTTTATGATGTGCGCTTTGTTGCACACAACACTCACCGCCCATGTCCACCACTTCCCTGCTCGTCCAATCGCTCCCGGTGCTCGCTCAGGGCGCCGTCCTGACGGTCAAGTTCGCGGTTCTGTCGATGATCTTCGGGTTGCTGGCCGCCAGCGTGCTCGCCGTGATGGGGATCAGCCACAACCGGGGATTGAACTGGATCGCGCGGATCTATGTGAGCCTGATGCGCGGCACGCCGCTGCTGGTGCAGATCTTCGTGATCTACTACGGCCTGCCGAGCCTCGGCGTCTCGCTCGATCCGACTCCGGCGGGCGTGATCGCGCTATCGGCCAATGTGGCCGCGTATCTGTCCGAGAGCATGCGCGGCGCGATCCTCGGCATTCCGAGCGGCCAGTGGCTGGCGTCGTATAGCCTCGGCCTGTCGCGGCGCCAGACCCTGCGCTATGTGATTGCGCCGCAGGCGCTGCGCATTGCCGTGCCGAGCCTGTCGAACAGTCTGATCAGCCTGATCAAGGACACCTCGCTGGTCTCGGTGATCACCGTGACCGAGTTGCTGAGAAGCGCGCAGGAAGTGATCGCTTCGACCTATCAGCCGTTGCCGCTGTACCTCGCGGCGGCCGCGATCTATTGGGTGCTCTGCCAGGTGCTGGAATGGGTGCAGCACTGGTATGAGCAGCGTCTCGCGCTGCCCACACGGCATTGAATCGGCAGGGGCGCTTGCGCGGGGCTTAAGCTAGCTGCTCGGGCCGCGCAGCCGCCGGTATCACCCGGCGTCAATTTAACTGTGGCTGCCCCGCTCAGACGCTCAACGCGCAGCGAGCGGCGGCGGCGGCGTATCGAGCCGCGCACCGAAGCGGCTAAAGCGCGGCTCATAGTAATGATCGGGGTCAAGCGAAAACGCCACGCGGCGCGTGCGGCCCATCAATTCCCCACGCGGGAAAAAGCCGAAGTAGCGCGAGTCCGCGCTGTTGTCGCGATTGTCTCCGAGCATCAGGTATTGGCCCGGCGGCACGATCACCGGCCCAAACGAATTGCGCGGGCTCGGCGACTCGGGCGAGAGCCGCACCGTATGCACCACGCCGTCGAAACGCTCGGTCAGATAGTCGGCCGGCGACGTCGCATCGCCCGGCAGCGGCCCGAACTTCAGCGGCTGGTAGGCAGCGCGCACGCCGTTCACGTACAGCACGTTGTCGCGCATCGCCACGCTGTCGCCAGGCAGGCCGATCAGCCGCTTGACGAGCAGTTCATGCGCGGCCGACGACTCGATCGTCACGATGTCGCCGCGCTGCGGATCGTGCAAATGCGCGATGGCGATATGCGTGAGCGGCACGCGCAGATCGTAGGCCATCTTGTCGACGAAAATGCGGTCGCCTTCGCGAATGGTGGGCAGCATCGAGCCGCTCGGCACCACGTTCCAGTCGGCGATCGCGCTGCGGAACAGCACCATCAGAACGAGAAAGGCGACGAGACTCTTGTTGTCGCGCCACAGTTTTCCAAGCATGCGCATCGAGGACAGCTCCTGCGGAAGGTAATCGAAAGCTTTGGCGGCACCTCTGCGCCGCGCCGACGCAAACGCGCCGACGCAAATCGTACCACCGCGGCTTGCAGTCAACGTGACGACATAGGGACGCGCATGCCTACGCACCCGCACGCTCGCGCCGCCGCGGCGTCACCCACTACCCCTCATTGCCCCTCACTGTCCCCACTGCCCCTCACTCGCCCGCGAACCGCAGCCCAAGCGCGGCGCGCGCCGCATCGGCCATCGCGATCATCTGCAAGGATTTGGCATGCGGCATCACCGGGCTCTCCAGTTGCCCCGCGCGGATCAGCTCGCAGAAATGCGCGGTCTCGTAGTTGAGGCCACCGCCTTCAAACGGCACCTCCAGTTCGACGACGCGGCCATCGCCATAACGGATCGTCGCGCGCGCCGGGTTCCACCAGTTCTCGTGAATCGTCACGTGGCCGCCGGGCGCGAGCAGCAGCGCGTCGCCCTTGCCGTACAGATCGAGTCCGCAGAACAGTTGCGCGATGCCGCGCTCGTGCTGGCTATTGAGGCTCGCGAAGGTATCGACGCCGGTCGCGCCGAGCCGCCCCAGCGTCTGCACTTCGAGCGGCGCGCCGAGCCAGTCGACGGCGAGAAACATCTCGTAGATGCCGATATCGAGCAACGCCCCGCCGGCGTGCTCGAAGGAAAACGAAGGATGATCGGGCGGCACGTTCGCCGCCGAACAACCGGCCCGCACGAGACCGATCTCGCCAATCGGGTCGGCAGCGAGATGGGCGCGCAGCGCCTCGTAGAGCGGATAGAACGGCGGCTTCATCGCTTCCATGAAGAGCCGCTGTGCCTGGCGGGCCGCCGCGAGCACACGTTCGAGCTGCGCCGCGTTGATGGTGGCCGGCTTTTCGCACAGCACGTGCAGGCCCGCTTCGAGCGCGGCGATCGCGTAGTCGACGTGGCTGTCCTGCAGCGTGGCGATGTAGAGCGCGTCGATGCCGCTGGCGAGCAGGGCTTCGAAGCTGGCGCACACGCTGCCGCCGTATTCTTCGGCGAAGGCTGCGGCGGGTTCGGGACGGCGCGACCAGAGCGCGGTGAGTTGTGCGGCCGGCACGTGCGCCAGACCTTGCGCGAAGCGGCGGGCAATGCGGCCGGTGCCGACGATGCCCCAGTGAATCACGGCGGTGTCGTTCATGACCCGTTCTCTCCCATCGATCCCGGCACGGGCAGGCCAAGACGACCCGGCCCTACCGGTAGAAATCAAAAGGAAAAGACGATATCACGCAGACCACTGCCGCGGTGACGGTGGCGAAGCAACACAGGCGCAGGGCGCACCGCTCGACATGCGAGAGCGCCGCGCCGTGCAGCGCACGCAACGCGACGCAACGCAGACGCGAAGCGAACGCGCTCACACGCGCGGGCTGCCTGCCGCGCGCAGCGCCGGCCAGCGCCAGGCGCCAAGCGTGCGCAGCATCGGCCGCTCCACATGCAGATGAAACAGGACCGCGGCCGCCACCGATACGCTGACGGCCACGGCCAGCGCGAACAGCGCACCCCCCAGGCCTCGCAGGCCGAGCACCATCATCAGCTTCATCACCACGCTGATGAGCGGATAGTGCAGCAGATACAGCGCATAGGAAGCGGCGCCCAGCACTTGCCATCCTGCGTGCGCGCCATGGACCGCGCCACGGTCCTCGGCTTTGACCACGCCGAAAATGATCAGCGCGCTGGCGAGGCCATACAGGCTGATCAGCGACTCCTGCCGTACCACGCCGGCGTCCATCAGACCCAGCGTGTGCAACGTAGCCGCGGCGACCAGGATGCTCACCCCGAGCATCAGCGACAGCCGGTCCGTCCACGGCCCCACGCGCCATCCGCCGCGCGCGACCGCAGCGGGCAGCGTAGCCGCCGCACCGCTCGCCACGGTCCTGCGGCATAGCCAGGCGGTCGCGCCGCCAAGCGCGAACAGCAGGATGCGGTAATCGGCGAAGAAGCCAAGCGGAAAACTGCAAACCGTCCGGCACGTGAAGAAATTGAAGACCCACAGCGCCGCGACGAGCAGACACGCACGCGGCGCGATGATAGCCAGCGCAACGAACAGATAAAACATCACCTCGAATTGCAGCGACCACGCCACGGTCAGAACCGGCGCTCCGGTCGCGGTGACACCCGGCGTAGCCGGATCCATCGGCACGAGCAGCAATGCCTTGAGCAGCGTCCATGGATCGCCTGGCACCGTCTGGCGCAATGCGGGCACGGCCAGCGCCGCGCAGCACACCACGGCGAAGATCGTCCAGTAGGTCGGATAGATGCGGATCGCCCGCTTGGCCAGATAGCTGCCGAGGCGCTTCGGCTGACCGATGTCCTTCGCGTGGATCCAGAAGATGATGAAGCCGCTCAGCACGAAGAAGAAGTCGACCCCGGCGGAGCCGCCGAAGATGAACGCATTGCCGAGCACAGACTCGCCGAAGTATTTGGGTTGGGAAATCGCGCCACGCGCATGATAGAAGACCACCATCAACGCGGCGAGTCCCCGGCAGGCCTGAAGCGATTTGTACATGGCGGACTCCCGCGAAGTTCTCGCGACACTGTCCGCGATGCAGCCCGCGTGGTCTGTACGCGGCGCCACACTGGCGCCGCGCACGGCGTGCCGCTCAGGTATGGCCGAGCGGCTCGATCGACAGCGCGTGACGGATCTCTTCCGCGGTAAAGTCGATCATCGCAATCGAGGCCGCTTCGGCCTCCTTCGGATCGCGCCGTTCAATCGCCTCGACGACGCGGCCATGCGTGCCGATCACAGCCTCCCAGCCGCCCTCGCGCCCCGCCACGATCGGATTGATCGCCGACAGCGCGCCACGAATGATCGTCGCCATCTGCTGGAAGAACTGGTTGCCGCTCGCCGAGACGATCCGCGTATGCAGCAGCTCGTCGGCGCCCTGGTAGCCGCTCTCGCCGGGCCGGCTCGAGCGGAACAGATCGAAGGCTTCGCGGATTCCCGCAATCTCGGCGGCCGTCCCGCGCGCGGCCGCCTGGGCGCAGGCGCGCGGCTCGATCAACGCACGGAACTCGATCACGTCGCGCAGAAAAACCGGATCGGGCTTCGCGCGAAAACGCCAGCTCACCACGTCCTCATCGATCATCCGCCAGTCGCGCATGGGCCGGATACGCGTGCCGATCTTCGGCCTCACGTCGAGCATCTCACGCGCGAGCAGCATCGACAACGCTTCGCGCATGACCGTCCGGCTCACGTCGAACTCCTTGGACAGCACATCCTGCGGCGGCAGCACGGCGCCGTACTTCTCTTCGACGATACCCGTGACCAGCCCATCCATCACCTTGCTGACCAGTGATCGATCCTTGTTTCCCTGTTCCATGACACTCTCCCCGCTGCGGGTTTGTATCCCCCGCGTAGCCTGTTGATGAAACGGCCCTCTCGGTTTTTTTCTTTTGTTTTGTTGTATTAATCGATACGTTGCTAGCATAAAAACAGATGCGCCAGTTGGGAAACGTCCTAACAGGGTTATCCCTCTGAAGAATTGTTTCGTTCATGTAACGCACCTTGCAGCGACGCGCTGCAAGCTTGCGTGATAAGCGTGCGGGAGATGGAAAAGTTGCATCGTGCGAAGACGCACGCAAGCGCATCGATTGGCAAATCCACCACAGTTCGTGCGAGGCCTGCGCGAGCGGCGCGGCGGCTCGCTCAGGCGCGGCCCATGGCGACCGAGGCATAGCGTCCGCCAAAAAACACCAGCGGCGCCTGCTCATCGAGTGAGAACACCAGCACCTCGCCGATAAAGAGCGTGTGGTCGCCGCACGGATGACGGTCCACCACGCGCGCGGCAAAGCGCGCCACCGCATGCTCGAGCAGCACCACGCCCGGCAACCCGTCGACTTCGGCGAAGCGCGGCGCAAACGCGGTCTGCGCGTCGCCGGCGAAGTGGCGGCTATGCGACTCCTGCTCGTCCGAGAGCACGCTGACGCCGAAGTGCGCGTGATCCATCAGGCAGCGATGCATGCGCGCGCGGTGCCCGACCGACACCACGATCAGCGGCGGATTCAGCGAGCCGGACATAAAGGCGTTGGCCGTCATCGCGTGCATGCTCTCGCCCGCGCCGGTCGAAATCACCACCACGCCGGTGGCGAAGCGGCCCAGCGCATGGCGAAAGCGCCGTTCGTCGAACGCGGATGGGGCATCGGCCACGCCCGCGCCGCCGGCGAGATCACTGACTTGAAGTGCCCGGGCATTCATCGGCGGTCCCCTGCATACGGCCGTATTGATCGTCGAAGCGCACAATGTCGTCTTCGCCGAGATAGCCACCCGATTGCACCTCGATGATTTCGAGCGGTGTCTTGCCCGGATTTTCGAGGCGGTGCGTGACGCCGAGCGGGATATAGGTCGACTCGTTCTCGGACAGCAGGAAGCTTTCCGCACCGCGCGTGACGCGCGCCGTGCCGCGCACCACCACCCAGTGCTCGGCGCGATGATGATGCATCTGCAGCGACAGACGCCCGCCCGGTTTGACGACAATGCGCTTGACCTGAAAGCGCTCGCCGCGGTCGATCGAATCGTAGTAGCCCCACGGCCGCTGCACCTTGCGATGCTCTTGCGCCTCGGCGCCGTGTTCGGCCTTGAGGCGCCCGACGATCGCCTTCACGTCCTGCACGCGATCCTTCGCGGCGACCAGCACGGCATCGGCCGTCTCGACCACCACGAGGCCCGTCACGCCGACACACGCCACCAGCCGGCCGCCCGAGTGCGCAAAGCTATCGGTGCTGCCTTCGAACATGACGCGGCCCCGCGCCACATTGCCGTCGTCATCCTTATCCGAGACCTGCCACACGGCATCCCATGCGCCCACATCGGACCAGCCCGCGACGAGCGGCACGACCACGCCGGCAAAACGCGGATCGGAGCCGAGGTGTTCCATCACCGCATAGTCGATCGAATCGGACGGGCAGCCCGCGAAGGCGGCCGCATCCAGATGAAGCGCGCCGCTGCTGTCCGACGCCGCGCGCGCGAAGGCATCGGCACACGCCGACGCCATCGCCGGCTGGTAATGCGCAATTGCCGCGAGCCATACCGAAGCGCGCACCACGAAGATGCCGCTGTTCCACCAGTACTCGCCGGAAGCGACATAGTGTTCGGCCAGCTCGCTACCGGGCTTCTCCACGAAGCGCTCGATCGCACGCGAGCCGGCCTCGCCCAGCAGCGCACCGGTGCGAATGTAGCCATAGCCGGTTTCGGCGTGCTGCGGCGGAACGCCGAGCGCGACGATCGCGCCGCTTGCCGCATGTTCGACGGCATAGCCGAGCGCCGCGGCAAAGGCGGCCTGTCCGGCGATCAGATGGTCGGCCGGCATCACCATGAGCACCGGATCGTCGCCGTCGGGTGCTGCCGCACGCGCTGCCAGCGCGGCCACGGTGAGCGCAGGCGCGGTATTGCGCGAGGCCGGCTCGAGCACGATGCGGGCGTGCGGCGCGCAGTCGAGCAGGCGCTCCGCCGTCGGCAGGCGCAGATCCTCGCGGCACACCACCAGCGGCTCGAGTTGCACGAAGCGCCGCGCATCGAACACGTGGCTCACGCGCTGCACGGTGGCTTCGAGCAACGAGCGGTCGCCGAGCAGATCGACGAGCTGTTTGGGACTATGTTCTCGCGACAGCGGCCACAGCCGCGTGCCGGAACCTCCGGCCAGGATCACGGACTGGACCGTGCAACACACCTGTGCTTGCCGCACGTGGGCGGGCAGCATGACAGGCGAGGCAAAATCGTTCATGCGGGATTCCCCAATTGGTGCGGCAAGCCGGACCTGCGCAACGAAGCGCCGAGATCGCGCGGTCCACCGCGACAGAGGCATTGAAGCATCGCCGCAAACGCCGGTCTGTTCGTGCGACCACACTGGCCTCGCGCGATGCGGTCGCCGCACGCGGCGACACTGCGCTTACGGCGCATTGCCGAGCACGCCGCCCACCGGCGCGCCGGCTGGGCGCGCCGCGCCGTGATGCCCGGACGCGGCGGGCGACGCCACGCAGCGCTCGAGCAACCACGCCTGCGCATCGGCCATGGCCGCCTCGCGCGCCTCGCGGGTGAACAACGCATGATCCAGTGTCGGCAAAGTCAGCACCCGGACCCGCGAAAAGCGCCGCAGCGCGCGCAGCCTCGCGCCGAACTGGATCTTCAGTTCGTCGACCCCGAGGTCGTATTCGCCGTACACGAGATGCACGTCGACGCCTTTTCTCTCGAGCTTCTGCAGCAGCCCAACCGCCTCGTTGCGCACGAGGGAGAGCCCGGTGACCTGCTCGATCCGCTCGGCCACGCGCAACAGCACGCTGCGCGCGCCGCGTTGCGACAGGCCGCGCAACACCCGCAGCAGCGAGGTTTCGCCGCGCAGCACACGCTTCCATTTGTCGAGCCGCAGCGCCGAGCGCCGCAAGACTCGCGACGAGGCGAGACCGGCCGTGCCGGGCGAGCGCGCTTCGCCATCCCAGATGAACTTCTGCAGATTCACGCCGAAACAGGCGGTCATCTGGGGATGGTGCGCACAGGCATGCAAGCCGACGAACGCCCCGCCGCAGACCCCGAACGTCACCACCTGGCGGTGCCCCTGCGCGACCAGCCAGTCCGCGCCGGCCATGGCATCGGCGCAGGACTGCGGCGCATAGATCGTATCGAGCGTGACGCTCTGCGCCGCCGGCGTACTGTCGCCAAGGCCGCCCAGATCCATGCGCAGCGAGGCGATGCCAAGCGCGGCGAGCCGGCGGGCGAACAGGACGAAAATGCGGCCGTCGCCAATGTGATGACTGGCGCCGGTATTGATGAACAGCACGGCCGGCGCCTCGGCGCGCGGGGTATCGGGCTGGCAATGCACGCCGAAGTACGCACCGAAAACCACTGGACGCTCGACGGCTTGCGCCTCCGGCAAAGGCAGCAACGGTTGTTCGGGGGCCTCTTCTTCGCGGCCGGCAGCAGGCAAGGCCGCGTGGCTGGCCGTGTCATGCGTGTCATGCGTGACATGCGTGTCATGCGTGTCGTGCGCTCCATGCGCGTCACATGCATCCCGCTTCGCCTCGGGCAGCGCGGCAAGCCATTCCGCAACCGCGGAAAACGCCTCGACCGGTTCCACGCTATAAAGCGCTTCGATGAGAAAACGATCGGCCTCGTCGAACGCACGCCGTTCAACGGCCACGCCATGCGCCGCGTAGTGATCCACAAGCGCACCGGCGCGCGCCCGGTCGCTGGCATCGAGCATCATCACGCGAGATGCGGGCGCCGTGGTATCGCGGCGCAAGTCGATGGCCGCGAGTTGCGCGATGTCGTCGCCGTGCACGCCGAAGCCGAAGGCCTCGACATAGGCCGTACCCTCGGCAATGGGCTGTGCGTTGATGCCGTCGGGTGTGCTCAACCAGCTCTGGCGATGCGCCCGCAATTCGCGCAGATAGTTCTTCCCCGACAGCGCCGGCGAAAGAAGCACCAGCGACTCCACCTCACCGCTGCGTTGCGCCGCAAGTGCGGCAAGCGTGGCGCCGAGGCGCAGTCCGCACAGCGACACCCGTTCGACGCCCGTGCTGCTGCGCAGATAGCGGATCGCCGCCGCGATGCTCGCGAGCCATGCGTCGACCCGGCCACGCTCTTCTTCGCTGCCGGCCGAATCGCCGGTTCCCGGGTAGTCGAAGCGCAGCACCGGCATGCCCGCCGCGGCGAGCCGTTCCGCCAGCCGGCGCCAGCCCCGGTGGGTGCACAACGCGTCGTAGCCGAACGGATTGCAGAGCACCACGCCGTGGCGTCCTTCCCCCGCATGAAGCCAACCCGCACAGCCGTCGAAGACGACAGGTCTCATGGTGATTCCTCGTGCGATCGCGACCCCGGAGCGAAGCGCGCCAGCAAGGCACGCGATCGCATCGGCATCGCCGCAACTCGATTTGGTATTTGCAAGCCTGTGTGTCAGGTGTTTGTTGGAATTTAATCAAACGCGCGTCCGCCTATCTGTACGGCCGCCCACACATTGCGTCGCGGCCAGGTCTCACAATCGGGGCGATGACCACGCCTGCGGGCGCGTGCAGCGGCCCGGCAGGCGTTGCGCGAGCCGTCGTCCGCCGAATCACCCAGCACGAGTCCACTATGCCATTCAAGAGCCAGGGCGCTTCATTGCCTGAGACCGAAGCCCGCGTAGCGTCCGCCGACCTCGAAGGAGGCGCAGCGGCCGCGACGACGCTGCCGGCCGCCCTGTTCCGGGACACCGGCGCGGACCGCCCGGCTCACCCGAAGCGGCCGGCGCACGGCGCGACCGCGCAGCCACGTCCGCAGCCGCATCTGCAGCCTCTGCATGCACCGAAGTACCGGCGCGACATCGACGGCCTGCGCGCTATCGCGGTCCTCTCGGTGCTGGGCTTTCACGCGTTCCCGTCGCTCGTGCGCGGCGGTTTCATCGGCGTGGACATCTTCTTCGTCATCTCGGGCTTCCTGATCAGCACGATCATTTTCGAAAGCCTCGAAGAAAACCGCTTCAGCTACGCCGAGTTCTACATGCGGCGCATCAAGCGGATCTTCCCGGCGCTCGTGCTCGTACTGTTCGCGAGTCTCGCGTTCGGCTGGTACACGCTGATGCCCGACGAGTATCAGCAACTCGGCAAGCACGTGTTTACCGGCGCCGGCTTCATTTCGAATATCGCGCTGTGGCGCGAGTCCGGTTACTTCGACAATACGGCCGCCACCAAACCGCTGCTGCATTTGTGGTCGCTCGGCATCGAAGAGCAGTTCTATATTTTCTGGCCCTTGCTGGTCAGCTTCGCATGGCGGCGCAAGCTCGGGTTTCTCGCGCTCATGGCGATCGTCGGCAGCGCGTCGTTCGCGGTCAATATGCTCACCGTCAAGGCCGATCCGACCGCCGCGTTCTATTCGCCGCTCTCGCGCGTGTGGGAACTGATGATCGGCAGCGTGCTGGCCTACGTCCTGCTGCATCGGCCCGCGAGCCTGTCGAAACAGGGCAATCGCCTGTCGCTGGCGGGCCTCGCTGTCATCGCGGCGGCGCTGCTTCTGCTGGACAAGAACGACGTCTTTCCCGGCTGGCGCGCCCTGCTGCCGACCGTCGGCGCCTTCCTGATCATTGCCGCCGGGCCTGACGCGTGGCTCAACCGCAAGCTGCTCGGCAACCGCCTCATGGTTGCAATCGGCCTGATCAGCTACCCGCTCTATCTCTGGCACTGGCCGCTGCTCTCGCTCGCCAATATCATCGACGTCGGCCTCGTCTCGAACGGCACGAAGCTGGCCCTGCTGGCGGCGAGCTTCGTCCTGGCGACGCTGACCTATCAACTGGTCGAACGTCCTCTGCGTGCATGGAAAAACAACCCGCTGAAGATCGGCACGCTGTGCGCCGCGCTCGCGGCGCTGGCGGCAAGCGGCGCGCTCCTCTACGCGAAAGGCGGCGTGCCGTCGCGCCCGGTGGCGCAGAATGCCGGCATCGCGCAGGTTGCGCTCAACCTGTCGCTCAGACATCAGGTTCCCGAGGAACCCTGCCATCTCGCCAACGCGCAAGCGGACTCGTTTTGCAAGGCCTACAACAGCGCGGCCACGGGACCGCTGATGGTGGTGTGGGGCGACTCGCACGCGGGGGCATGGCTACCCGTTTTCGTCGCGATGGCGCAGGAGCGCAACTATCGCCTCATGCTGTTCTCGCATCTCGGTTGCCCGCCGCTGCTCGATACGCGGCGCAGCGACGGCGCGGAGAGCGGCAAGTTCTGCAGCCAGTTGGGGCTCGCCGAGCCGATCGTCGCTTCGCTTCACAGCCTCAAGCCCGCGGTGGTGTTTCTGGTGGCGCGCTGGAGCCTCTACAGCAACGGCTGGATCAGCGACGGCGAACTGCAGAAGGCCACCCATTTCGTGACCACCGATGCGCATGCGGACGCCACCCAGACCCGTTCGCGCGACGCCCTCGCCAGCCAGCTTCCGCTCACGGTCAAGGCGCTGCTCGAGAGCACGCCGCGGGTCGTGATCTTCCAGAATCCGCCCACGCTGAAGGGCTACCTGTTACCGCGCTCGTACGCGGACCCCGCGCGGGTCGAACCGGCCGCGGCCGCGGACCGGGCCGACCAGGCGTTCAACCGCGCGCTCGTCGAGCGCATGGGGGCAACGCCCGGCGTGAAGCTGTTCGACGCCACCCCGGCGTTGTGCGACGGCACGCTGTGCCATGCGGTGCTGAATGGCGTGCCAGTCTACGACGACGACAATCACGTCAGCGCCCAGGGGGCGCTCCTGTTCAAGCCGCAGCTTCTCGGCCTGCTGGCGTCGCCGGGGTGAGCGCCATGCCCAGGCGGCGCCGGCGCGGCCGACTGTGCCACTGGGTGCGGCCTCGCACAAACACGAGCGGCTCGCGCTGGCACTATCGCGGCTAACAGGGCGTCGCGTGGATGCATCGGGCGCCTGGCGCCACGCGCCGGTCGCCTCCTTTCGCCGCAAGCCCGCCGGTCACATGGAAAAAACCCTTCTCAAGAATATCGTCATCAACTTCGCCGGGTTGATCGCACCGACCATCGTGTCGCTCGCGACCGTGCCGGCGTACATTCATCTGATGGGCGTCGAGCGCTACGGTGTGATCAATCTCGTGTGGGCGCTGATCGGCTACTTCAGCCTGCTCGATCTGGGCACGAGCCTCGCCACCGAGAACCAGATCGCGAAAGTCCGCGAAGCGCAGGACGATTCGGTCGAGCGGATCTTCTGGGGGGCCTGCTTTCTCAATCTCGGCACGGGGGTGCTGGGCGGCCTGATGGTGTACTTCGGCACCTATTTCTACGTCTCGTACGGCGTGCATATCGAACCCGCTTTCCGCCGCGAAGTCATGAGCGCGCTGCCGTGGATCGCGATCGCCGTGCCGCTTGCCAACGTCACCTGGGTGTTCGCCGGCGCCATCACCGCGGTCGAGCGTTTTGCCAGCTATAACGCGAACCAGACCCTGGGCACGATGCTGTTCCAGTTGCTACCGCTCGCCGCCATCTACTGCTTTTCGCCGTCGCTCGCGGTGGTGATTCCGGCGGCCGTCGCGGCGCGCCTGATCGCCGGCATCCTGCTCGGCATCGCGACGTTCCGCGCACTCGGCATCAAGCGCATGCGCTGGCCCGAACGGCGCGTGATCGGCGAGCTGTTCGGCTACGGCAAATGGATGCTGCTGTTTTCCGGCGCGGGCGCGATTTCCGGCTCGCTCGACCGGGTGCTGGTGGGTTCGATACTCGGCGCGCGCTTCGTCACTTACTACGCGACGCCGCAAAACCTCGTGCAACGCCTGAACATGCTGCCGAGCGCGATGCTGCGCTCGCTGTTTCCGCGTCTCTCGGCCGCCTCGCGCACCGACGCCGACGATCTCGCCCGCGATGCGCTGGCGTTCCTCAACGGCGCGTTCACGCCCTGCATGATCGTCGCGTTATTCGCGCTCGCGCCGTTTCTGACGATCTGGCTCGGCGCGCCCATCGCTGCGGCGTCGGCGCCGGTTGGACGCATCCTCGTGCTCGGCGTGTGGCTCGCGGGCCAGTCGGGCATTCTCGGCATCCTGATCCAGGCCCAGGCCAATCCGGCCTACGTCGCGCGGGTGAGCTGGCTGCAACTGCCGGTGTTTGTCGCGGCGCTCTGGTTTGCGACCCATCTGTTCGGACTGGTGGGCGCCGGCAGCGTCGTGGTCGCCAAGGCGCTGTTCGACTATGGCGCCTACCTCTACTTCGCGCGCCTGCATGTGCGCGCAATTGTCACGAGCATGCTGGCGCATCTGTCGTTCCTGCTGGTCTCGCTTGCGCTCGCCTGCAACCTGAGCGGCTTGCCCGCCATCATCGCCGCGGCCTGCGCCATGACCGGCGCGAACCTCGCGTGGTCGCTGTACCGCTCGCAGGAATTGCGCGCACTCGCGCGCAAGCTCTGGACCCGGGTCTCCTTGCCGGCCGGTTCTCACTAATTCGGGTCAGTCGTGAAAACCATCAAAGCGCCCCTCAAGATCGACCCGCTCTTCATCCTGATGGCCCTGGTGCTGCTGGCCTTCGCCTGGCGCGCGGTCTTCATCTACCGCCCGATCGAATGGGTCACGAATTTCTGGCTGTTCGAGGACTTCGGCTACTCGCTGAAAATTGCCCGCAACATTGCGCTGGGGCTCGGAGAAACCTTCGACGGGGTCGTATTCACGAGCGGTTACCAGCCGCTCTATGTGTGGCTGATGGTGCCGGTCTTCTGGATTTTCCCGAAGAATCTGGAAATTCCGGTGTATCTGGCCGAGACGCTGCTCGCCATCTGCAATAGCGTCACCGTGGTGTTCATCTACGCCATCGTCGCCCGGCTGACGAAGCGCCAGTGGAGCGGCATCGCCGCAGCCGCGTTGTGGGCGTTCAATCTCGCGATCGCCCGCAACGGCAGCCTCGGCCTCGAAACCGGACTCTCGACGATGATGGTCGCGGCGACCATGGCCTACGTCGTGTCGCTCGAGATCGGCGAGCACGCCACGCGCAAGGCGCTCGCGCTAGGCGCTTTGCTGGGTGTCACCTTTCTGGCGCGGGTCGAGACCGAACAGGATCGCGCCAGCTTCCTCGCGCGGCTGTCGCAGGTCTACGCCAATCCAGCCTATCTCTACACGATCTACCGGATCGGCAGCGAACCCTACAAGGCGATCCGCAAACCCGAACCGGCAGCAGGATGGGCCGAAACGCCGCAACCGTATGCCACCTTTCGCCATGCCCTCGTGAGCGCGACGCCCGGTGCCCGCGTAGCGTTCTCATCCGATCGACCGTTCGATCTGCGCTTCCTGCGTCAGGCATCGTCCGGCATGGCTAATGTCTATCGCGACGGCGTGCTGCTCGACACGGTGGATCTCTACGCGCCGGTATTCGACTCGACCTACAAGTTCCCGGTCTCCGGAGACGGACAGGTGCATCGGTACGAAGTGGAAGTCGCTCAGGAAACGAATGCCGGCTCGACCAGCCATCAGGTGTGGTTCGACGCGATCCTCGAACGGTAGGGAGACGGACCCGCCACGCGCGGCATGCGCGGGCATGGATGGCCCATTCGGCCGGGTCTCAGCCGCGTGCTTCCGTGCTCAAGGTGCGCTGCGTTTCGCCGCGCAACTGCATGGCGCGCAGCACTGCCTGCACGACCTGCTCCACGGTCGGCCAGTTGCCCGCAGCGGCGCCCGTGGCGCTCTTCAACGGCGCCACGCTGCTATACGGCGGCGCGTAGCCCCAGACGGTATCGTGCGCTTTCGCATCGGCAAACGTGCCACCCAGCACCGCCACCGTGGGACGGCGAAAAGCGGCGGCCGCATGCAGGAGCATCGACGGATTGGTCAGCACCACGTCGGCCTGCTCGGCGAGCGCAAAAGTGCCCCGCAACGAGACCCGGCCGGCAAGCGAGCGGATCGTCACGCCGCTGCCGCAAGCCGCGACGATCTCGGCGGCTTTCGCCTCATCGGCGGCACCGCCGACCACCACGATATCGAGCGCGTGACCGAGCGCATGCGAGAGGGCCTCGAGCGCCGCGATCAACGCCTGTGCCGGCCAGCTCTTCTCGACCAGACCGGCCGCGCAACCCACCAGCAGACGCAGCGGTTCAGGCTGGCTGGAACCGGCCGTGCGCCAGAGCGCGGCGGCTTGCGCGCGCTCGGTGTCGGTGAGGTACAACTGCGGCCGCGGCTCCGGGAGCCTGCTGGCGCCGAGCAATTCGGCCTGCGCCAGCGCCGCCCGCGCCACGTGGATCTCCGGTGTGAACACGATATGCGAACGGCAGGCACTCCAGCCGCCGCGATACCCGCGCACGCCCACCCGGTAGCGGACTTTCGCGCGCATCATCAGCAAGGCGCCCACGTGCGAGCCGAGCACATCGATGCCGACGTCGAAGCCGTTGCGGCGGCGCAAGGCCGCGACCTGCCCGGAGCGCCAGATGAACTGCGCCACGTCGAGCGGCGACTGGTTGCGCACGACCTTGTTGTTCCACGGTGCGTCGAGCTCGACGATCTCGTCGACATAAGGATTGTTCTCGAGGATCGGACGCCCCCAGCGGCCCACGCCGGCCACGATGCGGGTCGACGGAAAGCGCCATCGCAAGGCCTGAAAGAGCGGCGTCGTGGTCAGCAGGTCGCCGAAATCGTTGGGCCGCAGCACGAGAATATCGCGCGGCGTCTCGCGCAGCGGATCGATGCGCGGCCGATGAAACTGCCCGGTCGCCCAGACTGGTATCTCCAGTAATGCGCCCTTCCACCCCATTGCGACTCCTCCAGGTTCGACATCCGCACGGCGCGGCGCCACTCAGCCTTGCACGCCGGCACGCCATACCTTCGATATCCTGACGATCGGCACGAGCTGGGACAACGCCCGGCGCCGCGCCAGATACAGTGTGAGATGACCAAAATAGATCAGCAAGAAAGCCGCGCAACGCGACAGGCTAGGCTCGATCAGCCGATACCGTTTCACGCCGATATAAAGGCGCGCCGCCTCGCAATTCAGCTGATAGCGCGTGAGCCCGTCCACCGCACCGGCGCCGTTCAGGACGCCGCCGCCCGGCATGGTGTCCCGCGAGCACAAGGCGGGCTCCAGATCGATCCGGTAGCCGCGCCTGAGCGCTCGTAAGGACAACTCGGCATCTTCGGTGCCGAAGAAAATGTTTTCGTCCCACAGGTCGTGGGTGAATAGCGCCAGCGGAAAGACCGACGCATGCAGGTTCACGCACTGCGGCTCGCCGCCTTCCTTGAAATAGCCGGTGAACGACAGGCGCACCGGCTTGCACTCGTGCAGGCCTGGACCGCTCGACGCCCCGCCCGTCAGCATCGTCATGCGCCGCTGCAGGACGGGCAGGTTGGCGAAATGCTGACGCGCGACGGCGAAGAAATCGGCGTAGACCAGAATGTCGTCGTCGACGAACGACACGTAGTCGCATTTCGGCGCGTGTTCCAGGCAGTATTTCACTGCGTTGTTGCGATTGGCGCAGACGCCGCGCCGCGGTCCGGCGAGATACACGACGCCGGCGTGAGCGGCCACCACCGCTTCGTTGGCCGCACGCACGGCCGGCTCGGGCGAATCGTCGCTCACCACCACTAGCGCCGCGGGCGGCTCGCAACGCGCCAGATTGGCGAGGCACGCCGCCAGCGTGTCGACCCGGTTCATGGTCGTCACGCAAACGGCGAAGGCCGGCTGCCAGTCCGGTGGGTTGCCCGGTTCCGCTATCGCCAAGTCGGCTTGCGCCACTGGCCCTGGGTTGCTCATCGCCGCACTCCGCCTGGGAAATCGTCGTGGTGCGCCACGCTCGGGCACACCTGTCTGAATCTGCCTAACGCGCGCCATCCGCTACGAAACCGCCGCATGGTGCGCTGCATCGTGATCATGAAAGCTGCGGCTTCTACCGTCTGTGCGCTCGCCCTCCCTTCGGCGCCATGCGTCCCGCCGCCCGGATCTCGGGCCGACACGTCCGCGCCGGCGCGGCCATGCTGCGCTGCGTGTGCTGCCGAACCGACGCCGGCGGCGCGCGTCGATGAAATGCAATCTGATAAGGCACGTGAGCGACGCGCCGGGACGGTTCGCCCGGCGGCGCGCTCGACGCCCGCACAGACCGGCTATGGACAGGGGAGCAGCAGTGCAAGACAAGAGTAAAACAGTCGGCTTTTTACTGCGCTCGGTGCACTGTAACGACGGCGTGGCGTCCCATTGCGAAACCCTGATTGGCGCCTTGAAACGCAATGGCTGGCGCGTCATCGTGATAAGCGGCGCGGTCGACTACGACGCCCGCTCGGAGATGCGCTATCGCAATCTGATGTCGCTCGTCGAGCACTGGGAAGTGATCGAAGGATTGAATACGGTCACGCCGTCGATCCGCCACATCGCGCGTTGCCGGCATGTCATGAAGCAGCACCACGTGTCGATCCTGCACGGCCACGGCTTCTCGGCGCTGCCGCTCGCGGCGTTGCTGCGCCTGCTGACCGGCGTGCGCTGCGTCGCCACCTTCCACCCCTCGCTGCACGGCACCGATCCGCAACAGATGACGTCGCAAACCAGACGGCGTCAGCAGTCGCTGAAATACCGGCTGCTGTTTACGCTCGCCTCGCCCAAGGCCCTGATCGCCACCTCGCTCGAGATCCGCGACTGGCTGCTCGGCGACGTGGGTCTGCCGCTGGCCAAGGTCATTCACATTCCGCTCGGCATCGATTCGGACGCCTACCGTGAGCCTTCGCCCGCGGAACGTCTGGCCGCGCGCCGGGCGTTGAACATCGCCGACGACGAATGCATTTTCCTGCTGGCCGGCCGTCTCTCGTGGAACAAGGGGCACGACGTGCTGATCGATGCCGCGCGGATCGTCAAGACACGTCTGCCCGCGGCCAGGTTCCGGGTGGTGTTTGTCGGCTCGGGCGATCAGGAAGAGGAGATTAAGGCCTACGCCTTCAAGGACGGCACCGGCGCGGACCTCTTCACGTTCCTCGGTTTCGTGAAAAATCTGCCGGCGGTGTATTGGGCCAGCGACGTGTTCGTGCTGCCCAGCCGCTATGAAGGGTTCGGGCTGGTCGTCGCCGAGGCGATGTGTGCGGGACTGCTGCCGGTGCGCACGCCGAGCGGCGGTTCGCGCGATCAGATCGAAGACGGCGAATGCGGCTTCATCACGCCGTTCGACGAACCGGAACCACTCGCGCGCATCATCGCGACGTTGCTCGAGGACGTGCAGTTGCGTCAGCGCACCGCCGCCAATGCCGTGCTGAAGGGCAAGGCGCTGTTTTCCAAACAACGCATGGCGGAGCGCACCGCGCTGCTGTACGAGTAAGCCGCGCGGCCGCTTCGGGTACGGCGGCATCCGTCAGCGCGTCGGTGCGTCGGTGCGCCGGTGCGTCAACGTGCAGTCAGCGCATCAGCGCTCGCTCACCGCTTCCCGATACACATCGGCCACCTGAGCCGCGACCACCGCGCGGTCGAAGTTTGCACGCGCGTAGGCACTGCAGGCCTCGCTGCCCGGCAACACCCGGCGCCCCAGCAGCGCATCCACGATGCCGCTGCCGATCGCATGAAAGCCGACCGAACCCAGCACCAGATCCGGCGAGAGCGGCGCCACCACTTCCGGCAGGCCGCCCACGGGCGTCACCAGCGCCGGCGTGCCGGCCGCCAGCGACTCCGCCGTCGTCAGGCCGAAGCCTTCGAGCGCGACGGTCGGCACCACCGTCACGTCCGCGCTGCGGTACCACAGGGGTAACGCGGCGTCGGCGACGAAACCGGCCAGCTTGACGTGCCCAGTGAGTCCGCGCTGCTCGATCCGCATCAGCAGCGCCGACTCCAGCGGGCCTTTCCCCGCGATCGTCAGCAACACATCGGGCACCGCCTGCTTGACCACAAACATCGCATCGATCAGATTTTCGAGGCCCATGCGCGACACCAGGCGCCGGATGCAGAAGATCTGCGGGCGGTCGTTCGGCAAGCCCAGTGCGGCGCGCGCCTGCTGCCGCGTGAGCGACGTATGGAAGTGGTCGACATCGACGCATCCGGGCACGACACGGATCGTCTCGTCCGAGACCCCATAGCTTTTGCGCAGGATGTCGCCGAACGCATGCGAGAGCACGATATGGCGCTGGGCGCCCCGATACACCGACCACTCGAGCGCATGGCGAAACGCGCGCGATACCCCGCCGCGTCCTTCCGCCGTGCTTTCGGCCGCCCACGGTCCGTGAAAATGCACGACGCGCGGCACACGCGGAAACACCCCGATGGTCGGGGCCGCATACAGCGCGAAGTGCGTGGCCACCACATCGGGAACCGACACGCGCTTGAGCCGGCGCGAATGCGCGCGCATCTGCCACATCCGGGTTCTGAGCGGCTCCTGTGCCGCCGCGAAGGCGTCGACGACGCCATGCGAGTCGGCCAGCACGCCTGTGCTGCCGGCCACCAGGCCGCGCACCGTCACGCCCTGGCCGGGCAGCGACTCGATCAGCTCCTTGAACATGCGATCGAGGCCCCCTGGGCGCTCGCCGAACCAGTGCATGCCGATCTGCAGCGAATCGATCGTGCTCATGTTTCGGTCGACACGCTAAAGCCCCCGACCGGGGCGAGTTGCGGCACCCGCCGCGCGCAGAGCTCCTCGTAGAGCGACAGATAGCGCGTCGCCATATTTTGCCAGCTGAGCATCTGGGCCCGCTCGCGCGCGGCGCGTCCCATGGAGCCGGCATAGGCCGGCTCAGAGGCGAGCCGCGTCACCGCCGCGGCGAGACCGGCCACATCCTCAGGACTCCCCAGCACGACGCCGCAGTCGTCGTCGATCACTTCGGCGCCGCCGGCCGTCGCGGCGGTCACCACCGGCAGTGCGCTCGCGAGCGCCTCCAGCATCACGAGGCTCATCGCCTCGTAGCGCGACGGAAACACGAACGCATCCACTGAGCGCATCAGCGCCGGCATGTCCTTCACGAATTCGACGAAATGCACCCGCTCTGCGACGCCCAGCGTCTGCGCCAGGGCGGGATACGGGCTGTTGCGCAGCGCGCCGGCCACGGCGAGATGCACGTGCGGCGGCATCGACACGAGCGCGCGCAGCACCGCGTCGAGGTTCTTGCGCGACAGACGCAGGTCGCCCGCGAACAGCAGCATGAACGGCGCCTCGGGCAAGCCGAAGCGCGCGCGCTCCGCCGCGCCGGGTGCAAACTCCGTCACGTCGACGCCGTTGTGGATCACCTGCATCCGCTCATCGCCGATGCCGAGCGAGCGCACCTCGGCCGCCACCTTGAGCGACACCGGCACGACCACCCGCGCACGGCGCAAGGCACGCTTCTCGCACCAGGCGTTCAGGCGCGTGTAGAGCACCTGATAGGCCGGATACGCGCCGTCGCGAATCCGGAACGGATAGAAGCCGCAGCGATACCAGCCGTCGTGCACGAAGTGGACTGTGTTCACATCGGCGCGGGCCCACGTGATGAAACCGTTCACGTGAATCACGTCGAACTCGGCGCGGTGGCGGCGAATCCACAGCGCGCTCTTCGCCGCAAACATCTGGTACTGCAGCAGGCGGGTCGGCAGACGGCTCGCCGGAATCTGCACGAAGCGCACGCGCGGCAGCGCGAGCAGCGCCGGCGCCGCCAGCGAGCCGACCAGCGTCACCGAGTGGCCGGCCGCGAGCGCGGCGCGCACGATCTCGTAGTTCACCCGGCCCTGGCCGTCGTTGATCACGAAGGCATGGGTCACGATCAGGACTCTCATAGCACCGCCGGGGATAGGACGTTATCGACGCGCGCGGTCTTGTGCGGACTCGCGTGCGCATTCATGGCGCGGGAATAGCGCAGGCCGATCACCGGCATCACCACGCCGATCATGAAGAACATGCCCCCTGCCGCCTGCAGCGTGTTCATGAAGATCATCATCGAAAAGATCGCGAGCGCCGTGCCGACACCGGAAATCGCCACACGGTCCCGCTTGCGCGCGTAGCTCGCGGCGAAGGCGCGCCAGATCAGCGTGAGCAGGCCCGTGGCATACAGCAGCGTGCCGGGCCAGCCCATCACGTAGGGCACCTCCATCAGGCCGCTGTCGAACACGACGTTGACCTTGGTGGGATCGTCCGCCAGCTTGGTGCCGATACCGGTCATGCCAAAGCCCTCGCCCGAGATATCGGACAAGGCCGTGAACAGGAAATTCTTGTAGAAGTTTTCGCGCACGCGGTAGCTGCTGTCGTCGTTGATGTTCTGAAACGACTCGACGCGCTTGATCAGCGGCGTGGCGATTTCGTCGATCATCGTCAACGGCATGCAGATGCCGGCGAAGGCCACCACGCCGACGATCAGGCGGACGCGGCTGCGGCCGTCCAGCATCGCCAGCGGGTACAGCAGCCCGATCGTCCAGCCGCCCCACGCCGCCCGCACCGACGTGAACAACAGCGCCGGCACGCCCACCACGGCCGCGGCGGCGCGCATCTTGCCGCGCGCGGCGAGCGACATCAACAGGCCCACCATGATGGCGATCCCGAACGGACCCGACGAGTTCATCGTGCTCGAGATGCGCATGCTGAACGGCACGGGCAGACCGTCCGACTCCATGCCCGAGGAGATGAGCCAGAACGCGTCCCACGGCGGCGGGCTGACGAACTGGATCACGCCGTACGCCCCCATCACGAAGGTGCCGTAAACGAAGGTCTTCAGCAGCACCCGGTGATAGGCGGGATACTCCTGCCAGGTCACGATCATGCGAAAGCCGATCAGCGTGGGGAACATCCAGCCGCACAGCGTGAACGCCGCCGGCGCAATGCCGGCGCGCACCACGCCGATCAGGAACGCGTACAGCAGCGCCGTCATGATCAGCAGCAGCGGCGCGGCGCAACGCTGCCCCAGCATGCGGTAGTGCGTAAACACCGCCATGCCGGAGATGGCCGCCGCGAGCAGCGGCGCGACCATGATCATGCTGCGCGGATTGAACGAACCGTTGAAGAAGTCGGCAAAGCGCCGCACTTCAGGCGTGAGAAAAAACAGCCAGCAGACGAAGCCGAGATAGTGCGCCGGATAGCGGCGATAAAGCCGCCAGGCGATCGGCACCGTCATGGGGGTGAACGCCAACTCGAGCAGCTTGCCCTGATGCGCGACGATCAGGACCAGCGTCACGACCAGCAGGCTGACCTGCATGCCCACCGGCCCGGCGACGCGCGAAGCCAACGAGCTCGCCTTCGGATGCGCCCGGGTGCGCGGCAACGGCAGAGCCGCAGTGCGATTCATCGCGCGCCCTTAGAGCAGTTCGAAGGTGCTGGCCACCGGCGCGGCAGTGCGCTCGCGGCGCCAGCTTCCCAGGGCCGTGCGCGCGCCGCGCAACTGGCAGGTGAGGCCGATGAACGGCACCCCATGTTCGAGAAACGGACCTTCGGTCTTGCGAAAGCCGAACTGCTCGTAGAAACCGCGCAGGCTGACCGGCGCGGTGACCCGCACGACGCGCGCCGCCCAACGCTCGGCAATCGCCTGCAACACCCGCTCGATCAGCATTTCCGCCGTGCCGTCGCCGCGCCGCGCGGGACTCGTCAACACCTTGTCGATCACCACTTCCGGATCTTCCGCGTCGCCAGGCTGAATGCGCGCATACGCCATCACCGGCATGGGCCGCGACATGTCTTCGACTGCGAAGACATGCAGGGCCTGCTCGTCGTGCCCATCGGCATCGAGACACACATGGGATTGTTCGACGACGAACACCGCACTGCGCGCACGCATGACCAGATACAACTCGCGTGCCGTGAACTGTTCGAATTCGAGCGTTTTCCAGTTCATCAGATTCCCCCAGCGATTCGTTTGACGGGACGAGCCCGTTGCCATGACTGCACGTTACCTCCGGCGACCCTTGAATCTCCGTGCGGAAGCGCACCGACGATGCTGCATCGCGATCAGTTAAATACGGACAGCCGGCACACATCGTCCGAACCTGCAGCGCTCGGCGCATCCGGCAACGCATTCGCCGCCCGGGGGCGGCGAATGCGGCGAATCCAACCAGAAGCGGCTTAGCGACATGTCCTTGAGGGGGCGCCTTCCCATGAAAACTGCACTGCGACGCATTCTTTCCGAGTCCGCACGTCTCGACGTGCCGCCCGACACCCTGGCGGACGACGCCGACCTCTACGCGGCAGGCCTGTCGTCGCTCGCGACCGTGCACCTGATGCTCGCGATCGAAGACGAGTTCGACATCGAGATTCCCGACCGCATGCTGACCCGCCGGCTCTTTTCGAGCATCGATTCGCTGGCCGCCGCGGTGAGCGAGCTACAACAGGCAAAGGCGGCCGCATGAACGCCCCGCTGATGCACGACGCGGGCCCGCTCGACGGCCCACCTCCCGACGCGACGGCCGGCGGCGCGTCGCTCGCCGCCGTCGAAGCCGACGCCGGCTGGCGCGCCGCCGCCCAGCGCGCGGCGCAGGTCGCCGCCCAGCATGCGGACGCGGTGGACCGCGAAGCCCGCTTTCCGAGCGAAGCGTTCGACGCCCTGCGCCGCGAGCGGCTGCTCTCCGCGCTGGTGCCGCAAGCGTTCGGCGGCGCGGGCCTGCCGCTCGCCGACGTCGCCGCGATTTGCGAAATCCTCGCGCAAGGCTGTGCTTCGACCGCGATGGTGTACGCGATGCACCAGATCCAGGTAGCCTGCATCGAAGCGCATGGCAGCGCCTCGCCGTGGCACCAGGCCCTCCTCGCGCAACTGGTCGAACAGCAATGGCTGCTCGCCTCGGCGACCTCCGAGGAGACCATTGGCGGCAACATGCGCACCAGCGCCTGCTCGGTCGAACTCGACGGCGAGCGCCTGCGCATCGAAAAGCTGGCGCCGACCATCTCCTACGGCGCGCAGGCCGACGGCATTCTCGTCACGGCACGCCGCACGGCGGAATCGGCTGCGGCCGACCAGGTGATGATCGTCGCGTTGCGCGCCGAAACGACGCTCGAAAAACGCGGCGGCTGGGATTCGATGGGCATGCGCGGCACCTGCAGCGAGGGCTTTCGCCTCGTCGCGACCGGCCTGGCCGAACAGATCCTGCCGACGCCGTTCGCCGAGATCGCCGACCAGACCATGCTGCCGATCTCGCACACGCTGTGGGCCGCGGTATGGACCGGCATCGCCACCGATGCGGTCAATCGCGCGAAAGCGTTTTTCCGCGCCCAGGCGCGCGCCAAACCCGGTTCGGTGCCGCCTGCCGGCCTGCGTCTCGCCGAAGCCGTAGGCCTCCTGCAGATGATGCAGGCGCGCCTCGCCGTCGCACTCGACGCCGCCCGTGTCGCGCATCACGCCAAACAGGGCGCCTGCCAGGCCGATCTGCCGCTGTCGGCGCTGCTCGGCTTCGCCTCCGACATGAACACGTTGAAAACCAGCATTTCGACGACCGCGCTGCAGGTGGTCCACGAAGTGCTGATGATCTGCGGCATGGCCGGTTACAAGAACGGCACCGAGTACAGCGTGGGCCGCCATCTGCGCGACCTGTATTCCGCGCCGCTGATGATCAACAACGACCGCATCGCACAGAACACCGCGAGCCTGCTGCTGGCGCAGCGTCCGGCCGCCCCGGGGAGAGCCTGAGATGAACACGATGACCGACACCGCCGCCCTCGCCGCCGCGCAAGCCGAAGCCGCCCCGGCCGCCCCCAGCTTTCGCGACGAACTGCTCGAGAAGGGCATCCTGATCGATACCGGCGAAAACGGCCTGTATGGCCGCAGCCAGGTGTTCGAGGACGTGGTCGAACGGCTGAACGTGGCGATTACCCATCTCGGCGCCGACCAGCAGCCGGAAGTGCTGCGCTTTCCGCCGGCCATGCGCCGCACCGACTTCGAAGATAGCGAATATCTGAAGAGCTTCCCGAATCTCGCCGGCACGATCCATTCGTTCTGCGGCAACGACATGGGCCACCAGCGCCTGTTGCGCGCGCTCGACGACGCCATGACCGAGCGCGACGACGACCGCAGCGACGAGTGGATGGCGCAGCAGAAACCCACCCGCGTGGTGCTGACGCCGGCTGCCTGCTATCCGATCTATCCGGTGATGGCGCGGCGCGGTCCGCTGCCAGAAGAAGGCCGCACCATCGACGTGCTGTCGTATTGCTTCCGCCACGAACCGTCGCTCGATCCGGCCCGCATGCAGATGTTCCGCCAGCGCGAATACGTGCGCCTCGGCAGCCCGGACCAGGTGATGGCGTTTCGTCAGATGTGGATCGAACGCGGCTCGGCGCTCGTGCACATGCTGCAGTTGCCGGTCGACGTCGACCTCGCCAACGATCCGTTCTTCGGTCGTGGCGGCAAGATCGTCGCGGACAGCCAGCGCGCCCAGGCGCTCAAGTTCGAGCTGCTGATTCCGGTGGCCAATGCCGACGGCAAGACGGCCTGCCTGTCGTTCAACTATCACATGGACCACTTCGGCGCGATCTGGAAGATCGAATGCGCGGACGGCTCGGTGGCGCATACCGGTTGCGTGGGCTTCGGCATGGAACGCATCACGCTGGCGCTGTTCCGCCATCACGGCCTCGACGTCAACGTCTGGCCCGACGACGTGCGCGCGCTGCTGTGGGGCGACACCCGGGCGCGCGTGCTGCAAGGGCTCGCGGGAGGCGCCGCATGACGCCCCCGCTCACGACCGCGCTCACCGGCTCGCTCCGCGCGCTGGCCATGCCCCACCCGATGCGCTCGCACCAGCCGCATGCCTTGCATCAGGGCGACCGGGTCTGGCAGGAGACCAATTGCTACGTTGACCTGTGGATCGAGCTGCTGCACGGCTTCGGGCTCGACCCGCGGGCAGCCTTCGCGTTCACCGTGACGCAGGACTTCGAGGGCGACCAGTTCACCTTCTTCAAGTTCCCGCTGGAGGATCTCGAGCGGCTCTACGGCACCCAGGTGCAGGAACTGGCGATCTACGACTCGCTGGAAGACCGCGTGCTGGCGCAGACCCTACGCGGCCACACGGTGCTGGTCGAGGTGGACGGCTACTATCTGCCGAACACGCGCGCCACTTCGTACCGGCGCGAACATCCGAAGACCACCGTCGGCATCGACTTCATCGATCCGGCGGGGCAGCGCCTCGGCTATTTCCACAACACCGGTTATCACCTGCTCGAAGGCGAGGACTACGAAGGGGTGTTTCGCAAGCTGCCGCAGTTCAGCGGGCAGGCGGACCTGCTGTTCCCGTACGTCGAATTCGCCAAGCAGGTGCGGCCCGCGCTCGAAGGCACCGCGCTCGCGGAAGCGTCCGCGGAACTGCTGTGTACCCATCTGGCGCGCCGTCCCATGCGCAACCCCATCACGCAGTGGCGCGCCGAGTTTCCGCAGCAGCTCGACACGGTGCTCGCGCGCGGCGAGAAATTTTTCCACCTCTATTCGTTCAACCTGATGCGGCAACTGGGCGCGAACTTCGAGTTCCTGGCGAAGTACCTGCAGTGGCTGTCCGTGCAAGGCTTCGACATTCCTCCGGAGATTGCGGGTTCGGCGCAGAAGATCGCCTCGGAGTCGATGGTGATGCAGTTTCGCCTCGTGCGGGCCATGGCGCGCGGTCGCCACGACCTGTGCAACGACTGCTTCGATGTGCTTGAAAACGCCTACGACAAGACCATGCCGCCGCTTGCCGCGCTCGCGTTTTGACGCGCTACGCTGCCCGGAGTCACTGTGCGCGCCTTGCCCACCACCCCGCCTGACCTGGTGCGCGAAGCCGCTGCACCGCCCGCCGCCGGGACAACTCACGGCGGGCTCGCAACCGCGGACGGTACGCAGGCCCGCACCGTCTGGCCGCGCGCCCTCGACACGGGCTGGCAATGCGTGAGCACGGCCGCCGGCGCGTGCGTATCGCCTGCCGACTGGCCTGCCGGGGGCTGGCTGGATGCGCAGGTGCCCGGCACGGTGGCAGCCGCGTGGCGGGCCGCTGGACAGCTCGACGCGGATCATCCGCCGCCGTTTGCCTTCGACGATCACTGGTATCGCCTGAGCCTGACGCCCGCGCTGACCGGCAGCGGTCCGCAACGTCTGCGTCTGCACGGCCTCGCGACGCTCGCCGAAGTGTGGCTCGACGGCGTGAAGCGGCTCGACTCGGATTCGATGTTCGTCGCGCACGATCTCGAGCTCGAGCTGACGGGACCGGCCACGCTCGCCCTGTGCTTCCGTTCGCTCGCGCCGTTGCTCGCCGCCCGCCGCTCGCGCGCTCGCTGGCGCCCTCGCCTCGCCTCGCCGCCCACCTTGCGCAACGTCCGCACGACGCTGCTCGGACACATGCCCGGCTGGTGTCCGCCGCTGCAGGCCGTCGGTCCGTGGCGCCCCATCGAACTGCTCGGCGATGCCGGCGAAGCCTTCGATACGATCGACCTCGCGAGCCGCGTCGACGGCGACGACGGCGTCGTGTCGCTCACGCTGCGCTTCGTGCATCCGCAGAGCGAGACCGTCGCCGCGACGTTGAATTGCGGCGCGGCCCGTGCGTCTCTCGAGTGGCGCGACGCAGTCACTCTCACGGGCGAACTGCGCGTGCCGCGCGCCGAACGCTGGTGGCCGCATACCCATGGCGTGCCCACACTGCATTCTGTCGCGCTGGAACTGGGCGGCCAGCGCTTCGAACTGGGCCGACTCGGCTTCAGAGAGATCGAAGTGGACCGCGGCGCGGACGGCGACGGCTTCGCCCTGCGTGTGAACGGCGTGCCGCTGTTCTGCCGCGGCGCCTGCTGGACCAGTGCCGATCTCGTCACGCTCGCCGGCACGCCGCAGCAACTCGAACACGCCTTCACGCTCGCACGCGACGCCGGCCTGAACATGCTGCGCGTGGGCGGCACGATGGTGTACGAATCGGACGCCTTCTATGCGCTCGCCGACCGTTTCGGAATCCTGATCTGGCAGGATTTCGCTTTTGCGAACTTCGACTACCCCACCGACGAAGCCTTCGCCGCCTCCGTGCGTCGCGAGGCGACGCAGTTTCTGGCCCGCACGCGCCGCTTCGCATCCCTGGCCGTGCTGTGCGGCGGCAGCGAGGTCGATCAGCAAGCTGCGATGTTCGGCCTGCCGCCTTCGATGCGCGCGCAACCTCTTTTCACCGAATGCCTGGCCGGTCTCGCCGCGCAGGAACGGCCCGATGTAACGTATGTGAACAATTCTCCGACCGGGGGCGTGTGGCCGTTTTCGACTCGCACCGGCATCACGCACTACTACGGCGTGGGTGCGTATCAACGGCCACTCGACGACGTGCGGCGCGCCGAAGTGCGTTTCGCAGCCGAATGTCTGGCCTTCGCCAACGTGCCCGACGACGCCACCCTGCAGCAGGCGCTCGGCACGATTCAGGTTCACGATCCGCGATGGAAGGCGGCCGTGCCGCGCGACCAGGGCGCCGGCTGGGACTTCGACGACGTGCGCGACCACTACCTGGCCACGCTCTATGGCATCGAGCCCGCCCGCCTGCGCTACGAGGATCCGCAGCGCTATCTGGAGCTCTCGCGAGCGGTGGTGGCCGAGCTGATGACCGAGGTATTCGCCGAATGGCGGCGCGCCGGTTCGCCGTGCGGCGGCGCCCTCGTCTGGCAGTTCCAGGATCTGCGCGCGGGCGCCGGCTGGGGCATCGTGGATTCGACCGGACGGCCCAAGAGCGCGTGGCACGCGCTCGCCCAGGTGCTGCGTCCGGTTCAGGTGGTCATGACCGACGAAGGCCTCAACGGACTCGACCTGCATCTCATCAACGAGACCTGCGAGAGCGTGACGGCACAGCTTGAACTGGTGTGCCTGCGCGACGGCGCGGTAAAGGTTGCGGGCGCAACCTCTCTGGTGGAACTCGCGCCGCGCAGCAAGCAGCGTCTCGCGGCAGCGGAGTGTCTGGGGCAGTTCTTCGATCTCACGCATGCGTATCGTTTCGGTCCACGTTCGCATGATGTGACGTTTGCCACGCTGCGCGATCCGGCGAGCAGACAGATCCTCTCGCAAGCGTTTCATCTGCCCGAGCGGCGCGCTGCCGAACGTTACGACACGGGCCTTAGCGCCACGCTCGAAGCCACCGGCAGCGGCTGGCAACTGATCGTCGAAGCGAAGCGCTTCGCGCGCTTCGTCAACGTTGCAGATATGCACTACCGTGCCGTCGACAACTGGTTTCATCTGCCGCCTGGCGAGCCGCGCACGATCGCACTGCGCCCTTTGCCGGCAATGAACGCCGACGCAACACACCCCGCACCCTCGGGCGAAGTACGCGCCATCAACTCAAGCGCGCCCGTGTTCTACGGCTGAATCCGCCCGTCTCCCACACCGCTCCCCTGCAAGGCTCGCAGACGCTCGTTCTGCTGCAGTTTCGCGAACGCTGTCATCACGTCAGCACAAGCGCCCGCACGCTTCGCCAAAAATTCCTTCCGTGCGCCAGGGCACCTAACCGGTGGAACACATATGAATCAAATCTGAGTCATCCCGGACCGCCGCGCCAAACGCCACCACACGTAGCCCGCCCCCTGCGAAAGACCTCATGCAGATTCTACGAGAACGCGTTTTAAACGAATTCTATCAATCACTTGCGTTGAATTTAACAGTCTCTGGCAAACCCTGGGTGGCCTTGAGGCGTCGTACAAAATTGAAACAAAAACGCACGTTTTGCCTCGCAAAACGCCATGCCGCTTTTCGCTGCGCCGCACCAGTGCTTGCTTTGGACCTGCATGGCACAGTCCTCGCTAAATGAGAAGCGCAGCACTAGCGCCGACGCCAACAACCATTCAAACGACGGCGCAAAAAGGCCATACGGGGCCCGCACTGTTCGTCCATAGCCGCTCGCCAGGCGGCAATACACCAGGGATGCAGAGGCGGGTAAAAAAACCAACGAGTCGCGTCAGCGACTTCGTGCGAGGACCGATCATGTTAACGCTTCAATCCGATCTGCACGGCAATCATTTGCTCGGCGCACTGCCATCGCATGAGTGGCAAGCACTCGCCCCTCACCTCGAACTTGTCCATCTGCGCACCGAGCAGTTGCTCTGCGATTCAGGACAACGAATTCATCACGTGTACTTTCCGACCACTGCGATCATCTCGATGCTCTCGACGATGGAAGACGGCAGCTCGGTCGAGATCGCCGCGGTCGGCCGCGAAGGCATGACCGGCGTGCCGGTACTGACCGGCGGCGAAACCATGCCCAACCGCGTGCAGGTGCAAAGCGCCGGCTTCGCCTATCGCATGACCGCCCAGAGCCTGAAGCAGCATTTCCTGCGCTCCGACCTGCTGCGCCGCCTGATGATGCTCTACATGCACGCGCTGCTCACCCAGGTCGCCCAGACCGCCGCCTGCAACCGCCACCACTCGCTCAACAAGCAACTGTGCCGGTGGCTGCTCATCGAAGTGGACCGGGTCGCCTCCAACGAGCTGACCGTCACGCAGCAACTGATCGCAGACATGCTCGGCGTGCGCCGCGAGGGCATCACCGAAGCGGCCGGCAAGCTGCACGACGAAGGCCTGATCCATCACAGCCGCGGCCACATCAAGGTGCTCGACCGTCAAGGTCTGGAAGCGCGCGCCTGCGAATGCTACGGGCTCGTGAAGCGCGAATTCGACCGGCTGCTGCCGCGCCTGCATCAGGCCGAGGCCGTCAACTAAGCCGCCGCGGACCTGCAAGGTAGACCGACCATGTTGCGCAATACTGCGCGCTGTCTCGACGCGTTATTCGTGATCGCGGGTGCACTGCTCGCTCACTGGATGCGCTTCGATGCCACGCTCTCGCTCGCCGATACCGAACGGCTGCTGATCGCCTTTAACTGCGTGCTCGTCCTCTTGCTGTTCCCGGTCTTCGGCATCTACGAGACCTGGCGCGGCAAGTCGCTCGCGGAGATGCTGGTGCGCGTCTGCGCCGGCTGGTTCTTCGTGGTGGTGACGGGCCTGCTGCTGGTCTTCACGCTGCACCGGATGGATGCCGTGTCGCGGCTCTGGTTCGGCTACTCGACGCTGATCTCGGGCGCCATGATCGTCGCGACCAAGCTCGCCGCCCATCTGATGTTGCGCGTGGTACGGCGGCGCGGCCTGAACTTCCGCAGCGTGGCCGTGGTCGGCTCGCCGGGCTTCGCCCGCATGCTGCTCGCCCATCTGGAGCAGGTGCCGCAGGCCGGCTTCAAGCCCGTCTGCGTGTTCGACACCACGCTGGCCGAAGCCGCCGAAGCGGGCGAGCCCGCCGAGGCCGGCACGCGCATGAATCGTCTGCCGGTGTTGAGCGATCTGGATGCGTTCGCGGCGAAGGTACGCGCCGAACACATCAACGAAGTGTGGCTCGCGCTGCCGCTCTCGGAAGAACGCACCATCTACCGCTTCACGCGCACGTTCCAGCATGACTTCGTCAACCTGCGCTTCATTCCGGATACGCGCAGCATGACGCTGTTCGGCCATTCGCTGGTCGACGTGATGGGTCTCACGACCATCAACCTGACCGGCACGCCGATCTCGCCGCCGCAAATGTGGCCCAAGCTGGTGTTCGACCGATTGTTTGCGCTCGCCGCCCTGCTTGCGCTCACGCCGCTGTTCGCGGCGATTGCCATTGCGATCAAGGTCAGCACGCGCGGGCCGGTGTTCTTCGCGCAACAGCGCAAGGGCATCGACGGACACACCTTCAGGATCTACAAGTTCCGCTCCATGAGCGTGCACGAGGAAAGCGGCGGACAGCTCACCCAGGCGACCCAGCACGACGTGCGCGTGACGAAGATCGGCGCCTTCCTGCGCCGTACCAGTCTCGACGAACTGCCGCAGTTCTACAACGTGCTGATGGGCCAGATGTCGGTGGTGGGACCGCGCCCGCATGCGCTCGAACACGACGATCTCTACAAGGACCTCGTCTACGGCTACATGCATCGCTACCGCATCAAGCCGGGCATTACCGGCTGGGCCCAGGTGAACGGCTATCGCGGCGCGACACGCAAGGTGGAAAAGATGGAAGCACGTGTCAAGTTCGACCTCTTCTACATCCACAACTGGTCGTTCTGGTTCGACATCAAGATTGTCCTGATCACGTTGTTCAAGGGCTTTGTGAACCGCAATGCCTACTAAACGCAGCAGAACCGACAGGAGCCTGCGGTGAACGAGGCGCCACGCCTTTCAGTCATCGTTCCGACCTACCGCCGGCCGGCGGATCTCGCGCGCTGCCTTGCAGCGCTCGATGCACAACTGCGTCCGGCCGACGAAGTGATCGTCGTCGCGCGTCCCGAGGACGCCGCGACCCATGCGCTGCTGCGCGAACGTCTGCAGAACGCCGGCAGCGAGGCGTTGCGGGTCGCGTTCGTCGGCACGCCGGGCGTGGTCGCGGCCTACAACTGCGGGCTTGAAACGGCGCAAGGCGACATTGTCTGCTTCACCGACGACGACGCCGCGCCGCATCCCGACTGGACGCAGCGCCTCATCGACGGGCTTGCCCGCCGGCCCGACGCGGGCGGCATCGGCGGACGCGACATCGTGCACGAAAAAGGCGCGATCCTCGCCGGCGCGAACGGCCGCGTGGGACTCGTGCGCTGGTATGGACGCGCCATCGGCAATCATCACATCGGCTGCGGCGAGCCGCGTCCGGTGCACGTGCTGAAAGGCGTCAACATGGCATTCAGGCGCGCGGCCGTAGCGGGCCTGCGCTTTGACGAAAGACTGCGCGGTACCGGCGCGCAGGTGCATTGCGAAATGCAGTTCAGCCTCGACGTCGTGAGGCGCGGCTGGATCCTGATCTACGACCCGTCGATACTCGTCGAGCATTATCCGGCGCCGCGCGGCGACGAAGACCAACGTTTCATTTTCAACTATGCCGCGTTCTATAACGCGTCGTTCAACCTGCGGCTCATCATGCGCGAACACCTGTCCCTGCCAGGACGGTGCGCGTTCGTCGTCTATGCAACGCTGATCGGCACACGCGCGGACCCGGGGTTGGCCCGCGCGCTGACGCTTGCGATCGGCGGCGCCGGACCGGCGCTCGCCCTTCGCCAGTGGTGGATCGGCATTCGCGCAATGCGCGGTGCGTGGCAGGAAGCAAAACGCTGAGCGGGGTGCGGCGTTTCATGTAATGCGAGGGACCGAAACCATGATATCCAGAACGATAGTAACGGGGCTTGCGGTTGTGTCGTTGTGTCTCTTCTCGGCGTGTTCGTTTACGCCGGGCGGCTTTCTCGACACCACCAATCTGCAGGAAAACAAGGACGCCGAACCGGTTGCCACAACGGTTCAGGTGCAGCCGATCAACGCGGGGTATTTCAGCCGGACGTCGCTGCAAGCCACACCCGCGGCAACCTGTCCGCTCACCTGTCTCACGCCGAAAACGCGCGCGCAATACGAGTATCGGATCGGTCCGGGCGACCTGTTGCAGGTGATCGTCTGGGATCACCCCGAGCTGACCTCGCCAGGCGGCGGGACCGGCAGTGCCGGTACGCCGCCGTTGCCCGCCCTGTCCGGCGGCGGCAGCGAAGGCAGCGGCAATTCCATCGCCGCGTCGCCGTCCACCAGCCCGGCCGCCACCGGCGGCGGCGAGCCCGGCGGCCTGACGCTGCGCGTCGCCGCCAACGGCACGGTGTTTTTCCCGCGCGTCGGACGGATCAAGGTGGAGGGCATGACGGCCGAGCAGGTACAAAAGCGCCTCACCGCCGGTCTGGCCAAAACCATCCGCGGCCCGCAACTCGACGTCAGCGTGACCGGCTTCAACAGCAAGGCGGTGCAGGTGCTGGGCGACGTGCACGCGCCGCAGGCCCAGGCGATCACCGCGGTGCCGCTGACGATCATCGACGCGCTCAATCGCGCCGGCGGCGCCAATGCGGACGCCGACCTGCAGAATGTCGGCCTCACGCGCAACGGCCAGCGTTACCCGATCAACGTCGCCTCGATTCTGGAATCCGGCAACGTGCTGCAAAACGTCGTGCTCAACGACGGCGACATCATCGACGTGCCGGATCGCACCAACAGCCGCGTGTTCGTACTCGGCGAGATCTCGCATCCGTCGATCGTGCCGATGAACCGCGGCAGGCTGACCCTCGCCGATGCGCTGACGAGCGCCGGCAGCATCGACAGCCACACGTCCGACCCGCACGTCATCTACGTGATTCGCGGCATCGATCCGGAGGCCGGCGCCAATGGCCAGGTGACCACCAAACTGACCACGCCCGACGTGTACCGGCTCGACATGACCCAGGTCGACGCGCTGATGCTGATGACCAAGTTCGAGTTGCAGGCGCGCGACGTGATCTATGTGCAGATCGCCAGCTCCGCCCGCTTTAACCGCCTGCTCGATCTGATCACGCCGTCGCTGCAGACGCTGTTCTTCACCAAGCAACTGGCTCCTTAACATACGGCTAGCGAGAGAAAATAAAATGAGTACCTATGACATGCCTGAATTCTCGCCCGCGTCCGGTAACGACGAAGACGAGGTGATGCGCGACCTGGTGCGCATGGTGGTCGAACAGATCTGGTGGGTAATCGGCATTGCGGCCACGGTGCTGCTCGCCGCGGTGATCTACGCGCATGTGGCGACACGCATCTATTCGGCCGATGCGATGCTGCAGATCGATCCGTCGTCGCCGGGTTCGTCCGCCGTCTCGACGATCGCCTCGCTCTCGTCCGGCGGCACCAGCACCATCCGCACCGACGCCGAAATCGAAATCATCAAGAGCCGCGCCGTGGTCGAGCCGGTCGTCGAGCAGTTCAAGCTCAACTTCGGCACGGCGGCCAACGTCATGCCGTATCTCGGGCGCGTTTCGCGGCTCTTTGCCCATCCCGGCCACCCGCTTCCGGCCTGGTTCGGCATGCGCTCGTACGCCTGGGGCGGCGAAGAGTTCAACGTCGACTCCATCAGCGTGCCAAAGTCTCTGGAAGGCGTGCAAATGACGCTGCGCGCGCTCGGCGACGGACGCTACGAACTGCTCGACCCCGCCACCCAGCAGCCGATCCTGACCGGCAAGGCGGGCACGCTCGCCGAAGCCAATGGCGTGTCGATCCTGGTGACGAAACTGGTCGCCCGTGCCGGCACGGAATTTTTCGTCACGCGCGCCAACCAGCTCGACGCCGTCATGGGTCTGGCCGGCGGTCTGCAAGTGGTCGAAAAGAGCCACGACACCGGCATCGTGCAACTCTCGTACATGGGCGGGGATCCCAAGGCCATCACCGCGATCACCAACGCGGTGGCGCAGTCGTACCTGCGCCAGCGCACCGAGCGCGCCCAGGAAGAAGCGAGCAAGATGCTGACCTTCCTGAACAGCGAGTTGCCGCGTCTGCGCGACGACCTGAAGCGCTCGGAAACGGCGCTCTCGGAGTATCAGGCCCGCGTGGGTTCGTTCCAGCCGACTCAGGAAGCCTCGGTTTACCTGTCGGGCGGACTCGAGTACGAAAAGCAGATTGCCGGACTGCGCATCGCGCGCGCGCAATTGCTGCAACGTTTCATGGCCGATAGTCCCGAGGTCGCCACCGTCGATGCGCAGCTCGCCGCGCTGAGCGCGGAGAAGACCCGCTTCGAAGACCATTTCAAGACCTTGCCGGGTTCGGAACGCGAAGCCGTGTCGCTGCAACGCGACGCCAAGGTGGCGGAAGAAATCTATGTGGCACTGCTGAACAAGACCCAGGAACTGTCGATTACGCGTGCCGGGACGATCGGCAACGTGCACATCGTCGACGAGGCGCTGGTGCCTTCCGCTCCGGTCAGCCCGAAAAGCGGCCTGATCATTTCGGCGGGTGCGCTGCTCGGCATCATCGCGGGCGTCGGTTTCGCCTTTTGCCGCCGCACCTTTTTCACCGGCGTGGCCGATCCGGAAATGATCGAACGCCGCTTTCAGTTGCCGATCTTCGGCTCCATTCCGATCAGCGCCGAGCAGTCGCGCGGCGACCGGCTCATCGCCAGCCTGCGGCACCCGGCGTTGCCGAGCGGCACACAGCGCATGAGCGGCGTGCTGGCGAGCGGGCCAGCGAGCCTCGGCAGGTTGCTGGGTCTGCGTGCGGCGCCCGCTCCTGCGCCGGCGCCGGTGCGCCAGGGTGCGCAAACGGTGATGCCGGCCCCGTACGCGGCGACCCGTTCGCTGCTCGCGAAGACTCATCCGTTCGATACGTCCGTCGAAGGCTTGCGCGGGTTGCGCGCCACCTTGCAGTTCGGCCTGATCGAAGTGCCGAACCGCGTCATCGCGTTCACCAGCCCCGCGCCGGCCGACGGCAAGAGCTTCCTGTGCGCCAATCTTGCCGCGCTGTTTGCGGAATCGGGCAAGCGGGTGCTGCTGATCGACGCCGATCTGCGCCGCGGCCGGCTCGCTCACTACTTCGGCCGCTCGCCGAACGGCGGCCTGACCGAACTGCTGACCGGCCAGGTCGATCTGGAAACGGCGGCGCGCGCCACCGGTGTCGACGGACTGCACTTCATCGCCGCCGGCGCCTATCCGCCCAACCCGTCGGAGATTCTCACCTCGCATCGCTTCAGCGAGATCCTGCGACGCTTTTCGCAGGAGTTCGATCTGGTCATCGTGGACACGCCCCCTCTGCTGGCCGTCGCCGATGCGGCGATCATCGCCAACATCGCCGGCGCGACCGTGCTGGTGATGCGCGCGGGGGCGCATACGGAGCGTCATATCAGCGAGGCGCTCAAGAAGCTGCGCCGGGCGCGGGCGCATGTGATCGGCGGCGTGATGAATGCGGTGTCCGTCAAGCATAACGGCCGCTATGGGACCTACGATTACGCCTACGCTTATACGTACGAGACCGCCGATCCGCTCGACCCGAGGTAGGCTCCGACGAGACGGTTGTTCGCAGTTCAAGGCACGGCGAGATCGCGGGACAGTTCAACGTCCCGGCGACTCGCCGGTTTTGTTTCTGGTGGTTGCCTGGAGTGCGTGGATTGCGTTCGAATCGCCCGCAATCAGTTCAGCTTCCCACCCGCCCGGCCGCCTCCGCTTCCGGCTTCGTCCCGAACGGATGAAACTGCTGGATCAGCCGTTGCACGCGCCGCGTGTTGCGCTCGAACAGGAAGTACACCGCATACGCGTAGACATAACAGGCGGCCAGCAAGGCGATGAAAACAAGCGCACCGTAGCCGTCGGGCTGGATGCGATGCCCGATCATGGTGGCGATAAGAAACAGCACGAACGGAAAGTGCGTCAGATACAGCGAATAGGAAAACCCGGAGAACGCGATCGCAAGCCGCGACAGCCTGGGCGAACGCAGGCGCACGTCCTCGCGCAGGACGCAGGCGATAAAAGCGAAGCAGGCAAAACCGACCGTCCATTCGTCAGCCCATTCCTTCTGCCAACGGGTCGCCGCGAGCGCAACCAGGAACAGCACGCCGCTGACCCACGTCGACACCGGATAGCGGCTTCGCCATGCGCGCCGGGGAATGCGTTTTTCGATCCAGGCAATCAGCGCGCCGAGCAGCCAAAGCACGAAACCGTTCAGCAGCGGCTGAAACAACACCATCGAACCCAGCGCCAGACCGAGCACGACCAGTCCCTGCAGCATGCGCCGCCGTCCGACCAGCACATAGCAGGCGGGAAACCAGAGGTAGTACCAGAACTCGTTGGCGAGGCTCCACAAGGGACCATTCGATCCGTATGTGCCGCAGTAAAGCGTCTGCAGAAACGCGACGTTGCAAAACAGCGTGGCATGTCCGAGCTGCGCCGCGACGTTGACGCGTTGATCGAAATTACCCTCGGTGCCCAGATAAAACGGACCGCCTATGGTCGCGAGTCCCATCCGGTCCCAGAACAGGGTCAAGATCAGCGCCGGGATCAGCACGATCCAGAGCCGCGAAAGCCGTTCGCCCAGATAGCGCTGCCAGCTCCACGTCCCCGCCGCCACCTGGCGTATCACCGTGCCGCCGACGAAATAGCCGCTCAGCACAAAGAACACCGTCACAGCGGTGTGGCCGTAGTTGCTGAGGAAATAGAAGGCCTGGCCGATCAGCCCGAGGTGCAGGCCGGCGCGGTAATCGACGAACAGCAGCGCGCGAATATGGCTCACGCACACCGCGGCGGCAGCCAGCGCGCGGATCAGGTCAAGTGTGTCGCAGTGCTTGTTGATGGCGGGCGCCATGAGCGTGTGGGATCGACAACATAGGTGGATCGAACGCGCGCGAGCAACGCGGCGCGCAGCGAATCACAACCCGGACGTGCAGATCGCACGAAGGGTTGCAAGCGGTTGTCCATCAATGTATGACGCGGGTTGCCCCTGCACAGTACGTTCGCACACGTTATGGGCCGATGCTTCACCACCTGCATCGCCGTGCGCTATGGGCAAGCGCGGCGGCGGCCGAGCGGGCGCACGCGGGTCCATGCGAACGCCAGCGTCGCCACGCTCAGGCCCACGATCTGCCAGGCTTTCGCCGCGCTATAGAGACCTGGAAGGACGAGTCCCGCGGCAGTGCAACCGGCTACCACGAGCGGTATGGAAGAGACGCACAGGCCGGCGAGGATGATCCATTCCGCGCTCTTCGACGTGGCCCGCAAGAAGATGAAGAAGCAGACCAGCCCCGGGAAGAAGTCGTATTCCTTCATTCGCGGATTGGTCAGCGTGAGCACCATATAGAGGATAAAGAAGACTCTCCCGAGACGATCGGGCGGCGGCTTTTCTCCCGCAAAGGCCACCGTCACCAGTGCCAGCAGAGACAGCGACACGACTGCATGGATGGCTAGCGCCAGCCGGTCGTTGAGCATGAGATGGACCAGGATCGAGAAGAACGAATAACCGAGGTCGCCCCGATCCAGCACCTGGTACTTCAAGGTCTCCATGAATTCGCCATACGCTACCGCATCGATACGGCTGAAGGCCCACCACGACAGAGCGAAGCCCACCACGACCGACCCGACGCGCACAAGATCGCGCCAGCCGCGCCATGCGGTCACGAGTGGCACCAGCAGATAGACCAGAAAATATGGCTTGATGATCGAGAACACCAGCAACAGGGCCAGCGGCATGTTCTTCGACATCCACCCTGCCCTGCGGCCGCTGCGCAAAAAGGCCGCGATCAGCGCGAAATGCATGAATACCGTCAGGTTTCCGGAAATCGTAGACGTGACGCCCACGCCGCCGAAGGCTGCCGCCGCCATGACCGACGCGCAGCCGCGAAGCCACGGCGAGCGGTCGGCGAGACGCGCAGCGCCCGAGCCTGACCTCGAAGCATCGGCGCGCAGCCAGAGGGCGAACTCGAACGCAAACCATCCGACGCTCGCCACGTATAACGCAATCAGCGCCACGCCTAACGGGATGACGCGGTTCAGCCAGGCGAACACGTCAAGCACGAGCGGGTGGTAAACGAACGGTAGTCCTGCGTCGATGCGGTAGGGATTCGCGCCGCGGGCAAGGTCGGCGACCGCGCGCTCGTAGACGGTGGTGTCCCAAAACAGGAAGGGCGTAGGCCGCGTGTAGAAATAGACCAGCAGGCCCAGCGCGCAGATCGCCATCACGCTCAGATCGGCACGCCATCCCTTCTTTGGCAATCTCAAGTCCAATTCGGCTACTCCATGTGTTGTCTGCCGGTGTCCGCAGGCAGGCCAGCAACGGTCGCGCCGACGGACGCGCAACAGCATGCCAACTACGCAGAAAAGTGATCTCAGAGCATGGTAGGCGAACCTGGCGCGACCGATCGTTCGATCCCGAACACAGCCTGATTGCAGGCCATACGTGACGTGTCGATGCGGATGGATCCATTCGCTCAGGTCGACGCGCTCACGTCCGGCGCGCCCTGAACGTGGTCAACGTCAACGTGAGCGCGACCGCCGCCAGCCCAACGATCTGCCAGGTGTTCGACGCGCCCGATAGCGTCACGAAGGTCACCCCCGCGGCACGGACGCCGCTCAGCAGCAACGGAATCCATGAAATCGCGAGACCGACGAAGATGAGCGCGCCAGCTCTGGCCGAGAACGTGCGCAGAAAAATGAAGAAGCAGACGAGGGCCGGGAAAAAATCGTATTCCTTCATACGTGGATTCGCTAACGTCAGAACCATGTAGAACAGAAAGAACGCCGCTCCCGTTGACCGGCCCGACGCCGGCCTGCGCATGAACAGCGCAACCGCAAGCATCACGAAGACCACAGAGGCGACGACATGCAGGCCCAGCGCAAGCCAGGCGTGATGAACCACACGCATGAACGTCGCGAAAAACGAATAGCCGAGATCGCTTTTGCCGAGCGACTGATACTTGAGCGCCGCCATAAATGCGGCATAGCCTTGCGGATCGGCATGCGCGAGGAACAGCCACGCTACGGCGAAGAGTGCGAGCGCCCCTGCGGCTCTGAGCAGTTCCGCGGGCCTGTCGCTCGTCAGCAGCACGGGAATCAACAGATACAGCAGGAAATACGGCTTGACGATCGAGAGCAGCAAAACCAGCCCTATGGGGGCGTATCGGGCGAATGGACCATGCGTTCGCTGCGCCATCAGGAAGGCCGCGATCAACGCGAAGTGCATGAAGGTCGTGAGGTTTCCCGACAGCATCGACGTGACACCGACCCCGCCAAAGACGAGGGCCGCCATGAACGATGAGGCACCGCACAGCAGTCCGGCTGGCTGCGGCGCGGCAACGCCTGCGCCTGTAGGTTCGTCCGCATGCAGACGAAGCCAGCGGCCGGCTTCAACGCAGAACCAACCGAGGCTGAGCACATAGACGAGCACCAGCGCGAGGCGCAACGGCACAAGCCGGTTCAGCAGGAACAGCCCGTCGAGCACCAGCGGGTGGTAGACAAACGGCAGACCGGCGTCGGTGCGGTAAGGATCGAGACCCAGGCCGAGATCGCGTACCGCCCGTTCGTAGACGGACAGGTCCCAAAAGATTGCGTGGCCCGCCGCCATGAACAGATAAACGAGCAGCGCGACCGAGCAGACCCCTATCATGGTCCGCGAATCGGCTGCCCAATGGTTTCTCTGAATGTTCAAGCAGACCTCGACAATTGACGAAGCAGGTCAGCGCCGTCAGTAAAACGCCCGCGCTGTACGCCTTCCCTTCTTTACCGCGCGCTCAGGAATCTGTGGTCAAGTCCAGCGCAGGCTGTCTGCGTGCCTGCGGGACTGCCTGATGCTTCGTAACCGGCACGGCCGCCGGTTCCAGGGCACGCGACACATAACCCGCAACGCCGCCGCAGATCAGCAGCGCGGCGCTGACGTCGACCATGCTCAAGGCGCGAATTTCGTCCCCATAGCCGAACAGCAGGTACAGCGGGATATTGATCGCACAGACGAGTAGCGCATGGTGCCGCGCAGCGAGCGGCAACGCGGACCACCCGGCGCGCACGACGACGAACGCCAGAAACAGCAGCAGAATATTGAAGCCCTTGGGCAAGAGGATCCCGTAGGTGTACTCGCCATGCAGGTAGTTACGCGGATCGGCCAGAAAGCGCAGGTTGTCCCAGAGATGAAACTGCGCAAGCTCGCCGGGATTGCCGGCGTAGTGCAGTTTCGTTGCGAGGTTGACCGCCGCGGCCAGCGCCACGCAGGTGCCGAGCAAGAGCAGCGCGCGCGATCGGGACGACACCCGCATCGAGACGAACGGATACAGCGCGATCAGGAAAAACAGAAACGATTCCTTGTTGAGCGTCGCAACCAGCGTGAGCGGCAGCAGCCAGAGCAGGTTCGCACGCAGGGCGACCCAGACGGCCACGGTCATGAAAAGCAGCTCGGGGAAGTCCCAGAAATTGCCGACAGGCACCGCGAGCGCGAAGGCAAGCGGCGCCAACGTCGCCGCGATTTCGTTGCCGACGAGTTGCAGGCACAACAGCCGGAGCATCAGCATCGCCCCCAGCAATGCGCCGAACGTCATGGCGTACACCATGTAATAACGCAGTGCGTAGTGCGGATTCGCGGCGTCGGTCGCCCGCACGAACGTATTGCTCAGCCAGTTGTGTTGCGGATAGTCTGCCTGCAAATGATCGAGGAATCGCTGCCTCGCCGCGCGCGGAAGCGCCGCTTCGAGCAGATTGGCCGTGGCCGGCAGCAATTGCCGGTACACGTACGGACGATCCGCCGTGCCGTCCAGCATCAGGGTCAGCGCATCGTTCTTCGAGTCGTCGCGCAGCGCATACTTTGCGAAGAAGCCGCAATACGACGCGCTGGCGACCAGCGTGTAGACGCACAGGAGTACGATCCAGCGCGTCGTCGCACGCGGCAATCCAGGCAAGCTCATGGTGGTCTCCGTTCGGCAGGCAGGAACAGCCGCGTCAGAACATGCTAGGCGAAGCGCGACCGGCGCATCGTTCGATGCCGAACACTGGTCCGCCCGGCGCGCGTGCGGCGTATCAACGGGTCGCGTCCGCAATGGTCTGCGTCATCTTCTCGAGATAGACGTCGACGGAAAAATGCTGCTTCACATCCACCAGCGCCTGAGCGGCGAGCTGTTGTGCGAACTCGGGCGTCGCATGCAGCGTTTCGATGGCCTCGGCCAGCGCCTCGGCATCGCCCGGCGCCACCAGCCAGCCGTTCTTGCGATGCCGCACGATCTCCTTCACGCCGCCGGCCGACGTCGCAATCACCGGCCGGCCCGCGGCCATCCCCTCGATGATCACGCGGCCAAAGGGCTCCGGCTCCGTCGACGTATGCAGGATCACGTCCACCGCTTTCATCCAGGCCGGCATGTCGTCGCGAAAGCCGGCGAAGATCAGGCGGTCCGCGACGCCCAGGCGCGCGGCCTGCTGGCGCAGCGACTCGACGTAGGCTTGCTCGCCGAACAGCGCCGAGCCCACCAGCACCAGGTGCAGCCCGGGCAGCCGTGCGAGCGCGTCCACCGCAATGTGCTGACCTTTCCACGGCGCGAGGCGCCCGAACAGGCCGGCCAGATAGACGTGCTCGGGCAGGCCCAGGCGGCGGCGCAGCGCGCCGCTATCGTCGTTGTCCGCACGGCTGAATTCGTCCAGATCCACGCCGTTATGCACCACCGGCACGTCTGCCGGCTCGCAGCCGGTGAGCGCGACGAGCGACGCCGCTGAAGCATGCGAGTTGGCCACCACCTGATCGACCGCGTAGCGCGCGAGCCACTTGACGATAAAGCGCTGCAGCGGCCCGAAGTGATCGCCCGACACGATGTCGTGCAGATGCCAGATGATCCGCTTGCGGTGCAGCGGCTTGCCGAGGGCGCCGAGTACCAGCGCCTTCTGCGTATTGAGAAACAGCACGTCGAACGATTCGGCATGGGTCGCGATCGTGCGAACCTGCCGGACGATGCCCGGCAGCGCCATCAGCCAACTGAGGCGAGCCGCCTGCTTCTTGATGCCGGAGACGCGCGCGTCGCACGCGAGCCGCACCGGCACGTCGAGCGATTCAAGCCGCGCGCGAAATGGCCCATCGGAAAGCAGCAGCACTTCGCGGCGTGCGGCCCACGTCGCGGCCAGCGGCAACAGACAGACTTCCGCGCCGCCGAGCTGGCCGCTCTGGTCGACAAACAGGACGCTCGGCGTCCCGGCCCCGGCCGGCAGACTGGCGGCCTGTCTACCCATGAATACTGGCGCTACAGTGTCGGACGCGATCGTCTTCGCGGCCGCAGATGCGGAGGTGTTCATTGCGATTGACCGGGCGGCAAGAAAATCCAAAGACACATTATTCGCGCGACGCGACGTTCTCTATGTGGCCGGCCGCACTCAGCGCGACAAACATCCGACGTGGATTTCCGGTGAACGCGCAGGCGTGTTGATGCGCTGCAGGCAAGCCCGGCAGACATCTCTCGCGGCAGCTCGGCGCGCGCCCAGACGCGCCGGCCCAAGGATAGATAAGTGTCCTGACTATATCGACACTTGCCGCCCTCCCGGGCAATGGCGCTGGAATTGACAAACGCCCTGCTTGATCTTATGAATCGTCGGGCCGCCGTAATGCGTTTGTCAGTTGCCGTAAGTGCGTCGGGGCACATTGAAACAGGTATCGAACCCGAATAATGCCGATTCGGTCCCCCCTTCTATAACAAACCCTCGCCCGGGAACCCAGATGAAGTCAACCGCCCCAGCGAACGCACCGGTGATCGCTTCTCAAGCGACGCCGCTCTATGCGCCCAGCTACGCAGCAGACGTAAGCAGAGTCGTGAGCATCCTGTTCGTGGACCAGAGCGGTCAACTCGGGGGCGCCGAATTTTCGCTGTTGCCGCTGGCCGTCACCTGGGCCGCCCGCCGCGAAGTCCTGTTGCTTTCCGATGGACCGTTTCGCACGCGGCTCGAATCGCTCGGCGTACCGGTTCGGGTCGCCTGCGACACGCGCGTTTCCGGGATCAGAAAGCGGGCGGTGCATGTGAACTGGCTGATGGCGCTGCCGGGTATCGTGCGGCAAATCCGCACCATTGCCCGGCATGCCGAATCGTTCGACGTGCTGTTTCTCAACACGCAGAAGGCGCTCGTGCTCGGTGCGCTCGGCAAGCCGCTGCACCGCAAGCGGATCATCTGGCATCTGCACGACATCATGTCGGGCGATCACTTCGGGCCGTTGCAACGGCTCATCGTCAGGTGGCTCACGCGCTATGCGGTCGATCACGTCGTCGCCAATTCGCATGCTTCGGCGGCCTCGCTCGTTGCGCTCACCGGCTGCGCGCCGGAAGCCGTGCCGGTCGTGCATAACGGCGTCGATCTGAACGAGTTCAGCCACGTCGACGATGCCGATACCGGCGCGCTGCGCCGCCGCCTCGGACTGCCCGAGGATGTCTACCTGGCCGGCCTGTTTGGCCGCCTCGCGCCGTGGAAAGGCCAGCACATCGCGCTCGCGGCCCTCGCCCGGCTGCCCGACCTGCATCTGGTGCTGGTCGGCTCGGCGCTGTTCGGCGAACAGGCCTATGTGGCATCGCTGCGCGAGCAGGCCGCGCGTCTCGGCGTCGAAGACCGCCTGATCTTCGCGGGCTTTCGCGACGATATGCCGGCGTGGATGAAGGCGGTCGACGTGATCCTGCATACCTCCACCGAGCCGGAGCCGTTCGGGCGCGTGATCATCGAAGGCATGGCCGCGGGCCGGCCGGTGATCGCCGCATCCGCCGGCGGCGTGACGGAGATCGTGCGGCATCGCAAGAACGGCTGGCTGGTGCCGCCTGGCAATGTCGAGGCGCTCGCCGATGCGATCGAAACGCTGCACGCCGCGCCCGAACTCGCCCAGCGCCTCGCGGATCAGGCCCTGATCGACGTCAGCCGCCAGTTCTCGGTCGAGGCTTACCTCGAGCAGATGAAGCGGACCATCGCGCTCGCCACCGGCGTCGCGGCCATCACGAACGCCGCCAGTCCCGCCAGCGCCTGAGCCAGGGCTCACGCCTACGCCCACGCCTGCAGGGTCCTGCCGCGGTGTGTGTACTAGCCAACGGTGGCCTGCGTGCGGGCAGACCTAAGATGGCTCATCGTTCACGCTGCTTACGGTTCTGCCATCCAATGAGCGTCTCCAAGCTCCTCTCGTGGGGCCACTACCCTTACGCCCCCCAGGCGAGCCATCCGCTGGCGTGGCGCCAAAGCACGCAGACGGCATTGCGCGAACTGGGCACGCGCTTCGGCACGACCTTGCCGTTCGGCAACGGCCGCAGCTACGGCGACAGTTGCCTCGCCGCGACTGACCACGTGGTCACGCTGCGCGGTCTCGATCGCTTCATCAGCGCCGACTGGAACACGGGCGTGCTGCGTGCCGAAGCGGGTGTGACGCTGGGCGAAGTGCTGGCGCTCGCGGTCCCGCACGGCTGGATGCTGGCGGTCACGCCCGGCACCCAGTTCGTGACTTTGGGCGGCGCGCTGGCGAACGACGTGCATGGCAAGAACCATCATGTGCGGGGGACTTTTGGGCGACATGTGCGGCGTTTTTCGCTGCTGCGTTCGGACTCGGCGCCGCTCGAATGCGCCGCCGATGACAACGCCGCGCTGTTTTGCGCGACGATCGGCGGCCTGGGGCTCACCGGCATCGTCGAGTGGGTCGAAATACAGTTGCTGAAGGTCGGCTCGAGCCGCCTCACGGTCAAGACGCTGCCGTTCGACAACCTCGACGAATTCCTTGCGCTCTCGCAGGTACTCGATCCGGCCCACGAATACGGGGTGGCGTGGATCGATTGCCTCAGCAGCGGCGCCTCGCTCGGACGCGGCATTTATATGTCGGCGGATCACGCGGCCGACGGCCACTATTCCAGCCACGCACGGCGCGTGCGGCGGGTGCCGTTCGCGCTGCCGTGGTCGCCCGTGAACCGGGTCACGCTGAAGGCATTCAACGCCCTCTACTATCGCCGCCAGGCGGCCCGGGCAGGCACCGCCGAGGTGGACTACGCGGACTACTTCTATCCGCTCGACAGCCTGCTCGAATGGAACCGGATGTATGGCCGCCTCGGTTTCCAGCAATACCAGTTCGTGGTGCCGGAGACGGCGGCGCGCGATGCCTTGCGCGCTTTCCTGCAGACGATTGCGTCGAGCGGTTCCGGTTCGTTTCTCGCCGTACTCAAGCGCTGCGGCACGCTCGCTTCGCCGGGACTGCTGTCATTCCCGATGCCGGGCATTTCGCTCGCGCTCGATTTTCCCCAACACGAAGCGAAGAACCAGGCGCTGTTCGCGAGGCTCGACGCGATCGTGCGCGACGCAGGCGGTCGTCTCTATCCTGCCAAGGATGCCCATATGAGCGGCGCGGATTTTCGCGCCGCCTATCCGGCGTGGCAGGCAATCGAACAACTCCGCGACCCCGCTTTGATGTCGCGTTTCTGGCAACGGACCACACAGCAATGAAAAACATTCTGATCATCGGCGGTTCCTCGGCGATTGCAGTTGCGTGCGCACGCGAGTGGGTCAAGGAAGGCGCCAACCTGTTTCTCGCCGGACGTCACGAGACCCGTCTCGAGGCGGTCGCACAGGATCTGCGGGTGCGCGGCGCCGGCAGTGTCGGCACCTACGTGCTCGACGTCAACGATTACCCGCAGCATCGCCCGATGCTCGATGCCTGTCTGACCGCCATGGGCCGCATCGACATCGTGCTGCTGGCGCACGGCACGCTGTCCGACCAATCCGTCTGCGAACGCGATCCGGAAGCGACCGTACGCGAGATCTCGACCAACGCGCTCTCCACCATCGCTCTGCTCACGCTGCTCGCCTGCACCTTCGAAGCGCAGAAAAGCGGTTCGATTGCGGTGATTTCATCCGTTGCCGGCGACCGTGGCAGGCCTTCCAACTATGTGTATGGCACCGCCAAAGCGGCCGTCACGACGTTCTGCGAAGGACTGCGCGCGCGCCTGTTCAAATTCAACGTGAAAGTGCTGACCATCAAGCCGGGTTTCGTGAACACACCGATGACCGCCGGCCTGCCGCTGCCCGGACCGCTCGTCGCGACGCCCGAACGGGTCGCCACCGACATCGTGCGCGCCATCGCGCGCGGCAAGGATTCGCTCTACACCCCGTGGTTCTGGGCGCAAATCATGTTCGTGATCCGCTCGGTGCCCGGCTTCGTGTTCAAGCGGATCTCGCTGTGAACAGTCCCGCCTCGAGCTCCGCTGCCCGTCCTGCCGGCGGATTGACCGCGAGCCGCTCGCGCCTCGTCTTCTGGTATGCCGTGTTCGCGGCGATCTCGATGGCCTCGAACCTGGGCAGTCAGAAGCTCGCCTACCTCGTGTACCAGGCGGCGTTTGCCGTGCCGCTGTCGGTATGCGTCGGTACGGGCGCCGGACTTGTCGTCAAGTATCTGCTCGACAAGGCATGGATCTTTCGCTACGAGCATCGCAGCGTCGCGCACGGCGCGCGCACCTTTGCGCTCTACGTCCTGATGGGGCTCGGTACGACCTTCGTGTTCTGGGCGGTGGAGTTCGCAGCAAGCGCACTTTTTCATACGGAGAACGCACGACTTGCCGGCGGCGCGTTGGGGCTCGCCATCGGCTACGTCGCGAAGTATCACCTCGACAAACGATTTGTTTTTGCGTAAGCGCGAAGTGCGCTGGCGCACAGAGGTTTATCCGTGCCGTCGATAGCATGCATTCAGGCTCGGACCACGCTGGTTCGTCCCGCCACCTGCTGATACGGCTGCGGCATCGCACCGGATCGGACTATCTGTTCCCCCGGTGCGGAGATTGGTCATGGCAACCCCGGCAGTCAATTCGGTTCCGTTATGCGTCGATCTGGACGGGACGCTCACACGCACCGATCTGCTTTTCGAAGCCTTCTTCGTCCTCTTCAAGCAGAACCCCTTTGCGATCTTCCTGTGCATCGGCTGGCTGCTGCACGGACGCGCGTATCTGAAAGAACAGATTGCCCGCCGCGTGACGATCGATGTCGGCGTGCTACCGTATAACACCGAGCTGGTCGCATATCTGCGCGACGAACATTCGAGCGGACGGCACCTCTATCTGTGCACCGCCACCAATCAACGTCTCGCCACCCAGATCGCAGCGCACTTCGGCCTGTTTACCGGCGTGCTGGCAAGTACCGAAGACCGCAACCTGTTTGGCCGCAGCAAAGCGCAGGCGCTGGTCGACCAGTTCGGCGACGGCGGCTTCGATTATTGCGGCGATGCGATGGCCGACGTGCCGGTTTGGCGCCAGTCGCGCCGCGCCATTGTGGTCGGCGACAAGCACATCGCGGCCGCCGCGCGCAAGGTCAACGCGGCGATCATCTTCTTCGAGCAAAAGCGCCGCCTGTTGCCGCTGGTGCTCAAGGAAATGCGCGTACACCAGTGGGTCAAGAACGTGCTCGTGTTCGTACCGCTCCTGACCGCCCACCGCTTCGACCTCCCTTCGATCGTCGCCGTTTGCCTGGCATTCCTGTCGTTTAGCCTGTGTGCGTCGTCCGTGTATCTGCTCAACGATATGCTCGATCTCGACGCCGACCGCCGGCATGCGCGCAAACGCAACCGGCCGTTCGCCTCGGGCAAGCTGCCGCTGTCGTTCGGCGCGGTGCTGACCGTGTTGCTGCTGGCCGCCTCGGTGGGGATCGGCGTGTTGCTGCCGTGGCGCTTCGGCGCCGTGCTGGCGGCCTACTTCGTCGCCACGCTGGCCTACTCGTTCGCGCTCAAACGCATGGCGCTGATCGACGTGTTCGCCCTCGCCTGCCTGTACACGGTGCGCGTCATTGCCGGCGGCGCCGCCAATGGCATCACGCTGTCGTACTGGCTGATCCTGTTCTGCGTGCCGATCTTCCTGAGCCTCGCCATGGTCAAGCGCTATGTCGAGCTCGACGCGATCCTGCGCGACGGCAAAGTGGAAGCCGCCGGACGCGGGTACATCACGCAGGACCTGTCGATTCTCCGTTCGTTCGGCACCTCGTCGGCCTACCTCGCCGTGCTGGTGCTGGCGCTCTATCTGAACTCGCCGGAACTCAAGCAGTTGTACCGTCATCCGCCGGCACTGTGGGCCGTGTTTGCGCTGACGCTCTACTGGGTCAGCCGCATCTGGATGTTTGCGTTTCGCGGCAAGATGCACGACGACCCGATTGTGTTCGCCTTCAAGGATCGTGTCAGTGTGGGCGTGATCGGATTGTGCGGACTGTGCATGCTGTTTGCCATCTGAGCGGCGGGCAAGAACCCGCACCAGCTAGCGAACGGATCACCACCCGCTGCCCGTCGTCAGTTCCGGCGGGCGGTTTCATTTCTGCAGTCCGGCTTCAGCCTCCCCCATCGCTTCACGCTTTCGTCAGCACTCCGCTCTATCGCAGTGGGGACTGCTGCACCTCGCCAGAACTTCCATAGAAAACGAAAAAACCGCGCGTAGCAACCGCGCGGTCTTTCGATGCATCGAGCCGTCAGGCAACCTCAAACCCAAACCCAAACCCGAACGACGGTCAAACCCGCGTCTCAGCGCCTCAAAGAAACACGCTCACGTCCGCATGGAATCGGGCGGCAAGCGCCTTGGCGACGTTTTTGCTGATCGCCCGGCGCCCAGCGAGAATATCGCTGACGACCGTCGGCGAAGCAATGCCGGCCAGATCCTTTTGCTTGAGACCGTGCGTCTCCAGCAGATGGCGCAGCACCTCGCGCGGCTCCGCTTTGGGCATGGCGACCACACGCGTTTCCCACGCCTCGATCAACGTGACGAGCACGCCGTGCAGATCGTCGAGCGCGCTCTGCGCGTCGCCGTTCAGATGCGTGGCGAGCTCCCTCGAGAGCTGCAGCATCGTCTGGTAGTCCTTCTCGTTGCGAATCGGCCTGATAGAGACGGTTTGCTGCAAGGCAGCCCAGGCTTCGATGATGTCGGGGAAATGTCCCGAAAGGCGATCGGCGTTCATGTGCTTCGATTATCCCTGTTCGAAAGTCTTATTGAATGGCGTGCTGCAATACGCGGCGAAGCGCCGCCGTCCGCCAGGGCGGATGGCCCCGGCAAGCAGCGGCCGATCGCCGCGCATTGTTCCCCTCCTACTACGACGACGCAGACTCAGCACACCTGTCTGACTGCACTCATGCGGTAAAGCATTAGCGAGACACTGCGTCGCCGGGCCATGCGAGATCCGCCTGCACGCGTTCGACACGCGTGCGCGGCCCCGCTGCCGCGGCGATGGTCCGGGTCACTTCGATCATGAACGAGTGCCGGAACGTCGCCGCGGAGAACCGCTCGGCATTCGCGCGGCAAGCCGCCGGCGTAATCAGCGACCGTTGCCGTTCGAAGGTCTCGACGGCGTCGAGAATCGCCGTGACCGTCTGGCGTGCGAAATACACGCCAGTCGGGCGGGCTTCGCCGAGCGGCACGACCGTCTCGAGCGCACCGCCCTTGCCGTACGCAATCACGGGCGTGCCGCACGCCTGGGCTTCGATCACCACAATGCCGAAATCTTCTTCAGCCGCGAAGATGAAGGCCTTGGCGCGCTGCATGTAATCCTTTAGTACAGCGAAAGCTTGATAGCCAAGAATTTTCACGTTGGGCCCTGCCTTGCTGCGGATCGCCGCCATCTCCGGACCGTCGCCGATCACCACCAGATTGCGGTGCGGCGTCGCGGTAAAGGCTTCGACGATCAGGTCAATCCGCTTGTACGGCACGAGGCGCGATGCCGTCAGATAGAAATCGTCCTTCTGTACACACAGATCGAACTTGTGGACGTCGACGGGCGGCGGAATCACGGCCGCGTCGCGCCGATAGGTTTTCATCACGCGACGCGCCACAAATTGCGAGTTGGCAATCAGACGGTCCACGCCGTTCGCGGAACGCGAATCCCAGCCGCGCAGGTAATGCAACAGCGCGCGCGCGGCCCATGAACGCGGGCCGCGCGTGAGTCGCGCTTCACGTAAATATTGATGCTGCAGGTCCCACGCGTAACGCATCGGCGAGTGCACGTAGCTCACGTGGGTTTGATCCGGACCGACCAGCACGCCCTTGGCGACCGCATAAGAACTCGTGATGACGAGGTCGTAGCTGGACAGATCGAGCTGCTCGATCGCCAGCGGCATGAGCGGCAGATAGGCGCGATAGCGGCGGCGCGCGAACGGCAGATGCTGGATGAACGAGGTCGTCACAGGCTTGCCGCACACCGGCGCGCGGTCTTCGAGAAAGTCGACGAGGCTGAACAGGTCAGCATCGGGAAAGCACTGAATGATCTGCTCCAGTACTTTCTCGGCGCCGCCTGGCGCGACGAGCCAGTCGTGCACGATCGCCACTTTCATAATGTCGACACCTGTAGAAGACGGCCCACGGCCATGAAAAGCAGTGTACGGGCAGCGTTTCCGGGCGTGCGTGCGCACGACCACACTCCACGCGCGACAATCGTCAAAGCGTGCAAGCTTGCTGAAGCGCGGTGAATGCGGCACGCGGCACGCGTCGCGTGTTTAGCGTCGCGTCAGGGGTTGCGTGAAGTGGATGTCAGGCGAAGCGAAGATGCGCGGAGGCATGTGTGGATGACGCAGCGCGGTGTCCCGTCAAGGCGTTGCAAAGTACAACAGCAACGCGCGGCATTCGACGGCGCGCGTTGCCGGCAAGACCCGGGTTCAGTCCCGCGGATACTGGATCGTCTCGACGCCAGTGTCGGTACCGAGCAGACACAGATTCGCTCCGCGTCCTGCGAACAGGCCCACGGTCACGACGCCCGGCCACGCATTGATCTGCGCTTCGAGCGCGCGCGGATCGCCGATCTTCAGACCTTTGATGTCGATGATCTCGTTGCCGTTGTCCGTGATAAACGGTGCGCCGTCCTTCGTCACGCGTACCACCGGCACGCCGCCCAGCGCCGTCACGCGGCGGCCGATTGCGGTGCGCGCCATCGGCACCACTTCCACCGGCAGCGGGAACTGGCCGAGCACGTCGACGCGCTTGGTGGCGTCCGCGATGCAGACGAACACGTCCGACACCGAGGCGACGATCTTCTCGCGCGTGAGCGCACCGCCGCCGCCCTTGATCATTGCGCCGCTATGGTCGATCTCGTCGGCGCCGTCGACATACACCGGCAGCGAATCGATTTCGTTCAGGTCGAGCACCTTGAAGCCATGCGACTGCAGGCGCGTCGTGGTGGCGAGCGAGCTGGACACCGCGCCGCGATAGCGATGCTTCGTCGCGGCCAACGCGTCGATGAAACAGTTCGCCGTCGAGCCGGTGCCGACGCCGATTACGGCGCCTTCGGGCACGTTCGCATTCACATAGTCGGCGGCGGCCTGGCCAACCAGTTGCTTGAGTTCGTCTTGAGTCATGGAAATTGCAGAGAGGCGGAAAAACCGCAAGTTTACCGGAGTAGCATGCGCTGCCCCGGTTTATCCGGCAAGTCCGCTAAAAACGGCCGCGAGCGCAGCCGGCTATTTCTTGACCGAGCGCTGCCGCACCGCTTCGTACAGGCACACGCCGCTCGCCACGGACACATTCAGACTCTCGACGCTACCCGCCATCGGAATCTGCATCACGATATCGCAGGTGTCGCGCGTGAGACGGCGCATGCCCTCGCCTTCCGCGCCCATCACCAGCGCAACCGGACCGTCGAGCTTGGTGTCGTAGAGGCTTGCGGTGGCTTCGTCGGCCGTCCCGACCACCCACACGCCTGCATCCTTCAGCTCGCGCAGAGCGCGCGCCAGATTCGTGACGGTGATGTACGGCACCGTATCGGCAGCGCCGCTCGCCACTTTCGCGGCGGTGGCGTTCAGGCCGACCGCCCGGTCGCGCGGCGCGATCACAGCGTGAGCGCCGGCCGCATCCGCGACCCGCAGACACGCGCCGAGATTGTGCGGATCGGTCACGCCGTCGAGCACGAGAATCAGCGGCGAACCGGCGATGCCGTCCAGCAGTTCCGCGAGATTCTGCGCGAGCGGCAGGTCGCCTGCGCGCGCCACGACGCCCTGATGCCGCTCGGTGTGCGCGAGGCCCCACAGACGCGTTTCGTCAGCCGCGATCAGACGCACGCCCGCTTCCTTCGCGGCATGCAGGAACTCCGTCATGCGGCGATCTTTGCGCGTCGCGTCGTAATACACCTCTTCGACCGTTGCAGCATCGTGGCGCAGACGTGCGGTCACTGCGTGAAAACCGTATAGAACCTTGAGACGTGACATGACTGAAACAACCTTTGATTGAGCGCTCCGCCATGCGGATGCGCTACTGGGATAAAGACAAATCAAATGCAGACCGCGCGCAACCGGCACATGGACATGTACCCGTTGCGCGCGGTGAACCCGCTGCACGCCAGGCGCCGCAGCACAGCCGCCGGCAGGCGGCCCGCCGCGCGCGCTCAGCGCTTCTTGCGCGTCTGTGGCTTCGACGACGACGTGGACTTGGCCGAGGCGCCATGCTTCTTGGCCGCACCGCGTGCCGCGCGTGCTTCCTTGACTGCCAGCGTCGGCGCCGGTGCCGCCTTTTTACGGCGCGCACCCGCACCGCCTTCTGCCGGCGGCAGCGAGCGCACCCGCGCGCCGCCGGTTTCGGCGACGGCCTTGTCGGCGAGCGGCGCACGCGAGCCCGGCGACTTGATCGGCGTATCGCGCACCAGCCGGAAATCGATCTTGCGCGCATCCAGATCGACGCGGCTCACCTGCACGCGCACGCGGTCCGACAGACGATAGCGGATACCCGTGCGTTCGCCGCGCAGCTCGTTCTTGATCTCGTCGTACTGGAAGTAATCGGAGCCGAGTTCGGTGACGTGCACGAGGCCTTCGATGAAGAGCGCGTCGAGCTGCACGAAGATGCCGAACGACGTCACGCCGCTCACCATGCCGCCGTATTCTTCACCGAGCTTGTCGCGCATGAAGTAGCACTTGAGCCACGCTTCGACGTCGCGCGAGGCTTCGTCGGCACGGCGCTCGTTGGCCGAGCAATGCAGGCCGAGCTCTTCCCAGATCGCCACGTTGTTCGAACGCGTGCGGCCGCGCTTTTCGTCGTCGGCCTGCTGCATGGCGCGGGCACGCGGCGACAAGGCCGTGTTCAGATCGACGCCGTGCGGCGCCTCCGGCGTGTACTTGCGGCCCTGCAGGATCGCGTAGATCGCGCGGTGGGTCAGCAGATCGGGATAGCGGCGGATCGGGCTCGTAAAGTGCGCGTACGCTTCATAGGCGAGACCGAAGTGGCCGATGTTCTCGGGGCTGTAGACGGCCTGTTGCATCGAGCGCAGCAGCATGGTCTGCAGCATCTGCGCGTCGGGCCGGTCGCGAATGTGCGCCATCAGCGCGGCGTAGTCGCTCGCATGCGGCGAGTCGCCGCCGCCCAGCGTGAGGCCCATGCCGCGCAGGAAGGTGCGCAGGTTCTCGAGCTTCTCGGTCGTCGGCCCCGCGTGCACGCGGTACAGGCCCGGGTGCTTGTTGCGCTTCATGAAGTCGGCCGCGCAGACGTTGGCGGCCAGCATGCATTCTTCGATCAGCTTGTGCGCGTCGTTGCGAGTGCGCGGAATGATCTGCTCGATCTTGCCCTGCGCATTGCAGACGATGTAGGTCTCGGTAGTGTCGAAGTCGATCGCGCCGCGCTTTTGCCGGGCGGCGAACAGCGACTTGTAGACGCCGTACAGGTTCTGCAGTTGCGGCAGCAAGGCCGCGCGACGGGTCGCTTCGGGGCCCTTGGTGTTCTTCAGCACCGCGGCGACTTCGGTATAGGTCAGGCGCGCCGACGAATGCATCACGCCCGGATAGAACTGATACGCCTTGATCTCGCCGCGCGCGGTGATCACCATGTCGCACACCAGCACGCAGCGGTCGACGTGCGGATTCAGCGAACACAACCCGTTCGACAGCTTCTCCGGCAGCATGGGGATCACGCGGCGCGGGAAGTAGACCGAGGTGCTGCGCTCGATCGCATCGACGTCGAGGCCGCTCTTCGGATGCACGTAGTGCGAGACGTCGGCGATGGCGACGATCAGGCGGAAGCCCTCGCCCTTGCCGACCGCCACCGGTTCGCAGTACACCGCATCGTCGAAGTCGCGGGCGTCTTCGCCGTCGATCGTGACGAGCGGCACATCGCGCAGGTCGACGCGATGGCGGATGTCCGTGGGACGCACTTCGTCCGGCAGCCGCGCGGCGTCATCCAGCGCGGCCTGGCTGAACTCGTGCGGCACGCCGTACTTGCGCACGGCGATTTCGATTTCCATGCCCGGGTCGTCGATATCGCCCAGCACTTCCACGACGCGGCCGAGCGGCTGCGAATGGCGGCTCGGGAAATCCGTCAGTTCGACCACCACCACCTGGCCGACCTTCGCCTTCTTGGTGTTTTGCGTGATCAGAATGTCGTGGCCGATGCGCTTGTCTTCCGGCGCGACGATCAGGGCGCCGTTCTCGTTGAGCAGGCGGCCGATCACGCGCTTGTTGGCGCGGTCCGTGACTTCGACGATATGGCCTTCGGGCCGGCCGCGCCGGTCATAGCCGACGATCCGCGCGAGCACGCGGTCGTTGTGCATGACCTTCTGCATCTCGCCGGTGGGCAGGAACAGGTCGTCCTGGCCGTCGTCGCGCACGAGAAACCCGTAGCCATCGCGGTGGCCCTGCACGCGGCCGCCGACGAAATTGGAGGGATGCGTAAGCTGGTAATGATTGCGCTGATCGAGCCGGATCTGGCCATCGCGCTCCATTGCCGCCAGACGCTTGAAAAATCCTTCGCGCTCCTGGCGCTTGATCGACAAGGCTTCGGCGATGTCGTTCGCTGCAAGCGGCGCTTCACTCGTGCGTAGCACGCCGAGGATTTCTTCGCGGCTCGGAATCGGGTACGGATATTTGCTCAAGGGCTTGTCGATGATTTTTTCTCGTTGCATGGACGTCGGTCGGCGTAATGACGCGGCTCTGTTGCACCTGCGATTGACTGCTCGGGTCTGGCTCGTTCAAGGCTGAGTCCGACGGGCTTGTGCACCGTGCCAACGAACTACTGCGAGGCATTCTAACACCCGTATTGCGCGCCACGCGCCGCGTCAACAGGCGCTCAGCGGCACAATCGGCGCGCCTTTGGCGGCTTTCCCGAAATGCTTGACAGGCCTGAATCTGTCGCTATAATGGCGGTCTCTGCTGTACAGACACCTGCCCAGGTGGCGAAATTGGTAGACGCACTAGGTTCAGGTCCTAGCGGTGGCAACACTGTGGAGGTTCGAGTCCTCTCTTGGGCACCAGATTCAAAAGTAAAGCCGCTTCCGAGCGGCTTTACTTTTTATGTAAGGCTCTGCTGTGGGTTCGAACGTGTTTCGAACAGATGGCGGAGTATCGGCAGGGCGGGAAGTCAGTATCGAACTCGATTCGATGCATGAAGATCCGAACGGTTTAATGAAGCGATTGTTGAAGTCCCCATTGACACGCTAAATCATCCCGTTAAAATAGCGGTCTAGCTTGAAGACGTGCCCAGGTGGCGGAATTGGTAGACGCACTAGGTTCAGGTCCTAGCGGTGGCAACATCGTGGAGGTTCGAGTCCTCTCCTGGGCACCACCCCTCTTCAGGCAAAAACGAAACACCCCGCAAGGCGATGAGCATGCGGGGTTTTTTGTTTTCTACGGTCCGTGCCCGGTTGGTCCAAGCCAAACTCCCGGGCACTTGCATCCGTCGCTGCAGTGCTGCAGCGAGTGCATGGCGCTGATATTGCGTAAATTGATCCCGCGCGAGTCAGTGCCTCCGCGTCTCCTCCTCGCGCCTCCTCCTCAATTCCCCCCCACGGTATTTCGCGCCAGCGCCGCACCCGCAGGCTTGGCCACCGGCGTCGCGCTCGTCGCACTGCGCGCGGCCCACGCCTTCGCCAGCAGCTTGAAGGTCGACACCGAACCGGCCACTGCAAACAGAATCGGAATAAGGAAGTCGTGATTCACGCGGGTGAATTCGACGATCAGCACGACGGCGGTCAACGGCATCTGCATCGAGGCGGCAAGAAAAGCCGCCGCGCCGACAACCGCAAACGCGCCCGACGACGTCCCCGGCCAGATCAGATTCCACACCCCACCGAGCACGATTGCGAGTAGCGCGCCGTTGGCGATGCCCGGCGTGAGCAGGCCGCCTTCGGCGCCCGCGCGCAGGCTGCCCGCCGTGATGGCCACCTTGAGTACCAGCAGCACCGCCGCAAGTCCAATGGTCAGTTCGCTATTGAACGACAGACCGGCCGGCCCCTTGCCGTTGCCCAGCAACTGCGGGAACGCAATCGCGAGTCCACCGATGATGGCGAAATTGAGCAGCGCCAGAACCGGCAGCCGCCAGTCCTTCGGCGCCTGCGCCCGGGCGCGCGTGGTCAACTGCGTGAAGCCCCACGCCGCCACGCCGAAAACCGGACCGCACAATGCCGACCACACGACCAGCGGCGTGCTCAGCATCAACGGCGAGACCGTGTATTGATGCTCGTTGCCGAGACCCATCCACGCGACGATCGCGGCAATCGCCGAGGTCGCCACCGCCGGCACCAGCGCCGCCCAGCCGAACGTGCCCAGCAGCACTTCGAGCACGAACACCGCGCCGCCGAGCGGTACGTTGTACACCGCGGCGAGACCCGCACCGGCGCCGCACGCCACCATGATGCGGCTTTCGGCGGCGGACAGCCCCGCGCGATGCGATAGCCAGCCGGCCCACACCGAGCCGATTTCGCGCGGCGCCACTTCGCGGCCAAGCGGCGAGCCCAGCGCGACCGTCACGATTTGCAGCACCGCATGCACGACCGTGCTGACCACGGGCATGCGCGGATCGTCCGACTTCACCGCTTTCTTGATACTGACGAGCGGCCGTCCAAAACGATACAGCGCCCACCAGCCGAGACCGGCGACCAGCCCGCAGATCACCAGCACCAGCACGCGCCGCTCGGGGGCCGCACCGCTCACGCCGTCCAGAAAGCTCTCGCTGCTGATGACGTGGTCGATGCTGTAGCCGTACGCGACGTGCTGGATCCAGTGCAGCAACAACGCCAGCAGCATGCCGCCGAGACCCGCGCCGACTCCGGTCAGCAGCGTAACGGCAATGAACACGGTGAGCGGGCTACGCCCGGAGGTCACGGGCTCGCGAGGAGTCGATCGGGTGGGCGTGGTGAGCGGCATGATGGCGGGCGATGGAGGCTAATTTCAGGATTACGCCATGTTATGGCGCACAGCATCATGAGGCAAATTGATTTTTCGACTCGACTGATGCGTTAACTGAATATATGGCACGCCTGCTGCGACCGCGCGGCTGCGCTTGCAGCCTCGACCACGATATGTCGCCAGCAAGTCAATATCCGCCATTTTCTCCGCCAATTACTTTCAAATTGCTTATATCAAAGCCTTTTATCGCCTGCGATTTATACGCGTTGCCCAACGCACATAGTAGACGTTCCGGTACTGCTAGATTTCCCCGTAACAATTGCATGCAGCACGACTAGCGTGGTGCAGCACGGTCTTCGAACCGGAAGAGAACGCACGAGAGACTGGATTTGAAAGCAGATTGTCAGCCATTCAATGGCGTGCTGCTTTTCCCCTCCGCCGGACGGCATTCGACACGCGGGTCGAATTTCGCAGGTCAAAACAGAGAGCGTAAATTTAAAAATGAAACCGAAACATTTGAGTTATGCGCTGCTGTTTCTGGCGTTGATGACCTATCTCTGGATGACCTGCTCATTCATGCCTTTTCCGGCAGATTTCGAAGATAGCTACATCATGCATCGCTATGCGCAGAACGGCGTCGATGGCTTCATGTTCGAATGGAACCGGGACTCCGCGCCGGTGCAGGGCACCACCGGAATCGCCTGGGTCACGCTGGTCACCCTGGTGGCGCGCCTGACCCGCTTCAACGTCATCGCCGTCAATTCGTACACGGGTCTGATTTTCGCCCTCCTGACGCTGCTGGTGGTGTACGCCGCGACGCTGCGCAACTTCAACCGGAATAACCGCTGGGTGGCGGTATGCGCCCTGATTCCGATCATTTCGAGCCCGTATTTTACGAGGACCTCGGCGAATGGACTTGAAACCTCCATCACACTATTTTTCGTGGCGCTTTCCATTTATCTGCTGCGGTTTTGTCGCGGCTCGTTCAAGGAAGCCATTGGGCTCGGCTTATTCTCCGGATTCACCGCATTGATCAGACCGGATTTGCCTTTATTTCCCATTTCGCTATTCGTCATTGCTTTCGCACTCAATTCGGAAGGCAATACCCTGCGGATCAGGAATGGACTCGCGTTGCTATTGGGCGCGCTCGTGACAGGGGTCCTCTCGCTATTTCTGGCGAAAATCGCTACGGGCACGGCATTGCCGTTGTCGGCCAGCCTGAAGTTTGCGCTCAGCGACCTGTTGCTCGGGCGCCTGCCCCTGTCGCAATACAATTTCATCCTCGGTTCCCAACTGGGATTTCTCAGCTACTTGCTGCCGTTGATCCTGCTGGCGCTGATTCCCATGATCGCGCTCGACCTGCAGGAATCGAAGAAATACCTCCCCGTCTACGGCGCCTGTGCGATCTACTTTGCCTATCTGTGTTCCGTCCTGCCCATCATGGACGTTGCCTACCGCTTTCAACTGCCTTTGCTGATCGGGCTTTCGTTTGCGATCGTCCATTTCTTCGACCTCATCGTGAAAGCCGGTGTCCCTGCGAGACGTGCCCATATCCTGATCTTTTCGATCGGGCTGCTTCTGGCCATCGGCAATACCACCCTGCTATTTGCCGGCAAACGGGAAGCGCAGATGCTCAGAGTCGACCATACGGATTTCGCGGATATCGGCAAGGAACTGGGCACCATCGACGGCATCAGCATTGCCTCGCCCGAAGCCGGCAAACTGGCCGCCTATTCGGGCAAGAAATTCTTCGACACCCTCGGCCTCAATGACTTCTTCGTGGCGAACAACCGGAACAAGCCGGACTATCCCGTCCTGCTGGAGAATTACCTGCGCAACGATTTCGGCATGCCGGATGTGTACATTCGAAAATCGGATACCGGAGATAGCCGCTACACCTTTCTCGAGATTCTCCCCGACTTCAAGACGCTCTACGTCTGCAACAGCGCCGCCAACGCCGATCGCATCGGCAAGGTGGTGTGTGTCGCCCGATCGGGAAGCCATGTGAATGCCATCGTCGCGAACCTGGCGGCGTCGGGTGTCGAAATCGACACCAAACAATAGCATTACACCTTACAAACAATTCAATAACACCTCCGCAGCATTCATTACATATAGCCGACAATCGGTCCTCCATCTCGCCGTCCGCGCCGTCCGCACTTAGGGACATGTACTGAGAAAGCGCATTTCAAGCATGCAGACGCTTAACGGTCGGCGTACACTCCCCCGAAGCCCGCTCCACGGGGCGTGCGGGTCGCAAAGCGGCCCGCCGTAAGGCACGGGTTGTTCGGAGACTTGGAGAAAAAACACATGAGTTGGACTCGGGAACAGAAAAACGTCACGATTGCGGCGTACCTGGGATGGACACTGGACGCATTCGATTTCTTTCTAATGGTGTTCATATTGAAAGATATCGCGAGCGAATTCGGTACCGACGTGAAGACCGTCGCCTTTGGGATCACGTTGAGTCTCATGATGCGCCCGGTCGGCGCGCTCATTTTTGGCTGGCTCGCCGATAAATTCGGCCGCCGCCCCACGCTGATGGTCAACATCGCGTGCTATTCGCTGCTCGAACTGTTATCGGGTTTCTCGCCTAACCTCACCACCCTGCTAGTGCTGCGCGCGTTGTTCGGTATCGCCATGGGCGGCGAATGGGGTGTCGGCGGCGCACTGACCATGGAAACCGTGCCGGCCAAATCGCGCGGCATCGTCTCCGGTCTGCTGCAAGCCGGCTATCCAAGCGGCTATCTGCTCGCCTCGGTGGTATTCGGGGTGCTGTACCAGTACATCGGCTGGCGCGGCATGTTCATGGTCGGCGTGCTGCCCGCGCTGCTGGTCCTCTACGTGCGCGCGCATGTGCCTGAGTCGCCGGCATTCAAGACACTGGAAAAGCGCGCACGGCCGGGGCTGCTGGCCACGCTGAAGAAGAACGTCACATTGTCGATCTACGCGATCGTCCTGATGACCGCGTTCAATTTCTTCTCGCACGGCTCGCAGGACCTGTACCCCACCTTCCTGCGCGAACAGCATCACTTCGATGCGCATACGGTCTCGCTGATTTCCATCGTGCTGAATATCGGCGCCATCTGCGGCGGGCTGTTCTTCGGCTTCCTGTCGGAGAAGATCGGCCGCAAGCGCGCCATCTTTATCGCTGCGCTGATCGCCCTGCCGGTGCTGCCGGTGTGGGCCTTTTCGACCACGCCGGTGCTGCTCGCAGTGGGCGCCTTCCTGATGCAGATCTCGGTGCAAGGCGCATGGGGTGTGATCCCGGTGCATCTGAACGAAATCTCGCCGGATGAAATCCGCGCCACGTTCCCGGGCCTCGTGTACCAGCTCGGCAACCTGTTCGCCTCGGTCAACGCGCCGCTGCAAGCAGGCCTCGCCGAGCAGCACGGCAACAACTATGCGATGGTAATGGCTGTGGTCATCGGCATCGTGGCCGTGGTAATTGCGGTACTGATTCCGTTTAGTCGTGAACGTCGAGGCATAGATATGACACAATCTGCCAAAGAGGTCGCCGCGGTTTAAAGCGGCCTGACGCGGATTCAACCCCGCAGCACGAACGCGAGCAGTACGAAATACATACAGGCGGCCACAGGCCGCCACGCCAGGCAGTAATGACGAGGCCGTTCCGATTTCGATCGGAACGGCCTTTTTTATTCGGCGCCCGAAATGTTTTGCTGCAATGCAGCGGTGCCTTTTTAGAGGAGTCAGTCCACACAGAGCCCTTGCCCGATGATCCAGATTCTTCTTATCCTGAAAAAAACGCGCGTTTCAAATGCGCATTTGAATCGCTTGTTTGCGGCCGGGTGACCGGCAATTGGGAGACGCAACATGGCAGTTCGCACGACAGGCCGGCATACCGGCGACACGAAGTCACGCATCCTCGACGCCGCAGAAGCGCTTTTTATCGAATGCGGCTATGAGGCCATGTCGTTGCGCCAGATCACCTCGCGTGCCGAGGTCAATCTCGCAGCGGTCAACTATCACTTCGGCAGTAAGGAAGCGCTGATTCACGCGATGCTCGCGCGCCGCCTCGATCATCTCAACCAGGAACGGGTCAAGCTGCTCGATCGCTTCGATGCGATGCTCGGCCCGCGGCTCACCTGCGAACACGTGCTCGGCGCGATGTTCATTCCGGCGTTGCGCCTCTCGCGCGACCCGCGGGTGGGCGGCAAAGCGTTCCTGCGACTGCTCGGGCGCGCTTACACCGATCCGTCGTCGTTCATTCGCGACTTCCTGAACGGGCACTACGCACTGGTGGCCGAGCGCTTCTTCGATGCGTTCCAGCGCGCGCTGCCGCATCTGCCGCGCGACGAACTCGGCTGGCGTCTGCACTTCGCCATCGGCGCGCTGTCCGGCGTGCTGGCCGGCACGGACACCGACAGCCTCATCACGGAGTTCTCGCAGGGCAAGTCGATGAACGATCTGCAACTGATCGCACGGCTTGCGTCGCTGATGGTGGCAGCGCTCAAGGCGCCGCTGCCCGACGCCAACCAGTTGGCCGCTTTCGCGGCCGTGCTGGGCGACGCCACCGACGGTACGGCCGACGGCGCAGCCGACGGTCAGGACGGTGCTTGCGGCGGCCTGTCCGGCGCCGAGGCGAGCGCCGCAGCATCCAACGTTCAGTCGCACGAACCGGAGCGTCACGGCGGTATCGGCAGCGGCTCGGTGCCCTTGCGGCACCTCGCACACGGCGCAGCCTGAACCGGGCGTGCCTGGGTGGCTTAGAGGTTGCCACCCAGGCACCGCGGTGCACCTGGCACCGCACGTGCTGTCAAACAATCAAGGCGAGCCTTCCGCATCCAGCGGAAGCGTCCGCACGCACCATGAAAACAGGAGGAAGGGTTATGTCGTGGTTCTTCTTAGTGCTGATCATCGCCGCTGCGGCGCTCGTCTACGTTCAGGCTCGCGCCTCATGGTGGCTCGCCTTCCTGATCGTCTGGGTCGCGGCCGCGCATCTGAGCGGCGCGGCAGGACCGCTCGCCACCGCCCTCCTCGCTATCGTCCTTGTATTGCCTGCGCTGGTTCTGACGCTTAGGCCGCTGCGCCGCGCGTGGCTCGCCAGGCCCGTGCTCGAAATCTTCCGCAAGATCCTGCCTGAGATGTCGCCGACCGAGCGCGATGCCATCGAAGCCGGCACGGTCTGGTGGGACGCCGCCTTATTCTCGGGACGTCCGCATTGGGACACGTTGCTCGGGCACGGTCCCGCCAGGCTCACGGCGGAAGAACAGTCGTTTCTCGATGTCGAATGCCAGCACCTGTGCGATCTCGCCAACGACTGGGAAACCACCGCCGTATGGCAAGACCTCTCGCCGAAGACCTGGCAATACATCAAGGAGCGCGGCTTCCTCGGCATGATCATTCCGAAGCAGTATGGCGGCAAGCAGTTCTCCGCCTACGCGCATTCGCAGGTCATCATGAAGCTCGCCACGCGCTGCTCGGCGGCGGCCGTCTCGGTGATGGTGCCGAACTCGCTCGGCCCGGCCGAGTTGCTGATGCACTACGGCACCGAAGAACAGAAGAACTACTATCTGCCGCGTCTCGCGCGCGGCGTGGAGATCCCCTGCTTCGCGCTGACGAGCCCCTATGCCGGCTCGGATGCCGCGGCGATTCCCGATGTCGGCATTGTCTGCCAGGGCAGCTTCGAAGGCCGCGAGACGCTCGGCTTTCGCGTGACGTGGGACAAGCGCTACATCACGCTGGGACCGATTGCGACCGTGCTAGGCCTCGCGTTTCGCGCGCTCGATCCCGATCATCTGCTCGGCTCCGCGGACGAGCCCGGCATTACCTGCGCACTGATTCCCACCTCGCACCCCGGCGTGAACATCGGCCGCCGTCACTGGCCGCTCAACGCGGTGTTCCAGAACGGTCCGAATTCGGGCAAGGACGTGTTCATCCCGCTCGACTGGGTGATCGGCGGACGCGCGCAAGTGGGCAACGGCTGGCGCATGCTGATGGAGTGTCTCGCTGCCGGCCGGGCTATTTCGCTGCCGTCGTCGAACGTGGGCATGGCGAAGATCGCCGTGCGCGGCACCGGCGCGTATGCCGCCGTGCGGCGCCAGTTCCGCACCGCCGTCGGCAAGTTCGAAGGCGTGCAGGAAGCGCTTGGCCGCATGGGCGGCAACCTGTACGTGATGGACGCGGCGCGGCGGCTCTCCGCGCATGCGGTCGACCTTGGCGAAAAGCCCTCGGTGATCTCCGCGATCGCGAAGTATCACATCACCGAGCGGGCCCGCAAGGTCATCAACGACGGCATGGATGTCGCCGCCGGCAAGGGCATCTGCATGGGCCCGTCGAACTTCCTCGCGCGCGCTTATCAACAGGTGCCGATTGCGATCACCGTCGAAGGCGCCAACATTCTGACGCGCTGCCTGATCATCTTCGGCCAGGGGGCGATCCGTTGCCATCCGTATGTGCTGAAGGAAATGGCCGCGACGCGCGAAGCCGATCGCGGCAAAGCCCTGCGCGATTTCGACGAGGCGTTCTTCGGTCATGTCAGCTTTACGCTGTCGAACGTGGTGCGCAGTTTCGTCTACGGCATCACGGCCGGCGCCTTCATCCGCCAACCGCAGCGCGCCTATGCGCCGCTCCTGCCGTACTACCGCGCGGCGACACGCATCTCCACCGTGTTCGCGCTGCTCGCCGATGTCTCGATGTTCGTGCTGGGCGGCGATCTGAAACGGCGCGAGCGGATTTCCGCGCGCCTCGGCGACGTGCTGTCGCAGCTCTACCTGATCTCCGCGACGCTCAAGCGCTTCGAAGACGAAGGGCGTCAGGAAAGCGATCTGCCGCTCGTGCGCTGGGGTGTCGAAGATGCGTTGCATCAGGCGCAGGAAGCCATCGACGGCGTGCTCGTCAACTATCCGAACCGGCTTGCGGCGGGTCTCGTGCGGGTGCTGGCGTTTCCGTTCGGCCTGCCGCATCGCGCGCCGTCGGACCACCTCGGCGGCGCGATTGCCGAGTTGATGCAAACGCCGGGCGCCGCGCGCGAGCGGCTCGTGTCCGACTCGTATGTGCCGCATCCGGACGTCGATCCGCTCGGCTACGGCGAACTGCTGTTCGCGCTCAATCCGCGCATCAATGCGATCGACCAGAAACTGCGCGAGGCGGTCAAGCAAGGCTTGCTCACACCGATGCCGCAAAGCCTCGCGCACCTCGCCGCGTGGACGGAGCAAGCGCAACAGCAGGGCCTGATCGACGCCGACGAGCGCCAGGTGCTCGACGACTATGCGCGCTATGGCGCCGAGGTGGTGAAGGTCGACGACTTCGCGTCCGACTTCGGCATGCTCGAGGATCTGCAACAGCGCAAGGAGGCGCTCGAAAAAGCGATGCAGCTTGCGGCCTGAGTGTCGCGCCGTGCACACTGAGGCAAGGCCGCCGTGCATACTGAAGCAAACCCTTGAGACGCCCCTGATGCACCCTTTGATGCACCCCTGAAACCCTACGACGCAACCCCGACCGGCCAGCGGAGCAACCGACGATGAAAGACACCTACCTGAACTTCGTCAACTCGCCGTTCGGCGCGCGCCTCGCGCATTCGATCGGCTTGCCGAAGCCCGAGGTATTGCGCCGCTATCGCGCGGATCAGCCCGAGTTCGACGGGCTCGTCGCGATCGGTGCGGGGCGCGAGCCGCATCTGCTCGATGCGCTGGCGGGTGTGATCGCACGCAGCGGCTTCACTAGCGTCGCACATGAAAGCGCCGGCCTGTGGATACCGCTCGCCGCGCGCCACGCTCTGATGACAGGCCGCTTCGAGCCGGCCGACGCCGGGCCGCACGGACGGCTCGCCGCGCTGATCTTCGACGCGAGCGGCATCGAAGACAGCAGCCAGCTCGATAGCCTGTTCGCGTTCTTCCACGACACGCTGCGCTCGCTCGGCAAGTGCGGGCGAATTGTTGTATTGGGGAGGCCGCCCGAGGCCTGCGCGAGTCCGCGGCAATGGACCGCGCAACGGGCGCTCGAAGGACTGACCCGTTCGCTCGGCAAGGAAGCGCGGCGCGGGATCACGGCCAATCTGGTGTATGTCGCGCAAGGTGCCGAAGACGAGGCCGAAGCGACATTGCGCTTCTTTCTGTCGCCGCGTTCGGCGTATGTGTCGGGGCAGGCGGTGCGGATTGGCGCGCATGATCATGCGGACCCGGATGCCACCGCCGGCGCCGGTGCAGTTGCCGCCTCTGGCACAACCACCCTCAACTGGTCCCAACCGCTCGCCGGCAAACGCGCCGTCGTCACAGGCGCGGCACGCGGCATCGGTGCGGCCATCGCCAACGCGCTCGCCGCCGAAGGCGCGCATGTGATCGGCATCGATATCCCGTCCGCCCGCGAAGCGTTAGAGACGACGATCCGGCCGCTCGCCGGCACCGCCCTCGCCTTCGATATCGCCGCTCCCGAAACGCCCGCGCAAATCGCCGCCGCACTCGACGAACTCGGTGTCGACATCGTCGTGCACAACGCGGGCATCACCAAAGACAAGACCATCGCGCGCATGACCGAGGCCGCGTGGCACAGCGTGATCGACATCAACCTGTCCGCGCAGGAACGCCTCGACGAGGCCTTGCTCGCCGCCGGCACGCTGCGCGACGGTGGCCGCATCGTCTGCGTATCGTCGATCAGCGGCATCGCCGGCAACCTGGGCCAGACCAACTATGCGACCTCGAAAGCCGGCGTGATCGGCCGCGTGCAAAGCATGGCGGCGCAGCTCGCCGCACGGCGCATTACGATTAACGCCGTCGCACCGGGGTTCATCGAAACCCAGATGACCGCGAAGATTCCGCTGGCGATCCGCGAAGCCGGCCGCCGCATGAATTCGATGAGCCAGGGCGGCCAGCCGGTGGATGTAGCCCAGACCATCGCATGGCTCGCGCATCCCGGTTGCGCAGGCATCACCGGCCAGGTGGTGCGCGTGTGCGGCCAAAGCCTGATCGGAGCATGAGCATGGGCGAGCCCTCCGGCATCGGTCAAGCCTACGGCGCGGCGCGCCCCCGCACCGTGGTGGTCGAACAGTTGCCCGCGCCCGCCAGGCTGTATGCGCGCGCCTTGTCCGGCGTGATCAAGCGCGGCCGCCCCGCGCAGTTGCCCGCGCTGCGCCTCGTGCGTCCCGCGGCGCCGCTCGAACCCGCGGCCATCGAACGCTATGCGCGCGTCTGCGGCTTTATCCCGGAGCACGGCGTGCCGCTGACCTTTCCGCATCTGCTCGCCTTCCCGCTGCATCTGCTGATGCTGACCGACCCCGCCTTCCCGTGGCCCGCGCTCGGCCTCGTGCACCTCGCCAATCATGTGCGCATGCGACGCCCGCTCGCGTACAACGAAGTGCTGCGCGTCGAGGTCGAATTCGGCGCCTTGCTGCGTCATGACAAGGGCCAGGCGTTCGTGCTGCACACGCGCCTGTATCGCCGCGGCGAAGCCGTATGGGACGGCGACAGCGTGTATCTGAAGCGCGGCGCCGCGCCGGTGGGCGATCCGCTGGCCGCGCTCGAAATCGAACGCGGCGCGTTGCAGCGCGTGGCGCGCTGGCAGCTTCCCGCGCAACTCGGGCGCGACTACGCGCACGCGTCCGGCGACTACAACCCGATTCACCTGACGACACTGTCCGCCAAGGCGTTCGGCTTTCCGCGCGCGATTGCCCACGGCATGTGGACCCTCGCACGCGCGGCCGCCGCGCTGCAACCGCCCAAGCCGCTCGCCGAAGCGGTAATCAGCGCCGAGTTCAAGCTGCCGATGCTGCTGCCCGGCGACGCGTCGTTATGGACCAACATCCCCGCAACGGCTGCGGCAGCGATCGCCGCGACGACCACGCGCGAACTCGAAGTGCGCGACGCGGCCGGCGACAAACCGCATTTACGCGGCCGGTTTCAGTGGACCACGCTATGAACCCGCGCCCCTTCACGAGCTGGCGCGCGCCTCCGTTCATCCCTTAACGCACGGCGCCAAAGCACCCACCCTCAACCCGCCTCGCCCTCAAAGGAGTTACGCATGTCCCACCCGCTTCCCGCTGTGCGGCGCGTCGCCATCATCGGCGGCAACCGGATTCCGTTTGCGCGTTCGAACACGGCCTACGCGAACGCGTCGAATCAGGACATGCTGACCTTCACGCTGCAGGGCTTGATCGACCGCTTCAACCTGCACGGCGAGCGTCTCGGCGAAGTGGCGGCGGGCGCGGTCATCAAGCATTCGCGCGACTTCAACCTCACGCGCGAATCCGTGCTCTCGACCACCCTCGCGAAGGAGACCCCCGCCTACGACGTGCAGCAGGCCTGCGGCACCGGTCTCGAAGCGGCCATTCTGGTAGCCAACAAGATCGCCCTCGGGCAGATCGAAGCGGGCATCGCAGGCGGCGTCGATACGACCTCGGACGCACCGATCGGCGTCAACGAGCGGATGCGCAAGATCCTGCTCGAAGCGAATCGCGGCAAGACCGCCGGTCAGCGCGTCGGCGCGCTGACCAAGCTGCGGCCGGGCATGTTCTTCAAGCCGCTGTTGCCGCGCAACGGCGAACCGCGCACCGGCCTGTCGATGGGCGAACACTGCGAACTGATGGCCAAGCGCTGGGCAATCGCGCGCGAAGCCCAGGACGAACTGGCCTACGAAAGCCATCGCAAGCTCGCCGATGCCTACACACGCGGCTTCCTCAACGACCTGATGACGCCATACCGCGGCCTCGCGCGCGACAACAACCTGCGCGCCGACCTGACGCTGGAGAAGCTCGCGGGCCTGAAGCCCGTATTCGACCGCGACGCCGGCACGCTGACCGCCGGCAATTCCACGCCGCTCACCGACGGCGCCTCAGCCGTCCTGCTCGCCAGCGAGGCGTGGGCCGCCGCTCATGGTCTGCCGGTGCTCGCGTACCTCACCTGGTCGGAAACGGCCGCGGTCGATTTCTTCGACAGGAAAGAAGGCCTGCTGATGGCGCCGGCCTACGCCGTGCCGCGCATGCTGGCGCGTGCCGGCCTGACCCTGCAGGACTTCGATCTTTACGAAATTCACGAGGCGTTCGCGGCCCAGGTGCTGTGCACGCTCACCGCCTGGCAGGACGACGAGTATTGCCGCACGCAACTTGGCCTTGCGGGTCCGCTCGGCGCCATCGATCGTGCAAAACTGAATGTCAACGGCAGTTCGCTCGCCACCGGGCATCCGTTTGCCGCGACCGGCGGACGGATCGTCGCCGGTCTCGCGAAGATGCTGGCGCAACTCGACAAACCCGCCGGCACCGCGCGCGGCCTGATTTCGATTTGCGCCGCGGGCGGCCAGGGGGTCGTCGCGATACTTGAGCGCTAGCGCGCCAGCGGTATTTTTTATGCCTCATCGCAGCATCGATACAGCAGCATATAAACAGACACAGACGAAGCGTTGCGCTTCAGGAGACATGCAATGAACCAGCCTACCCAATCGGCGCCGATTCCATCCGTCGAAGCCAAACCGGCGCCGCGTGCGCCGAACACCGACGGCATCTGGTACGCCTCGTATCCGCCTGACGTGCCGCACGAAATCGACGTGCGGCAGTACGAGTCGATCGTGCAGTTCTTCGACGAATGCACTGCACAGTTCCGCGAGCGGGTCGCCTATGTGAGCGTCGGCGCCAACCTGACCTATGGCGAGCTGGCGCGCAAGGCCACCGCCTTCGCGGCGTATCTGCAGAGCATCGGTGTCAAGCCGGGCGAGCGCGTCGCCATCATGCTGCCGAATACGTTCCAGTATCCGGTTGCATTGTTCGGCATCCTGAAAGCCGGCGCGGTGGTGGTCAACGTGAACCCGCTCTACACGGTGCGCGAACTCGCGCACCAGTTGAAGGACAGCGGCGCGCAGACCATCATCGTGTTCGAGAACTTCGCGAAGACCGTCGAAGATGCGTTGCCGGGCACGCGCGTGCAGAACGTGATCGTCACCGGTCTCGGCGACCTGCTCGCCAACGGGCTGAACCTGAAAGGACGGATGCTCAATTTCGTGCTGCGGCACGTGAAAAAGATGGTGCCGAAGTACCATTTGCCGAAGGCCGTGCGCCTGCTCGATGCGCTCGCCACTGGGTACAACAGGCCACTGACGCCAGTGCGCCTGACGCATGGCGACCTCGCGTTCCTGCAATACACGGGCGGCACCACCGGCGTCGCCAAGGGTGCGATGCTCACGCACCAGAACATCATCGCCAACCTGCTGCAGGCCAAGGTATGGTCGCAGGGGCAACTGACCGGCGACATCGAAACCGTGCTCACGCCATTGCCGCTTTATCACATCTATTCTCTCACCGTGAATGCGATGATCTTCATGGGACTGGGTGGGCGCAACATCCTGATCGCCAATCCGCGCGACACAAAGCGCGTGATGATGATCATCCGTCACGAGAAATTCACCGGCATCACGGCGGTCAACACGCTCTACAACGCGTTCCTCGAAAACGAAGAGTTCAGGAAGCGCGACTTCTCGGACCTGAAACTCGCGATGGCCGGCGGCATGGCCACGCAGAAGGCCGTCGCCGAACGCTTCAAGGCCGTCACCGGACAGCCGATCATCGAAGGGTATGGGCTCACGGAGTGCTCGCCGATCGTGTCGATGAATCCGGTCGACCTGAAAAACATGCGCGATTTCGAAGGCTCGATCGGCCTGCCCGCGCCTTCCACCCAGGTGCGCTTCAGGAAGGACGACGGTAGCTGGGCCAATATCGGCGAGCCGGGCGAATTGTGCGTCAAGGGTCCGCAGGTGATGAAGGGCTACTGGAACCGTCCCGACGAAACCGCCAAGGTCTTCGACGAGGACGGCTGGCTCGCCACCGGCGACATCGGCGTAATGGATTCGCGCGGCTTCATGCGGCTTATCGACCGCAAGAAGGACATGATTCTGGTGTCGGGCTTCAACGTCTATCCGAACGAGATCGAAGACGTGATCGCCATGCACCCCGACGTGCGCGAGGTGGCGGCCATCGGCATTCCCGATGTCGCGCAGGGCGAACGCGTCAAGGTGTTCGTCGTCTCGCGCAATCCGGCGCTCACCGCCGAGCAGGTCATCGAACACTGCCGCAAGAATCTGACCGGCTACAAGGTGCCGAAGGTGGTCGAGTTCCGCGACGAGCTGCCGCAAACCAACGTTGGAAAAATTCTGCGGCGTGCGCTGCGCGACGATGAACTCGCCAAACAAAAACCTGCCTGACAAGCAGCACCTATCGAGCACCCGTCGAACGGCGACAGTGCGGTCGGTTCCGCCGATTCTGGATCTGGAGGGCAATGAATGAAGCATCGTCTGTTCACGCGTTCGCAAGCTGCGCCGGCCTTCGTGCCCTCGAAGCGCTCAATGCGCCCGATGCGCTTTGGCAACCTGAACCTGTTGCGGCCGTGGCTCGCGGGCACGGTCCTCGCCTGTGCGTCGGCGGTGGCATTCGCGCAAGCCGGCTCGCAGCCGGCCAGTGTGGTCTCTGCTGCAGAGGCAGCGGCAAACCCCGCGGCAAACCCCGCGGCAAACCCCGCAGCCGACACCGAGGCCGCCAGCGCCGTGCAGGCGCCGTCTACGCCACCGGCGCAGGCGGGCAAGCTGACGCTCGACCAGCAGGTGCATTGGCTACGGCAAGCGCAGCAAAGCGGCGTGCTCGAGAAACTCGACGATGCGCAGCTCACGGCTCTCTTCCAGTCGCTCGATCCGCTTACGCTGCCGCGCTATATTCAGGAAGGGCCGAACGGCTATCCGTCGTATGAGTTCAGGATGTTGCGCTGGGAACGCATCAAGGGCGAGTGGCCGGACAAGCCCGATCACATGCTGGTGCGCATCGCCCACGATCCGCTGCGCATCTACGCCAGATGGCTGCCGGATGGCGCGCACGCCGGCCAGGAAATCATCTACGACGAATCCAAACGGACCGACGAAATGTACGGGCACCTCGGCGGCCTGCTCGGCGTCGTGCCCATCTGGACCTCGACGACCGGCGCGCTGGCCCGCGCACAGTCGAACCACCAGGTGCGCGACCTCGGCACCGGCTACATCGCCAACCAGTATCTCGCCGAGGGCAAGAAGTACGTCGAAGCCGGCGTGCCGCGCTCGACGCAGATCGCCGTGCAGACCATCGAAGGCGTGCGGGTCGTCACCTTCACGTACGAAACGCCGATCGGCCAGCCGCAGTTCTACGCGAAGAAGGAAACACTCGGGCTCGATCTGCGCCATCCGTATTTCCGCACGGTCGAATCGTACGCGAACGACGGCAAGATCTTCGAGAAGATCGTGTTCGAAAGCGTCACGCCGAAGACCCTCGACGATGCGACCTTCGATCCGAAGAATCCGGCGTACAAGTTCTGAGCGACGTTGTTCTTCAGGCCCCGGACGTGCTTCGTATGACGCGGGTCCCGCGGGTCCCGCGCATCGCCTTCGTGGCAGGTCCAAGCAGGAATGCCACTGGCGTGCGCCGGCCCGCGCATCGTTCGCAGCGGTGTTCGACCAGGCCCGTTGAACGCAACGCGAGTTCTCCAAGCACAAAGTAATCGGACGCATGCACGACGCCAATCACGAGACCGGGTGCCGCAGCGAGGCGCGGCGCCAGAGTCGTGTACCAGAGCGTGCCGATGTCGTTGCCAGCGTCGTGGTCGATTTCGAAGACGGCTATCCCCCTGCGCGCGGCATCGCGAGAGAACGCGCGTGCCGATGCGAGGCTCGTGTCCACCAGCGCCATCGTATTGCGCGTCGCGGCGGCGTGCGTCTGCGTCTGCGTCGGCGTCTGCGTCGTCCACGGCAACGCGCCGGTCGTCGCCGAAAGCCACGCACCGGTCATCATAAAAGCGCGTCTGTCCATGGGCTGTTTTCGGTTCTCTCAATCGCAAGTCAGAACATCATCACCGTCCATCGCAACACACCACACCGCGTCACGTATAACCGCGCCGATCGCGCCACGCTGCCGGCCACACGCCCTGTTTACCCGGCGACAGGATGCCGGCCGGGTCGAGCGCATCCTTGATCGTCTCCGACAAGCGCAGCAACGCACCGTCGTTGAAACTGTACTGCGCGGCCGCGAAATCCATATACGCCAGATGCGCCCGATATTCGCCGTAACCGGCCGCACGCGCATCGCTCATCAGCACGCGCAGCAGATCGCCAGCCAGCTCCGCCTGCCCGGCGTTGTCGCGATCGAAAATGGCCGCAAAGATATGATTCAGATGACGCGTGCCGGCCGTGAAGCCGCCGTAGTAATCGAAGCCGTATTCGGCGGCGCGGGCCTTCGCCATCGTGTACTGGCGCATCGCATCGCGCCCGGTCGCCGGACACACCGGCGAAAAATCGACGTGCGCGCCCGCGCCGCCGCGCCAGTCGAGCATCCGGAAGGCGCTCATGGCGGGAATGCCGGCCATGTTGCGATCGCCGCCGCCAGCGGGCTGCTCGTCGCCGCGATAGAGACGCGCGAGCAGCTTCGCCTGCGGCACCCGCGCGAACGCCTGTTGCACGATCGCGTAACGCGCGTCGATCAATTCGGGCGTACCGTATAGCGCGAAATGCAGATTCCACCGCCCCACTTCGAGCTTCTTCAGCATCGCCTCGATCGCAGGCTCCGGCATCGGCCCCGTCCCCTCGTACCATTGCGCCCGCGGCGTCAGGCCTGCCGCGCGGCGCAAGCCACCCTCGATCACGGCATTGTTGCGGATGGTTTCGTCCAGCCGCAGCGGCCGCAGAATCTCGACGATCGCTTCCAGATCCTCCTCGCGGCGAAACTGGATTTCGCCGAGCAGATACGCCGGCGGCGCAGGCATCAGCCACACGCCCATCTTCGTGACCACGCCGTAGTTCGACTGCATGAACATTGCATCGAACGACGGGCCGTAGCCCGGCTGAAACGCCTGCCATGACGTGCCGATCTCGATCGCCCCCATCCCCGTGCGCACGACCTCGCCATTGGCCAGCACCACTTCCATGCCGCACTGGCTGGCCGCATGATCGCCATAGGACGTATAGCCGAAACCGCGCTCCAGCGTATTGCCGATCACGCTGCCCCAACCGGCCGCCGGCGGATCGACCCACAAGCGATGACCGTTGTTCCGCAGGTACGCATACAGGTCGAAGTAACTGACGCCGGGTTCGACGAGGGCGTAAGCCAGCGTTTCGTTCACCTCAAGAATGCGGTTCATCCGCTGCAGATCGAGCACGACGGAACCCGTCAGCCGCGGCGCTGCGCCGCCGTACGCAAAGTTGCGGCCGGTGGAAACGGTCCAGAGCGGAATGCGGTACTGCGTGGCGATGCGCAACACGGCGCGGATAGCCTCGACCGAGTCCGGCCGCAGCGCGGCGGACGCGGCGAACGCCGCGGCCTGGCCCGGCGCAAACGGATCGCGATACGAGGCCAGTTCGGACCCGGACGACACCACATGCTGCTCGCCCAGCACCGCGCTCCATGCGGCGAGCGCCCGGTCGAACTGCGCTTGCGAAACGTTCGGCGGCAAGATACGTGTCAAGGCGACTCCTTTGACTGCGACGGCCGGGGGACGGCCACCCGGAGTGCGGCCGCGCTCAACGATGCATCCCGCCCCCACCGCCCCAGCCGCCATGCATTCCGCCGCTGCCCTGCCAGGTGCCGGCACCCCCGTGCCAGCCGCCCGTGCGCACCCGCGCGCCGTACGACGCACGGCTGAAATGCACATAACCGATCGGATAGCGATGATGAAAGCGGTCGACGAAAACAAACGTCCCGCCGAATCCGACTGAAACGACACCGCCCCAATACCATGGATCGTAGTACGGATAGACCGGCGCCGGATACAGCGCCACGGTATTGTCGGCGCCCTGCACGATCTGCCAGGTGCCGTCCGGTTGCTGGCACGCGAGGCCTGTGATCTGCTGCATCGTGCCGTCGATCTCGGCCTCACCCGCGATCGTCTGGCACGGCGGCGCGGCATTCGCCACGCTGTCCGCGGCGGACTGCGCCGCCACCGGCGCCGCACACGCCAGACACAGGCATAGTACGGTGCAGCGCCCTTTGATATTACGCATGATTCGTCTCGCCCGACGGTCCGGCGTCGCAACCGCCCACGCGGTCGTCACCGTGAAGACCCCATCGTTTGCCTCGCATCCGTCCGCTCCGCCGTCTGCGTGAAAACGCAGCAGCAGCACGGACCCGCACTATCTAAACGAGGCGCCGCACCGCACTATTCCGGCTGCGCGTCAGTCACACGACGCGTGTGCGTTACAGCATGTTTCAGCGCGCGACATACCCGGCAGAATCCGGGCAGCACGCTGACGGAGACTTACTGCCAGGACTCCGGCTTGCCGCCGAGCGCGCTGCACACGTCAATGGCCATCGTGCGCAGCTTGCCCTCCGAGATCGGCCCGGATAACGCATAGCCCATGTGATCGCTGACCCAGTAGAAGGTGCGGCGATTGCCGTCGCGAAACAGACGGAAGGCGGTTTCGTCGTCGGGAATGCCGGTCACGTAGAGCGTGAGCCGCGAACCCGTGGGATTCTCGTACATGAACTGCGCCGCCGGCCCCGCTTCGCCCGGCAGCAGACGTCCGCCCACCAGCGAATAGCCGTACTCCTGCAACGACGGCACCGAGAGCGGCCGGTTCAGGCGTTTGGACAACCAGGTAATCAGATGTTGTTCCTCGCTCGCGGCAACCTCGACCGGATGGCGCTGCTCCGGCGTATAGACGGCGTAGGCGATGTCGGCGCGTTGCGCGAGGCCCATCGGATCATGGCCGATCAAGCCGCCCGAGAGGCGCGGCGCGAGCGGCCCTAACACCAGCGCGAGACCCGCGCCGGCAACGAGCCAGCACGCGGCGAGGCCGGCACGCCGCCACCATGGCACCGGCGCACGCAACACGATGAACGACGGCTCGTGAGCGGGCGGCGCTCCGCACAAGGCCTTGAGCGCCGCCTTCTGCGCGCGCCACGCCGCCACCTGCGCGGCGGCCTGCGGATCGCGCGCGAGATGCTCGAGCACGACGGCGTCCGCCTCGTCCGGCAACTCGCGGTCGACGAACGCCGACAGCGCCTCCAGGTCAGGCGGCTTGGGCACAGCGGGATCGTGGTCGTTGTGGCTCATCACGGATTTCTCACTACTTTGAGCGGCGCGGATTTGCGCGTCGGCCCTTCGATCAGAAGCACACGCATGTGCTCGCGCGCACGCGACAAACGCGACATCACCGTGCCGACCGGCACGCTGAGCGCAACCGATGCTTCCTGATAAGTCAGCTCCTCCACGCAAACGAGCAGCAGCACTTCGCGCTGCTCGAGCGGCAGACAGTACAACGCCCGTTGCAGATCGCGCAGCACGAGGCCGTCGACTTCTCCCGGCGGCGCTTCCAGATTGCGCCACGGTGCGCTCTCGTCGTCAACCGCGATCTCGCGGCGAGCCCGCAGCTGGTCGATGTAGAGATGGCGCAGAATCGTCAGCAGCCACGCCCGCAGATTGCTGTTAGGACGAAACGCGGCCCAGCGCGCCAAGGCGCGCTCCGCGGTGTCCTGCACCAGATCGTCCGCCCATGCGGAATCGCCCGTCAGTGCGCGCGCATAGCGGCGCAACTGCGGGAGCCATGAAATCACTTCCGCTTCGAACTTCACGCGGCAAACGCGACGCGCGGGCGGTCAGTAACCGCCGGTGCTGCTGGTCGAGCCGGTGCTGCTGCTGTTGCTGGAACCGGAGTCGCCGGGCGAGGTGCAGCCGGTGACGGCGAGTGACGCCAAACCGAGCGCCACGAGCATGCATGCAGTCGAAAAAATACGGAATAATTTCATAGAATGTCTCCTGGAGGCGCTCGGCGTCGCCGGCGTGGCGTATTGCCGCGCAGCGGGCGCAGCAAGCCGTCGCAGCCTGCGTGTCCGGCAGCTCGCCCAACGTGGGCCGCCAGACAGTGCGAAGCCGAATTGCAGCCCACGATATGTGCGCTGCTATAAGGGATAAACGTACCCAGGAGAGGTTTTATTCCGCGCCCTTACAGATATCTCTGACCCCGGCGCTGAACGGTCAGCGTTTGTCGGCCAGATCCCTAGCCAGATTCGTAACTCAACGTTACGAGGGCCAGTTATCAGATGCTTCCAGGCGCGCAAGCCGTTATAGTGGACCCACATCGCTCCCCCCCGCGCGCTTTTCCCCGAAAAGGGTAGAATCGCGGCGAGCAACTGTCCTTCTTACCTGACTTGTCCATGGCATCCGCAGAATCGCATCCGCAAAACGACTTCATGAACGCAGCGCGCAAAGAA
>Ga0116227_10000437_pt1 | contig 80420 bp, 52 predicted proteins | sample S1TSphgellanicum_FD_89693 | JGI IMG/M metagenome (GOLD analysis project Ga0116227, IMG submission 89693) | Host-associated microbial communities from peat moss isolated from Minnesota, USA - S1T2_Fb - Sphagnum magellanicum MG | ecosystem: Host-associated > Plants > Peat moss > Unclassified...
AATTTTTTTTTTGATATTTTTTGTGCAACAAGGGTGGTGTGTGTGTACTTTTTGGCACCCCCCCCCCCCCGATTCCTCCTCTTTGTGGGGGGGTTTTCCCCCCCCCCCCCCCCATTTCATACCTGAGGCTGGTCCTGGTATTGGGTTGAGAAGTTTTGGGTGGAAAACTAGATCATGCGTGCAATTTCTTATCATCAAACCAAAGTACAGATGTGAAAATCAATCACAGTTTTCTTCTTTGCAACCTTAATATATTAGAGCCTAGGGACCTGTGCGAGGTTTAGATGATCACAGCAAGGCAGGTATTGATGCTGAAGGCATGTATTGTACATATGCCCACATGTATCTTCCCAGTTTTTCAGTGGCAGAGCCTGGAACTCAATCGGCCTTGTTTACAGCTCATAATTATCAAAGTCTCTTTGTTTCCTGGGAGCTGAGTACACTACCATTCTCAAGACTCTCTATTGTCTTTAGAATTTAGTTGAGGTCTTATACACACAAAGTTTGCCAAATAAAAATTAGTGTATTTGGACAGCATGTGTTACACCAAAATTTGACTTCTGAGAAATCAGAGGGCATTCTGTTTTATTAAGGTATCTCTTGGATTTCAGTGCCATCTTTCATTTTTTGGAGGTGTCTTCCATCTTTTCATAAAATTCCACAGGCCTTTACATGGGGCCCTTGCATGGTCGAAGGCATTACTAGAAGCAGATCTGTGCTCAGCTACAGCCTTAACCATCAGACAGGCCCAATATGGGCTGCTTTTCAGTGTAAATTCACACTGTCCTGCCTTTAGGGGTTAAAGGAAGTGGCCCCTTCTTCTGGTAACGCCCTTGACCTTGGGCCTCACCCTACAGAACTCCTCCATGAACAATCAATCGACTTCTAATGTACATAAACTACTATACCTCCTTATGATAATAGATAAATTTTGTCAAAATATTTTAATTAAATTTCCAAGAATTTGGGTCAGATAGGCCCAAATTAATTGAATATCTCCTAATTTTGACAATCAACAATAAGTACTCAAGAACTTGGGCTAAAATTTTCAATTCATTGTGATACGTGATAACTAATGATGTGGACTGCTTGTTATATTACATTATAGTTTTAGCTTGCACATTCTTTCCTCATTTTGTTTCTTTGAGTTTTTTGCACGTCTTTGGCGTGCTGCACAACCGTTTTCAGTTTTATTGCAAAGTGAAATCCTCTCAAACTTGAGGATTGATGATCACATGCCATTTTAAATTCAGTGGTTGCTTGCCAGAAGTCTGAAATAAAATGGGTCACCCAATTGTGGATTGAGTAGTTGATTTTCTTCAGAAGCGGTAGCTTTGTAGTCGGTTTCTTCTTTTCTTGGGGATGTGATGGGGCTAGTCTAGAAAACATGATCAACTTCTAGTGTACATAAACTACCAGACCTACTTCTTCTAATCCTTAAGTTTTGTCAAAATATTTAATGATTTCAAAAATGATTCGACAGGCCCAATTTGAATATTTCAAGATTTTCACAGTAGAAAACAAATACGCAAGTGCTCTGTATTTTTGAATTCAGTGGGAACAACTTAGAGTTATGAACTGCTTCTTATATTACATAGGTGCAGGATTCAATTGTTGGAAAATTTGACAATGTGAGATAAAAATCTCATTTTGACTGGCCTGTCTTCCTGCTGAGCATCACTCCTAGGTCGCAGGTATTGTAGGGAGCATGCAGGTATACTCTCCTCTGCGAGGCTTATCGTTTTGTGCTTTGTATGATTTTGCATAGAATCACACGATTCATGTTCTGATGTCCTTCGTATAAAAATATTGAGTAGAGAAGTAGGATCTAGTTATTGCCATAAGCCTCCTTATTCACAACTTTCAGTACGGTAGCACCATAGCTTGCGATTGACTCCAAGTTAGCACATAATTGGGGTATTATTGTTGAATATGAGACCTTCAAGGTAGGACCCTTGTGCACTTTGCAGCAAATCTGATTTTGAGATCGTAGATTTTTATTTTTTTTTACCTTCTTTCCCTAATAAGTCAATCAGCTGACCATCCTTTGCCTGCATGTAACTGTGACTGCCCCAACAAATTTCAAAGCGTTGAAAATAGTCCCCCCTTACAAGCAACCAGCCACGCCGGACTCTATGCTAAATTACAGTACAAAAAATTACTTGAACTGAGAAAAAAAATTTCCACAAGTAATCATTTCCAGACTTGAATACTACGAAATTACAGACCTCAATCTGAAGCTTCTACTTTTGCCATCTTTTTTTGTTCACCAGCTTGCTTCATTCTCCATCTTGCAGGAGACAAATACGAGGATAAGGTACTGGGGGCGTCATCAGCAAGTGGGAATTGCAACAAGTATTGTGGCCCCCGAGAATGTGGCTGGTCAAACGGGTGTTGTCGTCCAGCTCCCAAGTTAAGATTCGGCGTACGTCCCGGGTCTGAAGAAACTGAAAGTCGTTAACTAGATTTTTTTCTGAAAAGGAACCTAGCTTCAGTTGGGCGATGACAATAGCTATGGTGCATGTGATGTGATGAATCCGGCTTTTTCTGGCTGACAATCGCAACTTCGTATTTTTAGTATGTTGGGCAACGGCGCTGCACGAAATGAATGTTTTTGGTTGGGCTTTTCCTGAAGCTTTTGCTGTTGTCGCTGCAAGTACGTAGCAGGCAGTCTTGAGAACCCATATTCTTGTACATGCTCAAGAGCACCCCATACGTCCACATATGGTACCTTTTTTTTCATCTCTTCTTTGTTCCCAGCATGTTCCCTTCAAGTTCCCTAGGTTCCCAAAGGGTGTTCCCAATAGCACCTTTTGCTTTAATTCATATATTTTTGCCCAAAGTCCTCCCCTTCTCACCTAAATAGGTGGGCCAAAGGGAGAACCACTCCATCTTTCTGTAGAATCTTCTATTTTGGGGGAGCCTACCTTTTTTGTGTGATGGGCCAATCAAATTGAATCATTGGAAAAAAAATAAAGTTGGATTTGTGAGGCACTCCCAACTAATTAATATGAAACAGAATAAGTACCCCCCAATGTAACTTCGAGAAATGAATGTTTTTTGCATTACTCAAGGTCCTGCACACATGCATATCATAGTACCTTGGCAGGTTCAGCACAAATTACACTATTTCTACAATTGCTGAAATTTTCATGAATTAACTTTCTCCCAAAAAATAACAGGTCACTTTTTTTAAGGAAACTGAAGAATTTTTTTGGATTTTTTTTTTCCGAAAAGGAATATTCAAATTTAATTACTTATCTGGCAGACGTACTGGAGCTGCCATTATTCTACTGTACATACTCTTGAGAAATGCATATTTTGTGCATCCTCAAGATCACCAATATGAATCCACAACATGTAGTCTTGGGAATGCATGCTTTGTAAGTGTACTCAACACCACCCATCTGATACACACATATGGAATTCTTGAGAACGGATATTTTGAGTAGGGTAAAGCCCTTTGAGTGGAGTGTTCCCCAAGTAAGTGCCCAGCCAAAGCACTTATTTCATTTCAAGAACACGCTGCTCCAAGGGTGTTACTCAACATAAAGCACCAGCAACATTTTTTCCTCATGATAGCATGCATTCCCAATGGGTATCAGAGGAAAAATGATAATAAGAAATGGGGCAGTTCGAAAAACAAAGAGCCTGCCCCCGTTGTGAAGCAAATTCTGTTTCTTCAGATATGCCCTCCAGTATACGCTAGAAATTTTTCGCCAGTGCATTACATACATACTGTAGTACATGAACACCAGTGTTTTTTTTGGCGAAATTTCGCAAGCTGGCGAGGAAAAAAAAACTCTGGGGAATCCAACAAAGGGCTTTTAGGGAATTTTTTAGAAAAGGAAGTCGCCATTTCTTGAGAAAAAGAACTAGAGGTCGCCAGATTTAGACAGTGTGTTCCAATAGGTCGCTAGAACCAGGCAGGATTCCAAAAAAATATCTCCTTGTCCACCGGGACAGTCGCCATTTAATGCTAATTAATGCTGAAGATCCTAGCCAGTGCACCTAGTCAAAATATCCATTCCCAAGAATATCCATAAACATATTTTTATATTAAAATTTGCAAAATAGATTGAAACCTCTATATTGCAGTGTTCTTTATAGTGGCGAACTTTTTCCATTTTTCTATTAAAACTGGCCCAAAAATATCAACAAAAGATTCTTTTGAAAACAAATGACCTACATTCTCCAGATTTCGAAAAACAAATTTAAACAAGGGGTATGTCACACTGTTGCCTTGCCATTTGCATCAAAAAGTATCTGAAGGCAAAAGAAGAATTATGAATACTCAAATATTTCACCATACAAAAATACAATCTTCAAAAAATCCTCTAAAAGAAAACAAAATCCTTCAAGATGTTATAACTCTATAACTAATCTCAAGTTTCAACACAAGCCAAAATATCATCTTTCAAAAATCCTCATATTAAAATAGACTTATTACCTAGGGGCCAAAATCCCTTAAGCTACTATACTCTATAATGAATCGAAACACAATATCCTTGCCTTCAAAGGCAAAGCTAAAAATTCCCCAGTTTTGTCCCTGAGGATCCAGAAGGTAGCCACAATATAAAACGATTTTGAAAAAAATCTACTCTGAGATCTGGTCTGTTTAACCAAAGGTGGCCAATTTTTGTTATTAATAATGGCCTTTCTGGCAACATTGAAAAAGTGAAAAAAAAAAAAAAAATTTAAATTACTGCCCTAGTGTGCATTAAACATGTTGAAGATAAGTACTCTGACACCAACAATATGGAATTGGCTGAATTATATTGATGGATGATGATGATTGGCCCAAGTGAAGAGAGTTAAGTAGCCTTTCAATTTGTTTAGTGTACATTTTTATGTTTATGAGTAGGGATGCTAACGAACTAAATTAATTTAGTATAAAAGTGTCTTCATTGTTGAAACTCTGTCAATCAAATATAAACCAAAGCACCCAAAAAACGGTGGAATACAAGGAACAAAATGAAAGGACGCACTCCCATGAAGACAAAAGAACCCCCTAAGAGGCTGAACCACAAGTGGAAACTGGAGATGCACTAATAAGCTTGTAAAACTTCCTGAGATTCTGAACAAGTATATCTCTGGTGATTAAACTAAATCCAAGTCTTGGATTGGCTGCGTCTCCTCAAAGATTCATTTACAACCAGGGATATACCCCTGACTATGTCACCAATTACATGTAGCTATTACGGCATATACCCATTTGTTTTCAAGCAGCTGAAATTGATGTTCTTGTTGTAGACTGTATGTGTTGCTCCCCCCGTCTATACATCTGTGATGTTATTTTTTTGAGTTGTTGTACCAGTTATGACTCTGCTTGAGTATGAGCACAGTCCTTTTGGTTGGAAGTATCTCCATGGGACTAAACACTTTCAGTCTTCAGGATATGTAAATATCTGTTGATTACACTTCAAAACATGTAAGCCTCTACATTTCCATAAGACTGAAAGTGTTTATTACATACCATTCTGAGTTGACCAGAAACATCTCTTGACTTCCACTACTTCTGGATCTGCCTCCTCTATTGTCGTTTCAGATATCTTGTATATTTTTGGTAGCTGAAAGATGACTTCCAGTTTAACCTTAGATTGGTGATCCACTTTCAAACTTAGTTGACTCCAAACCATGTCCTTCTTGTTCATGTTTTCTTCCTCTGGTTTCATTGGTCCCCCACCTTCTGTCCCCCACCACTTTTTGCGTCTTGCAGGTTCACATAAATGGGTTTTGGAAGATTTGGCATTTAAAAGGAAACAGATGAAGATGATGATAATGATGCTACCAATGGGAGATGAGTAATCTGAAATGGGGTATGGGGTAGACTGGGAAAAATTGAAACAGAGAGAAAAGACAACCTTATAAGTTGTATGGAAAGGTGACAGATGTAGTGGGGGAGGAGGGGGGGCAAAATCTAGCATTAGGATGTGCTTGTTGCACAAGAAAGTGTGCCCTATCTACAGACCAGCATGAACTAAATTGTTTCTGAAGCTTTTGTGTCATGTCAGGAAATCAGAATGTGGACTGTGTATACAACACGAGAAAGTGCAGTGCCTGCCAATGGTGTATCTATCTATGTCTCTCCTCACAGCCTTCTAGATTTCCTTCCTTTGTAGGGCTTACAGACCCCATCTTTTTTTTTCAAGAACACCAATTGCAAACATCAACAAGAAAAAACAAAGTGCACAAGTATGTGCTAGAACACTGTCTGTAAATGAAATAAAATATACATATTGACTGTTAGTTCAGTCAAGCTAATCGGAAAAAAACAAAATCAGATCACCAAATCCAGCAATCCCATTGGCCTGAAACAAAAATTTGCAAACCTACACACAACCCTATGACACATTTAACTATTAGTTCACTCAAGATAATTTTTTTTTAAAAATTCAGAGCACCAAATCTAACAATTTCATTGACCATAGCATTTTTTTACACACCTACACACAAGCCTATTGAACACCCTTTATATATATTAGTGCACTAATACTATAACCCTTGTCTGTATACAGACAGGGTTAAAAACAAAGATTCCTAATAAGGGTTGGCAGGTTTACAAATAAAAGATTGTGGACCATTTTAGGGTGTGAAAAGGATCAATAATTGTAGGCTAGGCAACAACTTGTCAGCACCATGGCATCACTAGCTTCATAAATTATCAATGTAACTTAGAACATGTGCAATATAGTACTACTGAAGAGATGGATTGACCTGAAACAAAAGAGATGTAAGTTATTCAGGTTCTAACTTTTCACTGTGCAGTAGAAAGTTAGTCACACTCTCATGTCTTATCTCACCTGTCTACCAAGCTAGGCGCTTTACACCCTAACATTTATTAAGTAATTTGAGATTTTTTATTAAGCAAACGGATTTGAAATCTATCTAAAGGAAGGTTGTTGGTTTGTTTTGTTTTTTATGTTAAGATCTCCCAAACCACTAGGGAAAAAGTTATTAAATATTTTTTGCAATGAAACTTCATTTAAGTCAAAAGTAAAAATTATAAAAAATTTGAGGATGCTCTTGATATTGTTCAAAAGCCCTTTAAATGAGTAGGATTTAATGAAGATGATTTGGAAATTTTTAGACCTAAGGTGTAGGAGATATTGAATTTTGAGTAATTGCTTTCATTGAATTTTTAATTAAAAATTTTAAATGATTTTAGAAGGAAAAATTAGTTGGGTAACCAGTTCACACTTAGGCCATCAGCACATGTTACACTAGTTTGAGTAAAAATAGGCATTTAGGTTTTCTTCCTCTCAAATTAAGCTAATCAACTCATGGGACTTGGAGCTTTTGGGATGCACATACACTTAAGCTTTGGCATCAATGTTAGGGAGGGTGTGAATAATACCTTTCAAGCACTAGTGAGTTGTCCAGTATGTTGTCCAGTCTTCCTTCTATTTTGTTTAAGTTTGAAGAATTATGCCCATCTATATATATATGTTTGATAGTTTGATATACATGTTTTGGATTCATGGTAAGGTGCCAATGTACACTATCATGTGTTCTTCTTGCTTTGAAATAGTTGTAATTGTTAAAGGGGTTTTGCAATTTTCTGAATAATTTGGCAATTCTCAAGCATATTTTTCAAGAATTAGGCCTCATAGACATGTAACTATTAGGCACCTTCCCTTTGATTTAATTTCAGTCTATCTTGGTAAGCAGGTATGGGATTCCTTCCCTTCCACCATGCACAACACACTCCAAGGTTTTCCTCTTTGTCTTTCAAACCATCTCAATGCTATATTATGGAATATGTTTTTTGCCAATAAAAGGGACCCTCCACCAATGTTGGCTAAATCTTCATATGGATGATCACCACTTTGGCAACATCATAAAATTTACCCCAAGAAATGAGATTAGTATGATATGTCACTTGTTCTTGCCATTCATACCATAATGTTGACATGAAATTTGCATACCAATGGTGACCAAGAAATCCCATTCATGACACATTTTCCAATGTGGCATCCACAAATGTTTGGGCTTCATGTTCAAGGTACTATGACACCTGCCCATCCTCATTGATAGGCAGACACTTCCATTGGTAGCGATGGTTTGAAGTTTGAACAATCAATACAAATGGGGTGTCTTGTTGTGAAAATTTACATAAAACCACCATCCTTGTGATTGATTCTCTTGGGTTATTGGAAACTACCTATCCAACTATTTAAGATTAAGTAACTTTTTTTTTGGTGGGTTTTTATTTTTATTTTTTTCTCCTTTCAATGAAAATATTGCACCTAGGACCCATTGCTGTCTAAAAACTTGTTTGTGATGACTTGGTAACACCTTGGGTGAGCAGAACTCAAACTTATACCATGGTGAAAACCCCAAAATTCATTTAAATTGTTTCTAAACATGACAAAAATCTCATGATTGTGCTCAATCAGGGTCTCTCCAAATCTAACATTTTTGGGCTTAATATGGCCACTAAGTGGCCTTCATCAAAAAGGTGGAAGTCCAAGCATGGGTGGTTCACCCTCGCCATAGGTCACCATGGACCAGGTCAAATGCTCAAAAGGGATGAAAGCCCACCCTATCACTAATTTTATTCATATATTATATGTTTTCCAGCTTATTTGTTAAATGAAACAAAAAAATTAATTAATGAAGGAATGGCTGAAGTTAGAAGGTAGGGGTCTCTTCTTGGGCCCATTGACCTTACACTGCCCTCCCTTCGGACACCAAAACACATTTCAATATGGGATCAAGTTGGGGCCCAAACTTTTTGGGCTTGGGTCAAGTGAAAAGTCCACACGTGAAAAAGCTCATCCAGGCTACCTGGGAAGATTCTGTGCATGCCAATCCAGTGTCTTTTCCCCTGCCAGTTTGGTCAAATTGACAGGAATCTCATGAAACCTTCGGGTATATGACCAAACACTTCAATTCAGCTTTTTTTTAAGGTCTTTGAAATTTCGAACATGTGGCTTCTCTTAAGCTAAATTTTGTGCATAATTGGTAATATTTAAATGTTCAACAGTGCAATCTATGGCCATCTGAAGCTTCAATAAATTAAAAATTGACTGTGTTGACTATGTGTAAGAGAAACATTTGCGCTATGCAACTAATTGGCGATGCACCTAATTTGGCCATGAAAATTTCTTAAACATGTATGTGATCACTGTCCTGTGCATGGCCTTGAGGGTTGGTCATTGTTGGGTGATTCTAGCACAATCAAAATCAAGAATAAAGAAGACATTGGACGGTGACATACCCACAAACAACACTAACATACATAAATAATTACACACAAAACACACACACCACATGTAACAATTTACAAACACAAAAACATATCCTAATGACCCAACATACAAGACACACATGGAAACAAAAACATACACAATTTGAGTAGAAAGTTGATACATAGATAGATAGGGAATTAATGAATCAAAGGAAGATAGATTGAAGCATTTGGAAGTTGGTAGACAAGTAATCTTGAAGGAAAACAAACACAAACAATGGGCACACAAATAATTGAAGGAAAATAGATATTAGACACTAAATTTTAGAAGACCAAGGTAGATAGAAAATGAAGGAAGATAGAGATAGCTCAAAAGTTCACATAAAACAAATAAAATTGACAAAGGCAAACTGACAAAGGTAGACAGAAGCAGACAAAGAATCAAAAGAAGACAAACAAAAGCAAACACTAAAGAATTGAAGGAAAACAAATAGAGGTAGTCATAAAATCAAAAGAACTTAAAAGTTGGAAGATAAACAAAGACAAATACATATAATCAAAAGAAGACAGAAAAAGTTGAAAAGCGGCTAAGGTAGAAAGAGATTAAACTTGACACTAGACAAAAAATCAAAACAAAGATGTCTAACAAAGATGTTTTGACACAAAGTTCAATTAAATTACAATCAATTGACAATCTATTTTAAGTTTGTATTAACTTTACAATACAAACTTAACTATGGACATTACACATTCCATAAAAAACAAACTTGCCATTGGACATTGGACACAAATAGAGATTTGACTAACCCACAAGACTAGCCCAACAAATTGCAAGACTAACACACACACAAAAGGACATAACATTGAACAACCATGACAATTCTTAAATCTTAACTTCTAAATGAAAGATTCACCCAAGGCCATTAAATGTCATCATTGAAAATTTGAAATAATAGCCCACTAATGATGGGATTGGAACAATAAACCCAACCCAAATCCCAATAAGAATGTTTAATCCAATGATTGCTTAGTCTTCTATTGCTTCCAATCTTCAAAACATGTGTCATATGGGAAATTATTCAAACTATAAAAAGTTTAAGAATACATTCCCACAATAGTATTCAAGTGTTCATTGAAACAAATTCCTCAATATATATTTCATGAAAGAAAGGGTGGAAAATGTTCATTCATCCTCCACTAACCCCAACATTTGTACTATTGTGAATTCTACAAATTTGAAAAACGTGAGGAAAGAATGCCATAAAATGTGGGAAATCTCTAAAATGCGACAAAGTCGAGTTAAGGAATTAATATGAAATTGTACCTTCATAATAATAGGAACATTAAATTATATAATGATATTAAAGACATTAAACTAAATGTCAAAAGCACTTGTAAACAAAATTGTTGGGTAAATCTTGGCTATAACTAAAGGTAAACTTGCCTTTAAAATTTTGACTAGTTTCAAGAGCTTCTCAAAATAATAATGTGCCTCAATTAACATTAAATGTTGATTGAAATTCTCCTTAAATCTCAAAGCCAATATTGTAAATAACAAATGCCCATAGCATCCATCAAATGAGATGCTAGAAACCTTACAATCAACTTTTAAATGAGATATTCAGTTGTATTTGTAAGGAATGTCACAAGCTCACAAAATCAAAAATAAACAAAAGGGGAAAATAATAATAAAACCAAAGGAAAAAGAAATAAATAAACATTAAATGATAAACAACACAAAAACATAAAGACACGAAGAAAATGGGAAACAAATTTAAAACTAAGCATGATGATTTTGCATCCTCCACTAAATTATTAAAAATCTATCAAATCACTTGAACCTTCTCACCAGTGGCATTTACACATGTAGCCCAAAATGAGTAACTTGATGAATCAGAAGCCAAATACTCACCACCAAAGGTATTGAGGTCCAATGAAGTGGTCGTCCATTTCAAATGCACATCATTATGATTGCAAGTAATCAAATTTCCTTGGAAGTCTTTGAAAATGTCAAAGACATATTTTGTTGCCAGACCCACATAGTGAAAATATAGCTGACCCAAACAGATAATTATGGTTGCCACATAATTGCATACAAGAACATCTTTCTTTTATGAAAACTTAATCAATATTTGGATAGTTTCGAACATGGGTAACAAATAAGAAAGAGAAATGAACAAGTTTAAGTCACAAAAAAACTCAAAGTTCACTTTGACAAACATGATTGATAAAGTGTCTTCAACCATCTTTGCCAATAATGGCATATACATTGCCATCACCCTTTTTGTTAAATTGAACATGCTAATCCAACACATTTTAACATTTCACCCAAAAATAAATAAAAATTCCTTCATCAATTCTGTGATTTTCAAAAACTCCATGTGTCTTTTTAAGCTATGAAAAAAGAATGAATATAAGGATTGTAATAAATCTTATATAAATTTCACAATAGGGATTTGAGATAAGATTTTCATATCCAAATTGGTGTGATTTGTTATGCAATGAATGCTTTCCAAATGGGAGGAATACTTATTTTGCATTTGCCATTTACACCATTGCACACACCCTAAAAAACATTCACTAGACATCAACCCCAAAGGAAATCAATTTTGCAACAACATCTACATCAGAAAGATCATCATGTTCTTTCAAAACACCCATAATAACCTTGGTCAAATTATTTGCACCCCCTCCCTTAGTAACTTGTTCTAAATAAATGAGTATAGGTGTGCAAGACCAATCTTGAACAACATAGGAATGGCTAGAAATCCACATTTGGTTATCAATCATGGTTATTTCATCACAACACAATGCAAGGTACTTGAACTTGTAATAATTTATTTTATTCTCTTAATGAGTTGCTTATGCATACATTTAGCCATAACCCATCTAATTGAATCATTACAATCATGTTTTAGCAACAAGGGGACATTAAATTTATTTTTTAAAGACTTCAAAGCATCAAATTCAAATTAACACGGGTCAACCTTGCTAGAGTAAGTGCAAAATTGTAACAAAATGTTACCACTTTCTACCCCACTCCCCCTTGAACCCTCCTTGAACTTGTTCAACAATTATGATGCAACTCTTTTTAGAGTAAGCAACCTCATTTTTTTATTGATTACACTTTTTGTTAACATACCATCCCTCCATGTTTCTTGCCCAAGTGTGGCATGTCTCGAACATCCTTTGCTTTCCCCACATGCTTTTCAAGAATGTCAGTCTTTGACCTTAGTATCACATCCTTGCCCCTCACAAATGAATATACCATGCATTTCACATGGTGAACTTTTCCACTTTCACTTTTCAACATATTTGCCCATGGGAATTGATTAGCCCACACATTTCTACACTTGCGTGAAATGACATAAACGTTTTTAAGTTTTTTCTTCCTTTGTAATAACATGCATGGATCTCTGATAAATCGACCACAAGGGCAACATAAGTGGGCAATCTACCAATACAACAAATTACACAACAAGATTATTACCATTGAAATCAAAATTTGATTCAACCTTGTTGCCACTTCAACTTGCTACAAAAAATGGGATTGGTTTTGGTTTAGGAAGGATCATAAGAATAAAAATGTTTGTAGGATTTATGTTTGACTTAAAGAAGTCAAACAATTCAATGTCCTTTCATGAAATTATTAGTGCCATTATCTTTGAACTCAAGAAAATACATACAAAAAAAAGAAGCAAAGGGAGGTTGAAAAACACAAATAAGGCAATTTTGTGAGCATCAACCATTGATCTATCTATAAAATTCCAACCTTCGAAGTTTTATCAAAAGTAGAAAATGTTGTGCACTACAAGAAGGCCTTTATTATCACAACTTTAAAACGATTGCTAAATTATTGAATTCACAAAATTCAATAACCATCATATTTTCATGATACATGAAATGAGCACCAGAAGAATCAAGCCTTCAAGGAATTAGGCAATGTAAGTATGGGAAAAAACATGACAAACATGCAAAACATGTAACGAACTCAACAAAAGCTAATATATGGATTGTGCATGAACCTTTTGTCTAAGCCCTATTTACTTTAAACCTACCAAAACCTAAACTTATTTAAACCTTAAAGCAAGAATGTGATGCATTAGCCCTAAACCCATGTTATAGAACAAAATTTTATGCACATTACAAACACAATCAACAACAAAGCTTGAATTTGCAAAACTTGTAACCCTAAAATAAGGATGTGAAACTTGTTATAGAACAAAATTCAACTGAAAGAGTAGGGAACAAAGTAGAAAAAATTAAAATTACACTAACCAGTGTGCAACAATGACATGAGATTCACCACCATGTACAACATGAAGCCCAATTATAAAACAATGTTGAACAATACTATGACCATTATGCACATGAATAACAACGACTTAATGGGAGGCATGGGCAAACAATTTTCTAGCATTAGCATTTCAACCTCCAATTGCTCATTAATGAATCAACAAGGTCTTAAGTCTTGACTCCTTAATCCACAAATCCAAGCAATGAACAAGTCTAAGCACTAGTAGTGAGCACCTTTATGACTCCAATGACCAACCTCGAAAGTCTTAACAAACCAAAAACTTTAGTAGAGGGCAAACTTGCATAGGTTCATACCAAAATTCCAAATCTCTAAACTTTGGAACCCACTAGTTACATTCACGAGTCATAGCTTTAAGGAATAAGATAGAACATTCAACATTTGATGGAGCAAGAAGCGACAAAAATATCCTAACAATGAATGTAACGTATTGTGTTTCGCAATGATGCCATGAAACCTATCGAAAGTTGTTGGTGATAAATCTAGATCCAATGATGAATGTTGACAATGGACCTAGATCCAATGGCTTTATAAATTTTAATTTGGCAATAAGGGTATTTTATGACATGATTTTAGTAGGCATGAGGCCTTATGAGATGTGCGTGAAATGGCGATTTAGATCTATGCCTTTGGCAATTTGGTAATTTTCATTTTTTTTATAAAAGTTCCTTTAATCAATTTTGCAAACCATATTTTTCCATCGTTATTTGGCGATAAATCACCAATATATTTATAAAAAAAACTACTTCCCTTATTCTCTAAAAGAAAATTCCCAAACCAATATGAACTGGTGTAACCTCTATTGTTGGCCAAATGTGAATTAGTTACTCAATTAATTTTTCCTTAGAAAACCTGGATTTTTGTAATTTAATTGAATTTCCAATGACACAAGCTACTCAAAATTCAATATATCTTGCACCTTAAGTCTAAAATGTTCCAAATCACCTTCATTAAACCCTATTCATGGAGGACTTTCCAACAATACCAAGAGAGCTCTCAAATTCTTTCGTAAGTTTTATTCTTGATTTAAATGAATTTTCAATGAAAATTTTGTTCAATATTCAATAACTTTTCCATCATAGGCCAAAACATTATGAAACCAAGTTGGTGCACCCCCCCCACCCATTGAGAGCTTTCTAACTATACCATGTTATGAGCATGGCAAGAGATGCCATGGTTTGGGAGATTTGAATGTCAAAGACAAAGCAAACAAACTATCGACCTTCATAGATGTCCAACAAAGTTGCAATTAATCATCTATCTCTTAAGGAAGGTAGATTGTTGGTTGTATGTATTGCTTCTCAGTTTGAGATCTCGCAAACCATGGCATCCCCCACCATGCTCTTGGTACCATTCGAAACCCCTCGGCAACTAGTGGTGCACCAAGATGATTTCAGAGTGTTTAGATTTGCATGCAAGAGTTATTGAATATGGAACAATTTTGTCAAAGAATTTTTTTCAAAAAATAAAAATTAATTAGGGTGAGTTCTTGGTACTGTTGGAAAGCCCTCGATGAGTGGGGTTTATTGGAGGCATTTTCATTTTCACAATTGAGCTCTATCATTAAGGTCCTACTCACACTTGAAACAATTACATAGCCAAGTTTACACTTTGCACAGTGGCACAGGCCACACTCGTATTCATGCATGAAGCTTTCAATTTTCCTCTCTCAATAAAACAGGGAAGCAAGTTAACATAGGATGCTCAGTGTTTTGTTTTTGGCCTGAACTTCACCAGATTTTGACTTGAAAAATATGATTTCGACCTATACAAAGGATTTTTCATGGAAAAAAAAGCTCCAAACTTGCCAGATTTCAAAGAAAAAAAAGTCAAAATTGCCAAATTTTTATGATAAGTTCCAGTAGAGATAGCCAAGAATATAGAAGGATTCTGGCTTTTCCTACCTTCATATCTAGTATGTAGCCAAATCTGGCTAAATCATATTATGGATGATCACGACTTCAGCTACATCACAAAATTGAAAAAAAAAAACCCTGTGTATGCTGTAACCTAGTGACCTAGGATGTGGACATTCCATTTTGGGAAAGACCCACATGCAGGGTGGGCCTGTATGGTGAGAAACTGCTTTCTTTCCCAGCATATCAGAGAGAGACACTCTTGTATTGGCATGCCTTGATTATAAAAATGGCTAATGCCCTGGCATTAGCCCATTATAGCCCCCAGATTTTGTTCTCTGTCCACGGTGACAGGGTGTTGTGTCCTGTTGCCCTAGCAGTACCCTACACAATAGAGCTCCTAAATTGACAGAAAAAGATATCTGATCAGACATGGGAAACAAGGTGAATTAGAGCATTTTGTATCTTATTTTCAGCATAAAACTGAATTTGAACCTCTACAAATGCACATGATACAATGTAAAGAAATATGATTGATTCAGATTAGTTGGTCACAACGATCACACCATGTGGTAACATTTACCCATCCTCACTCTACACTGTTCAAGCTTATGGGCCTCTGGCAATGACAATGACAATGGCATCCAAAATAGTGTGTAAGTTATTTTCTAAGCCCACCCACATAATGGGTCTGGGTAGATCTGCTCTAACTCTTGTACATTTGTGGAAAAGAAAGATCTGCATCAAATTTTTTTGATTCCAAAAACATCATATCCCAAATGGAAATTTGCTTTGTGGAAGAAAAATTTGCTACAATTGAAATACAGCTGTGTTGTTGACATTCTTTTGGGGTCATGCAAGAAATTTTGGCCAATGCAAATTGCACACAAAAAATTGCAAATCTTCATTCAGATAACACCATGAAAACAATTAGAATAATCTGTGTTCAATCAGCCAAACCATACCCACCATTTTTGCTTCAAGAGTAAACATGGAAAGCAAGTACTGAGTCAACATATCCTCTCTCAACAATTGTTACAAACCACAATACCTTGTAGGTGTGGAGCAGATTAACATACATAGTCTGAAGGGCATGGTGAAGAGAGATGACGAATCTTCTGCAGCAACTGAGCAGAACAGACAGGTGGTAATCACATGCACTCAGAGTCCTCCTTAAGTAGATACAATCTTCACCGACATCTTCTGCACAGCAACTGTCTATCTTCAATCACATGATTCAATGCAGAACTAACCTGTCTGTACTTTCTGACACAGCTCTACTCCCACTTCTGTATGACCAATCTTGTGCTACAAGCTCATAAATATCATAGAATTTCTCCTGCACCACAAATTTCAGCAGTGATTAGCCATGGTTGCAAAGCACACTTCTCCAACAATGAGGTTTTGTTGCCATCTGACAAATTTCTAATTCTGAATTCATAGTCTTTGATGGCAATTACTTCTTAACCACAGCACTACTTCACTAAGGTTGCCAGGGCTTTACAACTTTGAAGAAATAGGGTATCCATATACTTTTGTTGGCTTCACTACTGCTTCTGCAATGCTTACATCTTGGCCATGGCATCTTGAGGATCAGCAGGCCCTCTAGGTCATACATAGGAATATTGGGATTTCTTCCTGAAAAGGACCTTGTAAGGGAACAAACAATAAATCAAACTTGGCTTGAACTGTGGCACATACACCTTATGAGCAGCTTATTCCTCCAGCCCCAAGAGATCCATGAAACATCTCCTCTTGCAAGCGCCTTGCATCTTTCAGGAATTACCATCAGCAGTGTCACAAGGCTCCTCATCTTGAACAAGCTTAAAACCAGGAACAAAAGACCATGAGAGTGCAAACTGCAATTCAAGAGCCATGGATGACTTAGACTTGAGAGAAGACAGTTCTGCTGCAGCTTTCATCTTCAATGCTCCCACCTTTGAAACAATATCTTTCTGTGCCCGTCACTATCTTGTCATGTAGTTCTATCTAAACACTATTTCATCAAATTTGATAACAGTATATGATAGCAGAAGTTCACACTGGATTAATGAACACACAAAAGATCCCAGAATTCCTACAACAATCCAGACGATCTAGGTTGCCCACAACATTTTCCATTGTTCTGTAATTTTTTAAGCTTGGCAGGAGTCAATTCTGTGACCAGATGGTGCCAATTTCACCATAAGGACTGAAGCTGTGCTGGCAACCCTCATCTCTCATAAAACATACTCTGAAAGGAAGAAGGAACTGCAACCAAAAATTATGCAACATCCAATGCAAATCTTCAACCAGTATACAGTTGCAAGAGTTTCTCCTTACAGGCTTCCTCACTGGATGTGCAATAACTTAGCATCACAACCTGAAATCTGCAGAAGAACCAATCCAAGAGCAAAGTATTCCACATTGAAAGTAAAGAGATTAATCACCACTTGCAGCAGAGATCCAACATTCGAGACACACTAATGAAAAGGTGATGAGAGACACCAGGCAATGAGCACATGAAATTTCACTCCTGACAGTGCCAGTGAGCCAAATTGAAGAAATGCACAGACTGGAACCCAGAAGCTTCAAAAGCTTCCAAGTCAGTTTCCTGTGTGTAGTGCCATATCTTAGCTAGTTGGAGACCACCTGCCCTGTTGTTCAGAATCAGGATGAGACAGGAAGAGGTGGCTAAGCAATCCTATCACCCAAACGAGGAAACTGAGCAGAAACAATAAAGACAGATCTGAGTCAAGGCATCAATCAGCCCACCAAAACATATGACTCAAGCTCTCATACAAGTGGAAGGAAGGTATGATGCAGAACCAATGAAGCCACTTCATGCACTTTCCTAAAGACTTTGGTGAAAGTCTTGAGTGAACTAAACTCTCAACAGGACTCTTCTGCTTCCATATTTGAATCAAATTCAATAACAGGAAAAGATATATACAGCAAGCAAAGTCTAAACTGTGTAAACTTACAAGTCAGAATCTTTAGTTCTATGGGCTCCCTTCTTCAGAACAAGTGTTGTTGAACACCATTTCAAATGGTGGTCTCATGTTTTGTCAACATTGAAGATGAAATACTATCTGCACAACTGATACTTTTAGTCAGCTAAAGTTACTATTCCAGTTATATCTTGCACAAATCCTATCCTCTACCTATTTTGTTGAACAACTTTAGTCTGCTGAACTGCTACACCATGCCATTTTTATCCCCAAAAGCCAGAAATGCTCGCTCGCTTGCTCCCATCACCATGACCTCTCCACCAACCTATTATGGAAGGGATCTTGAGATTTCCTATCAATCTGTCTGAAATCCAATTGGTCTCAAGTCTCAAGTCTGAAAGCCACAATTGATTTACCCAGAAAGAGATTTAGCTCAGATGGCAATCTTGGGGTTTTTCTGACTTTCCAGCTCCATCATGGCCATCAAGTTTCAACTTTGGTGCACTCTGCTCTTCACAGATTTTCTTGTTTCATAAGAGACCCTAGTAGCTGTCAGAGACTCTACAGAGTCTAAAAGAATATAAATGCCTTAAACTCTAGCTTCATAAGTACTGAGAGTTTCTCCATCCTTATGATTCAAGTGCTTGCAGTAACTCAGGAGAACTTGGTTGATGGTCAATCAATGAGAGAACCCTTGTTGTGAAGACTAATTACAATGAGCAATGTTTCTCAGAGGGGTTCTTCCCTTGTGGCTAAACTGTGAGCCTTGACTACTTTGAAAATTACAATTCCAGAAAGGATACCAAAACTCTAGAGAGATTGCCACAACAAATTTATTGCAGCTCTCATTTGGAAGATTTACCAGAGATGGAAAAACTCTATCCAGAGAATGATTGCCACACACCCTTTGATCCCTCTGTGCCTCATTACTGTGCAGATGCAAGGCCCAGTAGCTGCTCTCAAGCAACAATAAAAGGCAACACCATAAGCATGAAAGAATCATAATCTAGAGTAGCAAATCCTGAGTAGTTATGATCCTTCTCCATAAACTTCTCTGACAGTCCCTGCACAAACAGTAGCACATCTGTTTAATGCTTGATGACAGGATGCTTAATACTAACTGCCCTCCATTTTCACATTCTCAGAATCTTAGACTCTTCTTTTTGAAACCCTGACAAGATCTTACATCTAAAGAAAAGCAGCCATCCCAATTTCTTTCCTGAAATAAATTGGAGAGACAAACCAAAAGAGTAATAACTGGAAGACTAAGCACACCTTAACAATGAGTCCACACCTGCAAATTGACATCACATGGACCACATCCCACAAGAATATAGAGTTTAGTAAAAGAGAAACAGAATCTGCTAATCTGCTGCTCTGTAAAAAAGCTTCCATGCTTGGCCAAACATTCCTACCAGAAATTTCCTATGTATGCTTTGAGGCTCCCATCACAAAGTAACAAGACTACCACAGTGTGAGATAACCAAAAGCCTGACATTCCTCATATGCTCTTAGGTTCAGAAAGCATGATGCTTCAGAATGATAATATTGGATCTAATACAACATGGGGTTTAGGGTTTATGATGGGGCATATGACATACTCAATAAAGTTGTCAAATTGAATGCTCCTTCCATTGCCTGTTGTGTCGAAAGTAGACACAAGTATGTGCAAGACTTGAGGAGGAATATCAAGTCTGAGGCTGAGCAGTGCCTCTTGTAACTCATTCCTCTCAATTGTTCCACTCCTGTCTCTGTCAAACCTCTCAAACACAATCTGCAACAGAATCAAATACAAGACAGTGCCAAAACAGTCCGTCAAATTGGTGCGTATCTGGCCCAGTTTCCAACTAGCAAATGTGCCTATGCCTCTTGCTGCATAACAATTATAATAACTGCAGGCATAAGATGCTACCTGCCAGTGTCTGATAGCCCTCCATAATGGAACAAAACCTGCTGGTCCTGAAGCTCAAAAAGCAACAACCCAACACGAAATCAGAGCACATCCAGAAACCCTAACCCGACTAGTTCACAACTGAAATTTTACAGGAACCCATCCCAAGTCCCTGGCCAACAAGGTTTATATGTCCAATTTCTAACGTGCAGATCCAACTAAACAGAAACTTCAACATGCAGTTGAGATGGATTCATCAAGATCAGTTCAGAAAGCAAGCGGAAGAGTGGGCATTTAGAGAGTCCAAGGGATGTCAAAGATACCAATGCAGGTGGTGTTGTTCTTGTCATCTGCATACAAATGGAGCATACGGCGCACCGTGCGTGGACTAAAACTTCCATACTCTGTTGACAACACTCTTCCAAGCTCCATTGCATCGATGGTTCCACTTCTATCCAAATCTGCGTTCTCAAAAACTCTCACAATTTCAGATTCTGTGCCTGGAGGGAAGTGCGACCTGGATGGCTGACCATAATAGGTGGTTTGTTCTTCATACGGAGTGCCATATGTCTGTCCATTCGGAACGTATGAGGACGAGTACGGCTGCTGTGCTGCATAATACGAAGAAGGTGCTTGCGGCACATGGTAGTACTGTGTTTCTTCTTGTTGATTATAAAAACTCGGTGCCGGATGCCCGTAGTACGGGCTTCCATTCTGTCCAGCGTTTGGGGTTTGTTGTTGTTGCCGCTGCCAACTCTGCTGCTGGAACGGGCGCTGGTATGGGGGAGAGATCTCGGGGTTCCCGTACAACGACGACATAGTTGAAAATTCCTAAGTTTCCTTCAGAAGAGTACTACCTGAAAGCGCACACATGAAAGAATTTCCAAACACAAACAACGAACCTCCTCCTTCGATAATCACGCTCCTTTTTTACTTTTTCCTTGTCTGCAACGATCGCTAATCCCACAAAGCTGAGCGAATCTCAAACTCTTCTTCCCAATGTCGGCAGCTCTTTGAAGACAAACTTCTCCATAAAATCCCCTCCGACAGTCTTTCCCCTTCCTATCCGCAACGATCACGACTGCGGCGGAAATTGAGCTACCTCGAACTCTACTTCCGAATCTCCGCAGCACGTTTGAGGGAAACAAAAACAAAACAGAACAAAACAAAACAAACTTCTCATAAATTTACCTCCTCCGACACTCTTTCCCTTTGTCTGCAATGATCACGAATCCAGCGAAAATCGTGCAAGGCAAAATCTTCTTCAGAACCTCCGCCGCACTTTGAAAGAAACTAAAAAAAGACAAAACAAACAAACCAACAACACAAAACAAAAACAAAACTAACTAACTAAGCAAATTTCTGAATAAAACTGCGTTCGAAGCTCTTTTCCGTTCCTGTCTGCAACGATCACGAATGCAGAGGAAATCGAGCAATCTCAAACACTACTTCACAATCTTTGCACTTTAAAAGAAAGTAGAAACTCTACTTTTGAATCTCCTCCGCAGTACTTATAGGAATTCTTCTTCTTCTTCTTCTTCTTCTTAAAGATATTACGGTGCGGATAGGTGTCGTGTAACTGAGGAAAGATGGGTTTTCTTTACGACGGGTCGGAGATGTGCAAGTCTGTGGAGTATGGGTATGTGTCGCCAAAAAGAAAAATTAAAAATTAAAAAATAGAAAACTAACTGATTTTGGAGGTTTTCTATCGCCAGAAGTAAGGGGGAAAAAAAGAGTAAACATCATCAAATTTCTATACTTGTTTTCCAGTGTGTAGCCAATCTATAGTAAAGAATGATTAGAGAATTGTACATCATATTTTATATACAGTCATATTTGGCTAAATCTTGCTACAGATGATTGCCACTTTTTCTACTTCTTCGTTTTGGATGATAGTCATTCTGGCTACAGAAATAAATCTTTTAAAAAACTCGGGTATGTGTGTCCTTGTGTCCACCGTCGTAAGGTTACACGTGTACTGCGTCTCCGTGTGGGTGCTCCCTTGCAGCAGCGCCTGTCTTGCCTCAAAAAGGCTTGTCTGCAGACCAGCCTTTTTTTGTTTTTCCGCTGGGTATTGCATAGCCAAAAAGTGATATTAAAAATTAAAAGTGCTAAAATCAAGTACCTTTTGAGATTCTCAATACAGAATTCGACCAAAACTTAAGAAAATTTGTAAGACTTTTATACACAGTTCAAGTAAAGCAGCCAAAAATATACAAGGATGTTTTTAAGAACTTGTGTTCATATTACTCTTGTAGCCAGATTTGGGCTAAATCGTCCTATGGATTATTGCCACTTTGTCTACATCACAAAATTGAAAAAAATAAAAATAAAAATTCCTGCCCACGTCAACCTTGTGTGCAAGGAAGCAACGCCCACCTTGTCTGAGTTGAAATTCGGAACTGTCTGTATTGTCAACTCAGAACTGTCTGTATTGTCTGTGTATACAGACAAGGGGGGTTAATAGTATTGCTACAGTCTTTGGAAAATATGGTAGTGAGCACGGAAAGCACTGCCTGGATTTTTCCTTTGTATTTTTAGTTCCCTTACCTGCCTGAAGAAACATGTTTACAGCAAGCGGGATCTTCTGTGGTGGAAGGTACCTGGCAGGCTGTACTGGGATCTTCTGAGGAGCGGTGGGTACCAACTACCAACCAGCCTGTCACTATTTTTAAAAAGTGAAAGAATCCCAGCTCTGCTTTATGTAGGAAAAGGACCTGAGTACAAACCCTTCTCTGATTTGAGATCTGTGCCTGAGGCCAAATGCCCACCTCTGTGAGCATTACATTTTGGGAAACGCCCATCAGTATATTGCGTTTTGAAAGGATACGCAACAACACTAAAGAAAACTGCACAGGATTTGACATGAAGTGTTGTTAAAGCGTAATACGCTAATATGTAGGTGTGAAAAAAAATACTTGTGAGCAATCCGGTTGTTCAAATTGGTGCCTTGGACTCTTTTTTTTAGAGTTACTTAGTAAATTATTACTTAAATGTTGAATGTCATTTGCATCTGGCCCATGCAAAAGACATGCAAATTACAAGAATCTTTACCAAGAATTTGGAGTTTTTATCACATGCACTGACTAATGGGTGCACAAACCTTACCATTTATGTACACAATTTCAAACTTGCAATCTCCTTTCCATACTAGCAAACAAGGGTTTGGCACATTATTTGTGTAGGTTGTCTATTTTTTGTAAACAATTGTTACCAAATTTGGAGGGAAAAAGAAACCAAGTTGAGTTGGTCATGCAATCAATGGTATTATCAAAAGTGCAAATTGATTCAAATGATACCTTTTACTTGTGAAACAAGTTTGGAGCAAAATGCTTGTTGAAATTATTTTTTTGAGAAATGATGGGAGTATATCTTTTCAGTCCATTATTTTGTATTGACATATTTTGATTAGATCATAGCTTTTGACTAATGAAAGTGATTTTTTTAGTTTGTAAATATTTCAATTGAAAGCTAGTTATATTTTCTATATAAGTGTAATGGCTAGGTTCCAATTGGAGCAAAATCCTCACCTCTTTTTTTCTCTCTCTATATATTTGCATATGGTTTCAAATAATTCATCATTCTTTATGTCAGATTTTTCATGTGTGAGGGAAAAGGGTTAGGGGGTTAGGTACATAAGCTTGAAGAAAACAAGTTATTAAAAATTATTCTTAATGTACATGACATGGACATGAAAAGATGCATGTTAATTTAACTTTTCCTATCCATGTAAGTAGGTAGGAGAAATGAAGATGAGACCTTAAAGGAAAAAAATGTTGTTCAATGAAATGCAAAAGAACATTAATGACAAATAGCATATGCACAATTCAAAATGAAATGCTTCTCATTTGTTGAAAACTAATGGTTGAAAAATATTGGTAGGGGGAGGGTTAAAGGAACGTTTTACCAAAATAAAAAGGCTTCACACAAGCCCCTTATTCTAGTAGCCTTTTATTCAACTAATGTTTCGCCTAAGGGCCTAATTACCATAGTACATTTTCAACTTTGGCACTAATAATATATTTTTAATTTTTCCAAAATTTTCAAAAAAAACACAAATCTTTGCGTCAAAAAACTTGAATATTCAGTAAAGGCAACCAAATTTGAACCATTAACCTCTTCACTGAACCCACACTATCTTGATTAGCCTACCCTAATGTACAACAATTTTTTTGTGAAATCATTTTTGATTTTATTTTATTTAATCATTATATGTTGAAATTTTCAAAATAAAAAATTGTGTTGCCAAAACAAAAACTTCAAATTATATTAATTATTTAGCACTACTATGCCAAACTTGAAAAAATACTATAATATTATGCATAAAATTTTATTATTTTTTATTTTGATACCTACCTATCAAGTAGGAGGTTTTCTTTTAATGAAAAGTTCCCCATGTTTGTGGAAAAGCAGTTTTAAAATTGAATAATTATGAAATTATTATGCCTTTATAACATGCCTTACCATAACAATAGGACTCGTAAAAATAATAAATATAGTAATAATTTTATTTTGCGTTGTTGTAAAAAAAACTAGGAAAAAAACTTGTATGAAAAGAGAAAGAAGATAAATAAAAACACAAAAGGTAGTTGGAATAGGGCAAACTTGGGTGTAAACTACCCAAATTTACATATAGTCAATGGAGAAGGTGGTTCTATCTTCATTTTCATAGAGCCTTAACCATGGGACTCTACGGATCTAATGAACCAACACTAGATTTTCAAATTTTGGCTAATAAATCTTACCCCACCAAATTAGAAATAATATTATATTTAAGTTTCTTTGTAGCTTATGCTGTTAAATTACCAATAATTCCCTTCCATACTTGGCTACCTAATATTCATGGAGAGGCACATTACAATACATGCATGCTTTTAGCCAAAATACTTCTAAAAATGGGAGGATATGGAATAATTCGAATCAATATGGAATTATTATCTCATACTCATTCCATTTTTGCTCCATGGTTACTAGTAATAGGAGCAATTCAAATTGTTTATGCAACTTTTACTTCTTTTAGTCAATGTAATTTAAAAAGAAAAATTGTTTATTCATTGATATCACATATGGGTTTTGTACTCATCGAGATTGGTTCCATAATAGATATAGGTCTTAATGGAGCTATCTTACATATGATTTCTCATGGACTATTATATGTATTAGAAACTGGTCAAGTGAAAAAATTCCTCGTTCAATTACATGAATATCTAATGACTAATAAACCTCAATTTACAGAAATTGTATGTTCCACCAAAAATTTTACAAAGAACAGTGTTAACCTTTTGTGAAGATGCTGCACTCAAATGATGGGACTGAGAATAAGGTTTTTGTTACTTTATCAGCTTGATGAAGAGGGAAAAAGTAAAGAAAATAAAATAAAGAAAATGTGCCGATTCTCCCAAATATTTTGGCTATGCCCTAAAAAATTATTCATTTTTCGTATCTTTTCTTCCCTTTTTGCTTTATTGGTTCTAAGAAACTTAGTCAAATCCCCTCCCCCTCCCCGTCCCAATTTATCATCTTCAATGATAAATTGGGCACAATTTAAAGGTTTAGATTGTGGAATTATTTAATTTATTGGTAGAAGGTTTGATTACTTTACGAACAAATTTACTGGAAATAAATTGGCTAGAATGGAACTATCTACATTATTAGAACAAAAAATTACCAATTACTATGTTAAATTGCAAGTAGATGAGATTGGTCGAGTGGTTTCAATTGGAGATGGAATTGCACGTGTTTATGGATTAAACAAGATTCAAGCTAGGGAAATGGTTGAATTTGTTAGCAATGTGAAAGGAATGACTTTAAATTTAGAAAATGAAAATGTAAGAATTGTTATATTTGGTAGTGATACCCTCATCAAAGAAGGAGATATTGTCAAACACACTAGATCTATTATGGATGTTCATGTAAGAAAGGCCTTGCTAGGTCGTGTGGTTGATGCGTTAGGAATACCTATTGATGGAAAAGGTGCTTTAAGCATTATAGAATGAAGACATGTAGAAGTTAAAGCCCCTGGGATTATTACACGTAAATCTATGCAGAACCCATGTAAACAAGATTAAAAGTAGTAAATAGCTTGGTTCCTATGGGTCATGGTCAACGAGAACTTATAATAGGAGACAGATAAACTGGAAAAATTGTTATAGTTATTGATACCATATTAAACCAAAAGTAAATCAACGCTCAAGGCACCTTAGATAATGAAAAATTATATTGTGTGTATGTAACAATCAAACATAAACATTCAACCATGGCACAATTGGTAAAGATTCTTTCAGAAGCGGGTGTTTTACAATATCACATTATTACTACAATAGGGCAAGGTTAAATGGAAAACAAAAGGTTTAGGTTGAATTCAAAAGATTGGTCACAATCCTTTCAATTGCATCAAAACTTAGACTTTATGATATTTATTTTAACACTTGACATTAAAAGGTTATAATGTTGGCAAACATATTTATTATAATTTTTATTTTTTTTCAAAAGAAGGTTTTATTTGTCATCACATATTTAGATGTAAGAACTACATATAATTAAAGGTGTTTAGAATTTGATTTTTGAAGATTTGGTCTAGTTTAATTCTATAAAAATTTATTAAAAAAATCTTTCAATTTGGTTAAAAAACCAAAAACATTATGACATTCCAAAATAAAGAGGGGTTTGCCATTTGGGAAAAGAAAAAACCAAACATTTTACAAGCCTATTAGCAAATATTTTAATGAACCCTACCATTGGTCACAAAAAGTATTGATACATGTATAAAGTCCAACCATTTACCAACTAGAATGCCATTGAATACCAAAATCTTTACATAATAATCCCATTTCTTTTACATCAAGGGCTCAAAATGCATGTTTGGAAAACATGATCTATTGTGACGGAAATCCAAATGGCTACTTAAACCTGAAATTTGAGTGCCACCACAAAATTTTACATTTTGATGTTGGTGCTTGTATTCTTTTGCTACTCTTGTTCCTTCTTGAAAGTTCTTGTGGTTTGTAAACCTATAGTTTTCTTTTCTTGAATCTCCCCCATTTTTTGTTGTTATTTAGCATGCATGTTTCTTCTTTGGAAGCTCCCTTATCCTCTTGTGTTTTTGTTTGACCCATGGTCTTCTTCTCTTTTAAAGTTTGAAATGATGTTAAAACTTGTAGGTGTATTCATGTTAAGGAATTTTAACCATGCATTTTATAAAATGACTTTTAAAGGACTTTTAGAAGTCCTATTGAACTTTGGGGCATAAAATTGAAATCATATGTTGATATATTATTTTTTAACATTATATCCATAGCAAATAATGTTGATTCAATAAATTTCAATAAAAAGACTCATGTAAATTGCAAACAATTCTTATGAAGTCTTCTTTTAGGTGTTACAAAAGTCCTTTTACTTAAAAAGCCTACAACTATCAATTTACAACATGTAACATGGTGCAATCATAATAAAAGAAGCCAATAAGGATGTCAGATGGGCCTTAAAAACAGTCAAGGTTGGAAAATATTTATGTTTTACCATTTAAAACCATGGCAATCATGGCAAGTTGGTCCTTTTTCATTCATATGAATATCAAAGAATTCAAACCAAAAATCTATTTAATAAAATTCTAAGTTTAAATTTTGATTTAGAACCTTTGAAAGTGAACATTTATTGTGTCAAATTGAATCAATTTTGTAAAGGACTATAAAAAAGATTCATATAATAAAGCAAAATTGATGAGAAACAAATTAAGAAGGTAAAGACCTATTAACCACATTCAAAAAACATTCGTACCTTAAAATATATGAAATTTTAAAACTTAAAAAATTCAAAAAAATTTTCAAAATTTTAGAATTTTAAAATTACTTTACCACATATAAATGGGGTATAATGTACATGATGTTTTAAGAATAGTTGTATTTTATTATACAAAAAAACATAAAAAGTTAAAAAATCAATTTTTAATTATGATTTGAAACTGTTATCATTTCAAAAAATGAAACACATAATTTACAAGGAATCAACACATTTTCAAAACTTCTCTCATGTTCGTACATGGCCTCATACATGATGACCAGTTACAAGCATGCCCATGTGTGCTTTTAGGGTTAATGTACGGTCTTAGGTGATTGTACGTTATTAGATACTTAGGGTCTTATGTGGCACATGTATTAGCTACAAAGTAACACACAATCCTTTGAGCCAATTTCTTTAAGCTCACGATCTTCACGACGGTTCCATCAAACATTTACAACACCACCGTCATCTAGTACAACTCCTACCATGAATTCAGGTTCATGTTACATTACATCAATAATACATCAAAGTCCATTTGGAGGGGTTAATCAGTGGGGTACACCTACTGTTGCACTTGTTCTCACACCATCACCGTATATTCCACTCCAAGCTATAACCTCTACACCCATATACACCATGAAGGTTAGTAGTTCCTCTGGGATAATTGATAAGTTTAGCGAAAGGCCAAGTACTATTTCTTTGAGGGAGTTCAAGGCAACTTTCTCAACTGTGGTTTGTGAATTGGAGCTCAAGTATGGCGCTAATTACACCAAGGCGTTTACATTCAAACAATTGGCCCGTTATGTTACTATGAGGCATTGGATGTCTACAAGCAACATTTTGCAAGGATTTTGGGTGTCACCTAGATTCCCAATCCAACTTACACCATAACCATCACCACCGCCTCTCATGTTGCATTGCAAACTACAATTGCACATCATGGGACCATGCCCAATAATCTAGACCCGGTACCTACTTTAATAAACTTTTCTCTTCAACAACTCATTGCTACTACCGCAAACATTCCTCCCACCACCGATGCGCTAACTTCTGTTGATCCAGTGGGGGAATTCTTTCGAGTTCTTGAGCTAGAATTTCTAATCAAAAGTTCTAAAAAAATTCTGCAACTCGCCACCTTCTCTTAGTAAAAGGATGAAACCCTTAAAATGCTCTACAAGAAGCTTCTCAAACTCAAAGAGGCTACCTAGAATATCACATACTTGGAAGTTACCCATTAGTATCTTTATTTGTTGGAAGGTACTCCAGCACTCCATGCGTAGGTTTTACAATGAGTTTGCAAAATTTGGAAACTCGTACATTTTGCTGGATGTGTACAACATTTCTGAAAAGTTAAAAATAGCTCTGCACACTATGACACTAGTACTATGAAACCTTCATCACGTTCAAGGCCTCAGTTTACACCAGTTACGCCAACTAAATCATCGCATTCTTCTTTAAGGACTAAAGCAGTGCACCCGGTTACACCCATCTTACCTTATTGCAACTACTATGGCAATCATGCCCACAAAGCTAGTGAGTGCAACATTCCTTTCGAGGATTTCTTTTGTGATTATTGTGGGAAAGAGGGACATCAAAAATCTGTCTGTTTTGCCAAGTTCCTGGAACGGAAGCAACTCCGATTACCATGGCAAAATCTGCTAGCATCTTCCACTATCCCTAAACCAAAAGCCAAAACACCTCAACCTTCCACTCAAGCTTTGCCCACCAAGGGTAATTCAAATAAGAATGATAAAAAGAAGGAGCACAATGTTGACAAGTGTTGCAAAAAGTGTGAAAATGAAACTCACACTCCCAAAGTTGGGACTTGGGAGTCCTCCGAGACTCCCAAAACTTCATAGTTCAATTACAGGGGTCAAAACACCTTGCATTTAGGTGTTCTTTATATCATTGGAAAGCTATCAAAATGTAAATGTCGAAAATGGCCTCACATGGGCCATTTGGACATCTGTAGCACAAGTTATGACAAAAAAAAAGGTTGAAAGTCAAATTGACAATTTGACTCTCGACCACTAAAAGTCGAGAATCGACCCGATCCTAGTGCGTGCAGGTCTAGTGCGACACACCGTTAGAAAGTTCTTGAGGAAAGCTACAAGTTTGCTTTAGACCTCATCCCAATTGGAGGTCTGAGCAAAGAATTTTGACCTCGCAAAATCCTAAGAGTCCAAACCGGGACAATTTCGAGACTTCTCCTTGGGAATCCCAAGACAAAAAGCCATTCAACTGTGGGTGCCGCAAAGAGGCATAGAGTATATTATATGAGGGAAGGTGGTGGCTTCCCTCGAATCCAAGCCGTGGTGAGTCTTGTGAGTCCAGAGTTGCCTGTGGCTTGTCCTAGCACCAAAGGTGATTTTGAAGGTGAACTAAGCAACTTGTTGGTTGGTTTAATGTAGGTTCGAGTAAGTAACTAAAGCTTGTCACTCTTCCTAATCCCATCCCGGAGCTTTAGCACGCCCTTCTACCCCTTCTAGTGCTGAGAGCTAGGAGTGTGCCCCGAGTTCCTCACAATTCCGATGTGTGAGTAACTTAGACCCATCTTGGGTCTAACTAGGAACTTGGGAGCGCGTCAACAAGAGGGAGGTGCTTCAAGCCCATGCAATTCAAGTTCAGACTCTACAAAATGAATTCGAATCATTGAGGGCCCAACTTGTTAATTTAAAAAGCAAATCCTCCCAACGAGCTAATCATCCCCAACCCATAAAAGGTTCAGGATCACGGGAGGGACTTACAAGTTGTTCTATGGCCTCCCACATGATGCCATGGTTGGGGAGTATAATCTTTCCACTGCACACAATTCTAATCTCACATTAGAATTTGCTACTTCTTTTTGCCCTTTTTATGTCGTGGTAGAAAAAACTAGTGTGGCACCCAAAATTTTTGCCACTAGGTAGGTAATTTAGACTAATGGACTCGCATTTGGTTCAAGTCCTATTACCAAGGCTAGAGGAGCTCGAATAGTCATGCCACAATCTTTTCGTCCTATCAACACGGAAGAAGAACACACCTTACTGGCAAGGGGGGAAGAGAATACTACATCACAAGTTGTTAGGGCATCAAATTCTTGTGTCCCACGAGTACATGTACATTAGGAAAACACACAATTTTCCATTGATCAGCTTATGGAATGCTAACTTCAAATGCATGAAGTGGCGCAAAAACTTGTGAGTACACCATTGTTTAATTTTCAAAATTTGAAGCTAAGCACTAAGGACATAATTGTAGTACCAGAGAACACCTTGAACACTAGATTAGGTCCTCTACCAATCCCTGATCCACATGCTACAAAGGTCCCATCCAACACCTTATAGAAACATTCGATTGGCTCACGTGTTGTAGATGGCGTTCGTAATCTGGTCATTAGTTCTAGCATGGTTAAACTAGTGGGTTTTCCTACCTCTAATTCTACATTCACATATCAAAAGGGAGTTAAAAACACCCCACCTATGAATTTATTACTTAGCAAAGGTGTTGTGGATAACCATTCTCTCCACAAAGTCTTTCACTCATTTCCGAAGGTGGTGCCTAGTGAGAAAACTTCCATCTTCACTAGAGTTGCCATTGTCGACAATATTGGGTCAACGATCTAAGTGGGAGGACATACACCCATAGTGGTACTTCTTGACACAGGTGCCCAATCGGTGATTCTTGGAGTTCAATTCGTCAAAAAGATGGGCATGCTTGACTCCAAACTATAGAAATCTATGTGACAAATTTGCACCGTTAGTGGGAGCGTAGAAGAGGTACTTGGGGAAAGCTTGGATTTGATTGCACTTAACATCAATGAAGGTACAGATCAAGAGTTTTGCTTACATGTTAGATGTTTAATCACCAATGCCACCATTTATGATGTGCTCATCGGGTAAAAGGCCCTGTTTCCACCAGGTTTCACAATTGATAACTAATTCGAACATGCGTACTACCGAATGGATTAGGAGACTAATGGCCACCACCTGGGATACATACCCCTTGATTTACATGGGAACCATAGTCCAATGGCTCACCATTGTATGCTCAAGGAAGCACACACCATTTCCTACATCCAACAAGTTAACCATGAGTGGATAAAGGGAGATGAGGAGGAGATAGCTTATGCTCAAGCTACTGAAAGCTTGAAGGTGATTCCTATTAACATTCAACATGGACCAAAAGTTTTACATAAGTTCAAAGTAGCCCACAAGCCTTTGGTCAAAACTTTGTCTAATTTTGAGAACATGGAGAGCCATGGCGAACCAATTAAACCATTACTTCGTTAGCTAATCACCTGGACACCACCTAAGGAAGGGATTACATTACTAGAGCTCTTTAGTGGTATTAGTATAGGTTTCGAAACCCTACTACAATCAGGGATGGTGGTTTGGAAGTATTTCTACATAGACATTGATCCTATTGCAAGGCAAGTGGCGACATAAAAAATGACGAAATTCATAACAAGATTTTCATAACAGTTTGCAACCACCGCATGGAAGGCTAGTTTCACATTTTTTCCCTTTAACATATAACTAATTCAAAAGAAACATATGGAATTACTTGGCCCCATCGACCTCATCATTTTAAGTTAGGAGTGTCAAGGATTTTTAGCAGTTGGATTTGGAGAAGGCTTGAGTGACACAAGATCTGGTCTTTTCACGGACATGATACGATTAATCACCTAGGCTCAATCCATTTTTCCTACACTTGGTTATGTAGTTGAGAACACCCCTTCTCAGTTTGATCAGAGGGAGAAAGTCTAGGAACACTACACACTAGTCAAACATTACCTTGGAGAGCCGCTCCTACTCGATACGGCACAATGCAGTTCCTATGCACACCGGTTGCGTAATTGGTGGAACAATTTGGCACCACTTTCAATTCTGCAGCTAGCTTTGAAATACACTATCATAGACCCCAACTTGCAGGTTTCTCACATATTGGATGATCAAAGTTCTTGCCAACAAGTTACAAGGCAAGAAAAACCTCCTTAGTTTCCTACGAACACAATATGAAAACCAAAGAGGTGTTTGGCCCACCTTTTTTCTCTTTCCCAGGAGCACATGCCTTTCAAGGAGATGGACCAGGCCTGGTGTATTATCATGCTTTAGCCACTTGGGATGAACCAAGCCCAAAAGAAAGAAAAAGGGCTATGGGGTTCCAAGCTGGCACTATTAGTCACACTAAGGTGACTAGATTGAAGCGTAATGCTCTAATGGGGAGAGGCATGGACCTGAACTCCCTTACATGGTTATTGGTAACTTGTGTATTCTTTCAAATGTACACAACACCAACACTGATTCAATCAACTTGCAGTTTTAGCGATGCAATCACATGGCACCCCGACCAAATACACTTGCCTATCATCAACACTCTACATTTCACTCTTAGTGTTGGGGGGGGAGGAGGTACAATGTAATTTGACTCAAGTTATGTTTAATACACTTGGAGGTACATCAATTTCTGGAGAAACAATTATAACCTTCTACGAATTTACGCAGTTAAATAGTGGAGAACCCAATACACCAAGTTCTTCAAACACATTTTCCAACTCCATTCCATGTGTTTCCAACTACCCTTTCATTATGGGGAACCAATTAACTAAAAAGGAGAAAGACCAGGTCACATACTTGTTAATTAAATATGATAATGTGTTCGCATTCTCAATGAAAGACTTAGGTAGGTGTAAGACCATGCAATTCTCTATGGACCTTACAAATGAGACACCCGTCTATCAAAGGAGGCATAGGTTGAACAAGCATGAGTGGCAACTGGTAGATGAAAGATGCAAAGAGTTCCATGAAGTTAGTCTCATTCAGCCATCAGGTTCTAATTTTGTAGCCGGTACAATAATGCTAACAAAGAAAGATTCAGCTGGATTATGGACTGAGAAAAGGATGTGTAGGGAGTATAGGCCTTTGAACTTAGTTACAGCTCAAGATAGGTACCCCATGCCCATCCCTGAAAAATTGTTTGATAGCATTGGAGATTCAAACATCTTCACAATTGTGGATCTAGGCAAGGTTTCAACTAGATTGTGCTCGTTGCGAATGATCACAAGAAAACAACATTCCATGGAAGCAACAAGTCATGGGAATGGCTTATGATGCCTTTTGGATTGAAGAATGCACCTGTCTTCTTTTAGTGAGTCATGGACTAGGTTTTCAAAGGGGCAAATTTCCTAAAGTGCTACATGGATAACGTCCTAGTGCATAGCAAGGGATTCCTGCAACATTTGGCTCATCTTGAGGAGTTATTCAAAAGGCTCCACGAAGTTAATATGAAGATCCATCCTAAAAAGTGTGAGTTTGTTGTCACCTCAGTATTGTACCTTGGACATAGAATTTTGCCAAATGGTATTATGGTTCATTAGGCCAAAGTAGTAGCCATTTTGGAGATGCCCAATCCTATTGATGTTCACACATTGAGTAGCTTCATTGGATTATGTAATTACTACAAAATTTATGTCCAAGACTTCAATACTATTGCTCATCCTCTTTATGCATTGCTAAAGAAGGATGTTACTTAGACATGGAGTGATGAAGCTCGGGAAACTTTCAACACACTCAAGGAAAAGCTTTTAGAGTTCCCCATTATGAGAAGACCTGATTTCAACAAGGTTTTCATTCTACACATTGACTGGAGTGCTCTTAGTATTGGAGCTATTCTTAGCTAACTTAATGAGGAAGGCAAGGAATATGTTATTGCTTATGCATCCTGAAGCAACAACAAGGCTGAGAGCAACTACTCTTCATACAAGGGGGAGTGTTTTGTTGTATGGGCTGTCATACATTTTAGGCCTCATCTTTATGGCACCAATTTCACTTTGTATACCGACCATTAACCTATCAAGTGGTTGATGACCAACAATGAGCTTATTGGTAAGTTAGCTCGTTGGGCACTTATACTTCAAGAGTATAAGTTCAAGGTTATTCACCGACCTAGTATTACACATCAAAATGCGAATACCATGTCACGGAAACCCCTCACTACCTTTGAAGATTTTTCAGAAGCTAGGCAAGATTTTGATCAAATTTTAGCAATACATGATTCTAATGCATTAAGTTATCTTGCACTACTGCATTGTAACCTGGTTGAGCATCCCATTATGGATATATGGGAGGACTTGGACACTTTGAGGTTTTTTCAGCATGGGGAATACCTTCCCCAAGTTACATTAAGTCAACGAGATCGCATGTAACAATGGTCCAAACGCTACTCATGGAAGGACAATCACCTCGTCCGATGCTTACCACAAGGCGACACAGTGGTTCCACCACCACATGAACGACCTAGTCTTATTCAAAAGGTACACTCAGAGCTTGGACACTTTGGAGTTAAGCGTATTTATAACTTTCTTGCTCCTCATTACCATTAGAGAGGTATGTATGCTCAAGTCCAAAACATCGTTGCTAGGTGTGAATAATGTGATAGAGTGAGAACTTCTTTCTCCTTTCGACAACTCACACTTTCTCCACTCCTTACTCAAGGCATGTTCTATCGTTGGTCATGTGATTTAGTTGCAGAATTACCACAAACCTCCAGGGGTAATGTTTACATCATATTATGATTGAGCATTTTTCAAAATGGGTTGAGCTTGTTGCACTACTGGACAAGTCATCACACAGCACTAGCCAGGCTTTTTTACAACAGGTTCTAAGTAGGTTTGGGGCTTGTGCTAAGTGCCTTACTGATCAAGGATCAAAATTTAGGGGAGAATTCCAAGACCTATTCGATCATGCTCTCATTGATTATCATTGGACTTCAAAAGATCATCCCCAAGCTGATGGCCTTGCAAAAAGGATGGTTCAAACATGTAAGAAGGGACTTCGGAAGATTTGCCTTACTAAGAACAAAGAGGATTGGGACTTGGCCCTCCCTTACATTACCATGGGTTACAGGATGTCCAAACACACCTCTTTATTTCATTTCTCTCTTTACTTTTTACTTTTTGGGAGACATCCCATTCCACCTTCTTCCATTGTTGCTCAAATGGACCAAGTTGTGGACTTGAACTCCCCAACCATTTGGGTTAGGGTCATTACAGAAAGGGTCGTTTTATTCAAGAGGGTTATGCCCATGGCCATGGAGAACCTATCCATTGCACAACATCGAAACACCTTACGTTATGCACACACGAGGTGGTAATTACAAACCTAAAGTGAAACAATTTGATGTTGGTGATTTTATGTATCTCTAAAGGCAACCCAATGATACTTTAGACATTTCTTTAGGTCGCATTATCTTAAAGATTAAGGCGATTAGGCCTTTAGGTGTGTTGGAGTTGCAAGGAGCTAACGAACGCACAATTCAGGATCATTCCAAAAATTGTGCACCTTGCCATTTACCGAACTTAGAACCTACCATCATCACATTGACTTGGATTCCTCCACTTGATTATCCATGTCAAGTATGTCAGAGGACAGACGGTGCTGATCAGATGTTGTTTTACAATAATTATAATGGTGGATACCATCTCTTCTGCCTCAAGTCAGAGCTCATTTGAGTTCCCGCTGGCAATTGGTACTGTTCATCATGTTCTCCTACAACACCTTGATTCCTACTCAAACCATGCCACGTTTTTCCCGATTCAGGTCTGGGGGGGGATACATGAGGATTTCATCTTAACCTCCTTTTGTGCATTGTATATATACGTGTGTGTGTGTGTGTGTGTGTGCGTGCGTGCATATCTTTTTGGTTAATTAGTTTATACCTTTGACTGGCTTTAGTCATTTTGTTTAGTAGAGTTTACTATGGATTTACACCTTTACGACACCGTACGACATTACACCTTACGACATTTGTCATGCATGTACATGGCCTCATACATGATGGCTAGTTACGGGCATGCCCATGTGCGCTTTTAAGGTTAATGTAGGTCTTACGTGATTGTACGTTATTAGGTACTTAGGGTTTCAGTTTGTTGGCAGCTATATAAAAGGCCAAACCCTTCCTTTCTCTTTTTAATTTTTCTAAAATTCTTTAGTCAGGAGAGTTTCCTCCATAATAAGTTAGGATTTCTAGATGTTCACGGCAACCATTGCACAACCATCGTCTACATACATTTCATGTTTTTCTTTCTTTGCAATTCAATTATACATGAGAATTTCATCTTAGCTTCTTCTTGTGCATTGTATATATATGTGTGTGTGCATATATTTTTGGTTGATTAGTTTATACCTTTGACTAGCTTTAGTCTTTTTGTTTAGTAGAGTTTACTATGGATTTACACCCTTACGACACTGTACATCACGACACTTCATATTTATTCAAAAATACCCAAAAAAATCAAATACCTAAACAATTATATTCATTTTTCATAACAATTTTTAAAAATATATATATTCAAAAACTCATTCGTATAAAAAAGTTTTTTGGGGGCAAAAGGACATGTAGTCATTTTCTAAAGTAACATTGTTAACTCGGTTTATTTCGTTTGTGCCCAACATGGTGTTTCCATGCTACATTGGAGTAAAAAAACTATCACAATCTTGTAGTTTTCACTACAATGAAAAAATGAATGACTTGAAGAAATAATTGGAAAAGGTTTAGTGATCAAAATGTGTAATTAAAAGTGATCTACATCTTAATATATCGTTATGTTATGAAATTGACACAAATAGGAATTATGCAATCATCTTTTGAAATACATTTGTAATGTGTAGTCATTTGTTGCAAAATGAACAAAAGGACTAGGAAATACTTTTAGTTGGAATTTATTAATGAGAGTTTGCACATCTGTGTATATATGTAAAAAAAAAACCATTTTCCATCAAAGTTTTTTCAATTTAATTTAACATTGTGAAGTTTAGATTTAAGTTATATATAAAGTTTTAATGGTACATTATGTTATAATAATGGTGATGATTATGATGTTTTTAGATTCCAATTTTTTTTCATTAAAGATGTAGATGTTTTATGTGTCATTTTAATTTATCCACAAACTTGCAATGGGTTTTGAAAATTAGTATAAGGATGGTATATTGCTGTCAAATAGTGCATTTAAATCAAATTCTTTAATGTGATTAATGTACATTTACCCATAGAAACAATTATAAAACAATTTGATATTCATGATTGTCTTAACTTCTTTTATTTTTAAGGTTCAAATCAATTGAATGTAATTTTTATAAAAAATGAAATGAATGAATTTTAAGTTGCAACAATTTTAATAATTTATCTACATATAATTTTGACTACATTTGGCTTCATTATAACATGTAAACACCCAACAATACAAATTTTCTCAATTATTAACTATTGGTATATTCTTAAGTGATGTTAGTGTTTCATTTTCATAATATCTCGATAGTTGATCAACAAGTTAGAATTTTTTTGATTACTATGTGTAGCAAAATTGCATTTGTGATATCCTAAATGGTACTTTTTAATGCATGAAAACACCTTAACATCTTTTTCCATGTCTAAACTAATAATACCCTACTTTCAACCTTTTAAAACACATTTATGAAATATTGATCATGAAAAACATACCTTTGATTATGTAATGAACTTTGAAAATTTATGGACTTTTATTGTTCATAATAAATAATTATAAAGCCCATCACATATTTCAATTTTTGTAAAATATTTTATATTAAGTGTCATAACCTTTGAAAGAATCACGTTTTGAAATTGTAAGAACAATCTTCAATTTCATTACAATCAATGAATCCATAACTTTTTTTTATGAATTGTGATTTAAAAGTTACAATACAAGGAATTACGTTCATCAAAACCACACTACCTTACAACTAAAGCTCAAAAAACAATTTGTACACAACTAGTTTGCAACTATCCCTTGGGTATCACAACTATTGTACAATTAGGTTTACCCTTGAAAATACATGGAATTAATGTGTATATCATGTTAAAAACTCAATTTGGGCGTACATATGAATATGCCTATTTATACTTGATGGTTTTTACCCAATCTCATATTTAATTTTTAATGTTTAATAATGGATTTTTTTCAATAATTTATTTTTATTAAATAATATTTAATTTACTTAATTATTATGAATTAATTACTTAAACAAAATAATTAACTATTAATGTGAATTATAAAATTAATTTGATTCAAATAATTAGTTTGTTAGTTAATTCAAATAACTAATAGTAATAAAAAAATCAGATAATAAATGATTGATTATATGAATTTAGATAATTAATTATTTGAAGTAATTAACTAACAAATTAAATGAATTAGACTAATTGTTTCACATATTTTTATTTAGTTAATTGAAATAATTAATTATCTAGTTTTATTAATTAACTGATTATTTGAAATAAATAAAAATAACTAACTCCCTGGTTATTTAATTTAAAGAATCGATCCAAATAATTAATTATTAGGTATTTATTCAAAAAATTACTTTTCAAGTAATTATTTCAGATAAAGTCAGATAAATTATTTTGATAATTAATTATTTGAACTAAATTAATAGTAATTTAAATCACTATTTCAGATAATTAAATATTAAATAATTAATTCACATATATAAGTATAAGATAATTGCTAATTTAATTGTATGATTTACAAATTCAAAAACAAACAAAAAGTATGTGGGACAATCTTTTTGTAGTTGCAATTCAATTTGCAACTAAAAAACAACTAAAACATTTAATCCTTATACTTTTTTTGAATCCCATGTAACAAACTATATAAAAAATTTTATGTTCTCACATGAAAATACACATGCCATTTTGTGATGAGATCAAAAAACTTAACCATAAAAACAAAACATAAAATAAAATAAAACATTTATAGAACTATTTTTAATTCATCTAATCATGTATTTTCCTACTTGCTTGCTTACCCATGTAATAAATAGGTTCTATTTTTCTTCCTACTTAGGTAGATAGATAGGTAAATAGGTATGTAGGTCCTAAGATTCACCAATTTACCTACCTAATTATTAAAATAAATAAATATATATATATATATTTTCAAAATTTAATCAATATGCCATGTGATAATTTTTTATTGGGCCACACATCATAATTTCAAACCATCAAAAATTGACACATGGCATATTAATTAAATTTTAGGCCTACGAACAATCCATGGCCTTCATGTGGCAAAATTCTTGTAACCTTATAACTTGACACGTAATTTTTTTTGACAATGCATGGTCTAATGCCTTGTATACCCACCTAACAAGTGATTTTGTTTTGTTTGGTTCACAACAATTATTTTGAACCATTGCCCCATCCCTCCCCTTTTTTTCAATATTGCAATCTTCAAATGGTGGTTGATTTATTCTCTAAACCAAATTTTGCTCTCCTACCTCTACTTGTAACTCTTATACACCCATTTCCAAGTTTGATTTGTGATCCTTTACCCTAGTTATAAGACTATTGCACTAAGAACAAAAATTTATAAGACTATTGCACTAAGAAGTCAAATTTTCAAGAAACATTATAGCTCTTCTTTTCCACTTGTTCTTAGAAAGGTCATGCTACAAGAACAACTAATGGAATGGAGAAGAATGATAATCAAATGAATTTTGCTCTCCCAAATTCCTTGTGAATTGTTCCTAACTTTTGGCCAGAATCCAGTGTGACCAAAACTGAGGAGAGTTGCAAAGTGTGTCCTTTAGGCTGCTCTCAAGAATATCCCAAGTTAAGGCTCCTTGATGTTGTGTTTAATTTCCTTGCTGCACATTTTGTGCATTGGTTTTCTTCCAATTTGCTCAATTCTGAACACCTTTGTGTTCACTTCTTTGCCTTAAACCTAAAAGCGAGTAGCACACCATAAAAGACTAATTATTTTGAATCTCAATCACATTTACACCCAAAATCAAACACCAAATGCTTCATTCGGGTCTTCTACCAAAGAATTAGTTCACAATTTTTTCTATTGAGTGTTTGATCATTGGCACTGGTTTGAACAATTGTCAAATCTAGCCCATTCTATTGCAGACTCCACTCTGCATTATGAGGGTGTTCGGTTATAGGCTACTTTTCAGTGTTAGACACGCTTACCCTATTTCATCTCATTATGCAAAAAAAGAAGAAACTGTAGGTTTGAAGTTTTCCTAATCCACTTGGAGGTCGCCTAATATATGACTATCCCTCTTAAAAAAGAGGAGGGATCTTATAGCTACTCTTTGAGAGCGGGAAGGGAGTCAGACCTACTTATGGGTGTAAGATCTGTTCAACTGTGAAGGAGTAGGTGAAGGAGTAGGTGTAGAAAACCTCCCCGTCCTATGCCGCATGATCTACATATGTTTAGGTTCATGATAATGTTGGTCTCCTGCTTGATGATGGGTAAGGCCCCACAGTTAAGGGACTAGTGCCTTGTTCTAGGCCCTTATTCTGGGAATACCCCCACCACGAGATCCTCCAGCTATCATGATAAAAGAAAGAAACATTGAAATGTTTGTTGGAGCAGGACATTTCGCTTTTGAAAACACACTTGTCAGCCACAGCTGCTTTCTTGCACTGCATGACCCACACATCATCTTGGGGTCAATGTTGATGTTCTACACACAATTCTAAATACTATATTAGAGTTATCGGTAAAGTCGCACGATTAGGGGGCAAGAACAGTCAGTTTTGGCATAATAGGGCACCAAATGTGTAACTGGGAATAACAATTCTACAAAGCGAAATAACTGGGAATATTTATTTAAAAATTTCAGCAAGCTCTTGTTTTTGTTGGAAAGTCCTTGATGAATGTGATTTATTGGAGATGATTTTGTAGTTTTTAGACATAAGGTGGGGAAGATTTCGAATTTTGAGTACTTTTTATCAATGGAAATTCAATCAATTACAAAAGCTAGTTTTGGAAAGAGATATAAGGTAGTTGAGCAATAAGTTCACACATGAGCCAACAGCATAGGCCACACTAGTCTGGAAGGTAGTTTTTTTTTTTTCGTTTGTCACCATCAAATCTCCCAAACAATTGCAGCCCCCATCATGCTTTTCATATCATTGAAAAGCCTCTGTGAACAGGGGTGCATCAAGGTGGTTTTGTACTGTTTAGACTTATGCTGCAAAGAGTTATCCAATATTGAAAAAAATTATCAAAAAATTTCAACAATATGAAAAATAATATTTTTAGAAAAAATGGGGGAAAGCTATTGGAAAGTCCTACTAGAGAAATGAGATTTCTTGGAGGTGATTTTCACACTTAAGGTGGGAGAGAAATTGATTTTTGAGTAATTTTCATAACTGGAAATTATTATAAAATTTTAATTAATTTTTTTCACAAATATTGGGCTCAAGAGTAGTCTAGCATCAGGGTCCTGTTCACACGTGGGCCGAGGGCAGAGGCCACACTAGTTTTATTGAAGTCTGAAAGTGTTGGCAAAACAAGAAGAAATTGCCATTGATGTACCACGTGGAGCATCTCTCATTGCGATTCGAGCTGACAGTAGAGGGGCTAGGTTCGTGGGATCTAAATCGAAAGGTCCCGAGTTCGAACTCAGGCGCAGTTTCTCAAAGCCCATCATCATTACCTTGAACCACGTCCCTCCGTCCTTGCTTGCATGAGTTTAGAGTGCGCGCGTGCGCGTGAGCGAGTGCATCCCTCTCTCTTTCTCTCTCTCCTCTGTTTCTCTCGTTACGAGATTCAACCACACGGGATTCAACCAACTCATTGCTCCTGTCAGACACTCGAAGTGCGTTGCATCGTTTTGCAACATCATTATCACATGTGTAGTTGTTGCTGTCTCTTCTCAGTAGGTGCTCTCTCACAGTCGTCTTCAGCATAGAAGTGCCATGTCCCTTCCCTTGCTTGCTTTCTAGAGAGTCTAGCGCGCAGTTTGAGAACACTGGTGCAGACTGCCTATGTGAGTCTGAGGAGACAATAGCGCGGGTTAGATCTGTAATAGTAGAGATTTGGTGGTGTTTTGTACTCTCAAGGTACCCAATTTCTGATCTTGCCAAGCCTAAAAGTTGGTTTCTCGGAGTAGTTTTGTTGCCGCTGTGAGAACGGGTTTGGGATTGGGAGGTGGATTTTGTCGGGGTGGGGAAGATGGGGAGAGCTGCTGCGGCATGGAGTTTCTTGTATGTTTTGGTTTTGTTTCTGGGGATGGTTTTGGTTAGGGCAGAAAAGGGGAGTCAAGTATACAACGCGGCTGAAGCGATCAAGAGCGAGGATGGAGGAGAGAACGAAGCTGCAGCTTTGAAGGTGCAGATTAGGGTTCTCGAGGAGGGGATAAAGCAGAAGGAGATGGTTTTGGATCAAAGGGAGAACACGATTAGTGATTTGGAGTCAGAAGTTCGACAGCACCAGCATACGCAGAAGGAGGGATCAGACTCTGAAGTGGAAGTGGAGCTTGAAGCAGCGCTCTCGACGATCAAGGAGTTGGAAACCCTAGTTGGCAGACTCAGAGATGAGTCTGAGAAGCTGGAGCAGGAGGCGAAGGGGTTGATAAATCGGGCTGAATCGGCACAGAACAAGGCGGCGACGGATTTGTCTGAGAAGGAGAGAGCATTGAAAGCGGTAGCCGAGCAGGAGTCTCGGTTGCGGACGGTGGAGAAAGGGTTGGAAATCGCTGAGGCGGCGATGCTGAAGGCACAGGCCGAAGGAGAGACCAAAGCGAAAGAGCTCGCAGCGACTCACAATGCTTGGTTGCCTCACTGGGCTGCTACCCACACCGCTGCTCTTCAGAGATCCGTCTCTTCTGGATGGTCTACTCATGGGGATCCAGTGGTGGAATCCCTGAAAAGAACCGCTTCAGGTCGAGTTGCAGATGCTCATTCCTTTTTGAAACCACATCTTGAGACTCTCAACACCAAAGTGAACCCTGTGATCAGGGAGAGATGGCAGCAGATCACTCTTGCAGTCGCCCCTTATCTCGAGAGGATGGTGAAGTCGGGAGCTTCTTCAAAGGAGTATCTTGCACCCCAGGTAGAGAAGGTGCACAGCACAGTTCAACCTTATATCCAGATGGTGAAGGAGAAGAGTGCGCCGTATGTGGACCAAGCAAGTAATTTGCTTGCACCTCATCTTGAGAGGGTGAACACAATTGCAGGTCCTCACTACCAACGGGTTCTCACCACAGCAAACAGCTACCATGAGCAGCTCCAGGAAACTGTGAAAGAGAATCTGCAAAAGCATGAAGCTCTTGCATCTCTTGCAACCAAGGAAACTGTGTGGTTTCTAGCTGCTGCTCTTTTGGGTCTGCCGATTGTTGCGGCTGTCACAGTGATCAGGTCCTTGTTCTCTGGAAAGAAGCTCACCCACCATAAGCGGCACCGCAGCCATGGAGGCAACACTGGTATTGGCTCCTCTCACAAAAGGGCTCGGCGATCCAAGCAAGTGGATAAGCTTGGGGACAAGCCTGTGGACAAGCTTGAGGACAAGCTGGCAGAGAAGTGAAAAAAACCTGCAGGCATTGATTTTTCAAACCAATGACAAATTCATGAGGAGCAGCAGATTTCAATCAATTCTCTGTTGGAGGAGCTCCGGTCAGTTGCAGTTGCTGTGCTGCTGATATGCACACCCAAATCATCAACTTAGTGCTTTCAGGTTTGCTGCAACAAAGCATGAAGAAAGCAATATCAAATCTTCTAAGGTTTTTTTGACTTCTCCATGTGTAAAACAAATCTCATGTGCTTGATGATGCAATTTTGAGTGCTTTGTATCATCTCACATTTGTGCAAGTGTTTTGAATGCTATACTTGTCATAGGTGAGAATCTACAAATGATTGCAACACATCTTGTAAGCTTCACCAGAAGGGATGATTATTACTAGGTTTCAAACTGGCAGCAGCACCTCCTTACAGTGCTTCATTTAGCGGGTTTGGGGGTATTCAATTTGGTGGAAGGTAAGCTAGCATGAGGCAAGCACAGTTTGTAGTAGTGGGTGCAACCGGCTGCTGATAGTACTGTTTATCAAGGGAGATGAGCTGGCAGGCAAAGTTGCAGCAGGCATGAATTCCAAATTTGAAGAAAAAAGGGCTGCATGGTTTTCTAACTGTGAGTTGGGTGGTGTGTTTGTCTCTCTGCAAAGGAGTTTAGATTCTGGTCACAGGGTGTTTAGGTCACAGGGACTTCAGGTCATGACCCCTTTGTATTCTCACATGATAGAGAGACTTGCAAAATTGGTTGATGCAAGTGCTTTTTGATGGTTAAGCAGTTTTTTTCAAGCATAAGAATGAATGAATGCAGGGTGGCTCAAAATTGATTGATGAAGAACAGGGCTGCTGACTAAAGAATGTTTAGATCCTGTTCAATAACAACTAGTTTGGATAATAGGTAATTTCCTATTTTACATTGAGCACATTCTGTATTGCAAAGGTAGAGGTTTGTGCCATATGTTCTGCACTAATTTGTGTTGGGCTGTTTTGAGGAGTTCTGCAGTGTTGTCTGCAATAACTCAAGTGGAAAATGCACAATGTGTGAGTATGACTTTGGGTGACACAAGGACTGCTATCTGGAAAGCACAATTCAGACATTATGGAATCTGTGAGTTGGTTTTTTGGTTGCAAATGATTTATGTAGACTGCTATATGCAGTCTACAGATTCAGCCTCCTTTCAATCTGCACTTTATTATAGTTGGATGAGCAACTGTACCCATGTTTTGATTTTGTTGCAGAGTCCTGTGACACTGTACCTCATTGATTGGACCTTGTATAGTCATCTGATTTTGTAGCAGAGTATTACAGCACAGTTCTTGCAATTTGGCATAGACACTATAGTCATGGTATTCAGTGTTCGGAATGTATTTGGGTTTGTCAACAGCTGGAGATAGAAGACATGAAAGTTCATCCCAAAAATATAATCAGAGGATCAACTGTCTGAATCTTTTTTCACTTGCAGTGAGGTCCATATCTGTAGCTGAATAGTATGTGATGAAGTACATAGGGTGGTTGGAGCTTGCAATTTCTAGCAGCTGCAAATGGAGGTCTCATTAGTACTGTTTTCAAAGTTGAATGCTTGGAAAGTGCCCGTTAAGACACACAACAAATAACCCTAAATGGTAAATGGCTTCGAGGGAGATCCTTGTGTCATTGTTTTGCCTGATGATGCCCATTATCATAACTTTACTTTTGGATTGTTTTGTCTTCCATGTTGGTATTTACATAAGATTTAATTTAAACTTATCAGACTTGTATGTATATTCCCCTGCTAACATATTGCTACTCAAACAAGTATACATACTTGACAAAATTGTGAACTAAAAACAATATTCATATTAAAGGGATATGAATTTTGCAAAAATAATTCCATAACATGACCTGACTGATAACTAAATTCATAATTCTCTTATGCAATTACCTAATGTGGCAGGTCAAATTCAACCTGCCCATTCAACGTTTGTATGTCAGACCTTAATCATAAATAAGGGGCCAATTTGTACTTGTGTTTGTGTGTGTGAAGGTCAATTCCCACATAAGCGAATGTTAGTTTTAAAAATAGTTAAAATTTTAGTAAAGCTCAAAAAGTTAGGGTTAATTTTGTAGTCTTTGTGATTAGATGGTGCTAGCTTTCATTGTTCATGGATGGTAGCTATTGTTGTTCATAGATGTCACTTTTAAGACCATAGGTAGGCTTCATGCTAACTATAAGTAGCTAAATAGTCTTCTTGTTCAAGAGCAAAGAACAATAATATGATGGTAAGCATCATCCCTCCAAAGTCCAAATCTTCTAGGTTGTTCTCACCTTTTTTATTTTGCATTCTCTTATCATTGTGCTTTGTGATTTTCTCTATGATATCCTTTGTATTTTTTCGTTTTGATTTTGCTCTTAACGTTTTAAAATTGTAGGCTTTGTGATTTCTACAATCTATGTTTTTTTGCAAGCTTAGTAATTTATTACAATCCTATGCTTGGCAATTTCTTGGAGCACTTTACGAGTTCTTTTGCCCATGCTCTAGATGATTTCTTCTATGTTCTATGGCTTTTGTTGTCTTGATGTTGTTTTTAAAATTTGTATTATCCTTATGTTGTTCTTTTAATTTCTATCATCTCTATGATGTTTTAGAAGTTTAAAAATGGGTCCATTGAAAGTAGTTATTTTGGTGCACTTTTTGCAACTAGTTTTGCAAATACAACTAAGTAATGTTTATATTTGAGGCAATTGAGTTGAACATTTGTTTGATGTTCCCAATTTATTCTTTAGATGAGGATGTATGGCGTGTGCTTGAGATGACAAAAAATTCTCTAATCTTGTCCCACTATCAATCTCATGATGTATGATTTATTGGGAAGTAGGGATTGCAGGGATTGGGTTAAGGCTTAATATATCACTTGGTACTTTCATTTATTGATGATGCAATATGATATCTATACGTGGATAGAACATTTTTGTGTTAGTAGAACTTTTGTGCAATGGAGAATAACATGAGGTTCCATCTATTATCCCAACGAGTATTTGCATCACTTGTAGTTTGTACAAATTAGTGAATGCTTTTGAATCTTGGCTTTGTTTTAAAATTTTGCTATTGGGAAGTCAATTTTCCACTCGGTTTTGTGTGAGCATGTGTAGTGAACTTGATCATGAAAAATCAACTAAAATCATTAGAAGGGAATGACTTGGTGGAAGTTATGTATGGGATGTAGGAATTTTGTGGCCTCCTTTCAATCCATTATGCCATAAATGACACACAAATTCATGTTTAGAAACCAAAAGAACATATTTTTGCAACTAACTATTAGTCATGTTCAAGTTGAATGGTCCCAACATCCAAATGGAAGTTGTTGTGAATGGTTAGAAATGGTTTCATGATGTGTTCATTGGTATTCCTAGATGTGTCAATGATGTTCAACTCCATCAACTTTCTTCCTTCTACTAGAAAACCAATGAAACAAACTTCTTTGTCATCAATCATAAACATGAAGGTATAAGGCTTTACATTCTATGGGACAAAGGTTATCCCTTGTTGCTTTGGTTGATGATGCCGCATAAGCAAGTAAGGGTGTGTTGCACTTTCTAAAGTTATACAATTGACAATTTTGGCAACACATGAATGTGGTTGGAAATCTTTTGAGGTTTTAAAGAAAGTGCTCTAGGACCTATTGTTAAAGACCAATTTGTGTATCTTTTTTCATGATGTTGTTTGCATGTTGCACAATTTGATTTTCAATGGGAAAGATGATGACAATAAATCATTCATAACTCAATTGAAAATAGAAAATCAAAAAGATCAAGGTGCAAGGAAGGATGAACACACAATTGCAATTAGAGGTAATGATCTTGATATTGATTAACATGTTCCTTTACATCATAATGAAATATCTAGAACAACACAATGAACACAGTTTGAGCAATATTTTGGAATTATAAACGATGCATTCAAAAACAAATATAGCTTGTGGTTTTATGTTGATCTAGAATGCACATGCACCTTAGTTCTAAATTGAAAACTAAAAGTCTAAAGTTTGAATTTGGAAATTTCTTTTTTGATTTTTCAACTGGTTGAACATCATCATCAATAACCATGTGGATGTTGAATTTTCATTATTGTCTTTTGATGAATTTGAAACTAGGTGGTAGGTGGAGGCAATTCAACTTTGTTTTGAATAAATGCATATGACGCATCGTTAAATTCAAGTTCATCAAAATAATCACAATATTCTTGTTTGTGCAATGGATTTTCTTGGACCTTTGAATTTTAGATATTATAGTTAGCCTTTGCTTTTGCTTGTCGTTTCCATGATTTTGTTGTGAACTTGTTTTTTGATTTTATATTGTTTGATGTTTATGAATTACATCGCATCAACAAGTGTTTAATAGGATACCATATCCCATCATCATGAAAAGGCTAAAGGCCATGGTAAAATATTAACAAACATTAAAACTTACTATTAAAACCTTGAAAGTAGTTTACATGGCTTTAGGCTAATAAAAAAACTAATAAAAGCTATGTTTGTCAATCAAGTAGGTGATTTTGCATTAAACTCTTGGGACTATGGGTTGTTTGGCAAATGTTTTTTTTCACACATTCATTTATTAGGTCTAAGATAAAGAATAAATATTCATTCAACTATAGCAAAACCAAAGCCATTAATGAGGCTTAAATTCATAAACATTGGGTTCAAAGTAGGCATCCCATTTAGTTTTTAAAACATCTTGGCCAAAACTTGTTTAGCTTTGTGTCCATTCATTTTGATACCACCATTTCCATTAGATTTTTTTTTTGTTTTTTTTGTTGAAAAAAATGGGACATTGCACAAAACTTGTACCTCTATTGAAACAAAATGGTTTCATGTTCTTTTATTAATGGGATATACATATTAATTTTCTTGTCAAAAGCCTTGACAATTGGGGAGAACATACTTATCCTATTGTGTTTAACACCAATTTGTTCCCAAGTGCTACTAATGATGGAATGTTTATGATATTAATAACATCTTGTTTATAACCTCGAATGGGCTTCGAATAATCATCACAATTCACAATTTATTCACATGATCCTTTTTTGTGTTGGACATTCATAACTTCTTGTCCATCATTTGCAATATGTTATTTTGGTGCAACATAAAAATCTCCCCAAAATTCTTGCAAACTTGAAATTGGAAGTGATGAAAAATGATTCTTGTGTATCCCCTAGTCTTATTCAATGCAATATATTCTCCATTTCCTTCAACTTGAACATCTTTATATATTCATGGAATCAATAGTTTGAAATCCACCCAAGGGGGAGGCTACCAAATGGGTCCAACCATACTTTGACCCAAATATGAAAAAATAAAATAAAAAAAAAAAATATATATATATATATATATATGAAAAATCTTTACCTTGGGACTACCTTCCATTAAGCAATCTTACTCTTTAAATAAATATGATTAAAAAGAAATGAAAATAAGCAAACCCATAATGCCAATGATGTGGCAAGAAGGTAGTTACTTTTTGCCCATAGTTTCAATTTTGGTGCAAACTATCCTAAGAAGGACAAGTTGCCTTCACCACTTGAAGTTGTTGCCTTCTATTGTTGTTATTTTTCATATTGTCACAATTATTATCCAATGATTATTTATTAAGAAAAATGCATGGAACATAAAGAAAATTGAAAGTTACAATATTTTACATTAAAAAAACTAACAATGTCTATTTGTAAATAGGTAAACAAAAGCAAATCCAAAGAAAACCTACAATGTAACAACTTTCCTTGGGAATGTATTCCTCCTTACCTTTCTAATCACCCAAGTACATCATCATTCTTCATAAAACTCTTTAGAGCTCCCAAAAATACCACAAGAGAGAATGAACATTCCACACCAAAGAAACTAAAGAAAATGGGGTTAAAACTTTTTTCCAAGAAACATATTGAGAATGGGGGCCCATTCTAAGAGGCTCCCTACCACCCAAATACACATGGTTTTCCTTATGCCTTTTTAGATTTTTTCACCTTATCTTCTAAAGTCAACTTGCCAACTCCCCTTTTTAAAAATTTGAATATAATTCTTTTAAATTAATGAAAATATTTTCCACGGACCTATTTTGTAGAAGAATCATTAGAATTATTGTAAAACAATGAAGGTAATTTTCAAACATTCATACCTACTACTAATGAATTGGAATTACAAGATTTATCACATTAATAAAAGTTTGATTATTCTACCATTAAAGGTGATCTAGTGCCAATAATTACCATCAATTAACAATCTCTCATTTGCAAAAGTTTTTTTTGATAGCATTATATAACTCCTTGTTGAACTATCTTGAAAAATGATGGATGTTGCACTTTTCAAGATTGTCAAATCTTAGAATGAAGTGTGGTGATGTCACAACCATAACCTTGAGTCTACAACCAAGGTTAAAACATGACTTCAATGAAGTAGCACTAGAAGAATTGTTGTCATCTACAACTAGTCATTATGCATTTGTCTCCAACTAGCATGCAATCAATGGTTTACAAAATGGACACATGTTATAAAAATAACAACCTAAGCTAATACATACCTAAATTAGTATCCCAATATATATACATAGGCTATGTATAATAATATTATATTTCTAATATTAAAGCTAAATCCATGTTAACTAAGGCTAATTAACTAAAAATTTAAACTAACTAGGAAATTAAATTAACCATGGCTAAATTAAATAGGAAGGTAAACTAAGTCATGGCTAAACTAAACTAGAGGTGGTTAAATTAATCGTAGTAAATTAATCACAATTAAATTAATGACAATGTATTTAATTAGGAGTTTAAGCGAATCATGGTTAAACTTAATTAGGTTAATCTAATTAATTTTTAATATTAATAATATATTTAATGTTAAAATACCTATGGTTAATAAGCTACATTAACTACCCTAAGTTAAGAAATTATATTATAATTATTTTGATCATTAGTCATTATTATTTTAATAATATTATTGATTATATAATAATAATAATAATTATTTAATAACTATTATTTTTGTTTTATTATCATTTTATTTATTATATTAATATACATATATTATATTATAATATATTATGTTAGGTAATGATAGTTATTCAAATTTGTCATGATGTAACACATGACAAATTCAATGATAGGAGATATATAAGATAACAATATTTGGTATGTGGATTCTAAAGCTTCAAACCACATGGCTAGTCATGGAAAATGGTTTAAAGACACAAGGGATTTGAAAACACTAAGGTTTGTGGAAACTAATGATGACATTACACATCGTATCACACAAATTGCTAAGGTGTCATTGTCCATGCAAGATAAGCAAACAAAGTATTTAAAAGATGTACTTCATGTTTTAACCATAATGAAGAATTTAATTTCGATAAGCCAAATGGTAAAACAAGATTTATAGGTGACATTCAACTCTAATGGATGTTTTGTGAAGGATATGAAGAACTAGGGCAAATTGATTACAAAAGGGAAAAGGAATGGATAGATGTTCACCTTGGATTTGAACATGCCTAAAGTGAATTCCATGTTATTCACACATGGAAAAACAATTGAAGACATTGGAATTTGGCACAAATGGGTTTGCCATGTTAATTTCCAATGTTTTAAATTGATAGAGAGACAAAATCTTGTTGAAGGTTTTCCCAAATTTGGAACCAAAAAGGTGATGCCACAAGTTTGTGAAGCATGTTAGTTGGAAAAGCAAGTTAGGCATCCATTCCCAATTCAAACAACTCATGTAAGTTCTAAACCTTTGGAAATGATTCAGTAAGATGTGTGGACCACGAAGACGGAATGAAAATGTAGGTATTACGTGAATTTCATTGATGACTAGATAAGGAAGGTGTGGGTTCATGAAACATGAAGATGAAGTGTTTCAACATTTTTTGAATTTCAAAGCAATGGTGGAGAAAGAGAAGGGTGTGAACATCAAATGCTTAAAGTTCAACGAAAGGGGAAAGTATTTTTCAAATAAATTCAATGAATATTTGAAGGAACAAGGAATTCAAAGGAAATATTCATGTAGTTATTCCCCATAGTAGAATGGAGTTGCTGAAAGGAAGAATAAACACATTGCAAAAATAACACGTGCAATGTTGAATGAAAAGAATTTGCTAGATTATTTTTGGGCGGAAGTAATAGCAACTTTGTTCAAGTCTTTGTATCAAGTTCTAGAAACTTTGTTGGATTGAACATATGGTTTTTAATTGTTTCCAAAAACTACTTTGTAAACTTTTTGCCCAAGTTGTTTTAATGGTGTTAGATTCAAATTGGGGTGTGTTCTGAAGATCCTCAAAGCTAGAATATTAATGGGCTAGTTACATTTCAAATTTTTGAACTTTATTGGATTCAATGTTGAACTTAATCAAAGTCACAAACCTGTCTATATGGTTTATGGTTTTTGTTGGAATTATGTTATATTTAATTACTAGTTTGTGATAGGGTCATAAAAGACATAATTGAACAATGTGCTAGTTGTAGCTTGAAATTAGTATTATGAAGCTTAATGGATTCACCATCAAGCTTGCAAAAGGTCTAATAAAAGCTAGACATGTCCAATATGCTTAAAGTGAAATTAAGTTTTTGCTATAGTTTCTTAGTGTGTCAAATGGAGCTAAAAGGCAAGCTTAAAAATGATGTGCATCATGGGTAAGTTTTGTCTGAACATTCCAACAAGGACTATAGTTTTTAGCAAAGTTCCAACAAACGGAAAGGTGACAACTATATGGTTGATTAATATAATATGAGTTTAAGCATCCATGATTGGTTAGTATGTGAAATGTGAATGTTTAACATGTCTTACTTATGTGAAGGATTGATGATGGGAACAAACTATAGATTGGAAATTTATGGAGTTTGATTGTACATATAGTTTGCAATCAAGAGGGCTTGGAAGGTCTTCAAATGAAATAGATAATGTCAATAAGATTGTTTATCAGTTGAAGACTATGGAAATTAACTACCCAGAATATGGACATATAGTTCAAGCAACCATGTTTTGAAGTAGTTAGCTACAAATAATTCACCCTATTCACCACATTTTTATCATTTTTGGGTCCAAATATGCTAAGAGGAGCCAAAGGACTATGTTGACTGCATTAAAATCTTGTACCCCCACAACTTTGAAAAATCACTACATGAGTTTTAAACATTGGAATTTTGTGAGGTTTGTTGCATTTGTTTATATACTTGTGAATTTTGAATCTAAAAGGAAAATCCACAAAAACCACCAACCAAGGTTAAAAGAACTAGGGAAGAGATGAAGACAACACTAGAGAATAGAAAGAAAGTTGCATCAAACTCTTCAAGAAGTGTTCTTAAGAGGAAGAACAAAGTTGAAGGAGGAGCTTCAAGCTCAAGAATGAAGAGAGAATAGGAGAGCATAGATCTAAGGGCACATATAATGATGAAGGATAGAATGAAACCATTTGTAGTGCCAACAATGGTACAAATAGTCAAACAAATTATAAAGATACCACAAATGACAATTCTGCATGAGACACAATTAAAGGAGCAGAGGCAAGAGGTACCATATATGACATCTTTACAAGAAAGATAATTGAGGGAGTATAAGTAGGAAATTAAGGAGGAACATGACACAAGGTTTCTAAAAAGTGAGGAACATTTACATTTTGATGGAAATATATATGAAGATTGGATGGAGACCATTACAAGTCCTCAACATTTGTAGCATTTGGAACAACATTTGCAACAACAACAATAGTAGATATAGGAAGGTCTATAGGCTATGGAATTGTAGACGGAAAGAGTGACGACACAACCTGCTTTTGAAAAGTTTAAACTAACAAAACTATAGGTACCACCTAATAGACTAGAACCTATAAAGGGATTCCCATTTGAATTAGAATTGGGGAAAAGAATGGTGTAGGAGTTGGGATCATTTACAAAAGGATCTAGAGATCCTACCATGTAGACATGTACACCAAAGTTTGTGGAAGAGGTAGCTATAGAAGTAATGTAAGCAAATAAGGTAGTTGAGTTATTTCAGACCATGGCAATTGTGAGTCTAAATATGGGGAATTTGATTCTAGAGATGAAGAGTTTGAAAAATAGATTGGTTACAAGGGAGAAGGAAAAGGTAAATTTACAAGAGGAATTAGATGAGGAGAGAAACTTCCAAAAGGGGTATAAGCATAACGTGGAAATCTAGAGGAAGAATAGGGCAAAAATTGAGCATAAGATTAAAATGTTCATCAAGAAATTGTAATATGAGAATGAGGAGCTCAAGGGTAACATAACACGGTTGAAGTTGTAGGATGAAGAATTGTAAGATTTAAGGTTGAAATTTAGGAAACCATAAAGAGGAAGTGGACATAGGCATTGTTTTCTCATAAGAAACAACATGAGTGATGCGACCCCCAAACTCTTTGGTAAACTCAACTTTGATTCCAAAGGTATAGCGGAAGGATAGGGAGTTGGGGTACACTCCCTTGTTCATAACACTTTGGGGGTAGAAGGGCGTGTTGGAGCTATGGGATGGGGACTAAGATGAGTGATAAGTGCGTCAATTATTCACACAAACCTGCAAAAACCAAACAAGTTGGTTAGTGCATAATTGGAGCATTTTTGGTGCATAAACGAGCCATGGGCAAACACGGATTCATAAGATTCACCACAGTTCGGACTTGGGGGAAGTCAACACCTTCCCTCTTATAGTATTCTCTATGATTAGCCATGGGGCTCACACCCAAATGTCATTTTGTCCCAAGATTCTCAAGTTGGGAGTTTCAAAATTCCCAAAATTAGGACTCTCACAACTTTAGACGGCCATAACTTCTTATGTAGACCTTTGATTGAGGTGAGGTCTAAAGCAAAATCATATCCCTTGTCAAGAACTTTCCAATGATATGTGGCACATCACCTATATGCAAGTAAATCAAAGTGATTACTGACTTTTAGTGGTCGGGAATCAAATTGGCACTTTGATTTCTAGCCCCTCTTTTGGCCATAGCTTATGTTTTAAGTACCCAAATGGGTCATGCAAGCCCATTTTAGACATATAAGTTCCAAGAACTTTCCAATGGTATAAGGAACTCTTTAATCCAATGAGTTTTCACCATTGCAATTTCCTTCTAAAAATTCGAGAATCCATCAAAACTCCAACTCCCAAATTGGGACCCCATTTGGGAGTGTGTGGGTTCATTTCCTCACACTCTCCTACACTCCCGAGAGCATGGAATGTGATTCCTGGGCTTCACTCTTGATTCACACCTTTGCAAGCCTTTGCTTTGGTCGCGAGCCCAAGGTTAGGGTTATGACAATGAGGCTTTGGATCGTTAGGTGAAAACATTGATTAAGAAAAGAAGGAGAAGGAAAATGTTTTCATAGATTTGGAATTAATGAATCTAAAGAATGTGTTTTTGTGGTAATTTGAAGAGCTTAAAAGAAAGATAGCAAAGGTAGAAAGAAAGACGTTAATGGAGGACAAGGAATATCAAAGGAATCTGTAACACATGTAAGCATAGTTGGAGAAAAAAAGAGTTTTAACCTAACTAGTGTCAAGAAAAGACTAGAAGATTATGAGTAGATGCTGTAATATTATACTTTAATGAGGATGAAAAACAAGATGATGGATTATGAGGCAAACTATGAGGAATGGTGGGAAGTTGTAAAGGAATATTTTACAAAGGAGTTTGAGAGTAATCTGGGTCAACATAGAGCTGATGAAAGAATTCTAAAATACAAGTTGGAAACTTATCAAAAAAAATTTCCATATTTTATTTGTGATAGTCTAACAAGTACAAGGGTATTAGGCTAGGTTGAAGAAATTGAAGTAAGGCCTAGTGGAACATCTCAAAAGGAGGAAGTGCATATGAGGAACCACAAAACCTCAGAAGTGGAGCAACTCAAAAGGCAGAGGTATAAACAAAACAACCGAAAGACTTCAAAGGAGGAGACCAAGAAGAGAAAGAACCATAGAGAACTCAAGAACAAGGACAGATGGAGATTATTCTAGTAATAAAAGAAGAGGTATTTAAGGTACAACTCTTGGGAATAAAATCACAAACTAAGTTAGTAGAAAAAGAAGTTAAAACTACAAAAATGGAGATATAGGTCAAAATTTTAGAGCCATAAGTGGGTACAAAGCCACTAGTTGCTATATAGGTTGAGATTACACAGACTATTGTAAAGGACATAGATGTTTGGAATGTTGTAGAATACATTCATTTCATTTTCTATCATTTTTGAAAGATTTTAAAGACAAGATTCAAAGTACAGAAGGGGTATATGTAAGGGGGTTGGATGATTACATGATTTTGGATGAATAAACATTTAAGATAAGGACTTATTAGGAACTTTGTTAGTTTGAATTTTGAATTTTTGTTGGTTTTGAATTATGATGAGGATTGGGAATAGCCCAAAGGGGGAAATTATGAAAAAGAGAAGATACTTTTAAACACATAGTTTTGGGAGAAGAATGAAAGGAACTATAGGTATTTACAATATAAAAACACAAATTCTATTTGATATATCATAGATTGTAATTATTGTTTTGGGATTTTTTTCAACAAAACATGGGATTTTATTGTAATTTTGATTTTGGTTTTTTAATCATACAGAAAAACACAGACTTTTATAATGAATTTATGTTTATATTGTTGAGTGAATTTTTTGTAGTATCAAAATATGATGAAATGAATTGTAATCTTGTAACTAGAGTTTTTTTTAGTGTATTTTAAAGTGTAGATTCTAGTTATATGAAATAACCATGAATCTAGTGTTTTAATGAATAACAATGTTAAATGTGCTAAAAAACAAAGCAAAAATACTAAATGTATGCATGTGAAGTGTAAATTTGTTGTTACAACAATGTGGAATAATTTTGTAGGAATTAAATTTCATGTCTACCAATTGGTCATATAAATCAAACTCCCTATTATGCGTTTATACATAGTGGTATTTTCCATAAGGTCACCTTCATCTACACTTAACTTCACATTTTGCTCCAATGGAATTGAAATGGATTTATAACTTGTCATTCCATACTTAGATAATTTGTTCAAAGCATATTGCTTTTGTAGTAACCATATCCCTTTAGGGGATTGGATTACTTTAATGTCGAACAAGTAATGTAACTCTCCCAAATCCTTCATCTCAAACTTTTATTTCAAAAGCTTCTTCAAATCATAGATGTTTGCATCACTATTTCTCATGACAATCAAGTTATCAACATAGGTGACTATGACTAAAATCCCATGATTTGTTTTTTCACATAGAGTGAAAAATCTACATTGGATAATTATAATTATAATAACTAATATTATTATTTATTAACCAATTAAAAATATTATCATGATATTAGGTAGGTCGGAATTAAATTGGTTACAATTGTTATTAAATTTTTTATCTCATATCTTTTGTTCACCATTCCAAATGTGCACCCCATAATATTAAATGCATTATTCTTCTTCACCAACCAACTGTCTGATGCAATTTGGGATGATCCCATGAAAGAGGCTTGACTGTAAAAGTTAAAACCAAATACAAAATTGAATTGTTTTACACTTATCTAATTAAACCAAATACAAAATTGGATTATTTTACACTTATCTAATTAAACCAAATGCAAAATTGGATTACTTTAAATTTACAATGGAAAAGTTATTGAATATTGAATGATTTTCTTGTTCAAAATTTAATAAAATCAAAATTACAAAATTTAAAGAAATTTGGTATGTTCAAGGTACTACTAGAAAGCCCTCAATGAATTTGGATTTAATGGAGTTAATTTCATAATTTTCGGACTTTAGGTGTAGGAGCTATTGAATTTTGAATTTTTCTTGTCATTGGAAATTCAAGTAAATTACAAAATTTGGCTTTGGAAGGAGAAATTAATTGGGTAACAAGTTCACACTTCAGCCAATGTCACAAACAACACTAACTAAAACTTATATTTAATATAGTTTTCAATTCACTTGTCAATTTTTCAAAAAAGTTCAACTTGATTACATAAAAAACTTGAATGTGTGTTCAAGAATGTTTTGTCATCATTTTAGTTTAAGTTTTGGATCTAGTAAAAGGTTAGTTCCATGATATGGTTCTTATGCCCATTCCCACAAAAGGGTGCTAGCTTGATTGTAGTTATAAGAACTTGCTTGACCTTGAACCTTGGATTTAACATTGTAAATTACATACCTTCACAAACTAAAAGGTACCATGTAAGTTATGGAATACCAAAAAAGCCATACTTTTACCAAACCTTTGCTTCAAAGATTAGCCATTTAATTTAATATAGATTTCATTAACGTGGGTTAGATTTTTGTGATTGTGAAACCTTAGCTTTAACACTGCAACTTGCATACTTTCACAACACTAGAAGGAACCATGTAGGTTATGGAATACCAAAAAGCCCACACTTTTACCAAACCATTGCCTCAAAGACTATCCCTTTGGCTTAGGATAAATTCCATTAGCATGGGGTAGATTTTGTTTTCCAAAGTCCAAGATTTCAAAGTGCCTAGCATGAATTTTTTTATTATCAACGCATGGTTTTTGATTTCAAGCAAGGGTTTTTCATACTAAGCAAGGGGCTTTGATTGCAAACATACTTGAATGAGAAACTTGAAATTGGGTGTGAAAACACTTGAATACATATTTTTTTTAATTTGAATTTTAATAAGCATGCTTGACTTGCATGGTTCCAAACTCCAAATTGCATGCTTGGAAATAAAAACTCCATGCTACACTCACTTTAAAATCTTGGGCTAACCTGGTACTAGTCATAACAACTTGACTACAAATTCCTGGATTAAACACTGCAAACTACATACCTTCACAACACTGCAAGGAACCATGTAGGTTATGGAAAAGAAAAAGCCACACTTTTACCATACCCTTGCTTCAAAGAATATTCTTTTAATTCATGATACATTCCATTCACATGGGGTAGTTTTTTTGTTCCAAAGCCCAATATTTAAAACCCCTAGCACAAGGTTTTTGATTTGGAGCAAGGGTTTTAATTCAACCATGGGGTTTTTCATACCAAGCAAGGGGTTATAATTCCAAACGTAAATGGAGTCAAAAACTTGAAAGTGTGACTTGAAATTGGGTGTGAAAGCACTTGAATGCTTTTCTAATTTGAATTTTTATAAGATTGTTTGAGTTGCATGGTTTCAAATTTCAAACCTGAAATCAAAAATTTGTAATTGTGACTTAACATTCCGTGTGAAGGCACTTAAATACTCTTATAATTTGAATTTTTATAAGCATATCCACACCTGTACGACTCCACATGGGTGTGGAGTTTGGAATAAAACCCCCCCATTCTACACGCTTCAAAATCACAGGCATGGACTATGGAATAAAAGACCACATGCTAATGTAATCTATCTTGGACTGATGTATGTTTTGATTCTGCCAGGCTCACACGTAGTATCAATGCATGGTGCGAGAACTCTTTTGTCATGTGAATTGACGGTGAGGAACACTTTTGTGATGTCAATCAACAATGGTCAACACTGATTACACTCTGGAACAGACCTTCATAGAACAGGTTCCCATCTAACTGAATGGTGGGTCATCATACCAGACTCCACACATTTCTAGGTGAAGGGGCCCTATGGAGCCCATTCCATAGTACAGAGCCATTTCTTTTGTAAGATCAAAAGTTATGGTGACATTTTACATCCACCAAAAAGCCATGTGCTACAGCAGAAATATTATACTACACTACAACACACAAATGGTGTATCTATATATCAAATGATTTCAATGAATTTTAAGTGAATTCTTCAATCCCAGTGAACAAGACTTAGTGAGAAAGCAATGAATTTACTCATTTACAGGTCCCAGTGGACAGGACCTACAGAAAAAGCAAAAGCAGTGAATTCACTGGATTAGTGAACAGAGACTAATAAACTACACTCACATTTTGTACTAGTGCCAGCTGCTTGTTCAAAGGCACAAAAGGCAAAATATAAGTTATAGGACAAATCTAGAACTAGATGCACAAAGATTCATATAATGCCCAGTTTATACTAGGAGTCATGGCTGAAATAGAAAAATTATTTTCAATCTGCCCCAAGTTAGTAATAAATGCTGAACTTTATGGCCTTGCAACGGCCTCAAGGCTGAAAAAAAGGATACCTTGGAACTTGGGAAGCCAATCTGCAACCCTTGGGCCCAGTGTCGCAGCATTTATTAATATCCTGATGTCAGTGTTCTAGCATTTATTAGTAACTTGGGGCCAAAAAACAAGCCAAAAATGCACAAAGTTCACCCCACGTTTTTTCAGCCCCTACTCCTAGTGTAAAGCATGCCTAAGTCTTTTCAAAAAAATATTTGAAAATTTTAATTGTATTTTGAGGTTGATGTATACAAGTGGTGGCAAATTATTAATTAGGTTATTGATAACCTCCCAAACAATAATTTATTTCTTAAAAATCGGGTAAAGAACCTATTTATATTTTAGGTAGCATCCAAAGAACCAAAGAGACCTTTGTGGATCAGATATTGAATTTTCAAATTTTAATAACCTAGGCTAGATGACTAGAATTTCATCTAGATAGGTTATCAATCTTAAAACTCTAAATTTATTTATGACACTTGTGATACTTGACTTTTGAAAAAGGTTACCGATTCAAAGGTCATAAAGGTATCAATACCTATCAATAAATGTGTCAATACCTTATTTGAATTTATAAAAAATTATTTGAAAAAAATCAAAATCGAAGAATTTCTAGTCTTGATTATTTCAAAAGCCTTAAAAAACTGATGGTTTTCACAAAAGAACCAAAAATGAAATGGTGATTTTTTGGCTAGTTATTTGACTTTTTAAATTAAAAAAAACTGAGAATTGGGTTCATATACCATTTTTGGGTCTTTGATTTTTTGAAAATCATAATTATGAATCCTAATAACCATGTTAATAACTGTCAGGGTCTGTTCTTATTTCCAGTAAGTACCCAACAAATGGTTTATATGTAGGACATTAAACACACCCTATGAACTTTTGGAGGTGTCAATGGGTGGTGTCATGCATAGTTCATTATCTCCAATATTAGTTATAGGTTTGGGTCATAGGGTTAAGTAAGGCCTATGGTCCTAGGTTTAGATAGGGTTTAGGGTTCCTGATTTTTAAGTTCTAGGGTCCTAGGTTTTAGTCCTAAATTTCAATATATAAGGGCATCTCCAGTGGTAGCACTAAAATGGATAACTCAACCCAAATAGGGCTCATGGGGGTGCCATTGTTGACTAATTATTTGCTTTGTTGTTCCCCATTTGTTGCTCTTAGGATAATGTTGTGGAGCATTTTGAGAATTTTGGGAACCCAAGGAGAAGTTAAGGGAAACTTGATGGGAACACTATGAGAACATTCTCAGAACTTGGCAAGAAAAATTTGGGAACATTGAAATTCAGAAATATCAAAACGTCATCAAAATTAACTTTGGAACTATTCCCAAGAAAAAGCTGAAAATAGTCTTTTGCGTAAACTCAAAACCCAAGGTTTTATTAAAGGTTGGACCCATAGAACCTGGGACCGTTGGTGAAGAAAATTTCACACAACCCCAGGTATGAAGGCTGAGTCAAGGTGATACCCTGCCCAATTCTAAAGGGAACAATTCTCACCAAAAAAAAAACCACCAATTTTCATGATGAGATTTAGCTTTAAACAATTAGTCAAGTTGTTTTCATGTTTTAAAAGCTTTTGATCAAAAACCAAAAAATGGTTTAAGGCAAAAAAATAATTTGTGAGGGCATTCCCTTGTGTTAAACACTAACGAAATTTTAAATTTTAATATCCCCCCCACGCTCCCAATAACTGATGTTTACCCATGGAAAATCACAGGTAGAAAATGCCCATTGGAGTGAGCTTTTCATTCTTTTGAAATGCCCTGTGGATTGCAGACAGATTTTGCCCCCTAATGTACCCTCCAGATACACTTGAAATTGTTTTGTCAGTGCTTTTCAAAAAAGAAAAAGCACCACCTTCAATGTAGACAAGAAAAATTCTGTTGATGATTTCGAAAAACCACCAATGTAATGAAAAACTGCAATTAGTGCCAAATTCTGTGATCATAGCAGTCTATGGGTAAGGAAGATTGAAGTTGTGCATTCCCAGAAAAGTTTGGACTTAACAGTTATTTGAGGCACTCATGTTGGGAATGCCCCAGATTGTTGTCTAATGACAACTAATGGTAACTTTACAATGTTATCATCAAATCATTTTCAAGTTTAAATCAGTGTCGGTGCAACACTGAAAAACTGCTCGACTATCAAATAATCTGCCTACCAGTTTCGATTATGAGCAAGAACTCCAGCAAGAACTCGCTTGGCCCCACAATAGGATTTATGATACTCGAAAATACCCTGTTGACAGGGTATCACTTTAACAAAATCAATATCCTATGTAGACCCATATGGGGACCTCTTGCAGTCACTCGGGTCAGTTTTTTTCTTCATCCTCATCTCTTTTTTTTTTCATCTTTTCACTCTCACTTTGGCTTGTGGCAATGACTTTTTGCTTTCTATTGGAATGGACTCCTTCAATGCTTTACTTTTTTAATTGTCATTTTTAATTGTTAGTTGTGATTTTGTGATTCCCTTCAATGTTACTGTTAGTGTTGATTGAATTTTTGAAAGGACATCAAAGTTAGAGATTCACAAATTATTAGGTGTGTGTAATTTGGTTTCAATCCATTTTCCTCTCAACTCCCAACAAATGACTTGATTTTTGTACAATTTATTGATAAGATGTAAGTTCATAGTTGTGGACAAGTTCTTGTTTTTTTATGAAACTTGGAGTTAAAATTTTGTTGTTTGTAAACCTAAAATTAATTGTCTTTTTTTCGAAATCCATAATGCTTATGTGGTCTTTTCACAATGTGTTTACTGAAAGAGAGTCTAATTGTATTTTTTAGGTCATCATGAGTCTTGAAATGCCAAAACCTTGTTGCTTTTGAATGAAAACCTTCTTGTTGTTCTTAAACTTGCTTTTTGTGCTTGGAAACCAAAATTTGATTTATGCATTAGACTTTCAATCAAAAGGTCTCAATTCTTGAAGTTATAGTTTTCATAACCAAATTGTTACAAAATTCTTAATTGAATAGGACTTGTGGTGCAAAGAACCATAGTCACCTATTTTGTTTGTTTTGTTTGTAATCAATAACAAGTTCCTAGTCACTTTTAGAGCTCTTTTATTTGTTTTTTCACAACCTCAAAACGCAAATGGCAACTATTGAAACATTCAATCAAATGAAGACCTTTAACAAGATCATGATTATGTTGATGACTTGGAAATGGGAACTTAGCTAAGGTTAGGGTCAATGGTTGGTTCAAATTCAATGCCAAGACCATTCGCTTTTAAAAGCATTGTCACATCAAGCAACTTGGATGTGGAAGCAAAAATTGCAAGGGAAATATTGAAGACTCAATTAACCTTAAAATGGATCATTGCAAGTTATTTTTCCCTTGACATTTCTATTTGGTGAATGATGGCAATAAGTTAAATCATGTTATGCCTCAAAGCATGTGTTGAATGATTTGGCACTTTGTTTTCCAAACTTATAATTCCAAAAATACCGAGTAAAAGAAAGGTGTAATTTCATATAAGTAGCAACATGGGATTATTTATATGAAGAAACATATTTTGGTTGAGCATCCAATCACTGGGTGTAGGTGGAAAAATGTTAATTTTGTTCTTGTTGGAAATAAGCAATTGAGAAAAATTCAAAAAAAGATTTGGTGTTAGTTATGGGCCATTGCAAATCATTTTGGGAATGTTTATCCTTATAAGAAAACTGATGCATAACATAAGAAATTCATGAAGGATTTATTGTTTATTGCCAAAGTTTACATACATTTTTTTATTGTGGAAAGTTAGTGGTTAAAACATTTAATCATGCATCAAAATCCCCAAGTTGTGTTTTCAAATCAAAAGCAAATGGTTCAACGTACCATCCCTTCATTAGTGGCCAAAACCATGGAATAATATGTGATGCAAACTTTGGATTATTTTGTTATAGCAATAGTTCTTTTTTTACTTAAGAATGTTTAAAGCTAGACACAACTCATTTGCATTAATTTCATAAACTCACTATGGGTACCTTGTTATGTGACAATGGGACTTTTTGAAACCATTGATACAACTAAAGTTGTAATGGATCTCATGTCATTTTACAATTTGTTGGACAAATTGATTCCTTATGTGAAAGGTCAAGGTGGCAATTTTTCCACCCTTGGATGAGTTTTTACTTTAATGGTTAGATGTGTTCTTCTAACACTTGTAATGCCTTGGTAAACATCATGTTTTGGCCATGTTTTCAATAAAACATGCCAATATTTTTACAATGACACCAATGTTTATATTGATTTTTGGGAGGTCAATTTGAAAACCACACAACATATCGTAAAAAATAAATTATATGGACTAAAAAGTTCGACATAAGATGTAGCGAATGGCAAAAGGCATGCCTTGATGTTGGGCTTTCTCACAAAAATTTAAAACATTAGTGAAAATCAAATTTGTTAGCAAGGTGATTTTACTCTCATAATTTATTTGGAATATTGGGATGCCATCAATATTTGCTATGTGGTGAAAATCTTTTAAGGTGTACCACACAAGATGAAAAGGGCTTAATCCTTTTTTACCTTATATTTTGATCCCCATTAAAAATAATGAATCAAAAGTTATCAAAATTTTCAGAAGGATTATATTCTAGACCATTCCAATTTTAGATTCCATCATAATCATTTATAAATGTGTTTTTACATGGTAAAAAAGGACTAGATATAAAAAAATAGAAAATTGTGACATTGTGACATTGTGACAAGATTTTGGTACACCTTAAAAAATTTGGACATGTGTGAAGCAAGAAATTCAAGAGTTATAAAATGATGAATGCACACACATTCGTGATTTGCAAAATGGTCTTTAAAAGTATGTTCTTTTGTTATGGAATAATGGGTCCAACCACGCTATTAGAAGCCACACCACTACAACAAAATGTGGGTGTAGTTCATTAGTCCTTGGTCACTAAACTAGTGAATTCATTGCTTTTTCATTAATCCTTGTTCACTACAATCAATGAATTCACTCAAAATCCAATGAAATCACTTAGCGTACAGGGACACCTTTGTTGTAGTGCACATGCCCCTTTAAACCATTATTTTATTCTTAAAATATTTTTAGATTTTTTAAAATAAGTCTTTCAAAAAAACATTATAAGTTTTTAAATTTTTAAAAATACTATTATGTTAAGGTGTGTATTTAAAAAAATCCAAAAATATGCCATTAAAAAATATTTTCAAATTGTGCTTTTAATGTCAAAATTGCTTTTAAACTACTTTTATCAACTTTTAAGTAGTGGTCATAAGTCACTATACATATTTTTCATTCATTAAATTAAGTTCAATTTTTTATGATATGTACATAATGTATTTACACAAACATTTTATAAAAAAATATTTTATTTATTTATTTTTACAATCCAAAGTTCAAAATTTTTTTGCAGTGGTTACGATTGCTTTTAGTACATGTTAGTATGACTACACCCCGATATGACTATAATCAAACATGAGGATATTGGTTACTTTCTAATACCCTTAATGTTGTAATTTCAAGAAGTGTGTGCATGCAAAATGAAATTGAAAATTTTGAAATTACCTCTATCAATTTTGTGAAGAGGGATTTTGAATTTGAATTGCAATCATTGTGCATGCACATGATGGCAAAAGTCCATGCAATCCTAGCTCCATTTTTAACATTTTCATTTACCTATAATGCTAACAAGGCCTACAACATGTTGGTGCGAATGTTGGACTCACATTTTAAATCCCTTGATGCAGCAAAAACATTTGTAGGATGTGTAAAAGTGACACAAATAGTGATATGATATGAAAATCAAACTTTGATGCTAATATTGATTGTTGCATTTCAATTTTTAAATCTTGGCATTGATGGCCTTATTAAATTAACACTAGTTGATGACAATGTTGATTCTTTTTTTTGGGGAGTGACCTAAACGGAGGCTACTTTGCAAAGGTCATTGAAAATTGAGTTGTTTTTTATTCTACCACTTACACATGTGAAGCCTAAAAAATTTATGTTGTCCTTGATTATGGATTTCCAAACAATTCTTGTGTGGCCCAATTTTAAAATTCTTAAGATTCTTGCGTCTCAAAATAAAATTGAATTTTTTTCAACATAGTTGGAGTGTTGACAAGCTTGCAACGTTGTAGGTTGGGAGTTGACAATTTGAATGAGCTCATAATGATTATCGAGATGGTAAGTTGATGCAAAAGTAAAATGCACATCCAAAGGGTAGTCCATTGATGAATTCTTTATGGAATAGATGGGTATCATTGATAAAAATGATACATTAATGGATACAATTGACTATTTCAATGTTCATCATGAGTTGGAATGATGAATATGAATGTTGATGAACATTTTGCTCTACTTTTTGAAGAGAGTAGCTTTGCCATGAATAAGATTCTTGTGTCAACTTCCGTGGTTGAATATAATTCTCAGCTAAATTATCTATTTCTAATAATGTATAGGACCATATCTTTCTTTTTTAGTACTCAATGAGTTCATAAAATGTCTGGAATGTTTCATGCACATTTGTTTCAACTTATTATTTTTGCATCTTATTTCTAAATTTTAACTTTTAATAATCAACATCCTACAATGTGAGGAAAATGAAAACAATAAGTTTGGTGAAAAAAATTCTTTAATAACCAACCTAGACAGTAAATTGGCCAGTTATAAACAAGGTCTTGCAAAAATTGACCCTTATGCATATTGGGCGATGCCAACCCCAAAAAGAAAATAATAAATGATACCCTTATTGACTAGTCATTCCAACAACTTGATACTAGACGGGTCCCAAAAATCTTTTAAAATCATGTATGTAAGTGAAAATTTTAAATTTTGAAATAACCGGCCTTGTGGACCTATATTGAAAAACTCAATATCCGGCCAACAATGGGTCAAACCCTAACTTGACTCTTCACATAGTATGATGCGGGGCCTTTATTTTTGGGAATGCTCCACTCCTAGGACTTTGCAGCAAAAGAAGTCTTCTTGTCAAATGACTGATACTTTCATCTCTCTACTCTGTATAGAAATTGGACCATGCTAGTGTAGAACTGCAGAATTGCAAAATAAGCTCCATTGAATAAGGTTACAAAGCAGCCAAAGGTGGGGTGATAAGAACCCTAAACCCTATAGCAAGTCAGACAGCTCTTAGAATCATTCAATTGTACATTAATTAACAAGGAATTACAAGACCTCCTAATCTGGCCAATTGCAAAAATGGACTAAATAATCAAGCTGTTCTTGGCGTATTGAAAGTAAGTTGTGATCATGTTTGTCACACAGCCAGCTTGATCTGCTGCCTAAGTAAGCAAGATTAATATCCAATTTTGTAACTAGCCTAGTAACTCTAATTTTGTTTAATCTAATTAATCTGGTGTTGTACTAGAAAGGGAATGTGGTTGGACTCATTCTGCATTTCACTGCCCTTTGGATGGGATTAATGAGATCAGATTCCCACACATGCATTCCGCACTATGCAATTTTATCCTCTTTGATGAAATTGGGACTAATTAATTGAGTCTGATCAAGCTGCATGTATGGTCGAGATTTGAAAAATTTGAAGGTAGGTGATCGAACACCTCATCAAGTTTGGAAATTTTGAAGGGAAGGTCGTGGAAAGAGTTGAATTTGTAGTTGTGTTGATCAGTTGGTTGTTGCTGCAGTCTTGTGTGACTGACTGTCTGTCGAAAGATCAGCCGGCGTATTTCCAACAGTGGACAAGGATGATGAATCTGCTTATAATGTGAAGAAGTTGAAAGAGGAGAGTTTTTAGAGATATCCTGGCTGCTGCACAGCCTTGGTTATAATTACCCCCTCATGCGAATTTCTGTCAAAGTAGCTGTAGATGTCGTTCTGATCTACATCCTCAGAAGCGAAGTTCTTCCAGTCATCGTCGCTGCTCCAACTGGTGGTATCTGTAGAGCCCCTTCCTTCCACGCTCTCTAGATCAGAGCCTCCTGTCATCGTCACCCGCGTCGTGGTTGTCGCGGCGGTTTCATGCGATCCTGTTAGGACCTGCCATTGCTCGGATAAGCTCTCGGCAGTAACATTCGAAGGCAACGTATCCATGCTAGAAACCATGTCAGTTATCTCAGGAGTTCCTGCTCCAGCAACTGTTCCACCTAGCAAGCTCCTCTGATCTGCTGCTGCGTTTGGATCACTGGAAGACGCGAGTAATTGAGCGGCAGCAGCTTCGTCGCCGGCAGCTACAAACGTCGTAGCCCTGGCCATGACATTAGCTCTGGGTTGTCGCTTGCGAGGGTGAACGCTGGAGCAGGTGTGCTTGCCCACATACGTGACTTGAAAGATTGCGGGATCCTTGTCTGTGGGTTGCACCATCTTCTTCGCATTGCAGTTCTTGATACTGCACTTGTAATACCCTCTGTGCACAGAGTACGATAATATTGGCCAACATGGTCAGAACAAGAAGAACAAGTCCAGTCTTAAAAGTTCTAGTCCAGAATTAACTATTGTCTTGGAAGCGCCAAGCTGATAAAAGAAAATTAATTTTCATTTTTTTATATAAGACTTTTTGCTGAAACCGACTATCTGATTTAATCGAAATTATTGAATATTATTTTCATTTGTGATGGAAGGAAAGTGTGCTGTTTTGAACAAAAATATCCTTTATTTCATTTTTTGTGATTAAGATTTGCTTTATGACTATGATTTTAAAAAATTCAATCAGAACAATGTGACAATCATGTTTCTTTTTTAAAAAAATAAAAAGTTATTTATGATATTTCTCACCCAAAAAACTGCAAAGAGGTTCTGCTTAGGACAATATTTTGTAGTCACTCAAAAAATAGACTCTCACACTACATGGTTGCAGAATTGGTGTGTAAGTAAGTAAGGAAGGAAGGAAGGAAGTACCTGCAGAAGTTTGCGTTTTGAATGGTCTTATTGCCATATTTCTTCCATCCCCTATGACCATCATCCGGAATGCCCTTCTTGGCGTCCAATCCAGGTCTTAGACGCTGGTATTGTACTTCTGACTTCTCTTCTTCCGCAGTCGCCTCTCTGGAAAAAAAATTCAATTTTAAAAAATAATAATAATAATTGTAACATACTCTCGCACATGCCGATCCGATCACACTGATCGGTCTCTTCCAAAGATCTTCAGTTCCATATTTATTTACAGAAATGTAAGACATGGTGCGTCAATAATGGCCGGCCGGCAAGTACCTCTCGCGCTTTGGACGGACTGCGTTTCGTCTGGAGCGATCCTGAAGATCACTACTGTGCGAGGCTGTGGAGCCCAGTTCAATCCCACCCTCCAGTGCTACAATCTCTGAGTTTTCAGCTTTTACTCCTAACTGCCTTTTTGCTGCTTCAGCATCAGCGCTTGCAGTCGAACACGACGGTGCTGCAAATGCGTCTACTCGAGACGAGAAAGAAGTTTCTCGAGGAAGATGATCTAGTGCTCTTCCCGGATTATCCGCCGTGAACTTGTGTATGAACGTAGGTTGTGATATAATACCCGTGCAGTTCCATGGGTCTGATAACTCGGAGTTCATGAGGAAGTGCATATGCTGTGCCGACTGTTGTCCCTGATGAGTACTGTCCTCATGCAAATCCAAGGACTCCAATGTCAAAGCTGACTGATCATCGTCTGCACATACCCACCCACAAGTTTCGAAACTAATTTAGTATAATATGCAGATCCTTTCGGGGAGGTACAAAAATCTCTGACTTCCTGCTCTACTCATCATGAACTTGGAGTTGCAAGAGAATGGTCCCAGTGATATATATATAACATATGAGTTATAGTACCTCTTGTAGCAGGTGGAGCAGCTGACGCTTTTGGAGTAGCACTGAAGAGGTAGCTCCAGGGACTATCCGTCACTGTACTGGGTCCGGATTTGCCAGCACTGAAGCAAGAGAAGGGCTGAAATCCAGCTGTCAGAGGGTGAGGCGAGGACGCCAGACTCTCTTCTCTCAAAGGCACGTGAATTTGACTCAGAGGTGTATGCTGTTTCACCTTAGAGGAGCTGCTGGGTGATGGCTTCGACACAATAAGCTGCTGGGGCCGCTGATTAGGCTTCGCGGGTTCATAATCGCGGAACGTCGTGGCTGCAAGCTCGCGGCTACTCCTAGCTGCAAGTGATGCTGGCGGAGGACACGGTGAGTTCGAGAGAATCTCCTTCAGGCGACACAAAGCAAGGTGGCACCAATCCATGGAGTTCTCCAACTTCGCCATCAAGGCTCTGAGGATCATGGGCGGTATGACAGCTTGCTGCTGCTCACGTCCTCCCATAGCGCCCGGATCAGCTGCTGGTGAGTGCAACATAAGCATCCCCCATAGATCCTCTTGGTGGATGATAGCCCTGCTCAACATCTCCTCTACTTTCTCCACGCATTGTGCTTCACTCCAATTCCCTCCTCCTAACCTCAACATTCCTCGGCCAAAGCTGGGTCGATTCTCCATTTGCAGTTCGCTGAAATTCTTGCACAAACCCTCTTTTGTCACGGACGACAGCCACTTCCTTCCGGCCGCTTGCACAGTTCTCTCGTCTGGCTGCAGTCAAGTACTTACAACTGGCGTTGTTCACTCTAATCCACACTGTTCACTAGAGATCAGTCTTCGACCTATCTATTTCCCTTGTGATCTTTCACTCCAGTGATCTGAAACAAAAGCAGACCAGACTAAGACCTACAAAATCTCAGACGTGAGCTGAGCAAAAAAATTTCCTTAGTTTATAATTCTTGAAAAACCTAGTACTCTTCCAAAACTTTTTGTTTTCATATCGACAAATTCCAAGATCTTTGTCTCTCTCACACACACACGTGTGCACGCGCGCGCGCCCACACACACACACGCTCTCTCTCCCTCTCCCTCTCAGAGAGCTCAAGACAAAGATGGATGCCTCAAATTGTGTGCAAAAAAGCTTCAGAATGTGTACTGGACGTTGCAACTAATCCTGGGAGGAGCCGATAGTACTTGGACCATGATCTAGAATGCTGATAATAGTTTTACAGCTGCAACAAGGACTCAAGAAAGAAGAAGGAGAGCTTGTTTGCGTTGGGTATTGAAAGAAGAGGAATCTGGAAGTTTGAGCCATCTCCAGTGAGACTCCACTGCAAAGGTTTTTATAGCAAGCTTTTAGAGTCTAGACTAGTTAGAGGCACACCAAATAGAACCAATTTTTTTAATTTCCTTCCGCGGAAGTTTCCAACTATCGAGGAACACTTATTAAGTTCTACAAGTAAGGTTTAGGTACCTAAGGTTTGGGTACCTGAGGTTTCAAAGTACATACCGTGTTGGGCAGCTCTTGACTTTCATGAAGAACCTCTAGCTTTCTTTCTTTCTTTTTCATTCGGCTCTCAAGTAAATGGAACCCAAGGATTGTGTTCTCGGCCTGGTTGTTGACCCCCAAAAAAAAAATGCAGGTTTCAATTTTGATTTTGGAAATCAGATTCAATTTTGGCTAAACTTGTCCAAAATTGGCAATTAATTGTTGGTTAACCTCGAATTACCCCTCCAGTTCCAGTCTTTTCTCTCAGAAAAAATATATTTTGAAAAAAATTCCAGCTCCTGAGCGAATAGTTTTAGACCTGGTTCTACTTTCAATTCCTAGTTCTGGAATCAAAACTCAAATAGAATCCAAAATAGTATTTGATTAACATTCGGTTTTTACTAACTGACAATTCTAACCATCCGAACAAGGTTTACCTAACACTGGTCTATAGTCTATACCATAGTAGCCTAACACTTTGATACAATCACATATACCCACCAACTCTTGAAGCACTGAAAGACCGTCTGAATCAGGTTCACCTAACACGGGCTATAGTCTATTGCATAGTAGCCTAACACATTGGTTACATCACAGGTACCCACCAACTCTTTGAAGAACTGAAAATTATTTACTGCCTCTCCTCATGGTTACACCTTCAGCATGCACGTGCATTTGAGAAATCCAATGTTCAAAGCACATTTGGGTGATTTATTTGGGGAGTGGGGATCCTTAAAAGTAGGAAGACGTAGAAAAAGTGGGGGAGAATCCTTTGGAAGATTTAGCCAAATCTGGCTATATTCCAGATATGAAGGCAAAAAATAAATCCTGATCCTCCTCTATGAAAGCTGACTTAGTGTTTCATCATTTTCTTCGAGATAAGATCAATCCTGTTGAATAGGAAAATAGAGTACTAAAAAATTAACTTACTTTTTCTAATAACGTGGCCATGATTAGCCCGCCGCCGCCACCCTTAGGTACCCCCTCCACTCAACCACCTTATCCCCTCCCTCCCTCGCTCCATACCCACCGTCCTCCCAAGAGCCGGGCTGAGCCAGCACCCACACTTCTTGAGTTCCTTCATCTCCTTGAGTGAGGCCTCATAATGTCCGAATTAAACCCAAGAAATGTTAGATTTGGACATTAAGAGACCTGAGTTTAGCCTAAACACGAGATATTTATAATATTTAGATGAGTTTTAGGCTTTTTAACGTAATACCATGGTACTCCTTCCTTCCCCACCTCCCTGCACTCTATCAAAGGAATTAATTATCTACGCGTTTTTCAACTTTATTCTTTTGCCCCATGGCAGAGAAGGGTACAAAACTAATTAATTTTTTTGTGACAAAAGAAGACGACTTTGGGTGAACCAGCACCCACCAGTTCATCATACACTGCATGCCCATTTTTACTCAGTTGTGTTGTGGATGAACCTCAACTGAGTTAATATTTGGTTTCACCTTGGTAACCAATTCACTAGGAAATAGGTCTCATATAAAGGTAGATAAGTAGTAAAATAGGTAATTATTAGGTAAGTAAATCGTTTAAACATAGGTAATGGCTGGTTTTACTACCTACTAACAACCTGCTTGTTGGGTGAAAGTAAATAGTAGTTAAAAAGAGAAACTGAGCTACCCAACATGGTTAACTAATGAACTGAAATGGACCAGAAAATTATTTTTTGACCACTTATCATCCATCCTTCATGGTGTTCTCCTGGGTGCTGGTTAACTGTGGCCAATGTTAGGGGACTAGGTCAAGTTTCCATGATCTTCCACTCACCCACTGTTTGTATCATCTCACACTCGAATAGTTGGGGATTTTATGTAAAGTGCTGACACATTGGCCCATTATTCCACCGGTGCCCCTGCCATTTCAAAGTGGGTTCAGAAATAGTGAAGTGAAGTCCTTTTCCTCTGGTTGGGGTTTGGCTTCCTCCCCTTGCTCTTGTTATGTTCTGGTTCACTTCTTAATGCAATGGCTTCATCATGCTGGGTGTTCCAAAAACGAAAAGACCTTTTTGGCATAATTTGGTCAAATCAACTCGTGTTGGATAAAGGAAGAGTGGAAGATATGGAAACAAAGCCTTAGAAACAAGTTGAAGATTAACATTTTCTAGGTGAATAGAACCACTAGGTAACCGCAGTCAAGAACGTGCTGATATCAGTGTAAATGCTAGTTCATTAGAATCAAGGTCTCAAAGAAGAAGATTAACATTTTCAAGGTTAATAGAACCACTAGGTAACCTTGGTCAGGAACGTGTTGGTATCAGTGTAACAGCTATAGTTCACCATGGTGCAATGGCAGATGGTTACATGAAAAGACCGGAAAATAAATGGATTTATGATCTTACTTCATACAGTTGATTATAATGTGGATCCTTGATCTAATGGTGACTTTAGACAAGGGTCCAAAGTTCAAGGAAAGCCTTTAGCCAAGGGTCCAATTGGCAAATTGAGGCCAAACCTAGATAGCACCTTTTTTGAGAGAAAATGAATTGGTTCAGACTAAACAACCAGTGCTAAAAGGAGAGCTCCTGATTTGATTTGGAGAACCAAGAGTCAGGCTAGGGACCAAGGTACACTCCAACTCAAGGATTCAATTTGCTTCAAATCAGTCCAAATTGGTTCCTAGAAAATTGGACCCTGGACCCTCGTCTAAAGTGGGCCTAAGACTTCTTCATTCATAGGAGCTATAGATCAAGGATCCCCCCACTAAGACTCGTTCATTGATTAGGAGCTTTTAGACTGCCTATTGCTAATTCTCAACAACTTCTATGTGCCAAATGGATGCATTTGAAAGAGTACATAGTTGACCCTAATAAACTTAGGTTCAATGGCAGAATCTCTTGGGGGTGACCATTACAGCTCCAAAGCTGTGATACCTAAGGAGGAAACACCTTATCGTACTAATAAATGTGTACGATAAGTGTTTCCTGGTACCTCCTCACCACCCACCTTCTATGCACTCTGCACCCCCAAGGAAGGTTAGTAAAAAAACATACTTTCACGAGCCATGACCAGGCTAGAAATCGATCAATAAAGCACACAAGTCCATTGGTAGAGTGAAACACACTTTGTGACCTCAATGCACGGAGGAAATTTGAGCCACTTGTATTCACACCCCTATGTCAACACAGAACAACTCTATGAGTTCTTTCATGGCTAAATCTACTCAGTTTGCTAGAAAAAAATTCAAAATGGCTAAAAATTTACGCGCGTTTTTGGGTTCTCTAGTCACCAAATTTATCAGATTTCTCAATTGCATTGTAGCATGCAGTCAAAAATGTGAAGGATTCTTAAATGCTTTTACTTTCATATCCAGTTTATAGGCTAATTTTTGGCTAAACTATCTTATGGATATTGCCACTGCAGCTACATCCCCAAAGTGAAGGAAAAACACTGCTATGAATCCTCAACCTTTACACCAAACTATATTTAAACATGTAGCTTTGTATTTCTCCTCATTCCATGTTATTCTATGTTTGAAATATGAGTACTGAATAGTGTAACCTAAGTAAAAGCACTTACAGACTTTTTCTTCATGACTCTCCGGAGAAATGGGTTCCCAATTTTTTCTTTCATCTGGTTGCACTTTTTATCCACGAGTGAAGAATTTCCTCAGAGGACACTGATGCACCTTTCTTTTCAACACTTGGGTCCCATAAAACCCTAAGTTTTGGGTAATTGTCACATTTTGATTTTCACAGTCAGCCCACCAAACTAGAGAACTCGAAACTTGACCAAAGCTTTGGGTCATGGATTTGGGTGTGGAGTAGGAATTTGAAACAATGACCAAAAGAACTCAAATGTTGACAAATTCCTTTGATTTCTCATTACCTATGACAAGGAAAGATATTTTATTCAGGTTGGATATAAATGGGTAGGGTGTTCTTAGGAAGGGCAATTAGTCCAGGCCAAAAATATTGGTAGCCAATTTTAGGAATAGAATTTTCATGCAACCAATGAGAAATAGCATCATGGAGTGAAGGAGCCTCCCTTTTTTCTTTGTGGGTGTGGATACACTTGCAAGTACTGAGTACCGCAGACTAGGGTCAGTTTCCACATTGAGAAAACAAATTACTATTATTTTTCAAAAAATTAATTCGTTTTAAAATATGAAATTATTGAATTTTCCATGATCTATTATGATATTGTCACATGAGTAGTGAAATTATTCAGAGTGTAGCCAATGATAATCGTGATGATTTTCAACATGTCAACTTCATATTTTCACAAAATTTCAAGTGACTATTTTGAGGATTATTCAATGATGAAACTGACCTTAGGGTAAGGTAGTAAGGCTTAGAGTTATCTGTAAAGTAACCCTGTCTTTGGGCCTCCTTTCACCCCCTATCCCTTCTTTCAGTGGTATCTGCAAAGTAAAGACATTTTAATAAATCTGAGTATGAAATGCTTCAACTAAGTATGAAATGCTGATACTTACCATTTTGTGCACAACGTTGAATGACTAATTATCGTAGTTGTACAATTAGGAGCAGCGAAAATATATGTAGCAGCAGTGGAGGCCCTCAGAAAAAGGAAAGACAGGATGAAACTCACGTTTTCTGAGTTTCATCCCCCGTTGAATGCTAATATACTTTTCTGCAGGTTCTTTTTTGAATCTCACCCTGTGTATGACCAAACTCAGGGTTCTGGTGCTGTGTTTCTCTTACTTTACAGATAACTCCATAAGAGGTTGGCAGATATCCTAAATATAGCAAACACACAAAAAACACAAGTTGAGGAAAAGTCAAGGGAGTAGGCTTTAGGGTCCAGGTCCTCTGGTGTCTAGGTTTTTCACAATTATGATTTATCAAGTTTTGTAAGTTTTTTTTGGTGAATAAATACAACAGTTTTTCTAAAATCCAGATTCCAAGTTTTTTTCTGAAATAAATTCTAAAAATACCGAAAATTCACCACACAAAAAACACGCATGCACACACACATTGTGTTGGTGGTCACTGGTGGTAGTTAGGGAGAATTTTTTTAAAAAAAGAACTTTAGAAAATATTTAAAATCATTTGTTACCACTGTAGTAGTAGTACCTCGCAGTTTGCACACATATTTGTCAAACAATTAATTAATTTGGAATTTTCATTTTCTACACGTTTAGCATATACTTGAAGATTCAATATTTCCCTTCACAAATGTTTTAATCAAAGAAATTTTTTTTTGGACATTTTCAACATTTCCGAAAATATTATAATTAGTGTGGAAGCTGCCAGGCAGTAGGGTATCTGCTTAACATTACCTTCCAACATTCCAAGCAGCTTTTTTTTTTTCAATTTTGTGATGTTGCTCAAATGGCCATAGTTTATAAGCATGTTTAGCTAAATTTGGCGATATTAAAAAATATGAATGTATAGAATCTGAAGCACCCTTTCATATATTGTAGGCAATTTTTTTTTTTTAATTTCTGTTTTGGGGGAATTTTTCAAAGACAAACAAGGAATTTGTGACAAATTGTTCTTTTTTGGAAGCTGTGTAAAAAGCTGGTACAAGAAATTCTCCCCTCTAAAATCTGAATAAAAAGTGGCTAAAAACATTTGTCCAAAATTGCTTTTTGAAATTTGGCGATTTTGCTCTTTGAAAAAAGGGAAAATGAAAAAAAAATCATATTCCCTTTTCATTTTTATATTTTTTGCATTTTGTGCGAAATTTCTGATAAAAGAATATTGCTACGTCCAAGTCCTGTTCCGAAAGGCGTTATACACACACGGGGCAGAATCCGCGGCATAAAGGCCTCTCTTGGGTGGAACTCCCTCAAAGGAGAAGCAGTAGGAGGGGTTTTGGAGAATGCGGAATCAGGCAAGTGGAGCCGATTCGGTTGCACTAGAAAACAAAAGTGCGTAATAATCCGGGCCCGCCATTCTCGCATTAATCAATATGGCACACGGAAACGTCGACTGAGTCGGTAGACTGCAGAGTCCTCACGCGGGCCCGTTGGCTGACCAAGTGCGGCAGCCCGGTTTGTCTCGTTGTCTGACCAGGGCGGAGGCCCGGTTCGTGTCGTCGTCTGACCACTGCGGGAGCCCGGTTGGTCCACTTTGAGGATGGGGATTTTTGGGCCCTAGGGACTATCGCATTAGGTGAACTCGTTTCTTCGGTGAAAGTGTTTAGACTGTTTAAGAGATTTTTTTTGGTGTTCAGAGTGTGGACACAGTAGGTAGATGTACGACATCTTATTTTATTGGCGGGGCCAGCGTGTTTGTGACGCCTTCTTTCAAGAGTAGACAAAGTGACGTCCTCAAAGTCAAACCAGCTCCCTGAATTTCGAAACCCAACTCTCCCAGACACGGCACGCCCTATCCCAGTTGCACCCTCTAAAGGGTTTGCCCATTACTGGTCTGGATAGAGCCTCCACACAAAGGCTGCAGTAATCGCCCGGGCCATCTATTTACACTACCAAAACCTGGGGAGGTCTTTAGTTTTTTTATGTCGGTGCACCTTTGGTGGATTTGTGAAGGAAATAGATAGTCGGTCTAAAAGCATCCCCAATGGTGCTCAGTATATTACCCTGCGAAAAATATTTCTCAACCCCACCCAATAAACTGGAACTGAGACTGTAAAAATAGGTGGGAGACTACTAATAGTAAACCACCTGGACCATTAGTTATGACTCGGAAGTCAGAAACAGGGAACAATAGTCATATGATATTTACTACACTATCCTGTAGCAGGTGGACTGCTTTGTTGCAACTTGTACCAAGCTCAGCAAAGTCTGCAAATATGGAGGAGAGAAAAATCATTTTCCTGGGCCCAACCACCATGTTTGGACTTTTCTTCATCCAATTTTAGCGTGCAGGGTGCACACTCAGCACCATTGGGGATGCTTTAAGTGCTTATGTTTGGGGCAAATTTTTCCCACCTCAGTGCGAAAATTAATAATAATTACTTAACTAAAGGAATATTTTGTTGCATGCATGGTTCTTTTGCAAAAAGAAGAGGGAAATGTTGGTTTTTCAATGCATGTGGTCACTTTTCAGCTGCCCCCAAAAGTTTATTGACATTTTGTTACTCTGTAGAGAGAGAAAAATGAAAGAAAACTCCATTGTGAACAAAATTTTAGAGAAAACTTTTGAATAGTCAAAAATATGGTAAATATCAAATCTACCTTAGAATGCTCACCATGTACACCTACTTCAGAAAATTGAAGAAAATACCATTAGTTGGTCTAGAAAGCATCATCATATTGAAATTGAACATGTGTCTTGGATATGGCCCAAAAGACACTACTAACTAAGCATAAGAGTCTTAGAGAGGCGTTCCTAAGCATGTTAACATGGATGACTGTTTTAGGTCTCTTTGGTGTCACTTGAACATTTTGACAATGGACATAGTGCCACCACTTGGTGCCTCCTCTCACCTTTGTACTCCTTGGATGGGGGTGTTGCCTCCTCCAGGGTTCTCCTAAAAAGAGACCTTTACATCTCTATTAACCCCCATAGCTCCACCCTTTCCCAGTAGTCCTAAAGAAATAGCTACCCATTGGCTGTTCCACATTCGGGCAATCGGAAAATAGGCTACAATCTTCACATGTTGTCATGATTTCTAAGAAAATATAAGTGGCCACATTGCCCATTGATTGAAGAGAGAACCCCTTTTGGGAGTATATCCTGAGTTGGGAGTATATCCTTGAGTCCTCTCAAGTTGAGAGGAATCCAACTCTAAAGATCCAATCAACCTGAGCATATCTTAAGGTTGATTGACTTTAGAGGTTAACCCCGCAAAGTCAGAAAGCACCAAATTGGTTCACTTTTCAGCGTATGTTTTAGTTTCTTTGACATTTGGGGTTGGGGGAATCCATTGGTTATGAAAATACCTTTTGGCCATTGAAGTCACATTGCCCTTCTTCTCATTTTTGTCAATGTTAATCGGTCCCAACCAAATCTAAATCAACAAATTGATCCCCGCATCGTGGACTTACATTGGTACATTTGGCCATATCAAAGTCACATTGCCCTTCTTCACATTTTGTCAATGTTAATCGGTCCCAACTGAATGTAAATCACCAAATTGATCCCCACATCGTGGACTTACATTGGTGATGTTGAGGGTGACTCGAAATGTCATATTCCAATTGTAAAATGGAATTCAATCCATTCCTTAATGATATGGATGAGTGGGCAAGAAAGGAAGATGTTGATGAAGAATAAATATTCATTTCATTCATAAGGTGACCATGGAAAAAAGTGATCTAACACAGTTTGTTGATAAATTCTAATCAACACGGATATAGTGAAGTTTTGACACAATTACTTTATGCCCATTTTTATGTTGATTATGATTGGACATCAAAGGTGAGAAAATATGATGAGCCAAGTAACAAATGTTGTGGTGAAACCATGAGTAAATACATTTGACTTTCAATGGATATATGTAAGGGCTTCTTTTAAGGAATTTGTGATGTAACCAAAATGGTGATCATTCACAAAATAATTTAGCCAAATTTGCCTGAATATTAGGTATGAGTGTAGAAAACAAACACAATCCTTCTATACGCTTGGCTACATACTGAATTGATCATAAAATCTCGCAATTTGTAAAAAGAATTTTTCAAATTTTGACAAACTTTGGTTAATTTTTTTTCCATGAAAAGTCCTTTGTATAAGTCAAAATCATGTTTTTCAAGTCTAAATTTGACAAATTTTAATTTAATTGACAACATTATTTCAACAAACTTTTAAAATTGTAACCAATAGGCATAAATGTGGCTTGCATTGTCCACAAAGTGTGGATTCCATGACAATGCATCAAAGGTTATATTATTTTTAAATGTTTTGAAATATTGTATATTCATTATATTCATTTCAAACTAGTTAATATTTTTTCTTGAAGAAAGGAAGAAAATA
>Ga0116227_10000439_pt1 | contig 80363 bp, 44 predicted proteins | sample S1TSphgellanicum_FD_89693 | JGI IMG/M metagenome (GOLD analysis project Ga0116227, IMG submission 89693) | Host-associated microbial communities from peat moss isolated from Minnesota, USA - S1T2_Fb - Sphagnum magellanicum MG | ecosystem: Host-associated > Plants > Peat moss > Unclassified...
AGGTGTTATTGTTAGGCTTTCCCGTGCTGTGTGGGTTGCTGTCTGCCCTTGAACAGAGACAAAACAAAAGGGCCCCCCCCCCCCCCCCCCCCCCCCACACAATGGTAACATCAAAGGATAATGAATCTCCATACCAGGCTTTATTATGAATGTTGATGTGTCAAATTTTCTTTTTAAGCTAACCTTAAAAACATAAAGGCTTATGAACTCATGCACTATGGTGCTCGGAATTCTGTTTGTGATATTCATTATCCCTAAATGTCATAGAATGACAAAATATACACTGAAAAGTGGACCAAATTTGGTGTGCTCCGATCTTTGAGGATTAGGGCCTTTTTGCAATGCCATGTATCTAAATCATTTCACTCACCCAATGACAAAAATATATTAGTTATGAACTCACACATCCTCAAGGCATTTGCAATGCTATGTGTGTCAAACTCATTGCACTCATTTCACTCACCTAAATAATAGTAAAACCATTTATGAACTTATGCATCGTCAACATATTTGCAAATGGTATGTGTGTAAAAATCATTTCCTTCACCTAACAATGTCAAATAATTAAGAATTCTCACACATCCACAAGGCATTTGCAATGAGCTGTGTTAAAAAATAATCTCACCTACATCCAAGTCCCCCTCCCCCGCCCCAAACCCATGTGACCATTCTGAAGATGTGTCTTCGACAAACAAAATAGACAAAGTTCCCTGTTTCATAGAGGGCCAAAATATTTGTCCAGAGGTGGCATTGAAATCATTACAATTAGAATTATTATTTTCATCATGGGTTGTCTACAAGGGTACACAAAGTTTCCAGTCATCAATTTTGGGTACTTTGAAAAATGTGGTAATATGGATATTTGTCCTTTTCAGTGTACCTGTGAGCTGAGTATGTAGTTATAGAATGTTTTTTTGGATATATTTAATTTCCAAATGAATTGCTATTGTGATTGCAAAGTGAGAACAACATTTCTGGCTAAAGAAATTGTGTTAAGGCAGCTATAATTTGCAACAAATGCTTGAAAATTAATAGTCAAGTTACTGTAAGCCTGAATTGTAAGACATTGCAGTTGTGATGCAAGAGCACAGTCTACAGCGGGTGTGAGAGCGTTATGAAACCTTTTGTGTGTCGAGTTCTTATGGAAACAGTTCAGAATTCTAAAACTAACCACATATATATATTCTTAACACACTGACTGAGAACTTCTCAATACTTATGGTCTGTGTCAACCTGAACTGGAAGGGCAGTGTCTCTAAGCACAAGCTAATCCAATAATTGTCACCTACAATGGGTGAAATAAGTGTACATATTTCATCTAAAATTAAAACCATATTTTAATCATTTAAAAAAGATAGGTAAGTATTGATATGCCATCAATTTGGCCTCCTTTTGGTGTAGGCTAAGGCACCAATAGACAGCCTCATACCATGCCTAGCACAATTGGAATGCCCAAGTCACAGGGATTTTGTTTTTGGGGGGTTTAATAGTTAGTTAGAGGTCTCTCTTCATTAGATTTTTTGGGCTTGGAAATCATAACACGTTAAGCTGGCCTGAACTTGTACGTTCTGTCTTTAAAACAACACAATGTATTATCAAAACAATTTCGATCAATATCCTCGATTCAAAATTTCATCCAGCTCATTGCCTGGACATATTGTCAGGTCTTGACTTTATCTTCTCATATGTGTCTATGAGATTCCTTGTTACAGAATTGGATAAACACTTCATTCAAAAGGGCTCCCCAAAACCCTAAACCCTACATCCTAAGTACAGCAACCCTATTCTGCTGTGTAATGTGCCATTTTCTGTAAATAAGAAAATTAAGCCATGTCTTTTATCAAGTGGGCACTGGGCGGGCATTCATGGTTTGTTGCATTCTGCTTCCTAATTGCTCACATGCCACTACACCTAATTTTCCTCAAGCTGCAGGGTGCTCAGTAAATTTTTTTACTGGCGACTTTGGGCTAACCGTTTTGAAAATTTATCAGCCAAGACAACACATCTCTTCACCATGGCAAGTATATCCTCAATCACTTAGTTTTTTGGCCTTACAATCTGTCTATACCAAGATGTACCAATGTGAATTGTAAATTTACCCATTATTTGGATTATTGGCTAGCAATGCATGGTGAGCAGAGTTTTTTTCTCCCAATTTTGTGATTAAAAAAAATTGGCGACTTTTTCCAAAATTTTAGTCAAATTTACACTAGGAAAAGAAAAAAATTCTATTTGTTTCTGTTCAAAAGCAACAGAATTTGCCAGAAAAATAAATCACATCAGTTTGTGGTGAAGTCCTCTGAAACAGCATTTTCTTTGTGACCTGCATTTAGAATAAAAACGCCATGTATGCTTAAGAATTAAAAAAGCCAACACTTCAGTTTCTCTCATTACACGTGTTCATTCATCCCCATTTTCTTTGGTGTTTGTCATTAGGATTGATTGAGTCTTTTCACAATCTTAGCTCCATATGTATTCATAATTATATCCACATTTCTTCTCAACTTCTTATATGTTCCAAAGTTTTCAAAAGGAATGTTGAAATTGAGGATGGAGTGGTCGTGGAACCATATCATCTACTTTTAGTCATTGCCACTTAATGGATGAAAGATGAAACACAATTAAAACCTCTTTGAGACTTCTCTTAAGGGTGTCTGAAATATGTTTGTGTGAATGTTTTGAGGATTTCAGTTCAACAAAACACAATTCCCACACACGATATGAGGATGTGGGGATGAGTTGCTAGACAGGCATCCAATGTCACAGACATCTTGCATTGCTTCAATGGTAAATTTTGATGCTTGAGATTGAGTTGTAGGAGTGATGTTTAAGTCATTCCTATCAATCTGCTATCAATAGAAACATAAAGATATCATTTCACATCATACTACTTACACCCTCAGGCCCTCTAGAATGGGACATTTTGCAATGAATGCATCTGCATCTTTGCCACTGGATTTAGTCACCTTCCCACTTCAGGACCCAATTCTAATACTAGACTTCGACAGTTCAGTCCAATCCAATGTTGTGCTTTTCCCCCCATTTTAGGAATTGGAGTCCATTATATGCAACTTCTCCCTAGCCATCCTTGACAAGGCCTTTCTTGGAGCGGAAGAGCTCCAGGTTGAGATCCGGTTGGGCACCCTCAATGACTGCATCACCTGGCCACCCAAATAGAGGGAGACAGACAATAATCTTGAGAAATCTGAGAGACACAGAGCACACAATGGAATGCTGGTTTCACTCTGAATAATTTATTGCTACTGATCCATACAATTTCAAAATCCAGTCAACAGACCTGCGGCCTGAAAGCTCATCTCTTTCATGATCCAGCCTTCCCTATCAGCCACAATCATTTTTCTTACAGGGCACATAAGAACATTGAACTTACTAGTTGGTATCTCAAGCTGTTTAGCCCAATCCTCAAGTGCCTGAAAATCCCCAAAAACAAACAAGTGTCATATTTCTGGACATTGTTCACAAAAAAATCCTCAATTGTTGAAAAGATAGCATAGACCTGTCATTTGGTGCCTCAATCTAAACATGATAACAAGAGATATCCCAATGAAGGAGCATGCTGCATCTGTTGAGGATAAGTCTAGACCAGGCCTAGAGCATGGAGTTAACCTTGTGAAAGTAAAAAAAGTCCTGAACCATCACCTTCACAATACATGGCATGAGACAGCAGTGAAAAACCCACACTCACAACAGAAATTGATCAGATGTCCATCTCTATCAGTAACTACAAAGCTCATGGACAGTTCACCTTTGTGCATGTGGAATAGATAGGGTCATCAGCATCACTGACAACAGTTAACCCAGCACGGGCTTGCAACTGTCGCAACCAGGTTCGATTCTTGACCAAATTGTTCCTTGCTATGTCAATCAGATCCTGCAAACTTCACAAGCAACTTCAATGTTGGAAAACCTTTCAACTCCAGCCTTGCAAATCAGGCCTTGCCTCTGCAGCTCAAATTTGTCTACTTCCTGCAGATCAGGCTCTGTTAATTTGACTGCCCAAAGTGTACATTAGCTGACATGTCTTTGCACCTATTCACTGCCGTTCCCATGTGTGATAACCAGTGGTGAATGCAAGATACTTTTTTCACAGAGTAAACACTTGCTGCAGCTAATGTGCAGCAGACAGCTACACACCAACATAGACTCAGTCTGGAAACATATGCTGCTATGGAGCAGAGATCTGGACAGCCAAAAGACACAAGTATAGGACATAAAATACAATTGCTGAAAGCATCACAGCTTACTCAAAGGTGTTGGAACCTGCAACCCAACAACTTAAAAGGATGGCACAGACATTCTCTGTGGTACCAAAGAACAGAAATCTGCAGTACATGAATACCTGTTTTGCAGCCAAGAGCTTGTCACATTCCTCCTGCAAAATGGGAAGCTCTTCCTGCAGCCTTTTGAGATGAGAGATGAGCTTTAGTGGGTTGACCTGTGTCCACAAACCACACAAGGTAGGCGAAGGGCTTGGGTCAACAGAAAGAATGGCCACCATGCATAAGCAGAATTAGTGAATTGAGGAAGGTTGACAGTAGCTTACACTATTGGAATATGCAGTTTCAAACTCTGCCTCCAGCTTATGCAGCACCAACTGCATAATCAGACACATGATCCATGTTATATTCAGTAAAACTTACCTATCTAGATTTCAGCAGATAACCACGTATTCTGTAGCTCTCATGTACATCTGTCTTTCAAGCAGATCTGTTACTGCCATATGTTCTCACCAGTACTTGGGGACTTGGGTATTCACATTTTTCATTTTAGGGTTTGAGAAGACTCTTTTGGACTGATGGGCTAGAAATGATGCCTCCAGTCGCTAAGATAGTGTTAGCGAGGTGAGATGAAAGAATTCAACAAAGCAAGAGAAAGAAAGAAAGAAAGCCAAACTGTGTGCAGCTGTTATTTTCAACAAAGAAGACTGGCTTAATCTGGACACACATCTGTATTATCACTTTCTGATGGTTGCCACAAGTTCGAAACAATGTAGTAGCTTCTCCTTTGCTCTGTGTACGCAACCCTCCACAATTGCAGGGACTGCCATGAGCAACGACTAATACTAGGGGAAGGAGCGAGGCAAAAAACAAAACTAATATAAAATGAAAAAACAAAGATATCTTCGATCTTGCAAAGAGAGGATAGCTCAAGGATGCACCTGCATTAGGGCAGCAGATTGATGGATCGCATAGGAGCAAAAACGGAACAGAGGACAAAAGGATAACAGACGACGACCTGTAGGGCGGCATCTGCGTTGACGAAATGCGCTTCAATTGTCTTCACGGCAGCTTCACTCGCTTTACCAGTGCTGCTGTACCGCGACTCCATGTTCCTTTCTCTATCTCCCTCTCTCGCGCGCAAGAGATTCTTGCTCGGTCCCCCTTCGCTTGCTCGTTCGCTGCTCCGTCGTCTTTCTTCTAGCGCTCTGGTTCCAAAGACTCTCAGGCTGTTCCGATGCGACTGTGAACGGTAACTAACATAAGTAAGAAATTTTGGACCATGGGTTAAGCGCGGGAACTGAGTGTGAGATGGCGGGCGGACAAATGCGGGCAATGAAAAAGATGACTAATTAAATAAACCGTTTTTTAAACATAGGAAGGTACCTAGTTTCAAACGTTAAGCCACCTTGTAGGTACTAATGCTACATTTACACCTACCTGGTTTTAGAGGGTCTAATGTTAAAATTTGCTAACACTTAGTGAACACCTAAATAATGACGTGCCCCCTATCACTAACACTAGAGTTAGCTACCTCTAAAACTGGCCATTCACACATAACCATTATTTTAGGGTTCGGAAACTTTAGCAACATACCTAGAGGTATCATGATTCACACCAATCATGGTGTTTGGGTAACATTTTTTGTTCCTTTTTTTTGGTGTTCCCATATGTTGATCCTACACATGCAAACAATCATCCTTTGTAAAGCTCTTCTTCTTTGAAGCTCATGTTCATTTGTTTTGTTTTTTTTACTAACAATCATCCTTTGTAAAGCTCTTCTCCTTTGAAGCTCATGTTCATTTGTTTTGTTTTTTTTTACTAACGTTCCCTTATGAAGTTCCTGTCCTCTAAAACTCCTACTCATTTGTTATGTTCTTTTCCTACCATTCTCCTATAAGCTATTGCTTTTTATCTACATTCATTTTGCTTGAAACTTGACACTACTTTCTATGATCTTGTAAATGTGTCGACTTTTATTTTTCATGATTTTGGCTTTTCTGATTTTGATGTTTTCACATGTTCTCATTCTACTTGAGGCTTGGTGCTTTAAAAATGCACCTTCAAAGAACATTCACAATATTTCAAATCACATGACAAGAAAATCCATAAGGTGAATAAGGAACATAGTGAATGTGCTCTCCAATTTGAATATTGTTATGTGTCATGCATTCGAAAGTAAATTGACATTAAAAGAAAAATCAACAATTGGAGGATCAAATAAGTTCACATAACTTATAGCTCTTGTGCTTGAATTACATGTAATTCTTATGCTTGGATTATTAATGGCTTTTATGCCTTGATCGTCAACAATTTTGGTGCATGGACTATTTGAAATTGCATTTTGAGGTGTAGGCAAATTGTCTTGTGAATGCATGTCATCGTTATCATCTTCAATATCTTGCTTTGATAGTTTCTAGATTCCATCCCCTTTAACATTTACATCTTGGTGTATAGAAGAACATTGATATTGTTGCCCCCCCCCCAAAAAAACTTTAATCAACTCATAATATTTTCTATTGTATTGAGGAGGCAAATGAAAATGTTCCTTATTTTAAAACATCAAGTTTCAAAAACAAGTATGACTATGATTGGCTTTATGACAATCTACAAGTTTTTTGAAGTCAAAGTTCAATGAATTGCAATTATCTTGGCATATGATGCCATTTCTTGCAAATATGTTCTTAGTTGTTTTCCATAGATCTTTTGCAATTTTCTCTTGGCATTCCACAATAGGGATCATATGCATGTTTTTAGATTGATGAATTTTTTTAAAGCTCCATGTTTTGTTTGTTTACAAGCAATGTGCACCAAAACATTGCGATGTTCCCAATTACCATGTCATTACCGAGGAACTACACCTTTTCCTCTATTTCACCCTTCTGATTTGTTGCCATTGTGATTTCTTCTTCAATTGATTCCTAACCTACTTGCTTGTGAATTGATGTTAATGCCTATATCAATGTTTGTTTGTGGATTTCCACCTCCTATGAACTTGCACCTATTTGTGGATTTGTGCACACTTGCACATTCACATTTTAATTTGAAGCCATCATTTCTTGTTTTGTTTAATAGTTTTTTCACTATTTTTGGTTTCAATGTTTCTTTCATGGTAGAGCATCTTAATGCACCCACCAACTTTTTTAGAGTTTTTATTCACATTAATGGAGCACCAAAATACACAATGCAATTTTTTTGTGATGATGATAGTTTATCATTGTTGAAATGATTGTAATTCATTTGAAATCTATGTTTTTGAATGTGTTTTATCATTTTGATTGTCTCATATTGTTGGTTTGTCTTGTGATGACACAAAATGTTAACATGTCATGTAGGATGTACACATCAACTATCTATTCATAAAGATGAACAAGCAACAATGTTACATGATTAACAATTTGACAATGTTGGTAACCACAACTATGAACTAACCAAGTGCGGATTTGAGGTTTTTGATTTGAGGGTTTAGGGTTTGGAAAAATTTTGAATTCTAAACTTCAACATTAAAGTTTACATTTTGAGGTGCATATAATTTTGATGAATTATGGGTTGTTTAGTATAAGGGTTTAGGAATCGAGTCTTCTTGGGTTTGCAATTAAAAATTTGGTGTTTAAAAATTATGGTTTAAGGTTGAAATTTTGAAGTTTCAAGATTATGCTGTAGGAATTAGGGTTAGGGTTTAAGGGTTGAGGTTTTTTAGGTTTAAGGTTTGGGGTATAAAAATTAGAATTTTATGTTTTAAGGTTTTAAGCTTCAATACTAGGGTTCAAGTTTTGGGGTTATAGTTTAGGTCCATGTGTGAGGGTTAGGATTAGACCTCGATCATCAATATAAAAGCTTTTCACATTTTTTTACATATTAGAGTTCATGTTGTTATGGATTTTGCAAAGCAAAACCCTTTTTATGTGCCTTTTTACATTCTAGAGACCAAGTTGTTATGGATTCTACAAAGTTAAGCTTTTTTACATATTTTAATGTGTTATGGAACATGTTGGGTACATGCCATTATGTGTAATAAATGCCTATGAAAAATTTATTGGGCTTGTCCAATTTCCTTTTAATCCTAAGTTCCCCCATATTCCTTTCAAACACCTTATTAAACACAATGGCATGTATCCAACATGTTCCATAATGTATGGATATCACAATTTACAAAATGACCTTGTGGATTTACAATATGGGGATGGTGGATTTTGCTCAATGGGCTTGTAATTTTTGAACGACAATTAGGTTAGGTAGACCCAAGAAAACCTATCCATTGTGCCTTGTGAAAAGATTAGAAAGTGGTTGAAAATGCCACATGAAAACCATTATGTATTATGGAATAGGCAACCAACTACCCATTACGTTGGGTAAGTTGCCTTTGGTAAGTCCATTAGGTTGAGACAGGTAGCACACCCAACAAAACATGTTTATTAATGGCAACTTATCCAACATAATGGGCAGTTATGAACTTGTTCCATTATGTTAACATATGTGGTTAATGATTATGCTAGTTCAAGAACAACCATAGTGAACCAACACCTACCATCGCACCATGAAGGATGGATGGTAAGTGGTTAGGAAACAATTTTTCTATTAGTTTTCAATTTTGTAGTTAATCATGGATGGTGAACTTGGTTGCTATTTTTTGCCTACTTGCAAAAAACACCATTATTTTTTTATATGTATATTTGGGTCCCTCACTTGCCTTAAGAGATTCAATTTTATGGAGAATGTAGGAAAAAAGCTTTTAACACATGGAAGTTACTCTTCAAGCTTTCACATGAACTTCCACTTGGTTTATTGGAATAACAAATTCTACAAAGTAAGTCATCATGTGTTGGGATGACGATTCTATGAAGGTCACATCATCTAACGCCTTGCCCAACATGTGTATTCATTTATGTCAAGGTCTTATACACTCAACAACAATATAGATTCCAAAATATACAAATAGTTCCACCACAAGAAGTTCTGTCCTAAGAATAATATATTACATTAAAATTCTATTATAAACTCAAGTTTATGGGAGAAAAGTTTGTTGGCTTTATGAAGGATTTTGAAAATCTTTTTCTCACATTTATATTAAGAGTTTTCTTTTTCTAACCCTCTTAGAATTCATTGCCCATACTTCAAAATTCCAAGTATAGTTCCATTGCTTTTCCTTTAACCATACAAATGAATATAAAGTTGTAAATAATGATATTATGTGAAAATTCAATCCAATTTTTTCAAAAAAAATTGTAAATATTTCGTAATGTGCACAAGGTAAAACTAGATACTTAAATGTTTGAAACAAACATTAGTTATGAATGGATATAATTTAGATTTTTGAAGTTGGGATTTTGGCTTTAGGATTTTCCATTAAAGGTGTTATGTTGTTGTGGGTGATGGATGTATATGTGGATTAAAAAAACATCCATTTTTTTTCATCTGGTGATTATGATTTTTTGTTTGCACATGGTCCATGAAAGCTAATGAAAATCTATAAATTTAGGCCACAAGGTGCCACCATTTTGGGTGTCATTAATTAAATGGAAAGTAAAACATTCATATGTTACATTTTAAAGAAATGAAGACAATAATAGTTTTTTGTTATACATAGGAAATGTGTTTGGTAATTTGAAAGCAATATAAATCGGTTTGTGAAAATCTACCCAATATGCTTTTATTACACCATATTTACATTCATTTCTAGGGACATTTGCCCATATTTGGTCTAGTTGAGATATAGCTTTTGTGGTGCTTTCATTAAATTATGATTTTAATTTTCATTTATCCATGAAATCTAATAGCTTTTGTTAATTTTTTGCATGGCTATTATTTTATAAAATGTCGACATTAAAATCTCCCATTATGATGATTAGACAATGTTCAAAAGAATGTTGAATTATAGTTTGAAACATGTTTAAGAATGTAGAAACTAAACATGAATGAACTTTTGTAAAACCACATGATCCGACAACCTGATTAATTACCAACAAGGAAAGGATTGTTAAGTAAAATAATAATAATAAGAAAAATGGAAAGACTTGAAGGTAGGGACTACCTTTTGTCTACCTACTGTCATGTCGTAACTATTGTTTTGCAACAAGTATCGTCCCCATAACCACTTGTAAACCTCATGTAATTGTTGCCTATTGTTTATATTGCTTACAAACCTTTTGTGGTTATTACCTATTATGACAAATGCAAACATTAGACACCATTTTCTAATAAATGGAATTCATCCATAATGTTCATCCATAATTCCTAATTAAGTTTTAATTAAATTCTAGTTAACTCTCAGTTAAATTCTAATTAGATCTTAGTTAAATCCTAAATAAGTTTTAATTAATTATTAGTTAAATTCGAGTTAGCTCTAAATTAACTTTTAGTTAATTCCTAGTTAAATCCCAATTAAGTTTTAGTTAACTCGTAGTTAAATCTTAATTGAATCTAATTAATTCCTAGTTGACTCTTAATTAAATTTGAATTAAGGTTCAGTTAAGTTTTAGTTAATCATAGTTGACTCATAATTAGGAAGGTTCCCAAAAAGCTTCTTTACTTGATGCACACAAAAAAACTTCCTTGAAAGCTTTTTTGAGCTAGGACCTCAAAAGGGGTATAAATAAGAGTAGGACCCTTCATTTCTTATAGTCTATTCAACACTAGTCTTAGGCACGATCTTACATCATAGCTTTGTCATGTTCTTTTCATGTTCATGTTAGCATATGTTAGCATAATAAAGATTTGTTTTCATGTTTGTTTTGCACATCTTGTGTTTTTGTTCTTAGTTCTTGTGATCTTATTTTCAAATCACATAATCTTCTTTTATTCGTCATTTGAAAGTTAGACTTAGACCTTTCCTTTAGCTTTTGTTATCGTGGTTTTTTGTGTCCTTGACACCTACCATTTGTAGCAACGTTGTTTTCCCTATAAACTTTAAATCTCATTTCTAACAAACTTTATTATTTCCTTCCAAAAGGTATTTCTTATTCAGATTGTACCATAGAAAGTGGAAATGTATATAAGAAATGAATAATTAATATGTGAGCACAACAAAAATATACGTAATATTAATCTTAACTACTATTTCTTTTCTTTTCATTTAAATAGAACCAAACACCAACAAAAAACCATGAAAATCCATTTGTCGTTTTCCATTACGATAATGAAAATACAACTTACTTCCATATTCTCCTCCTCTCTCTTCAATGTCACATACATGCTTTTTCCCCAAAAAAACTTTCTTAGCCACATCCAATTTAAAATCATAATCTTTTTAATGAAAATTTTCCTTCCTCCCAAGAAATAAATAAAGAACCCAAAAAGGATGCTCACCACATAAAGGTTAAGTCCTTATCCTTTTAAATTTCCTTACCCTAATCCCTTCCACACATTCTAGTTAAAGGAAATCCATCCATCTTTTATCCATTTGGATTAATTGACCTAAATGGCTTCACCCTTTAGTAAATAAAAGATGGTAAATAAGATATTTGCCATAAGTAATTAAATAGTTATTTGGATGTTTTTCTAAGTAAATAAGACCAAGATATTATTTTTAATAATTAATATTACTTTTATTAAATTCATCCTAGAATTAACTTTTGATTATATTGCCCCATGAAGGTAGTTCACTATATTAACAATATTATTATCAAAACACACTTTCACTTTTAAATTCATTTAAGATTATTTTGCCATTTAATGATAATTACCATCTAATGATGGTACTACTGTCTCTTAAAACCCATGGTGTTTAACCAACATAATATAGTTTTTTGCCCTTACCAACTTTATACACACATATAATATGTATTGTTTTTCATGTATTGATATTAAAAGAAGTTGTATATTTTGAACCATCAATAGTTATTGTATTTAAAGAATTTAAGTGCATGTGTATGTCATACCATCGTGGATAGAAATATATGAATATTTCAATGATTTTATAAATTTGTGCACATTTGTTGATGCATGGTGTATTTTTGTTTCTATAAGACATAAAATATGAGATATTTCAAGGTTATGATCATGGTTGATGTCTTCATAATGCTGGTGTAAAGTTCTATTCAAGGTTTGTATAATTACATGTGAATTATATAAGTTTTTAAAATTGAAGAATTAATGGTATCCAAGTCACAATTGTTTTATTCTATTCATTCCTATATGTACTTCTGGATCCACATAGAAAATTTCCTATTGGAGAAAAGTTAACAAAAATAATTTTTCTTTTGTTCAAATGTAGGATATATGTTAACCCATGTTTTTTAACATTAGTAGGATCAAAAGTTAATTCATCTAATGATATCCTTGAAAACAACAGATGATTTTTACTATTGTAAGTTGAATTGGAAATTGAATCCTTCTTATGATAAATGATTGATATTTACCAATTCTTATATATTTGATGATAGGTTTAATTGGTGTCCATTTTGATTCAATGTTGTTGTAATAATGATTGTATTTTTCTTTTGTCAATGGTCCAATTAAATTTTTTTTAAACATTATCCATATGATGGTTTTGTCATAATATGTTTTTGATATTTTAAAAATGTCATCAGTTCCATTCACAAAATCATCATACATTGCATAATTACCGACATATAATTCAATCAACATATCTTTTTAAACATATATTGTAGAATGTAAACATGTAATGTTAATTGGATCATTTGAGAGTTTGTAAGATGGTGGGCATGATTGATGATTAATGTCCATTGTTTTGAAAATAAATGTGGGATTTAATTTATTAGTGAACACATATTCCTTGTGTTTTTGCAGAAGTTTATTTGTATAAAATAAATATGGAATAGTAAAATTGTTGGGTGGTTGTAAATTACAAATTGAATTTATAAATTGAATATTTTCTGTATTTTTTGTTGTAGTGTGAAATTTGTTCAAAGTTTATATGAAGACCATTTCAGATTGTCACATAACTTTATTTGATTCATAACATTGGACATACATTTGCCAAAAAAATGGTGTTAATGCATTAACATTGTTTTTGATATTTTGAAATATTCAATTATCTTTCACACGGGGTATTCGATAGAAATCACTTATCATGATAACATCCACACCACCAAAAAATTTGTTTTGAATATGTTTTATGGACCTTAACCTATTATTTATAACATTAAACCTTCTAGCACCAACAAGTGATATTTCATCTATCACAAGAAATTGCAATTGTTCATATTGGCATGTAAACCACTAGAAGGAATTATGTCCTTTGCAACCAAGAAATCAATGACTATATGTCCTAAACAACTACATAATTGATTGTAGTCATAGGATATTATTACAAATCCTATGTGAAAAACTTTTTAGTCATATATTAATGGTCCATTTGATTAGTAAATGATGATATGGTAACAAAAACGATGACATTTTTTTTTCATTGCAAGTTTTCATCCATATGGCATCCACGATTGATGACAAAGTGACCTAGATGTCCAAGAAATCATTTGAAAACATGACTAAAATAAAGTCATTAAAAATATGACCAAAGAATAACTATACAAATGATGTGGACAAAATGATGTGTCATTACATAAACAATTTGATCATACAATTATTTTACAATGATTAAAAAATGACTATTAATAATTTAATATGAATATAAATAAACATAATGAACTACAACATGTAAGGAATTGATTTTGATTAATATTATACATATAGGTAATATAAAAACCTTTATCAATTAATTTTTTTTTTGATATAATCCATTTTAAATATTCAATGCAAATAAATTAGATATTATACATTGAAATAAATTTAATGGTTAAAGTATGATATATTATAAATAAATTTTAATTGTAATTTAACATAAAATGGAAGTGTAGGAGGTGGGAAATATATAATTTATTTGTACATTAAAAAAATTATATAATATGTGTATAAAATAAAATTATTACATAATAAAATAATATTATATGCATAAAAATGAATAAAATTTATAATTTCAGAAATTAGTCAATATTCAATTTTCTATTATTAAAATTAAAAAATATTTAGATTAAATTTATACATCATATTCAAATTGATTCATATAATGTTTTTTAATATATATAGATACAATTGATTTATGATCCATTTTATGTGGATAAATTATATGGATTCATACATTTAAATTTTAAAATATTATTAAAATTATGATATATTGAAAAAAATTATATAACATAAATTCCTAAATCAAATGAAAATTTAAAAAATTATATATATATATAATTTATGTATTAGCTATAAGGTTTTCCCATTTACAAATCATGTGTTTGATTTTAGTTTTTCCAAATAATAGCCATTGAAATGTTATTCAATAAAAAATTAAAATAATTTTTTTTGCACTGAATTTATATTTTAAAAATATATATACAATTGTGTGCATTGTTGAAAGAAATTTGTGAATAAAATTTCAATTTTTTGATTTGGAAAAATTATCAATAAAATATGAATGATCAAATTTGAGGTTTTGTGTAATGTTTAAATGAAATATGGTCTAAATAAAATAAACATTAGATTATTTACACAATAAGTGGGGTGGCTTGGGGGTAAAAGAATTGAACTCCATCCTTGTGATCCAATAATTAAACTTCACAAATGACATTCGTTGTGATCAACATTGGAATATTGACAAAATATTTTATACCTACCTAAATTATTTAAGTTAAGTGGTTACCTAGGCGGGCCTAAATAGGTAGATTATGTGGTCTACTTAACCACTTAAATTAGGTTTTTAACCTATCTTAAGTGGTGACACATGTCAACAACTGTAGGATGGAAAATAATGAAATTACAAATAATTGAAATAAAATTATGTCTTATATATTATATAATAAATTTGTAGTAATAAATATTATAAACTTACAAATGATGTTCCCCACGTTTTTGAGTCCAATTTATAATAATAAAAAATTAAACAATGACTAAACCATCACTAATGATTTCACATATGTCCTTTATGATTAATGAATGATATTTGCCACATCATGTCCTAGATGATTGTTGTTTTAAATAGCTCATTTGTAATGATTTTAAGGCTATTACTTATTTTTGTCCTTCATAATTAAAATAATATTCATAAATTTAGAGATATATTTGAAGAATTCTATTAATGAACCTGTTTAATGAATTTCTTGATAAATTTGGTAAACTAGATAAGAATTGTTACACGAGTATGTTCAATGCCAAATGTATTATTAAACCATCAATAATGAAATCAACTTTACATGTTGATGTCATAAATAAAGTCTTGATTTTTGTTAAGTTAAAATATTTATATTTATTTTATAATCATAATAATCCTTGAATTATAAGTTTTAATGTAAAAGTTTTACGAGTTTTAGCACCTCCTATAAAAAACAAACAAATCCATATATCCTAATATAATTATTTTTTATATGCATAATGTTATCAAATATTAATATTTGTTTTTCATTTAATTTTTTAAGTAAACAAAAATATTCAAATTCTTCCATCATCATAGAATATTAATTTTTTTTGAAATTTTCATCTTCTAAAGTTTGTGATTTTTTGTTTGATACATTACATGATTGAATCACAAGATTAAATTGTAAATCATAACATTCAATTTTGGTTGTGTTTATAATAAGATTTGCAAGATGTAAATCATTTACTTCATTATCTATGTCATTATTTCAAATGTATTTTGATCAAGGTTCAAATAATGTAAAAATTCAAAAAATAATATATCATCATTTAAATTTTTTTTTCAAATATTGAAATATATATTTTGCTTATGTATGGAGGTATTGTTATGAAAATGGATAATTCCCATCTATTTGAAGTGGTTAAATTTTTTTTGTTTTACGCATGAGAGGTAATAAATAATGAAATTTATAAATAACATTGTTTTTTTTCTTACACGAGTGTTGATGTTGTGCATTTTGCAATGGATTTGGTAATAATGATATATTATAAGAAATATACATGTTTACAACCCATTCACTTATTTCATTTGTGTGCATTCGATACACAAGTGCATTTTTAATTCACAAAAGCCCATGGTCATGTTTGTTCCCATGATTTTGGAATTCAATGACAAAATAAAAATTAGAAATATGCCCAAAAGAAAAATGGTATTTTGTCATAAGTTTGTGGGAAAAAAATGTTGTATGATTTCATAAAATCTTGCACATGTGATAGGGTCAATTTGTATCAATTTTGTTATATGAACATATTATAAATCTTTTATTTTATTTAAAAGATTTAATCTTAAAGCATTTAATGTGTGAAAATTTCAATGAAAGGATCCCATAATATTTAAATAGATGTAAAATTGACAAAAAATGTTGGGGGACCAAGTTGCTTAATCATTACAAATAAATTCTTTTGTAACCTTTCAAAATAATTATGTGAATTATATAAGCCATCTAAATCATGATAACCTAGGTATGATTTGAAAATATTATCTACGTTTGGTTTATCTCATACTTGAAAAGCTTTTAAGGTTCTACCACATAATTTTCCTTTTTGTATTCAAACCCAACCTAAACCTATGACTTTTTGTATGGAAACTTTAATATCTTTTAAAAAAAGGTTTGAAATATTAATTGAAAAATCCATAGATTTATGAAGCAATTCCTAGTCAACTATTTGTTGATACAAAAAACCTTTTGAAACTTGTTGAAGTTGGCGATAAAATAATGTTGGAAAATTTAATTCTTCTGAATGTTTATCTTTAAATGAATTTCCAAGGTGAAAATGTTTACTTGGGGCGATAAAATATATAGTACTATCATAATCCATTATTTTTGGAACTTTGAAAAAAATTATGTCTCATCGAGTTTATTAATGTATAATGTATCTTTTCATTATCGGAATCAGAATTATCAGATGATGCATCACTAGAATTTAAAAATTGGGATTTTGAATCCATATGCAAAATAAATAAACTTGCCCATTGATGATGAATGATATCATTCAAATCTTTGTATAATGGTGTTTCAATTAAATTTCATAAAACATTTATCACCATATTTGGACAAACATTTTTTAACATGTGAGGCAATTTGTATTGAAGATGTTAACACATTATTATTGCATCATCATGTGGTAGATGTGGCAGTATTGATTGAGTTTGATTCACATTTGTAGGGACATTAATAACATTACCATGCATCTTATATTGCCCATACCCATATAGTTCATAAATTTGAACAAAAACAAGACATGGTGAAATAAGATGTTTTTGTAATTATGTTATTTTTGGACCTATGGGATGATTTTGTTTTTGAAAAAAATTATTTGCTACTTGATGTGAAGGAGGTTTATTTTCATTAATATTATGTAAACAACTTGTACATATGTATGATGTGGGGTTAGATTTTATTTAAATTTGAAATTATGTAAATTTTTTTTTTGATAATTTGTTTGAAAAACATTTAAGTTGTTTTACAAAACATAACTTTGAATCACAACTAAAACATGAAATTATGGGAACATCCTGGATTTTTTATTATAAATGTCAATTTATTATTATTATTATTATTATTTGCATTTTATTTATATTAATATTATGTTTTACTTTATTTGATTGAACATCATGTTCCCCCAAAAATCGTTATTTACTTTTTTTAGAATGAATTCAATATATGATGATTGAACTTTGTCATTTATGGAAGATTCATTTCATTTGATTATATATAAATATTTCATTCAATTTTTAATTTATGATTTTGTTCTTTTAAATATTTGGAAACATGTTAATGAATTTGAATTTCTTTTAGAATAAGTAAGATTTGGACAAAATCTAACAATTCAAAAATGTTTTTGTCATAAAATGCCTAATCAAAACATTTTCGTTTTCTTTTATGCATTATATTAAGATCAAGAATTAGATTTTGGAAATGTTCCATTTGAATTTTAGGAATTTTTTGAACTTTGGTTTCAAACATTAAGGTGGATGGAGTAGATAAAATCTCATAATTGAAAAAAAATAAATTTGTATTATTATTATTATTTTAAAGTATTGAATATGATTATAATTTTAAAAAAAATTGAATTGCCTGAAAGTTGAACAATGAAACAACATACTGTAATTGTGAGTGTTAATTATTTTTCAAATTTTCCATTAATGTATAACACATTTTTTCATTCCAATAGAAACATGTAGTTAATTGTGATAATTGAATATGAGGTTTTTGAATCACTAATTATGAAAGAAATGGAAAATCATCCAAATTTATGTGAGCTTTGGGATCATTTGCTTGAAAAATAAGCAAAAACCAAAATAGACCATTAACATATTCAATTGGTTCAAAATGTTAAAAACCATAAAATATATGAAAGGGATATATTAAAATCCATTTCACATCGATACATATTGCATGTTGATGTTTTATTCCAAATGTAAATTGATTTTTGTAAATACTTAACTATCCAAAATATTGGAGTGAAACCTCCCATTGTAACACTTAGTGCCATTTTTGTCACATATTGATGTTCATTTGTGACCACATCTTAATGTAAATCAGACATAAAACTTGGATTTAATTCTTGAATGTGACATTGTTATGTTTATTTTATATTCAATAATAAACATTGATTTAAATGTGCCATGTTATGTTGTTTCAATTGAAGAAATGACAAATGATTATCTGATAGATAAGATATATAATAAAAAAGACAGTTGCTTATTTCATATTTGTATGTTGAAACTAAATGAAAACCATATGATGTAATACATGTTCACATGATCAATCAACAAAATTTGATAAAATTATTTCCATTATTATGAACTTCAATTCAATCTAAATATATAAATAATAAAAATCACTTTCCTCACACATACACATTCAAAAGGACATGGAATCAATGATTCATTAAAAGATTAGTTACACTGAATTATATATTTAAAAAAATTACTTTTGATTTTTACATTACACCAATATGTGTTTTAATTCACTATGTGTTTCATTAGATTTTGAATGAATTTGAACACATTTACCATAACAACATGGTCAACCCCTTAATAAACATGGACTCGTTGTTACAACAATTGAATCACTGGTAATTAGTGAAATAAGTAACCAATGAAACATTATTATTTAGTGAAACATATTCATCAAACCATTTCACTAGGCAATAATGTTGAATTAATAATTTACATATTTATGTAAATAATAAAATAAAATAATTTATATTGTTGATAATTTCATGATTTTCATTTTATGAGGTAGTGACACATGTCACTAATTTAGCTAAATTAAAAACTCAAATAAATAAGCCACATAGTTAATCTATGTAACCTAGGGGAATATTTAGTCAAGATACCATCGTTGACCACAACCACATATTTGGTGAGGTTTGATCCTTGAACCCCATGGATAAAAGTAAGCACCTTTACCATCAAACTAGTTCACTTGTTGTGAACATACATTACAATGCATTCTATTTGTTCAATATTTATTTTCAACATTATAGAAACATCAAATTTCATATTTCATATTTTGTTGACATTTTGTTCAAATGAAATAATTGAAGTTTATTTTTAAAGATTTTCCAATAATGTACAAAGTTACATTTTTTCCTTTTGAAATGTAAAATCATTTGACCAATTTTTTTTGGAATATCATTATTCAATAACATTTCAACAATCATTTTTTTGAAAAAAACATTTCTAATAAATGGATAATATTTTTGAGGTTATTCAAGGTTGGGGTTCCAAAAAAAGAAAAAAAGATTGTAGGACTTCTGTGGGGCTACTTTTTGGAAATAACATTTATTTGAAACAACTTTAAGTAAGAAAAAATAATTCAATTTACAATAATTCATATGACGATGATGAATTTTCACATTCATACATAATTATATATTGATGTTTTTGTTAATAACCAGAAACATTAAAAATTCCAAAATGAGTTTTAATGGACAACTAAACATGTTTTTTAGTAAGATTATTTCCTTCACATGTGACTTGCACTTAAAGCTAAACATTTTGAACCCATTGAACATAATTTTTTGCCAAATGGTTAAAAACAAATAGTCCTTTGCTTTGTAGCCATTTTTTTCAAAATTTTAAAACTTTGAAATTTTTGTATGATTTGATTTTTCATCAGGTTCATCCAATGAACGTATACTTTCATAGAAGGGGGCATGTTTTCGTTGTACAAAAAAAATTGAAATCAATTGTATGACTTCATGCATTCCTTTTGATTCCATTAAAAAAATGTGCAACTTAAACACTTGATATAGTTAGTTTATAGGACTTAAAATGACATTTACATAAATCCAAATTATTTTAGATTATTTTTATTAATTTAACAAGGCATCATTTTATTTATTGACATACAACAATTTACTATAACTATAATAATGTAAGATAAATAAAAATAAACAAAAATCCTTTGTAATCTTTTTAAAATAAATCATTTTTTTTGAGTACCCTAATCGTGAATACACCTTTTTGCTAATATAATAATATTACTTAAGTTCAGTTACTTTTGGATATTGTAGGTTATTTCAACCTAATCTACTTTCATAATTCTAGGCTATTTTTAGCTATTGTAACTTATTTCATTTTAGGCTATTTTCATAATTTTAGGTTGATTTTGGCTATTGTAGCATGTTTCATCTAAGGCTATTTTCACAATTATGAGTTGTTTTTAGCTATTGTAGGTTGTTTCACCCTAGGCTATTTTCATAATTCTAGGTTACTTTTGATTGTTTCACCTTAGGCTACTTTTAACAATTATAAAATATTTTTGGCTATTATAAGTTATTTCATCTTTAGTTATTTTCATTTATGCTAGGCTATCATTGGTTCTTTTTGGCTATTATAGGCTATTTCACCCTGGGCTATTTTAAACAATTTTAAATTATTTTATGCTACTTTTGGCTATTGTTGGTTATTTCATCCTAGGTTATTTTTGACAATTTTAAGTCATTTCACCTTAAATTACTTTTAAGTATTATAAGTTTTGTTTTTGTTATTTTGAAATATTACTCCATTTTAAGTGATTTGTGGCTTTTAAAATTATTTCACCTTAGGCTATTTTCAACTACTTTTGGTTATTGTAAATTATCTCACCATAAGTTACCTTCAACAATTCTAAACAATTTTTTTATTAGTTTTGGTTGTTTTAAGTTATTTCACTTTATATTAATTTTGGAAATTTTAAGTTATTATAAATGATTTTTGGTTATTATAGGTTATTCCACCTTAAGTTATTTTTGGCAATTTTAGGTTTTTTCTAAGCTATTTTTGGTTATTCTAAACCATCCACCTTATGTTATTTTTTGTTATTATGGCCTATTCTAGATAGGTTACTTTTAGTTATTTTAAACCATTCCGCCTTAAGTTGTTTTCAACTATTTAGGCTATTCCAGATAAGTTATTTTTGGTTATTTTAAACCAATCCACCTTATGTTACTTTCAGCTATTATAGGCTATTTTTGGTTATTTAAAACCATTCCACCTTAGGTTTATTATATAGTGACCCAATTCACCTATGGTGGATTGAAGGTTAGTTAAAGTTATTTCATTATGAAGGCCCCATAGTGATTTATGCTAGTGAATTATGCCCACATTTTGTACTAGTGTTGAAAAATTACATTGGAAAACTATTTATATGCAAAAACGAATTGCATTAAAAAATTGTTTCAAACATCCAAAAAAAGAAAATCACAAAAAATATGGTGTAGGAAGTTTTCACATATATGTCCAATATTTGTATACTAAAGGTAATTATAGAAAGGTTACATAAAAACTATCAACAACCTTAATGTATAAAAGGGTTTTTGTTTAAACACTTATTTCAACTCATCAAAATCAAGCTTGTGTTTCACATCACACTATACATCGTCATTAGAATTAATTGTCAAAGGAATAATCAAACCCTCAACATGCAAATTGCTTTATTTTGTGGAATAAATTATTATATGTCTTTTTAGAAACTAATTAAGGCAAATGTGGGTGAGAATCAAAATTTACCACGAACACAAATTGAAATGAGGAGTTAAACTTGTTTTGGATGAGCCAAATTTAGGAATTCAAACTTTGTCATATGCACAATTGTTTCAAGCCATTTCCCTTCAATGGTCGATAATATAGGTCCATCATTGGTTGTAATGGAACCACGAAGAAAACTTGATTTATGAACCTTTGATTTTGAACAATAAATAATACAATGAACATCATTCATTGAGTAGATAATGACATCTATTTCATGACAATTTTCACATAGAAAAAAAGAAAATAGATTTTTTTTTCCCTTAGGAAGGACATAATTGGGTGACCATCCGATTGTAAAAAATATTTAATAAAAATTTGAAGTTAAAAAAAAAATTTCCCTTAGGAAGGCGACAATTAGGCGGCCACCTAATTATAAAAGAAAAAAAAATCTTTAAGGAGGGACATTATCAATGGCCATTCAATTGTAAAAAAATTATTTTAAAAAAAAATCTTTTCCTTTGGGAGGGACACAATCAGATGGTCATCCAATTGTAAAACAAAAATGAAAAAAAGGAAATTTTTTTCCCCTTGGGAAGGGCCTAATCAAGTGGCCACCTGGTTAATAATTATATAATTAAATTATTTAATTATCTTAACATTTCTCATTTTTTTATTACTATAACTAGTTTATAGATGGACATTTGGCATCATAAAAAAAAAAAGGCCTAATTTTGAAAAAAAATTCAAAATGTTTTTGAAAAAAACGATAAAAAAAGAATTTACCTTTCTTCATGTGGTTCAATCAATTGATAATTTTTTGTGCAACTTGAAAAGGCCATTTTGAATAGCTTCATCAACAACCTTTGGGAAACTTATGTATTATTGTGTTTTCAAATGTCAATCTCCTTTGAATGTTGTTGCCACATTCTTGATCAAGACCATAACACATTGGCCTTCATTGTATGCTCAAAGAAGTTGTCCATATGCTATTTTAAAATTGTTGTAACAAGATTATCCTAGTCAAATTCACCTTCTCCTAATCAACATATGTCTTTCACCTTTGATATCCCTTCCTCCCTTTACATTAACAATGATGACAAAAATAATAGTAGAACTCCAACTTTGAAAAGAACTTTTGAATTATCAAATGGAATTAAAAAATCTGAAAACTAATTTAAATTCAAAAACCATGATTGAAGACACAATGATTGTCAATTCAATTATAAATGACAATATGCATGTCACTTTTTTCAAATCTCATTTTGAACTTTGATTCAACGTTGAAAATTTCAACCCTCACAAACATACTTTTATGCAAATATTGTTCGTAAAAATTTTGAAATTAATTTTTTGTGATGAAATTTTGCTATGTGTGGTGCCTTCAAAAAATGACATTGATTTTTTAATGATATTTCCTTGAGAAAATATCCTTGTTAAGCCACCATATAGAGAGAAAAGGAAAAGAGAGAGAGAGAGAGAAAAGGAAAAGAGAGAGAGAGAGAGAAAAGGGGTTTCCCATCCCAGCCCACCCAAGAAATAATTCCTTCAAAAAAAAACTCCTCCAAAAAAAATCACCCCTCCCAATACCACTTGATAAAACTCCTTTATGCGCTAAAACCCCTCATCTTTAAAAAAAGAAAACCCTTGAGAGATGGAAAAAAATTGAAATATTTAAACCCCATTTGCTCCCCTCACCCAACTTTTGAAAAAAAATTACACCTAAACTTGCAACCTTGTCCATTCAGCCTACGTTTGGTTCTCCAACAGCTATACCCGCTAAACTTGCAACCTTGTACATTCAGCCTACGTTTGATTCTGCAACAGCTATACCCGCTAAACTTGCAACCTTGTCCATTCAGCCTACGTTTGATTCTCCAAACAGCTATTCCCACAATGCCTCTGTCTTACAGAGGCAACAAATTTGACAACTGTTAGCTTGGTGTCTGCTAATTTTAGTTTTCAATTTGATGAGGTGGTGTAGTGAGGATCAACTGATGATGACTTTTGGTTCACTTTTGTAAAGTTTTGTTGACCTTCCCTACCAAGGCAAGGATATTATTCTGTTTAGATTCATTATAGAGTATAATGGCTGGAGGGATTTTGGCCCCTAGGTAATTAATAGGTCTATTTTTATATGAGATTTTGGAAAGATGATATTTTGACTTGTGTTGAAGCTTGAGATTAGTTATAAAGTCATAATATCCAGAAGGATTTTGGTTTGTTTTAGAGGATGTTTTTGAAGATTAATATATTTTTGCATGGTGAAAGATTTGAGTTTCCATAATTCTTCTTTTGACTTAAGATACTTTTTAATGTAAATGGCAATGCTGCAGTGTGACACACCCGTCGCTGTTTGTATGAGTCGCATTGGATTATTTTTCTTTTGTCGCCAAGTGACGAAAATTCTACCCATGAAGACCAAAAAAACCTTTCGTATAAATTCGCTTTCCAAAAACTGCTTGAAGATGATAACAATCATTACAGTCATTTAATTACTAGAGACTTTCAAGCTTGACTTAAGCTTGATGTTCTGTTTTGGGGAAGCTTCTCAGCGAGATGGAATTCTCATGTGAGCTGCTGGGGTTGAAGGATTGAATATCAGAGCTACTGGACGGCATAATTACTCGAAGCTGTTGGAAGCAACTCTGATGGGCGTGTTCAGGATGAAGGTGTTGTTTGCTTTAAGCGTTGTGATTGGAGCGTGGATGGTTGTAGCCTCCTTCCTAACGGTGGTGGACGCGGTCAAGTCTGTGCCTGCGTACTTCGTGTTCGGGGACTCTGTTCTGGATGTGGGTGAGAACAACTATGTACCCAATGCCGAGTATCACGCCAATTTCCCACCTTACGGCGAAACCTTCTTCCACAGGCCCACTGGTCGCTTCAGCAATGGCCGCAATCTCGGCGATTTTTTCGGTGTGTAGTGCTGACTCTCTTTTGAAACAATTCTGTCGCATCTGATCTGAAGATGTGAGATGGTTGAGGTCAAATTTCTTCTCTCGCTAGAGATTTTTTATGGCTTCTCGTCTTCCGCTGGTACAATCTAGCTGAGATATTGCAGAAAATTCAATACCAATTCTGAACGGCATTGGCAATTTCAAGTTGTTACAGAATGTTTTTGACAGTTCAAGTGGGCAAGAAAACCTAAGTTTTTATACTCAAAGTATAATTTGCGGAAATTATTGCATTGCAGCTCAAGCGTTAGCGTTGCCCTTCGCTCCTCCATACTTGCAACCCAACGCAACATTCAACAAGGGGATAAACTTCGCTTCTGGAGGAAGTGGGGTCCTTAATACCACAAACGCTGGCTTGGTAAGATTTTCTTCTTGCAAACTGCATCCCATCACCATATCTTCACATTCATGAACAGGAATTTCTAGTTTCGTTTTGTTTGTGATTGTCACCAAGTACAAGACCATATCCATCTGGCAGAAATTTCCTTCATTCCATGTTGCATTAGATAAACACCTTGCCAACAAGTGAGAGTTTCCTTCCAATGAGGAGAGCAGGAAATCTAGTGTGAATTATGGTGAAGTGCAAATGCATTCTTTGGAAAAATTGTCTAGGGTCATGTTCTCAATATGAGCTTTGGCAGCCAAGACTAGTAGGGTTGGCAAATTTCTGACTCAGTGGGAGTCCTTTGGAATAACTGGGCCACAGGCAATTCCTTTGGGTGTCCAATTGAAGCAATATCAGAATGTGACAGCAGTGCTGGTGAAGGAGCTGGGAGTGGTTGGAGCCAAGAACCTAATTTCCAAGGCCTTGTTTCTTATAGCTAGTGGCTCTAATGACCTCACAGCATTTCTTATCCTCCTTGCCACTGCTAGTCCTGCAGAACAAAAACAGTATAATGCAACCCAATACATCAGCAGTATAATTGATGGTTACAGAACTGCGCTTGAAGTAAGCTTCAACATTTTCCAATGATCACCATGTAGCATATGCCAATAGACAAAAAATATCCAATTGTCAGTTTGTAGCTTATGCTAATATTATGTGGTTGATTAACCCAGTGAAGTAAACATTACATTGCATGATTTTCAAAGTCCCTTTTGCTTATCTGCTGTAGAAGCTAAGTTTAAACAAGGGACAATAATTGCTCTGGAGGTTCTTTACACTGTCTAGTAGGTTTTACTACTGATGTGGGTTGTAAATGCATGGCAGATGTTATATGCATCAGGTGCAAGGAAGGTGGTTTTGTTTGGAGTAGGACTCACTGGGTGCTCACCATCTGTCAGGAGTGCAAACAATGGCTCGTGTGTCATCCCGGGTAATGAGCTTGCCCTTGGTTACAATGAAGGCCTGAAGTTAGTGGTGGATGGGTTCCATACTGCAGTCCCTGACTTCCACCTTGTATTAACACACAGCTATGATCTTATATCTGATCTGGTTAAAAACCCCACATCTTTTGGTATGTATTCATGATCTTTATCTCACACCACCACATGGGATGTTGTTTTTATATGTATATATGTTGACTTGCTTTTGAATCCAAGTGAAATCATGTTCTAGAAGTTCATAAGAATTGAGTTTCATTAAAGCAGTTTTGATGCATCATCTTCTTCCAATGACTTCTACAACATAGTCCAGTAAACAAGAAGGCTCTCTGATTGTAGTTGTTGTGCAATGGGCATTGCTTCATATCCACTTTGTGTTGACTGGTTCAGGGCTGAAGAATGTGACTGGCGGATGTTGTGGAGCAGGCTTCCTTCATGCTCAATTCCAATGTGGGACAAAAGTACCAGCTAATTTTCCTGGGATCAAGCAAGCATTGTGCAAACACCCATCCACATATCTTTACTGGGATTTTGTTCACGTAACTGAACATGTTGACAAAATACTCTTTGGAGCATTTTGGGATGGCAATTCATCTTACACATACCCCATCAATGTTAGAAGCTTGGCATTACTTGAAACAAAATCATGACAAGTTCTCACTTGCATCTAAAATTGTGTAATGATTTTCTATTGGGATCTCCCCATTCTATGTCATTGACACCTAATTCTAGATGGCTATATATAATATAGAGGTCACATCCATGCTAGGCAAAATGAGCAACCCCCCAACTTGTAATGGCTCCTGTTTCACTAATTCAATCACTTTATTTTGCCAAAGAAATTTTGGTCTTGATTGGTCCCACAACTTTCCATACCATCAACTTCAAATGGTAAGGTTATAAAGTGCCCCACAAAAGAGTGTCAAGGCTACATTGGCTACATTTTAGCAGTCTGTAGTTTGCACACAAAGCTATTCTAGTGAAAGCAAGCATGGTGAAGATGACCATTCTGGATCTATTTTGGTCCAGCCTTCATGCATTTCTTGAGAGGACATATATTTTGCTCTCTGCCATGCCACAAGTTTACAACAATTTATTTCCATCCTTCTACAATTCTGTGGATCCCCAATGTATTCTTGTCCAAACATTTCACTGCAAGATGACTAACCTTTGCCACTGCGCCATGCTACAAGTATAGAGGAAGCAATGGCAATCTTAACTGTGACTAATTATCAGACTTGGGCTTATTGTTTTCTCTATAAAAAGCTCACAAACCAAGGAGGTGAAGGCAATCGAGAGTTGTGTTTAGATTTGGATCTTTATTGCTGTTGTGATTTCTTAAGCAGAAACAGTAGTCATTTAGTCTCCTCATTTCAAGCAAATGAAAGCACCTTGTAACAGGATCTTAGAAACAAATGGAAGATAGCCTTCTTGAGGAAGAAGACCATGCCAGGGCTTCCATCAAGACCTCAAAGCTTACAAGTATGCTTCCTTCTGCAAAATCTATGAATATGAACTGATTGCAAGTTCATCAAAGATCTCTTATCTGCCCTGCAGACTGGAGGCTTGTCTCTGTTGAAATATTGACTGTGTTTGCTGAAGCAAAATGATCCTGTAGAACTTTGAATAATTGTTGCATCAAGGCAGCTTGCTTTTACAGTCCTATCTGATGCTTGAAATGTCCTGGATGTGGTAAGTTAATCAAAGGCCTAGGGTTAGCATGGCTTGCCACCCAGCATGTTGTGATGATCACAAAGTTCATAGATTGCCACCCAGCTTGAGAATTGTATGTACTTTTGCATAGCTGTTATAGAATCTTTGTCCTCCATGATTTCATGAGCCAAAACATGTTCAAGGACTCCTGAGATACTTCACTTATATTTGGTCTGCAATGGGAAGGTTTACAGTGTCCCTTGGAAACCTGTCTCTGCCTCAGTCTACATATGTAAACCCATACTGTATTTGTATCTCAACCTGATTTGACACTGTTGTTGCTGGAAAGGCTGTTGTAACCTAATGATTAGAGATCACAAAAGGAACTCAAATGATTTCCACCATGATGCTTGAAAATTTCAGTGTCCATAGTATGATGATATGGGTTGCTTACACATATCATTGCTGCTTGATAACAGTTGGAGCTTAAATAGGAGATCTGCATAAATAAACATCGTCAGTAGTACATGACCTGATGACCTGAAGGTGTGGCAAGTGCAAGACAGGCGATGGTGGAAAGCCAATCTGGATGAATTCAACTGTTCTCACTAGACCACTGGGGAGAAGCCATTTGAGCCCAGGGTTAGGCCCCCGACTCACAATTGTCACAGCAACATAGCAGCACTCAACAGCTCAGGACTGACTGACTGACTAACTTCAGAAAACTCATGTCCTCAACTGACAATGAATGTGAGATGAACTTGTCCTTAACACACCGCATTGCCCAGGGTGAAGTAGAGAGCCTTGGGAATGTGGTGTACAATCCAGAGTTGTGGGCTTGATGCTCTGGACTGAGCTCTATCTACCGAGGTAATTTGCATCTGTTTAATGCATCAGTTCTCAAACAGAGTGTAAACCAGAAACATCATATAAAAAATGACACGGTTCAGAGTTCCCATCCTCCATATTGGCTGGATGCTTAGATGCTCTCAAACAGAGTGTAAATCAGAGTTGTCATGATACTATGTGACATGGTTCAAAGCAACTTTTATTCTCTGTATCTGCTCGTTGCTGAGATGCATTAACTCTCCAACAGTGAGCAGATTTAGCATGTTGTAACACATTACCACATTGTCAGTGCTCATTCTGTATCCCATTATTTTTGCTACTGTACAGTGAATGCAACAAGTATTGAGTTTGTGTGAAAACGGCTTTGATGGTCTCTGTCATTCACAATTTTGCTATAGCTTCTTCATATTTATGAAAAAAACATGTATTCTTTCATATATTCTTTGCTGCTGTTTTGATATTTGCAACAATGTTGCAGGCAAATGGGAAATTTTGGTTTGGAGACTATGGGTAAATTCAATTGCAAGCTCTATCGAATACAACACATGAGTCTCATATTTGCAACTGAGAATCAGATGAAGATGAGATGATTGAAGAGAATCTGGATTTTCACAGAGTGAACCTCCCCCAGGGTCAAGTGACTAGGACGTTTGCAATAATCAGCTATGCCAAAGAAACCACATGAACTCATCTATATCACAACAAAAGTGCATATGACTGCACATAATTGCACATTGACTCCATCTCACTCCATAAACAAAATCTAAGAGGGCACCATGTATAGCTACCAGTATCATAGAAAAGAAGGAAAAATGATTCATCACGGATCACATTTGAGGTGCTTGTTGATGGAAATGGTCCTTCTATTTTAGAACCATAGTTCAGTTTAACAATAGCTTGCAGCTATGGTGGTTTAACAATGGTGGTTGTAAGATATGGCCAATTCAAACTGGATTGGACTTGAAACTACAAATCCACATGTATGAGAGAAACTTCTCACCTCAAACTTGACCTGTGTCTTGTAGAGAATATCTTGAACAATTGGCCACTTTTCCAACCACAATCAATTTTCATTATCTCAACTACTCTTTCATGGGTTTAAAGATCATGCAGCCACAGCATATCCCTGCATGGTAGGGAGTCTCGGGAATGGAAAGACTTGGAATACTACTACGATTTGTGATTGCAGAATTAAACTATCAACCGGTAGAGGAGGTTACATGGTTATCACCTATAGTGGTAGTACTTAAGAAGAATGGAAAACTAAGAATCTATGTAGATTTCGAGAAGATGAATAAGGCAACCAAAAAAAATCCTTATTTTTTACCATTTTTTGATGAAATATTGAACATAATAAACTTCATATAGATCATAAGAATATGGAACAAATTCTCTTGAAGCAACAGAAGGAGCTAGAGGAGAAAAAAGAGATTGGTAATGTATGCTAATCCAAAAATGAATTACAGAGGCAATCCGAGCAAAAAAAGCAAAGATGGACAAAACTTGTAGAAGCATAAGGTTGTTAATGAAAGGTTACAACAAGTTCTAAAACAGGCCAAGGGAATCAAACCCTTCAATTATGACAATGTCTTTAGAGAAAACAATGAACTCTAAAAACAACATAGTCTGCTTAAAGTAAAACTCAAGGCATTAACTATGGAAGAGAAGGATGCAAATCTTTGGTGGGATGCAGTCTAGGATATAGTCCAAAAAGATATAGGAAAAGTCTATAGAATGTATGAAAGAAATGAGAAGCTCTACATGCATAAGATATCCCAAATGGAAAAGGTCATACCATTCTTCCAATATGAACCTCTAATCCTGATTCCAAAATCAAAAACCTCAAATGAGGAAGAAGAGAGAGGACAAACTAATGGTGTAGGACCATCAAAGACAAGAACAATAAAGGAGGAACCAATAGACCTCAAAAGAGGAAGGGATAGTTCCCAAAAGGAAGTTGGAGGTATGAAAAATGTATCAAAACATAGTTTAAAACCATTAAAATCTATTCCACATGAATTTAGTTCCCAAGAATATGTATTTGCAACTACAGAAATAGGAGAATAGATGCAAACTAAGGAACACAAAATTGAGGAAGTACATGAGGATCATATTGATCCAACATCAGAACTTCAACAATTGAAGCAGATTCAGATCACATCACTTTTACAGTCATATAACAGCAAATTCAAGCAACATCATATTTGCAATTACAGTAGCAGATATAAGTCACATTAGAGTTACAATCACAAGAATAGACAACAACAAATTAGCAAACAAGTGCACAACTGCAAATAAAGGTACAAGAAATACAACAATAGATTCTAAACACAATAGAGAATCAACCTTTGATTTAATTGGAAAAATAGTCTATACCATAAATTGATTAAATTGATCAGATAACATAGACTATAATACAGCAGGCACAAATAGATTAAACTATAATACAAATAAATCATATTGTAGTACAACAAAATCAACATTAGATTTTTTACCCACATGATAAAAAACAATAGACTAATTTAATTTTTTTAACATACTTTGATCTAGAATTCCAGGACGTAATTCAGAGTATGAGTGGGGTAATGTTAAGGGAGTAATTACTTGTTGTAAATAGTTAGTTAGTAAATACTTATTTACCTAGTTATTTTCATAGGATTTATTAGTTAATTTACATAGTTTTCATCACCATTTGAATTTGAATTGATCATAGGACTATTTTAAGTGATCATTTTTGGCAAGATAATGGATCATTGTACAACATTGAATTTTTGAGAATATAGAATAAGAGCATGTTGTTTTTTGGAAAAGCTTCAACTCCATAGCTAGTTTTGTTGTTTTGATGTTTTTCCCATATTTGCATGATTAGATTGAAGTTTTGAATTTAGATATGAGTAGATTTGATTGAACAAAATTTATTTGTATTAGTTTCATGATATGATTTGATCTATATTTTGACCAGAATATAAAATAAGAATTTTATATCTACTAATATGTGATAATGCCATTTAATGCACAACCGATCCTTTGCACAAAGTCCAAAGTGGGCTCCCCATTACCTTTAAAAAAATTCCAAAAATATATTGTTGAACAATAGGAGGCCTACAAACACACTTGAACATAGCTTGTTATTTTAGTTTAACCATACTTTAAAATGCTTGTCCAAATTAGATACTCATTCATGTTGGTACCTTAAGAGATTATGATTCCTATTTATCCATATGATCCATAGCATAACCCTTCTTAATGCTATCCATACTTGCTTAACTTATTCTTATATTTTCTTTGGAAGTTAATTAAACACCTAACATGAATATTCACATTCCCCTTCATCTTGGTTTCATTCTAATCAAAAGAATGTTTTTACATGCAAAGTTACTAAGGATATCCTAATGTGCACATCAAATTTGATCCTATTGTACTCATGATAGAACTTTAAAACATGATTCAAATCAACCTTCCATACAAACCTAGGCATGAACTCATCATTACCAAAGGCCCCAATCCATTCACCTTCTTTATATGTTTGAAAATTTTCAACTATGATCCATTATTTCCACTTGGCATTATTTATTCATAACTAGCAATTTTCACATTTTCAAACTAGAACTTTTCTTGCACTTTTGACCATGCTAGATAGTCCTTGAACACCCTAGGTCCCAAATATCCTCTACCCTCATATCTTTCTTGTGGAATTGTTGACTTTGATCAATTGACCAACCATAATTCCTTCCAATGAATTCATTACTCCACCAAATATTCTACATAGCAATAGATTGAATTTTTTGGGACAATGGCAATTAACCTTACTATTAATGTGCAACCATGCTTTGAAAATACACTCCTATGCTCTAGAGCTAGGGAAATGAACATGCATGCTTATGAAACACCAATTATTCAAATCAAGGGCCCTTTTTCTATGCTTGGATGGTTTGGCATTAGACTACCTATATTTGGGAAAAACCTATAGGTTTGAGTCTCTTGATTGCAACACATATAATGCTATTGGGTCTTTAATTTTTGGTGTGTGAGGTTTGCCAATGGCTATTGGTTTTGCACTTGGAATTATGGAAGCTTATAAGGATGAATTGTTTGATGATGTTGCATGGAGTTGGTGTGCGAATGAATAAATGGGGGATCTATTTCACTAGTTGAATAAAGAATTTCCATGATATGAAGCATTTGGACTTCTATGTTTTTGTGTTGAATAGAATGCAATGCAAAATAGATATTTGCACTTTGAGTTTTAAGTTAAGCATAAAGAGGAACTTTGTAATTTGCTAGGTAGTTATACCTTTTGAAAGCTTAACATGAATAATAGAGAGAGGAGTTTAAGTAGATGATGATATGTTAAAAAATTTGCATTGATTCTATGAAAACATAAAAAGACACGTGCAATCTTATGATGTTGTGAGAGCAAAGTCAGAAATATAGGAAAAACTTAAATGAAATCTTGTACTCTCCACTCCTAGAGTGCCTTATTCATCCATGTAAAATGTGTTACTATAGCAAGTTATCTATTGTAGGAGCAAAGATTGAATTATTTCTTACATTTAAATCCTAGTTTATGAAAACAAAAACCTTTAAACTAGATTCAAACAAAGGGTTACAACAAATATTTTTATTCCATTTAACTTCCTCTTGATTTGGGGGTTAAAATAACCTTGGAGTAAATCAACCCTCGTGTTATTCGCACAATGGGATGGATAACATAGTATGATGGGCTTAATTTAGCTCTATGTTGAACCATTTACATTGAGGGGATGTCCGAACCGTGCAAAATGTTTGGGCAGCTTAGGGAAACTTACAATTTACCTTTTTCCCCATTTTGCCAAAAACAATTGATATTTTGCAAAAAATTCTTGAAATTTTTTTTCTTAGATGCTCGAATTTGTTTTGGCCATTATCGGAATTTTATGCAGCCTGATGATTTCGGGCAGATTATATAGATTGAAAGAAATTTCACTTTTGCCCAAACCTTTGGGCACTCTGGAAAAATCCTGATGATTGAAAAAAATTCTGATAAAAAATTTCCATGATGCTCAAAACATTTTGGGCAGTTTTGGAATTTATCTACCCAATAATGTTGGGCATATTAGAAATGTTACAAATTTTCAATTCTACTCCCAAAACTGTTGGGCACTCTGGAAAAATCCCGATGATCCATAAAATAATAATAATAATAACGCAGTTTGGGAATTTAAAAAATTCTAGTTGATAAATTTGGGCAAATTATTGAGGTTAAAAATAGGTTTCATTACTGCCCAAAATCTCAGGCAACATGGAAAAATGTTCAGAAGTTTTGTAAGCTAAATAAAAAATTTAAGTCAATTTGTAGAAAACCTGAGGAAATGTTTCCAAGGTGGTTGAAAATTTTGGGCAGATTGGGAAATTTTATTCAGGTTGCCCAACAAATTCCCTCAAGTCTCCGACAAGTCCAGGTGCTCTTTCACATGAAAGAGAGTATGTTGACTAGAACAACATTAGAAGCTCTTCATGCTACCCTTTTAGTTGGCCAAAAAATGGAATATTTTCTTCATCGCAAATTGCATTTAAACAAGTAAAAAGGCCACATAAAATCCTTTATGTGGAAAGAAAGTGAAAAATACTTTTGCATTATAGATTACATCTATGTATAGATGGAAAAAGGGCAAATGACCAAATCTTTTATTTGGAAAAAAAAATTCAAACAAAGAATTTTCAATTTTCTAATACACATGCATTTAATCTTTTTGTAATGGAAAAAGAAAAAAAGAAAAAAGTAAAATTGATGCCAATTCAAAGGCATAGCCATTGAAAGTGCTGGTGGTTAGAGATTTAAGCTTTTAGGTTGGCTCTCAATTGAAGGATGAGAACAGTAACCAGACATAGAGGGAGTCGTTTGAAAAGGCAGATGTTTCTATAGACACCACGATGTGTGTGGAGGAGAGTGCTAATGATAAAGGTCTCAAGGACACAATGCTAAAGGAGGTACAAAGAACTAAACTTCCAATGCATAATCATGTTGTTAGTGGAAGAGACATGAATAGGGAGCCACCATTAGCCTCTACCATCTTAGGGATGACCCACCAAGAACATAGCGAGGATTGGGAGGTGGTTGAGGAGTTGCCTACACCAAAAAATTTGATCTTCTTGAAATTTTAGGCAATGAGGCAAATTTTGACCCATTTCAAACTTGTAGAGAATATAGCCGAGATTATCAATGCATAGTGAAGTTTGTAGTCACTTGGTTGAGGATGTGGAACAACTTATCTTCTTGCATTGAGTGGAAATGTTGTTTTATGCAAGTGGATCTTCGACCAAGCTTTAGCCATTTACATCAACTCCAAGTATTTTTTGACAGTTGTTTCCAGGTTTTGGAAGTTTAAAAAAATTTGGTCACCATCATATTTAAGAGTGATGTTGATCAAAATGGGACCTAGTAATGAAGATATATGGATTTTGGATTTTGAAATTTTGGATCTTGCACTAAATAATGGGAATGTTTTTGGTCAATTGTGAATCGATGGGTTTCTGGGGTTTTGAATTACTAATCTTTTTGTAATTATTTATACATTTTTTGTTTTGTCAAATTTTAAAGATCAAAGCCATTTCATATTTTTGTGATCAATGGAATGCTTAGAATTAAAGGCAAGTTTTTATATACATAATTCTAACATTAAATTATATTAAATTATCTCAAAACCTAATATCATAAGACTTGATAGATGACATTGTCATTGAAAAATAATTATATTGTTCATTTTTTATTATAACCCAAATTTAAACTTAAAAGGTAAATTTTAATTCAAAAATTTAACTTGAATTGACAATTCTATATTAACCTTAAAGTCTTATGAACCACAAGTAAAAAAAAACTCTAAATCACAAAAAATATTTTTAATTTACAATAAGTACAAAAATTCTATCAATAGTTAAATATAACAAATTATTATAAATTCTCTTTTGATTGACAAAAATTCATAGACGAAAACTTATATAAATATATTTTTTGATATCAACATCAATATTATAAAAGTTGTAGTATAATTTGAAAATATAAAATTGTAATTATGTTAACTTTACAAATAGCTGAAAATTGTAAAATCTATTATGTGATTGTAATAAATTATAATCATGTACATGCTTCAATATTGCAACTATAATAATCTTAATGTTATTACACATAGTATAAACACATATATGCACATACACACAAACGCATACAAATAAATCATGTGCACAATAATATATGCATTTGTATATATACATAAATGCACATGTACAACATTTTATCTATTGGTAGCGCCAACGTGTTTGTGACGCCTTGTTTATACATATGTAAAGGTTGTTTTTACTACCTACCTAATAGTAACCTGCTTGTGGGTTGTTAGTAGGTAGGTAGGCAAAATAAAAAATAAAAAATTGGGGCAACCGGTAATTAATGGCCAGCCTGAACCTGCACCTACGTTAGTACATTCATTGTCTTGAATGATCCATTTTCCCCATAATAATAACTCCAAGACGCATCAAGAAATGTTAAATTTGAACTCCAAGACCCTGATTTAGTCTAAGGCCCGCTTTACACTAGAATGTTATCAATAATAACATATTTGTTATTCAACAAACCGGTATCAACTTGATGACATGGAATTGCTTTTCACAATTTCCTAGTGGTCCCTGGGATTCATTCCCAGTCTCGCTTGCAATTGGTAATCACATCAAGCTCATTGTGGTCCAAGATGTGAAGTTCATTCCTACTTATGGCAAATAGAAATCTTACATGGGTAAATTGTAACAGTGGGCATTCGAGCTCCATGTCAGAAAGATGAACTATTATCCATCCCTTCCCCTGATTCAGGGTGTGATTCTAAGGGATTGCATGTTATCTACATGGTCTGTCAATTCTGAGCAATCGGCTTCTGGGCTTCTCATCTTGATTGCATGATACTCCATGCCCATCCAGTGCGACATAGCTGGAAAATGCGGGTGTTTAAAACCTGGGGTCACAAGCTCCAGAATTGCTGTCTTCTCAGGCCTAGCAAACAAAAGATGTGCAAGGCCTGCCCCATGTGCCCCCACTATGATTGAGGATTCTTGGACTTCCTGTAACTGCTCTTCCATTGGCATGTGTGCAAACAAACCATTGACTACACTGACACCCAACTTGTCACTTCCCCCCCTCTGGCTTGCCCAAGTCTTCAGAGCATCCAGAAGTTCTTCTTCATTGCTAATGCAGGGTTCAGGCTTCCCTGTGTGTCGTGGATGTGCCAAATAGTCTTCTCATCTTACAAACAAAACCTTTGCAACCCTGGGTTTCTTTGGGGAATGTGTTGCAGATGAAAGATTGAATGCTGAGGTGAACATCTCACCAAATTCTTGCAACCTAGGAGTTTGGGAATCTTTTTCTTCATCTGAGGCAGAACCACCCTTGCAAAAAATGCCTTGACTCAGACCTTTGAAGAGGGAGCTATGGTACCCTAAGGGTGTGAAAATCAGATGGTTGAAGTATACTGGCCCTGCCAAGTGCTTCGAAAAATTCAGTCCACTGAACATTGCTTGCCATCCATCATCCATACTCGCCTACAAAAACAACCCAAACCAAGAACCGGATTCACTGCTGTCATGATAAGAAAAAGCAAATGTCTGCACAGAACTCTGAGGCTGTCTGTGGCTTGATGCAGTGGTAGATGTCCACAAACATTTTCTTAGTTCAACCTCACCATACAGGCATTATAGCTCAATATGTTGCACTGAAAGTTAGTGCGGCTGCAGATAATGCTTGGTCGAGTTCACTGTGTTACAATTTCATTGTAACCTGATTGCTAACACCTACTTTACATTGTGAAAACTGGGGCTGAAATGGGGGGAATCTGTAAGATTGAGCAGCTCCTGTACCTTGCAGTGCCCATCAACAAATATCAAGTGAGGTCACTGCTTCAGATTGGCTATCCATGCAGTCATATATACACTGTACCAATCTGTTACTGTGTGGAAGAGGTTGGCATACTCAAACCTAGTCACCACCATTGCTGGCTGTGTCACGATCTGTATTCAAGCCACAAAGTCTCATCACACATTGCACACCTCAATGACAAGGAAAAAATACATACATCATCAGAATTTACAAATGAATTAGATAACAGGTAAGGAAGAAACTCACCTGAGCACAGGTAACCTTGTTGACCGGGATGGTGTGAATCTGTTCAAACAGGTGCTCTTGAATCAGTCCCTGTGGCATCAGGTGTTGCAGCAGTGTCTTGTTGAAGAGAGGCTTCCTCTCCCCTTCAGGCACAATAATTTGGAATGCACCAGATGTGAAGCGGGGAAGCTCTTCTTCCTCATTTCTTCTCATCACTGATTCCAAAGGCTCCCCTCCCTTGGCCATCTTGGTCTTTTTGGGGTTCATAACCATATTTTTTCCTTCACAAATAGAAGTCCTTAATGTTTCACTATAGAAGCAGCGGAACAAACTCTCCCTTAGCGATTGGATATGAGTTGCCTCTAGAGTTGTGTTTGTAGTGTGTACATCTGCTACACCAGTCAACCTTCCTTCATCCCCTTGTGACTGTTTTGATTTGCTCAGTGTCCAGGCCCCCAGCGCTTCCTTGAGATTAAATCTGAAAGAGCTTCGGTCCAGCAGCTCACTCTTCCTGGTAAGATTCATGCTCAACCGTCGCTCTGACTCCAAAACGCGGAACGTCTGAGTGAAGCCATTGCCGAAGAAAGCTTCACAAGAAACAGGGTCAAGATTTGGCTTTAATTTTGGGCCCATGATGTGAAGGAGGGCAGGTGAGGCCAGGGCTTTTCCGACACCTGAATTACAATGGGAGGGAATTTTGAGGGAGCGTTCTCGCCTCCCCAGGAATGAATCAAGTAGACTAACAATTGCAATGCATTCAACATCACCAGCATCACCACCACTCTCTTCACACGTGTCCTCTTGATTCCCCGACACAGCCACTTCCTTTTGAGTGTCCCCATCTAGAATTTACAACCGCACAGACTCCAAACCTCAAACTTCCGTCCCAATCGTCCCCGCTCAAATCCCCGCCTCGTTCTACCGCCCCTCCAGAAGCTAAGAGCAGCAGCGACCGAATCCATACAAAGAACCTGCTCACCTAGAATGGACTCTTTCCCCCCTGAATGCCAATCAAGAAACTAACTTCCTCCAAGTCCTTCATCTTCACCTTTTTCCCAAAACCATCCAAGACAGCTGCTCGTCTCCCTGGAAAATCTAGCTACCACCTCCAAAGAAAAAAGTATGCTAAATTCTCTACAAGGATCAATCCACCCCATCCATCGTCTCCTTCTTTTTCCCAATCCCCATCACTCCACTCACCTCCTCCGTCCTTCCCACATCCTCAAACAAGTCCCGCAAGCTCCTTTAATCAGAACACAAACACAAGCAACTCCAACACCAAAAACCATAAGGCTCGTGTCAAACCAGTCGTGTGCCAAAACACTTCCGCTATAGAGCCTGGGCACATACATAATTTTGTTGCTTTGCATCAGAAGAAGCAGTTGCCAGCATTTGTTAAGTAGTTACGTACCTAAACAATTCAATGTAAACATGTCAAAAATTGTTGGCCTTGCCTACCAAGGCCCTTATATTGTGTTTAGATTCATTATAAAGTATAGTAGCTTAAGGGGTTTTTGCCCCTAGGTAATAGGTCTATTTTTATATGAGGATTTTTCAAACATGATATTTTGGCTTGTGTTGAAACTTGAGATTAGTTATAGAGTTATAATGTCTTGAAGGAATTTGGTTCTTTTAGAGGATTTTTCGAAGATTATATTTTTGCATGGTGAAAATATTTGAGTTTCCATAATTCTTCTTTTGCCTTAAGATCCTTTTTATTGTAAATGGCAAGGCCACAGTGTGACACACCCCTTGTTTATCAATTGGGTTTCAGAGTGTAAGCTTATTTTCTTTATTTCTCCCTCACTGATAAGCTAACAACTTGCATCAACAAAACAAGCGTAGTAGTCATGGCTGTGCCTCTTATTTGCAAGTTCAAAGTTCAAAGTAGCAAGAACTTAAACCATGAAATTTTTCATGAAGTTCTCTGAAAAGCGACTCACAGTTCATTATGACACATGGTGAACATTCCTCAAAATGTGAGACCAAATGATAAGTACATTGTTTGGTATGATGCTAAGCCTCTCCCTCAGAGCCACAAAGATCGCTCTAATCTGTCAAGAAATAAGAAAGATCTAAAGGCCTGGAGGTAGGGGAATAATTTTTTATTGAAAACGAACTTGATCATATACTTTGTGACATTTGAGCATACACTATTCAACTTACAACCAAATAGTCACACCCTGGACAAGTGCTTATTACCTACCCTGGTTTGCAAAACATGGCATGTGCAAAACTGAGCCATTTCCCTTCAACTACGGTTCATTTCATGTACGATCCAAATTTTATGTAGAAAATGGGCTTCAAAATCTCTGGTTTACATTTGTGTGCATTGGAATGTGAAAACCCTAAGGCTAACACCAAACACCCTTTTTCATATGATTGAACACTTTATCTTAAATGGTCAAAGAACATTTTTTTTCTCTCACCCGACGTTCAGTCAAAGGGCTTCATTTGGTCAGTGGTAGGTGTTTGGCTGTTTGGTCACAGGCTCTTCTTTAGAGTAGATATTCACTGATGAGGGTGTGTTCGATGATAGGGTGGGGCTAAATTCCACGAAGTCCCATGGAATGAGGACTTTCCATGTGTAAAAGACAGTGGAATTTGGACCTTATTACAATTCCCAGGGATCTCAGGGCAAATCCAAGGGACCTTGTGACGCTCCCAAGGGTGTAAGGCGTAAGGCCTGGCAGGCCGGATTCTGCATCAGAACCGACCTTAGAAATACACTTGAAAAAAATTCCAAGGTTTTTTTAGTTTCGACTTAGGCATAAGGTGCCTTGTTTTTTAAGGACGCACCAAATCTTATCCACGGTTGTAGGGTCATCTTCCTTCTCTGCGAATGCAAGCCAGAAGTAAGCCTGTGCAGAAAGGGCTGGTGATTTTGTAGTGTGTGAAAAAACATAGAGAGAAGCTGGCAGGTCGCGTGCAGCATGTCCTCCGCAATGGCAACGTCTGCGCCTTGCATACGCATTGCGTCCACAGGCTCGCCTGCTACCTGCAATGTCAAGGCCGAAATGCTTAACATTCGGTCTGTATTCTTGCCAGGAGTTTCTTCACTCTCCATGAAGGGAAAGAAGGGTTTTACATCTGCCATGCCAACAACTCTAGGAGCGAGGAAAAGAAAAAGCAAAGTTACGGGAGTGGCCATGGCGAAACGCGGGGGAGCAGTTGTGGAGGAGCAAGAGAAGGAAGCGAAGAGTGATGATGGGAGATTCCGGTTGAACAATTTGTCACCGCAGCCGGGTTCCAGGCACAGGAACAAGAGGAAGGGGCGCGGAATTGCGGCCGGGCAAGGGGCGAGCTGCGGGTTCGGAATGCGAGGGCAAAAATCCAGGTCGGGGTCGGGAGTACGCCCAGGTTTCGAAGGTGGTCAGATGCCGCTATACCGTCGGCTTCCGAAGCTTAGGGGCATAGCGGGAGGGATGGGTGCTGGGCTTCCGAAATACGTGTCGGTTAACCTAGCGGACATATCCGCGGCAGGCTTTCAAGAAGGCGAGGAAGTTTCTCTAGAGGCTTTGAAAGCGAGAAGGATTATAAACCCTTCGGGCAGGGACAGAAAGCTGCCTTTGAAGGTGCTGGGAGACGGGGAATTGGAGGTGAAGGTGAGGATCAAGGCAGGAGCCATTTCAGTAGCTGCAAAGGAGAAGCTGAACAGCCTGGGATGCGAGTATGAGATTCTTCCAGGCAAGAAGAAATGGGTGTCTGCCGCAGTGAGCAAGAATCTAGCCAGGGCTGAAGCTTACTTTGCAAAGAAGAAAGGTACTAGTAGCTTATAGTCTCTCTCATGATGATTCTTCTTTGAAATGCTTTTTCCATGTTCTCTCTACCAGTTGCCTTGGAAGTCTTTTTCCCCTCTTTAGAGGCTATATCCCCATGAACTCCAGTCATGTAATGGTCACTAAAGGACTGATCACATTCCTAGTCTTGTGCCAACTGTGCCCTGGTGGATGCATGCTATAAGAGATGCTGGGCTGGCTCCTGGAAACCACTAAGTTCAGGATAGGTCAATTGAAGTTGTAAGCAGTTGAAACCCTAATAATAGGGTATCCACATTACTTGAAAACTTGATGAGAGATGATTGTGCAAAGACTGGTGTTGTTAGGTCTCTTTATGCAGTTCAGATCTGTGGTTGTGCATGGGTGATGAAATGTCTGAGTACATGTGAAAGCGAGACATGAGAAAGGAAGCTTCTTATGGGGAAAGGTGGACAGTCATTCAGCTTTAGGAACTTACTTGTTGCTTCTCTTATCAATTCTGCAACTGCTTAGAGATTATCATGCCTAGGAATTTCTTGAATTAGACAGCAATTTTTGGCACTTTCTATGTCAGCTGTGACTGAAGTTTCCTAGAAGTGACAGTGTAAAAGCTGCAGCTTCAGCTTCATAAATTGAGGAAATACACTGTTTCTGTGGGTGCATATGAATCCTAGGTGTACATATTCTCCCTACTAAAATATCTTGCTACTTTGAAGGTTAAAATCTCCCAACAACTGACACAAAGGTCAAGTCATGACTGAACTGTACCATTGAGAGAGATTAGTGAATGGAAGGTTTCCCACCTCTTTTATATGAGGTGTTTCCCTTGCAATGATGCGTCACTTATTGTGGTTCCTGGTATTCTGAAGCTGTATTGATGGTTTTTCTGTGCTCTAATACTCAAGATGACTTTTGTGCTGCATTGGTGCAATTTGTCCTTGTTTGTATTTCCCCTTTTGTCTGTTTTTTCTGTTTCTTTCTTCCTATTGTGTGTACTCTTTGTTTTTCTGCTTTTTCTCTCTCTGTTTCTCTATGTCTCTTCCCTAGTGTGGTGTGAGGTGCTAGCTAGTATCATGGTTGCATCTTCCCTTTGCTTCTGGCCTTGCAACAGGAATCAGTTTGCAGGCTAGTGGTTACACTCACTATACCCACTGAAGGGAGCTGATGAAGGCAAAGGGTAAGTTGTGATAGATAAGTAGCTAGCATACATTTTACTGTTGATGGTCTCTGAACAAGTGGGAGACTGTCATTTTTGTTGATCCTGCTAGTTTTATTGTTCTTCCTTCTACTTCTACCCTTATGTGTATTTCTTCCCTGTTCCAGTCATTGTCTGGAAGTCTTTCTTTGACTTCAAGGAAAAGTTTTAACCTTGTTCTAGGCTTTCTTAATAGTATGGAGATTTCTAGACTCTCATGAGTTATGTGTTTGGGCAATTTGGTGAAGTTTTTGGTGCATAGCTACTCATCTATCTCATAGAGGATCTTATCCAATGGTTCACATGCAATATGGAGGTACTGTAAGGCAGTTTGAACAAGAAGACACTACCCATACAAGCAAAGTGCATGTTCACTTTCACATGGTATACTAGTTCTTGTCATGATGTTTTCCACCCATCTTGGATGCTCACCTTGTTAGACCTGAATTTTTGGCAATGCGGAAGCTTGATTATATAGAATTGACGAGTATCCAGCCTTTAACATCATATGCAGATATATGATGTTCAATGATCCAAAGGGCTATGTTAATTGGAATTTGAGGTCAATTATTTAGGGGTGTACGTGCATCATTACTACTTGGGATTGGAGAATTTTTACAATATTTGTTATGAGTATCACACACCCACATTGATATGACAATATTTTTACATTTTTAAATCAGGCTTGTGACAAACCATTTCATTGGAAGATAACAATGCATCAAATTACACAATTGGCATCTTTTGAGGATGCAGGAGCAATTACTTTAGCTACACCCATGAGGTGTTTGTGTAGATGATATTTGCTTAAAGGCACAAGACGACTACTTAGAATGGAATGCTTTCACCTTGTAAAGCACACAACATTGGGCAAGGAAAACTACAGGATGCCCATGAGTGGCAAGGGTGTGATACTTGAAATGATGTTTATTGCATTTACTTGTGCCTGATGAAGATGACAAATACTTGACATCCAACCCAATCACACCATTTGGAAAATATCTTGATGTAAAGACAAATGGTTTTGACACTCCCACTAACATTGTATAATTTCGCCTGAAAGCAATTAGAAAGACTACAAGACAAGGACGAAACATTCTAAAGGACATGGTGAAGGATGTGCAAGGCCACTGAGTAGTAAGAGGAGGATGTCAAACATGCTTTTCTGCAAGCAAGTTGGAATGTCATGTCAAGTTGAGTTGACAAAAGAGTCGACAAAAGCTTGTTAAGATCAAGTTTAGCTGTTTTAAGTTGTGATCACACATGGTGTTAGGACACTAATGATAATTTCCCTGATACCTGCGAACTTTATTCAAGAGCCATGTGACATATTTAGGCATGATGTTATGCATGTTGATAGCTAGCATAGACAGAGCTTCACATATGTTATGGCAAGTAGAAGTTATATCATAAATGTTATGGTACTTAACATAGTGATCATTCCCATTTGTGATGATTATTTGGATGTGTTATGTAATGCCCATAGATGGGGGCATTACCAGAATCAGGTGCCCACTTGAGGTGGTAATCAAGGGCAGTGTTAAAATTCGAGTAATGTGCATGTCCAAGCGCCTTACCATGCATAATGACCATGTTAGCTCTTACTTATAACATGAAGAGCCATTACAAAAATGTAAGAACCCACCCAAAAACATAAAATGACCTCCAGTGTTAGGTGAGAAGAATACGAATTTATGGCCCCCTCCAACCACATTGGGAAATGTTTGATAGGTCATTTACATTGTTCCATAGCTGTTGTTGTCTCCTTAGCATCTTTGTCATCATTTTGGTGTCAATGTTGTGCTTTGCTTGACCTTTCTACTTCCTTTCTATCAAGTCATGTCAACACTTTCTGCTCATCAACATTGCAACAAATGTATATGGTATACTTTTGTCTTATTGTCTCTTCACTTCCATATTCAATGTACTTTTTTCTCTTTTATTTGTGTTCTCTTATTTTTGTTGTTCAATGGGTTGGAGGCACTATGAAAAAATCAAGAATTGGATGCAATGTCTAAGATTTTTCCAATTTTTTTGAATGCTCAATTTCTTTGTACTTAGAGACGATGGTATTGAAGATTCCATGATATCAACTATAACACTTAAAGATGGAATCAAAAGCATTTGCATGAATGATTGAAGAGCAATAGAATTGAAAAACTTCAAAACAAATGGACAACAAGAGAGCCAAGGAGAAGTGAGGATCTCATTAAAATATTAGGAAATTTTTTTAGCTATGCAAATTGTGAGATAAATCATCCGATTTTTGGGCTACTATGTGAGATCATGGTTTTAATGGTATATGCTTAGCTTTTAGAAGATTATGTGTTACATTACCACTATGCCACAATCAGCCAAACATTAAGCTAACACCTTGTGCCACAAAGCATTCACATTTGTTTTCCTTAACTAACATCTTAGGTCTGATTTGGTGAAGGAACACATGTTTGCTAAACCTTTCTTATAGGTTGAAAAAATCTCACAACCAACAATTTTTTAATTTTTTGGATAAAGACAAATTGCAACAGAAACAAACCTAAATTCAATCAAACCTCACATCAACAATAATTCAAAATAAAGCCATAAAACTGCATGAAATATGCAAAAAAACAACAAAAAAAATATTATTGAAAATGTGAAAAGATGGAAACATGAAATAAAAGAATCAAAACTAAAAATAAAACTGTACCTCATATTAATGTTTAACTAATTGAAAATAATGGGTGGTTAAAGGGGGGAGGGGGCGTGAAGGTACCTCTATTGTTCAAAGGATTTGTTTTTGTTGTTAGTCATAGATAGGATTTGTTTTTGGATAATGTAATTACCTTGACACATTTTCTTCCAAAGGCTAAAACATTTCACATCCTTAGAATTTGCAAAGTCTTATTCAAGTATTTTAAAAAGTTTTTTGGGTGGTCATTTGCTGGTTCCACTTTTAACTTGTTGAAAGGGGCTAAGAATTTAGATTAACAGTGTTCCTTGCACATACAAAGTTGTATTGAAAGAAAGGCCACAACGAGACTCCAAAATGTGTGTACGAAGTACATCTACATGTGCAATGATGACTAACTAGGACCACTTGAGGTTTAGAGCCTTTAAATCTTGAATCAAGGTGGAACTACACAAACTAAAGGTTGTTTTCCTACTTAGAGAAGGAATCCATGAGAACCGGGAGCAAGATTGGGCACAATGATGAATAGGGTGAATATGCCTTTGGAGCCTCAAGGTGCACATGAAAGAAAAAGAAAAATGGAAATTATAGGGTTTGCCCAAGGAGATGAATGGGATTGGGGACAAGAGGTTTGGAGCCCTAGTCACTAGCTAGTCTACTAATAAGCTATTAAAAGCTATTAATCTTATAACTATGTCTCAACTATTTACAAAGTTCTAAGATTATCTTGCAAGGTTTCCATTAAGCTTGTGAGGGACCAACATAAAATCTACCTTTAAATTTGACAAGTATTTTTTCTAATTGCCTTTCCATGTGATAGACTTTTTGTTTGGTTTTGTCTTTCTTTTGACAGACTAGGTTTTTTTTAAACCATTTTTTGGCCTTTCAAATAGCTTGTGACATTGCAAAAACACAGCCTTGCCTACAATTCAGAAGACACATTTTTCTCAAAGTTGATTGTTCCCAGAGGTCCAATACCCTTGTCCAACCCTTTCTTTCTTATCAACTGGAACAGCTGGAATGGGAATTAGTTGAGGTGGTGGTACCCAGGAAAAAGTGAGATTGTTGCCACAGAGTACGACGTGGTGAAGCACAGGCAATGTCAGCCTCATGCATCAGTAGTTGCAGAACAAGCAATAATCCCCCAAGACAAGAAGAGGGAGACAACATCAAACAATGGTTTGTTTCTGTATAGCCAGATCCAAGAGTCTCGAGTTTCAGTTTTAGAGTGGAGCAGGAAACCCAAAACCAAATCGTTGAAGTTCGGGGTCATACCATGTATAATTTATAGCTGAGTCCTAAATTATAGCTGATCTTTCCGGCTAATTATGTGCTAATTAATGTTTGTGACAAATCCTTGTGAAAGTCTTCATGGTTTGTTCAATGTTGTGTGGTCACATCTCTCATTCCTTAATCACAAAGTTCTATGCTTTTGCAGATACAAACTTGGTTATGTTGAGCCCTTCAAAACTCTTGCAGGACTGTGTTTAGATTATGTGACCAAGCACCCATCAATGCACCATCCATTGAGTACCCACCTCTCCACTTTGCCCACAGTCAAAATGAATGAAATTATTCTGCTACCAATTTCAGTTTTGGCAGGGACACAAATTTCACTTTTTTGAAATCCCCACTTCTGTCTTCTGTTTCAAAATCTCTCTTTCTTGGCACACAGGTCGATTATATATATATATATATATATATATTGCCCCTTTGAGCAGATTCTGGGCAGATGTAATACTTTTATCTTGCCCAAATTCAAAATAGGGTAGATTAAGTTCTTCACTTGGCTGGTGCAGAAGTCAGTCTTTTTAAAAAAGAGTTCCATGGTGGCAAGTTTGTTGTTTATGCTTGGCCCCATGCTTCCTTAAAAGAGTTTGTCATGGTTCAAATGTCATGGTTGCCAGAACATCTTACTAGGATCCAAATTTGTATGGGCGCAAGACAGCAAAAGCCAGGCATTTGACCCAAGCAGAGAAGAGTTGATCTTTCTATGGTTTTTTGGCTACACATTTAAAACCAAATATAAACAAGGGATGTGTCACAGTGTGGCCTTGCTGTTTACATTAAAAAGTATCTTAAGGCAAAAGAAGATTTATGGAAAGTCAAATATTTCATCATGCAAAACTATAATCTTCAATAGTTCCTCTAAAATAAAACCAAAATCCATTAAGCTATTGTAACTCTATAACTAATCTCAAGTTTAAACAGAGGCCAAAATATCATCTTTCAAAAATCCTCATATAAAAATAGACCTATTGCCAGGGGGCCAAAATTCCATTAAGCTACTATAACTCTATAAACACCATATCCTTGCCTACCTCAAAATCTGCCGATTAAAAAAAAATTCCCCCCTCACTGCTGGGGATTAAAAACCTCCAAAATCAGAGAAGAGTTGATCTTTCTATATTTTTGGCTACACATTTTAAACCAAATACAAAAAATCTGACAAATTTTCAAAATTTTCCCCCTCACTGCTAGGGATTAAAAACCTCCAAAATCAGAGAAGAGTTGATCTTTCTATATTTTTGGCTGCCCATTTTAAACCAAATACAAAAAAATCTGACGATTTTTCAAAAATTTCCCCCCTACTTCTGGGGATTAAAAACCTCCAAAAATCACTTCATTTTCGATTTTTCTATTTTTAATTTTTCTATTTGGCGAAATCTCGCCAATTTGTTTTCAAAAAAGGACTGGTAAAAAGCATCTGGCGAAACTGTTGCTATTGGTCACCAAATTAGCCCAGGTGCCCACCCTGTTAGCTAGCATGTTCAAAGTCTTCACTTGAAAAAGAGAAGAGAAGTGTTTGCTGAATTTCAAGGTTTGCATCACAAAGTTACAACACCAAAGGATTTCTTAAGTAGTACAATTGGAAGACTCCAGCTGCAACTTTGCCCATGCCTAGACTAGAGTCCCGTGTGATCATGTAAACTCAAAATTTAATGGAATATGTCAGCTCTTCTCACAGACAACAACTTATGTAATGACCTGCTTTTTCAACTCTGGAGACACTTATATTGTCTAAATCTAGTTGACTGTTGAGCTTATTTTAGGATGCAAAAAGGAGCAATGTATTTTCTAACTGAATTTAGATAGGCTTAAATCCAAAGAGGAGCTTACCTACCTGACAACTGAAAACCTGATCCAGGAGAACAAAGACCAGCAAATAAAGCACTCCCTGTTTGAGTTAATGCAGTCTCCTCATTTCATATCATGGCAGGTTTGTTGGTTTGTTTCTCTGAGTACTTCCAAAAGGTTTAGGGTTTAAGGCACCAGGGGTGAACCAGCACCTTCACTGGTACCTTCATCCTCTTCAGTAAGGCCTTTAGTGGCTATATTTCACCCCGGAAATGTTTAAATTTGAACTCATTGATGGCCCTGATTTGATTTCAGGATGAGATATTTACCATGGTTAGAGACAACCTACAAATTTGGAGGTTTTTAGGGGTGTTGAGCACTTATTAGAATGAGGAACAGATGTTGACCAGTTATCAACCTGAGCACACACACACACACACACACACACACACATACCCATTAGTTCTCAGAAGTTTAAAGAACAAATTTTGGGTAAAATTACAATTAAAAATATGAAAAAGTAAAGAACTGGTGAGAGAACCATCAAAACTGTTTTGAATTTTTTTCAAAGAACTAAAACCAATGGTTCTTTGATTCTGAAATATTTACAGAAACGAAAGCAGCAGTTCTTTCAAAATTCAAAGAACCACCCAAACCTTGGTTTTTAACATGGTTACCAGTGATGTTGCTCCCTTTCTGTAGATATTTCCCAAGAGTCTGTCGCCACTGGCCAGTTATCAACAACTACTAGGAAAATGAAGAAGATATCATTCAGCTCGTGAAAGATTCACATACCCAGCATAAATAGACGAGACGTGGGGAACCCAACACCCACATTATGACATGTTATTGTTGTCATTGAGCTTACAGCTCACAAACATGTTGTCACGTTCTTGTTGGTACCAAATGCTCGTGGTGATAAGTTGTCACAATGTTGTGTAGTTGTCAGCTGAAAAACAGTCCAATTGTATGTGTGCTGGTAACAAATTACAACATAGTATAAGTGTGGGGGAAACAGTGTATACATTGTAGAAGGATGGCTGGAAACATGGGCTCCATAAATTGGTGTCAATCCAACAAAATTCAAATGGCTACTACTACAGTGCTTCAATTTGCAGATCAAACTGCAGCCTGTCTACCAATCATCAAGAGGTGGCATGGGCTGGACCATAAACAGCTGACTCCTTCGCCATGGGGGTAACTAAGGACACCTGATGTTTTGAGACTATTCAGAATATTCTTGCATGTGTGTCTGCACTACACAACTCCAGTTTCACTCTTTGGCCAGGAATTAACTCAATAAGAGAACTCACTTATGTTACAGCTTCTTTCCTAAGAGGATCTCCATCTCACAACTGTAAACTACATCTCTGTATATATATTTTAATATTCAATGTCCCGAGTCATGAACATCAAAAAGTTCACTTTAACAAATTCTCTTTAAGAGACCATTTAAGTCTTTGCATTTAAATCAATCATTTGTCATGAACCAAAAGTATATATGTAACATGAATATATTTTTAAAGGTGTCCCTCATGGTCCGAGCATTTTGGCCATATTTAATGCATAGTAAGAGGATTTTCATTATCTTGTTATGAAATTTAATATCTAGGGAAGCTTATTGTTGTGAGGTGGAGATGCTTTAAAAGATTATTTGACCCAACACCCACTTGTGCACCATGGGATAGTAATATAATAATAGTGTACATTATTTAACCCAACACCCACTTATGCACCATGGGATAGTAATACAACAATACATATTTTCTATCCATTGGTTGTCTATCCTACATGGTGTGTCAGTGGGCCATCCATCTTGCAACATGGGCTGGTGGGTGCTGGTTCACTTTGACCTTATGATAAGTAGTGGATTTGTGTGACCTAACATCCATCGATGCACTATCCATTGGAAACCCATTATGACTCAATTCTGGAGCCATCCACAACTAAGTTTACCTTGGTAACAGATTTTGTAAACCTTCATACTTCCACCTCACCATACCTAGGTAACTATCAATGTAAATGTGTAAGGGTAGTACCATCCATACCCCTTATTTGGGCCTCAAAAATGATTTTCACATCCAAGAGGCACATCCATGATAGAGGTGGCACTCAAAGATTGCGATGCCAAAAGCTACGGTGGGAACTATTTTTTGTGTGCCATTGCTAGTATGAGCTCTGAGTACAACTTTGTTTATGTTATCCCTCTATGTCTATTGCATTCTTCATTGCAAACTTACAAAGAAATACCTATTCCAATGGAAAAAAACATCATTCATTGTGATTTGTTCTGGGAACAAGACAAGAAATGAAAATAAAGAAACAAAACAAGATAGTTTCCTTATGTTTTGATGTTGTTTTCTTCTCTTTTGTTTGTCTTATTTCTTTTTGTGACCTTTTTTGGATTCCTCATGTGAGAGCATATGTCTTTGTTCATTTTGCAAAAAACAAAAACAAAAAAGGTTTTGTGTGAAAGGTTGAGGAATGGGAAATAATTCTTGTCGGGGTTCATGATGGTTTTGTTATGGGGCACCCCAAAATTGCAAGTGCTGAAGGTTGGTAAGGTCTCCATCACATTAACTTTTGGTATGCTATTACAATGGTTTGTGTAGTGGAGATGTTCTTAGATGTTATGTCTTACAATATTTGGGATATAGTAATTTGTGGTAAGAATTGCTTAGGATTTTTAAGTTTGTCAATTTTCTAGCCTATGGTTTTGTATCCACAAAAAACAAAATAAAATCTTTTATCCAATTTTGATTGTAGGTAAGGAGCCATTTCTTTCCAAAAATGAAATGTTTTATAATGGCACAAGGCAATTCATTGTTTTTTCGTATGCCTTTATTTGTTTGACCATGCATTTTAAGCAAGGTCACCTTAATTTTGCTAGAAGTAGTGTGTACCTTATGACATAACATAAATAGGTGATCTCTAAGCACCACCAATATAAACTATTTGGTAATCTAAAATTAAATAAAAAGCCTCAATATTTTGGACTCAAAGCTCTAGAATTAGGTAAAGGGCACATTCAAATTTGAGGTACCACAACAAGAACCATGACACATATTTATATTGTGTCATTTTTCTTGAGGCAAAATGCATGTTTTGAAATGTTAAACAATGAACGATGAATATGTATGTTTAGTCTTTCAACCAATAAATGCAAAAAAATTTGATAAAACGAACTAAACAAATTTTGAATGTCATGTTAAAGTACAACCCAACAAGGAATGCAAGATTCCAAAACATTTTTAAAATGACAATTTCTCATTTGGATTGCCCAATTTTTATTAAAAATTTCAAATAATGTATTTTTAAATTCAAAAATCAAGATTTTTATATTAATTTCATAAAACTAGTGTTTTATAATGTTAAAACTTTATGCCATCATATAAAATATACTATATTTTATTTTTGATTAAAATATGAAACAATTTGAACAAATATTGTTATTTTTATTAATTCATTTTTCATAAAACAACAAGTGGGACATGGGTTTTGAGCCATGTTCCAAAAAAATTAAGGATACGTTTTTATCATTAAAATTGTGATTTCCTTTTACCATATTGATCTTAATGTAACTCCTATTTAATGAAACAATAAAAAAAACATAACTTGTAAGTTATACAAATCATAAAAATCAATCAAAGTTGTAGTTTTAAGACAATTTTACAATAAAACAATCCTTTTCATATGTACCCCAATTGTGAATGAATGCAAATGATTTGATATTTGACTTATTTGAAAGATTTATTTCATTGTACTACATCATTTCATTTTGTTCATGTGCAATTAGGGTTGAAATTATATTTTCTAATTATAATGACCACTTGCAACTCAATGTAAAAATAGGACATTAGTTGCAACAAACATGACATGACATATATGGCACTCCATGTTATCATATATGGTGAATGTGACAACTCCCAACCTATCAACAATTAAAAACCTTACGTTTAGATTTGTGAACTATTTAAATGTCTGGTCACTAGCTTATGTTCAATGATGGGAGTGTTTACCCTACTTTCAACTATTGTTTTGTCTTTGTGAACAAAGCAAGTGGAACATTTGTTTGATACTCTTCAACTTGTTGTTTGCTCTTTTTCAGGAATGTACTATATTGTTCATCACAATTTGAACATTAAATCGAATGGAATTGTAAAACACATGAATTTTTTTCCTAATGTACTTGGAAAGCATTTATATTCATGAATTACCCTCTTCAAAAACTAAAAGACAAAGATGAACCTTATAACCTTCCCTTCTTAAGCTTGGGGGTTCTTATGCCTCACAATCTACATATGTTTAGATATATGACAACTTTTGCCTTATCCTTTATGATGGGTAAATACTATTAGTGGGGCCATTCCCAAAATGCAACCTCAACCTAGGCCACTTTTTTTTGGAATATGCCCATTGTGAAAATGTACCTTATGCATTGATGCCACACACTCAACAAACAAGTTTTTTTCATGACATTCATTTCCTTGTTCATATCAATTTGACCACCATGTAGAAGGAGTTCACCTTTGGTCTATCCATCCCTCTTTTAGGTTATTCATTCATAAGGTAACTTTATAAGATAAACATGATAATGAACATTGAAGTGTTTTTTTTTTGGTCAATATTTCATCAAAATTTTACCAAAAAATTGGGAAATTTTTAGATTTTAAAAATATATTTAAAAAAAGCTTGTTAATTTTTCAATGAAAAAAATCTCAAATATTGTGTGCAAGCATGATGAAGTAGCTCAAAAAAATAGTTTGTCCAAAATATAGTTTAAACATGAGACAAATTTTGACATAAACACAAGACAATATATTAAAAACTTATACAAGTTGAAAATATAAAACTATTAAAACTTTCATCAAGTTTGTGATAAGTTGAATATATATATATTTAATATAATAGAAGTAGATAACAAATACTTTTGAAACTGATTGATGAATATGATGTTCAAAATTACATTTACATTAGAAGTTTGATATATTATGATTATAATAGGCACACTTCTTAAAAATCAATATTTCATCTCCTAGCAACTCACTTTGTATAAGTCAAAGAGTCATACAAGTAGATGCAGTTTTAATTTTTAAAAATTTGAACGCATATTAAACATGTGATTCTTTAATTTCATTAAAAATTTAAGAAATCCTCATATTAATCATTGCATAAAATAATATCTATTTTCAATACATCAAAGCTTATTTGAGATTACTTGTCACTTCTTGTGAAAAGGAACCAAAATTGTTTGCTATACCATGCTTGTGCAAAAATGAGAAAAATAAAATAAAACATTGATGAAGACCCTTAGAATGAAAAATTTGGACTTTGAAGAACTTGGACTTCAAGGAATGCAAGGATATAGTTGGCATCATGTGAGCATCCTACATCAAAAATGAAACCTTTCCCTGCTTTGAGGAGGTGAGATTACGGCGTGTAACTTATCTTCCTCTATAAGTAGGAAATATTTGTCAAGTCATTAAGAGCTCTGCAGATTCTTGTAGTGTAATTGGAGGGCATGCTACCCAACTTATTTTTTCCTCCATTGTTTGGGTGTGTAGAGTGGGGCCTTCCATTTTTTGGGCTTCATTCCTGGCCTCCTCATGCAAGCCCTTATTCCAATAAAGGCCACAAGCCTCAAGCATCACTCAACACTTACACAGCCTGGTAAGTAGGAAGGAGGAATTATTGTTCTTCTTACTTGCAGTGGTTGGCCTGGTCACTGGTGCTCAGTTCCCAGCTTAGTGCAGGTTCCGGGTTGTCTTTTCCTGGTGCCATTTAGTATTGTTTGGCGGAGATATTATTTATTACTGACCTTTTTTCATCCCCACTTTGTTGGCTCTCACGGTTTGGGAAGATAGTACGGCAAAATTTAAGGTTTCATTTGGTCCCACATTTTGAGAAATATTTGCAATCTGTTGCTATTGAGTTAATTTTTTAAAGAACTTCATGGAAATTTTTTTGTCTTTTGATCTGAGTGCTGCAGCTTGCTAGTTTGAACTTGACATAAGGGACACAGCCCTTACAGCTATAGTAAGAGCATCCCCAGCTGTTCGGTGTGTCACCCTGCACATTAAAGCTCGATGAAGAGGTGTCAAACATGCCGGTTTGGCTCAGCAAAATGGTTTTGGCCCAGCATATATGCACAGTTTGCTCTGGCTGGTAAAAGGCACATCAAAGACGTGGACCTGCCATAGAAGACTGTAAATAAATATGGTTTGACTACTGGTCCATGTTTCTGATTGGCCAATCATAATGATTGGTCCAGCTGGTTTGCTATTAGTAGTCTCCCACCTATTTGCAGTCTCAGTTTCACTCATAGGGGTGGGGTTGCGAAAAACTAAATAACTAAACTTGGATGCGGGAAATATTTTTGCAGGGTCACATACTGAGCACCACCGGGGATGCTCTTGGAAGCTTGTATTGTTAAAGTTGGTAATGGTGAAGGGAAATAAAGGAAAAAAAAACTCCCACTCCAAATTCCCAATTGACTAATTAGTTTGGGCAGGTAATACATTCATTTGATTAGGTACCTACTTGACATCGCTGACAAAACTGCTTCTTATGATGTAAAAATCAGTTATTGGCCTGGGCACATGCACAATTTGACCCAGCTATGCCCCTACTTTGGACCCTGGATCCTACCAAGAGGAGGCAAGGGCAAAAGCAGCAAAGCAAAGGGCCCACGCACATGGGGTTGGTGCCAACTGCCAACCTAGGCAGGGTAAAAACTTAGAATTAAAAACCATATTAGTGGCTTAGTTCATCTTATAAATTATCTATTAAATTCTCCATCACTTAATCAACACATCCACATATATTGAAATTTTCTTCCATGAGATTTGCATAATGAAATAAACCAATTTGTGCATTTTTGCAAACTAAAAATAATTATTTGAAAACAAAGTTTGAAATGAAGAAAATTGTAACATAATAGAAAGCTTACACCCTCTTTGAATATATATATATATTCATAAGTTTTTGTTTTGATGACATCCAAATGGTTTGAAAATTTTCATAGAAATTTGCATAATGAAGTAAATTTACCAAAGCAATAAAAATCAAAATCAAAGTTTGAGAAAAAAAAGACTTGAAACATCGTAAAACCTTAAACCCTGATTGAATATACATTTATAAATTTTTTAATAGCAGCATCCGCACGACTTGAACCTTGCTCAATCTGGTTTGGCTATTGAAGGAAACTAACTCATGCAATTTGCCAAACCAAAAAAAAATTATTTGAAACCAAAAAAAAGATCAAGGTCTGAAGCAAAAGGACTTGAAAGATCATATAAATTTAAAACCTTTTTTCACATATATTCATGATTTTTTTTTAATGACATCCAAGTGGCTTGAAATTTGAAATCACACTTGTGTAATTGAAACAAGCCAACTCATGCAATTTGTCAAACTTGGCTGTTGATGTCCAGTTGTTTGGTCCATAGTTGTGCCCCCAAGGCTTGAATAGAGGGCCAAACCCTATGGAATAGGTTAGCAAAAGGCTATTACAACTAGCCATAATTCATGGTATTGAATATTCTCATATCTCTTGACCCCTAGTTACAGGAAAGTTCTTGTGGAAAACCCAATAAGAAGCCTGGGCTTTTGGTGAATATTCCTCCTAACCAAGGGTCTAGTGCTAAAGAGCCTAACAGTTAAACCCATGGTTAGGCAGAATATCCACAAGAAGCTCGGTTTTCTTCTCCATTGGCATGAAAGTAGTTAAAAAACCCTTTCACTTTCTTAACCCTGGTTATGAAGAATATTCCGAAACCATTACCTGCTCCAATATTCCGAAACCATATTGCAAACTGCAGCACATGGTGGCAAAGGACTTCTCAATTTTGTGATAATCCACTTGCGAGTAGCACTGTGCTTTTGGCGTTGCCTACCAAGGCAAGGATATTGTGTTTAGATTCATTATAGAGTATAGTAGCTTAAGGGATTTTGGCTCCGAGGTAATAGGTCTATTTTGATATGAGGATTTTTGAAACATGATATTTTGGCTTATGTTGAAACTTGAGATTAGTTATTGAGTTATAATATCTTGAAGGATTTTGATTTCTTTTAGAGGATTTTTTGAAGATTAATATATTTTTGCATGGTGAAATATTTGAGTTTCCATAATTCTTCTTTTTCCTTAAGGTACTTTTTAATGCAAATGGCAAGGCCACAGTGTGACACACCCCCTTGTTTTAGTGTGATTCATACTAGTTAGTTTGGGGGGACAACCTTGACATTTTTTTTCTTTTGGTGATAGACCTCTCTGATTCGTTCATCAACCAAAACAAAACAAAAAACCCACTCTTGACACAATCCTAACATAGAAATTGTCCATATAGCTCGTTAATTGGCACTGATCTAAATGAAGAAGACTGAAACTTTTTGAAAATCTCCATGCAAAACAAAAGTTCTATTTACACCTAGCATGCAAAACTCTGGTCTCTCCATAACACAAAGAAATAAATTAAAAAATAATTAAAAAGAACAAAATGACATGAAAGGAAAATATTGAATTCAAGAAAAAATTAATAAAATTAAAAAGCAAAAAATAACCTCTAGTTTTTTTTTGTACATGTGCCACACCATGTAAGTGAAAATAATAAAACTTGTTTAGATCTCATTAGGGTAGATAGCTCGATGAACGAACATTTAAGAATTCCAAGGAGGTCAAATCCTCACATATTGTTCTTTAGCTTCTGAAGCTCAAAGAACATATGTAACCCTCCACGTAACACTTCCAACACCATAAAAAATTACTCAATTTAATAACAGAATGAGAAAGATATGGGATGTTTGGTGTAAAGAAGTTCAGTGTTTGGTGATGTGCAAATTAAAGCAGATTAGGATTTTGGCATATAAAGAAATTTTGTAAAACCCTAGTTTGTGCACCCATCAAGTTTTTAATCAATCAAAACAAATTAAAAATGAGGAAGATATGAGGTTAAAACTAGAAAAGGGTCTAGAACTATTTTTTCAAAATATTTTTTTTTTCTTGTGTTTTTTTGCATTTCTTCTTTACTTCAGACACTCAATGGACATCTATAGCCCTCTAGTTTGTGAGTCCAACAACAGAAAAATTGCTCAATTTGGTTAATGAACTAGAAATATATTGAAAATTGTTCGCTGATAAGTACATGTTCGATGATAGGTGATTTTACACTAACCACTTTGCAAATTAAATCAACACAAAAGTTTACCTCAAGTGTTTTGTCCATGTGGCCAACCCATGCAAGTGAAAAGAATAAAACTTTTTTTGAATCTCCACAACCACCTTGCAAACTGAACCAAAACAAAATTGTGTCATTATGACACAAAAAGCCAACCAGGACCCAAAATAGAAAAGAAAACACTCACAAACCCCTCCCCGCCCCCTCCCCCCAAAGAAAATAATCCTCGATCTCTAAGGTGCATGCTTCATCTCCCCACGGGCTGAATGGGATCTTGATTCTTAAATATGTTGGCCACCATTTTTGCCCCACACTAGGGTAGAGAGGCCAGCCATAGTACAATTAAGGTAGGGTTTCTCGTCTTTTGGGTCCCATTGTTTATGGTGTCCAAAAGTAGATGGAGCCCTCCTTTTTGTGCATCTGTTGCACTAAAAATCAGAAAAAGTGGACTAGATGCGAGAAAGTTATGACCTCTTGAAGTAGAGAGGGTCATTTTTATAAAAATTTCTCGATTAAACAATTCAAAGCTTATTTCTGAACCTCTCAAAAAATCTTTAAATATTACTATGTTGCCTTTAGAGTTACAAAATGAATTGTAGAGCTTAGGATGGGGTTTTCAGAGCAGTTCAAATCACTCAATTTGAACCAAAAAGAAAAAAGAGAAAGTTATGCATTGATGAAGTAGGAGAGGTCAAAATGGAGAAAAATGAAAAAAAAAGCGTTTTGCAATTTGAAAAAAGTATTTTCTTTACTGCTCTTTTTTGGGTGCTACTTTGGCTTTGCATTTCAAAGATGATTTGTAAAGCTTGAGAAGGTGCGCCTATAACATTTTAAATCACTCAAAAAGGAGAAGAATTGAGAAAGATCTGCCACAGTGTTCGGTGATAAGTTAATGTTTGGTGATGGGCCAGTTTACCCTAATGGCAGGGCACTAGTTGAGATGCATGGTGATGTCTTTTGTATTGTCTGGAAAAGTCATCTATTACAAAATATGTGTAGTAAAGTAATATTGCGCCTGATGGTCTGCAATTTGCATCCAGTCTGCAGCCAACAAGTGACTCAGTGTATAATAAGGGTGTGTGTCTGTGTGTGTCTCTCAGATTCAAGCTAATTAGTTTGGGGGTGCTCCCAAAGTTATGACAAAAATTATTATTAAAACATTATACATGCCCAAAATAGAAACCCGTGAGAGTTTCCTTTTGACCACCTTTACAAGTTGTGACATTTTGCTTTGAGTAGTAAATCTTATGAAATAAATTTTGGCAGACTTGGGTGCATGCTAGATTACCAAACCAAAACAAAAGAGAGGATGTGTTTGTTATCATCACTTTTGATTCGATCAATTACCATTAGTTCAATGAACTCGCATCTAGTTGGTTACCAAGTCCCCCAGTTTCAATTTGAGAGTTAGCTGACAGTCAATTCACTGGTTCCCCTTCTCCCAAAGTAATAATGATGGTCTTTTGTTTGGACTTTGGTCCTTTCTTTTTTTCTTCTCTTGTTCCCTTGTCGGGTGTTTTTTCTTTATTTATTTATCCATTCATAATATATAATCGTCACTCACACTTTAGAAAAAGCGTGACAAAGAGTTTTGAAAATCGAAATTTCAGGCAGCCAATGAGAAGGCTTGCCATGCATTATTAAGGGGGCTTAACTAGGGAGGGCAAAGGGAAGCATAACTATGCTTCTCTATTGAGGAGTGGGACCCAAATGGTTCCTTCTATTGAGGACTGCCCAAGGTTCCGGAAAACTTGGTGACGGGCTGTTCAATGTAGCTCTTACACACAAAAAAATCTGCAAGACCACCCATGAACTAATCAAATAGAAGGAAGAATAGCTAGTGTGTTCTTTGCAAGGAGTTATAATCATGATTTTTCCTTAGGTAATAACTAAGGAACCATGGGTAGGGTGTTCATAGGAAGGGCTCTATTAGTCCAGGGCAAAAATAGTGGCAGCCAATTTTAGGATTAGAATTTCCATACAACCAATGAGAAGTCGCGTGATGAAGTGAAGAGTCCTCCCTTTTTGTTCTTGTGGGTACACATTCCAGTGACCAGTAATCAAACTGGGTATATGGGAGATTTTTTTGGGAATCTTTCTTATGGTTATCCATAGACCATTCAATAACTACCTCATTTTCAAATCTAACTACTTCGTTTCTTTCTTAATAACTACTTCTTTTTCTTATTAAATTTTTTTTTTAATAACTATCTCCCACCTTTCCTAATAACTACCTTTCTTTTATAACTATTTCACTCCTTTTTTCCTACCCATCAACATGGATATATATATATATATATATAATTTTTTCATGTCTATTAAATATGTATTAATTTAAGTTAAATTTAACATTGACATAAATAATGATGAATTTTTTAAAAACCGTACAAAAACATATGAAAAAAAATAAAATAATTGATCGCTCAAATATGTATGTACATAGGTACATTACTTTTACCTGTTTCGCATAGCCTTTTAGGTGCCTAGCCGTTTTCGTAAAGCTACTTACGCTTTTCACCCCAGCCTAGGGATGCGACTATGCATGGCACTTTTGGTTGGTATTCCGAAGCCATCACCCCCGTGCGCCTGTCTCACCCTCCAGTCGTCGCAGCGACCGTGCTTGTTCTCCTCTGTCGTACGAACTGGGGCATGCGTAAACTCTTTCCGAGCACCTGTAAGATTCGGTCCTCTTATTGCTAGAATTTGGGTTTTCTCTTGGCTTCTTGAATCTTTTTTTTCCTTTTTTTTTTTTTCCCCCCTTCTATTGCTCTTTGAAATTTTGATCTTTGTGGGAGGATGGATTGCTGCTTGTATTATTAGTGTTTGTAGAGGTGGTTTGGATTTTTGTCGTGGTTTTGTTGTTGTTGTTGTTGTTCCTGTTGTTGCTGCTGCTACTCTTGTGTTTGTTTCCATGTGGTTTTTGGTGTTGGAGTTGCTTGTGTTTGTTCTCTGGTGAAAGGAGGATGGATTTTTGCTTGTAGAGGAAGTTTGGATTTTGTTGTTGCCGGTGTGTTTGTTCCTTTGTGGTTTTTGGTATTGGTGTCGCTTTGTGTCTCTGTGTTCTGGTGAAACGAGGGTTGCGGGACTCGTTTGAGGATGTGGGAAGGAAGGAGGAGGCGATTGGAGTGATGGGATTGGGGAAAAGGAGGATACGATGGAGGGGTTGGATAACCCATGTGGAGAATTCGACATACTTCTTTCTGGGAAGTGGCAGCCAGATTTTCTAGGGAGACGAGCAGCTGTCTTGGATGCTTTGGAAAAAAGGTGAAGATGAAGAAGGACTTGGAGGAAGTTAGTTCCTTCATTGGCATTCAAGGGGGAAAAGACTCCATTCTAGGTGAGCAGGTTCTTTGTATGGATTCGGTCGCTGCTGCTCTTAGCTTCTGGAGGGGCGGTAGAACGGGGCGAGGATTTGAGCGGGGACGATTGGGACGGAAGTTTGAGGTTTGGAGGCTGTGCTGTTGTAAATTCTAGATGGGGACACTTAAAAGGAAGTGGTTGTGTCGGGGAATCAAGAGGACATGTGTGAAGAGAGTGGTGGTATTGCTGGTGATGTTGAATGTATTGCAATTGTTAGTCTACTTGATGCATTCCTGGGGAGGCGAGAACGCTCCCTCGAAATTCACTCCCATCGTAATTCAGGTGTCGGAAAAGCCATGGCCTCACCTGCCCTCCTTCATATCATGGGCCCCAGAGTCAACTGTCGACCCTGCTTCTTGTGAAGCTTTCTTTGGCAATGGCTTCACTCAGACCTTCCGCGTGTTTGAGTCAGAGCCACGGTTGAGGATGAATCTCAACAGAAAGAGTGGGCTGCTGGACCGAAGCTCTTTCGGATTTAAGGAAGCCATGGGGACCTGGACAGTGAGCAAGGATGAAGGAAGGTTGACTGGTGCAGATGTACAGACGCAACATGTAGAGGCAACTCAGATCGAACCTCTTGGGGAGGGTTCTTTCCACTGCTTCTATAGTGAAACATTACGGACTTCTATTTGTGAAGGCAAAAATATGGTTATGAACCCTGAAAAGATTGAGATGTCCGAAGGGGGGGAGCCTTTGGAATCAGTGATCGGAAGAAATGAGGAGGATGAGCTTCCCTACTTCACATCTGGTGCATTCCAAATCATTGTGCACGAAAGAGTGGGGAGGAAGCCTCTCTTCAACAAGACACTGCTGCATTACGTGATGCCACAGGGACTGATTCAAGAACACACTATGCAACACCTGTTTGAACAGATTCACACCATTCCACTCAATGAGGTTACCTGTGCTCAGGTATGTTTCTTCCTTACCAGTTATCTAGTTCATTCATAAAGCTTCTCACCAATGATGTGTATAATCTTTCCTTGTGATTGAGGTGTGCAACGTGTGATGAGACCTTGGGGCTTGAATACAGATTGTGACACAGCCAGTAGTGGTGGTGACTCGGTTTGAGTATGCCAACCTCTTCCACACAGTCACAGATTGGTACAGTGCATATATTACTGCACGGATAGCCAACCTGAAGCAGCGACCACAGTTGATATTTGTTGATGGACATTGCAAGGTAAAGAAGTTGCTCCATCTTACAGACTACCCCCATTTCAGCCCCAGTTTCTACAACATAAAGTAGGCATTGGCAATCAGATTATTGGAATGAAATTGTAACACAGTGAACTCAACCAAGCATTATCTGCAGCCCCACTAACTTTCAGTGCAACATATTGAGCTATGATCCTGTATGTGAGGTTAAACTATTAAGAAAATGTTTGTGAATATCTCCCACTGCATGAAGCCACAGTCTCAGAGTTCCCTGCAGACATATGCTCTCTCTTTAGCATGACAACAGTGAATCCAGTTTCTTGGTTTGGGTTGTTTTTGCAGTCGACTATGGATGATGGATGGCAAGCAATGTTCAGTGGACTGAATTTTGCAAAGCACTTCGAAGGGCCAGTATGCTTCAACCATCTGATTTTTGCACCATTAGGGTATGATACCCCCCTCTTCAAAGGTCTGAGTCAAAGCATCTTTTGCCAGGGGTGTTCTGCCTCAGATGCAGAAAAAGGTTCCCGATACCAAACTCCTAGGTTGCGAGAATTTGGTGAGATGTTCACCTCAGCATTCAATCTTTCATCTGCAACACATTCCCCAAAGGAGCCCAGGGTTGCAAAAGTTTTGTTCGTAAGACGGGAAGACTATTTGGCACATCCACGGCATACAGGAAAGCCTGAATCACGCCTTAGCAATGAAGAAGAAGTTCTGGACGCTCTGAAGACTTGGGCAAGCCAGAGGGCAAGTGATGAGTTGGGTGTCAGTGTAGTCAATGGTTTGCTTGCACACATGTCAATGGAAGAGCAGTTACGGGAAGTTCAAGAAGCCTCAATCATAGTGGGGGCACATGGGGCGGGCCTCTCACATGTTTTGTTTGCTAGGCCTGAGAAGACAGCAATTCTGGAACTTGTGAGCCCATATTTTATACGCCCACATTTTCAGGCTATGTCACAATGGATGGGCATGGAGTATCATACAATTGAGATGGGAAGCTCAGAGGCTGATTGCTCACAAGTGACAGACCGTGTAGATAACATTTTATCAGGTTTGCTAAAAAAGAATGCAATCTCTTAGTATCAAACCCTGAATTGGGGGAGGGGACAGATAAAGTTCATCTTTCTGACATGGAGTTCAAATGACTGCTGTTACAAATCTTAGTTCAGTTCTGCAGTCACAAGTCATAGTGGTATTCCCACCCAGTCTTTCCATCCCTGGGACTCCCTAACATGCAGGGATATGCTGTGGCTGTATAATCTTTAAACCAATAAAGAGTAGTTGAGACAATGAAAATTGACTCTGGTCGGAAAAGCAACTAATCGTTCAAGATATTCTGTACAAGATACAGGTCAAGTTTGAGGCGAGAAGTTTCTCTTGTATATGAGGGTTCACCATGCCACTAGTTCAAGTCAAATACAGTTTGAGCTGGGAATATTTTACAACCAATGTGACCACCATAGCTGCAAGCTATTGTTAAACTGAATTATGGTTCCAAAATAGAAGGACCCCTTCCATCAACAAGCACCTCACATGTGAGCCATGATGAATCATCTTTCTTTCTTCCCTATGAGACTGGTAGCTGTATATGGTGCCCTCTTACATTTGGTTTATCAACTGAGATGGAGTTGATGTGCAATTATATGCAGTCATATGCACTTTTGTTGTGATGTAGATGCGTTCATCTGGTCTTGATGGCATAACTGATCATCACAAAAGTTCTAGTCGCTTGCAGAGGTTCAAGCCCTGTGAAAATAAAATGCTTATCTAGGGTTTGAAATCTAGATTCTCTTCAATCATCTCTATCTTTATCTGTTTCTCAGTTCCAAATATGAGACTCCTGCGTTGTATTCGGTAGAGGTTGAATTTGCCCACAGTATCCAAACCAAATTTTCCCGTTTGCCTGGAACAAGAGTTTCATATATTAGAACACCAGCAAAGAATATATGAAAGAATCCTTGTATTTCTCATAAATATGAAGCTAAAGCAAAATTGTAAACAACAGAGACCACTAAAACCCTTTTCATATGTACAAACTCACTCAATACGTGCGGCAAGACTGTAGTTTAGGGAGTACATCCAGAGCTTCCTAGCTCTGGGTCATGCCAAGAACACCCTCTTTCCCGGCAAAACCTTAGGGATCTTGACTATTAGCTTCATAGGGGTGCTCTGGGTGTACCCCCCTAAACCACACTCATGCGCCAAGTTTTACTTGCTGCATTCCTCACGCTGTACAGTAGCACAAATAATGGGATACAGAATGAAAGCTGTTAATACGGTAATGTGTTTCGACGTGTTAAATCTGCTCGCTGTTGGAGAGTAATGCATCTCAGCAACGAGCAGATACAGAGAATAAAAGTTGCTTCGAACCATGTCGCGTAGTATCATGACAATTCTGATTTACACTCTGTTTGAAAGCACCTCGGCATCAAGTGGGTACAGAGAATGGGACCTCTGAACTGTGTCATTTGTTATATGACGTTTCTGGTTCACACTCTGCTCGAGAGCTGATGCATTGAACAGATGCAAATTACTTCGGTGGATTAGAGCTCAGTTCAGAGCATCAAGCCCATAACTCTGGATTGTATGCCGCATCGCCAAGGCTCTGCACACTGCCATAGACAATGCGGCGTGTGAAGGACAAGTTCATCTCACATTCGTTGTCAGTCGAGGACATCAGTTTTCTGAAGGCAGTCAGTCAGTCATTGTCAGCCTACATGTGTCCAGCAAGAAAATGGATATGTCCTGAGCTGTAAAGTGCTGCCGTGCTGCCGTGATAATTACGAGTTGAGAGCCTAATCCTGGGCTCCAATGGGATCCTGCAAATGGCAAGTACAGTTTGCTGTCCCAAGTGGTCTAGTGAGAGCGGTGGACTTCCGCGAGATTGGCTTTCCACCTTCACCTGTCTCGTATTCGCCATACCTTCAGGTCATCAGGTAATGTACTACCGACGACGTTTATTATGCGGATCTCCTCCAAGCGTTATCAAGCAGCAATGATACATGTACGCAAGCACAACCCATATCATCATGCCATAGACGCCGAATTTTTGACTCGTCACTGAGGTGAAAATCATTTGAGTTCCTCTTGTGATCTCTAATCATCACGCTACAAACAGCCTTTCCAGCAACAGCAGTGTCAAATCAGGATCAGATACAAATACAGTATGGCTACATATGTATACCTACCTAGGCAGTGACAGGTTTCAAGGGACAATGCAAACCTTCCCGTTGCAGAGCCAATATAAGTGAAGTATCTCAGAAGTTGAACCTGTTGTGGCTCATATAATCACAGAGGACAAAGACTCTGTAACAGTGCTGTGACCTACATACAATTCCCAAGCCACCATCTAAGGACTTTATGATCATCACATGCTGGGTGGCCAAGCCATGTAGCCCTTGGCCTTCAATTAACTTACCACAGCCAGCACATTTCAAGCATCGGCTATGACTGCAAAAGCAAGCTGCCTTGATGTAACAATTCTCAAAGGTCTATAGAATCAATTTGCTTTGGTAAACACAGTCAATATTTCAACAGAGATGAGCCTCCACTCTGCAGGGCAGTTAAAGCAATCTTTCATGAACTTGCTTGATCACTTCCCATTCATCAATTTTGCAGAAGCATGCATACTTTAAGCTTTGAGGTCTGGGTGGAATCCCTGCCATGTTCTTCATCAAGAACACTATTTTGCCCTCATTTCAATCCTGTTACAAAGGAGCTAATTGGGTTTGACTTGCTTGAAAAGAGGAGACTAAATAAATGACTACTGTTGCTGCTAAGGATATCACATCAGGACTAAAGGTTCACATATAAACACAACTCCCAATTATCTTCACCTCATTGGTTTGTGAGCTACATAGAGAAGACAATAAGCTCAAGTTTGATAATTAGTCAAAGGTAAGATCGCAATTGCTTGTTATATACTTGTAGCACATCTCACTGGCAAAGGTTAGCCATCTTGCAGTGAATATCTGGACAAAAATACACTGGGGATCCATAGTACTGTAGAAGATAATCCACATTCCATAAGTAAACACTATCATTGCAAATTTATGTACACCAGTGTAATCTTTCCCTGATTGATTTGTAAGCCACATAAACCACATGCCAAGCAGACGTCACAAAAATCAGTTGCAGGTGAGATGGAATTAACTCATCATAAGCATGTAGAATGGCACAGTGCAAAAAGGAATACATATCCTCTCAAGAAAGGCAAGGAGACTGGACAAAAATAGATCCACAGGAATGCACAAGGTGATCTGCAATGCAGAAACTCACTATCATTCACCAGCCACTGATAAAGTAGTCAGAAAAGCACCTACCTGGGTCCACCAACCATGCACTGCCAACATCACATGCAAAAGGCACAGCCATCTGACTGTAAGACATCAACAACTGCCATATTGCTGTAGGAAAATGTGAACCAGGCATGTCTGTGACACCAGCATATTGCTGCCTCAAAAATCTGCTCAGAAGGTTGAGGAGAAAAAAGATACCACCATTTTCCACACTACTTGGCCATCATCATTTTTACAAATTCCTCATAGTCGACTTGACCATCACCATTTATGTCAGCTTCCTGAATCATCTGGTTAACTTCCTCATCTGTGAGCTTCTCCCCAAGATTTATCATCACATGCCGCAACTGTAGTCCAGAGTCCCCATGCTTACTCAGTAACACCAGACAAAGAACTTACACACGCCTGAGCAAGGACCAAAACAGGCTAGTGAAGCATGTAAATCTTCAAAATTCAAAGGAAATCTGAAAATCATGAAGACAGTTCCATGCTACAGGCAGATTCTCCCTTGACCAAAAAGCCATCTCAACCATTTTCCAAGAAATTTCTATTCAGGCTTTCCAGTAATCATGTACCTCTACATAATTTCCAGGGGTCTGATAATTGGAGGATACGAGCAAAACCATGGCCTGAACACCTTGGAAATAATCACTTCAACATAAGACTGTAAATTAAAGGGGCAACAATCGCACATACATACCTCAGCAGCAGAGATGAAGCCATTCTGATCCTTGTCAAAGACCTTGAAAGCCTCTTTTAACTCCTCGTCAGAATCTGTGTCCTGCAGTACCTTGGCAGAGTGGCCTGGAACTCGTCAATAGCAGCCCAGATTACTCAGTGGAAGCTTCTTACGTTCCAGGAAAGATATTGGACGTCCCAAATTTCGGAGATTAGATTGCTCTGGAAACACTCACTCTATAACAAACTCTCAAAATGCTTACACATCATCACCACAAACGCACCTTCATTTTCCGTGCCATCAGATTCAGAAACTCCGAGAAATCGATCGTTCCATTTCCGTCAGCGTCGACTTCACGGATCATATCCTTGAGTTCGACTTCGGTCGGGTTTTGTCCTAAGGAACGCATCACCGTCCCAAGCTCCTGGATCGTGATGCTGCCTGCGAACAAACAGAAACACGCGTTACCGACATCCGACCACCTCCGATGATTCTCCTAGAGACGTCGGCGGCAGCAGACGAACCGACTCGGTAATGGATTCACAAGATCGGTTTACAAGAAAACGTAAAAGCCAGCATTAACATAGTATACTGTATACCATCGCCATCCTTGTCGAATAAGCTGAAAGCTTCCTTGAACTCTCCGATCTGCTCATCCGTCAAGTGTTCGGCCATGATACTTTCACTACTGCAAAAAAGCACACACAGAAACACACGCACGCACGCACGCACAAACCCTCCGTCCGTCCCTGTAGCTCGACAATGTCAACCAATCTAGAGCTTCAAAAGGACTCTGCGCAAGAAAAGTAAAACGCAGGAGGAGTGGAGATTCGCAGAAAGGCACGTGAAGCGTCGCGGCATGCACTGTTCAGGGAGGCCAAAAAAAAAGCACCCTTCCAAAGGAAAACACCGACAACGCCAGAAAAAAAATAAAAATCTTAAAAGCCACTTAGCAACAACATCTAACCCTTGTGACAACAACTACTAAAACAGATAGGTAGCAACAACAGAATCCTAATCAGTTCTTGAAGAAGTCGCAACAAGAAACCAACAAAACCAATTACTTATGAGAAGGGGCACAACAGTGCAAACTGCAAACCATAGCTAGCGAGTGGCCATAGCTGAGCGAGCGTGCGAGCATGTGCCGAAGCTGGTCCCATTGCCGTGCACGAAACCGACTACCCATGCCCAGTAAGTGTAGGGTAGGGTAAAGCCGCAGAATGAGGGTATTACTGAAATAAAGGGCCTGCCCGAGGTGGTAGCCGAGGGAGGCCCCAATTTCGGTTGATGCCCTCATCCATCCAAGGGCTTTACTTACCCGACATAACGCATGTGGCAGTCCACCTTGGATGAAGAATCGTAACATCGCGATGTAGGAGCAGGAGAACCCTCAAGACATGAGGAAGAACCAAAAAGTCCCTTGTGAAAGATGAAATTTGCCCCCCAAACAATGGAAGGGAAATTACTGGCGTTGGGCCATTCTCACTATTTTTTGAGAATTGTTCGGTTTCAGTTCTTGTACAAAGTTATGAAAATTGAATCAATCTTTTATATATATTTTTTTAAATTAGGCTGTTAGAATTGGCCAAGGTATTAGGATTGTTATTCTTTTCATATTTAATCAGTTTTTCAAACATAGTGGTTCTCACAAATGCAATATCAGATCATTTTCACAACCTAGCTACCAAATTTTCATCTATTGAAAATGATTTTTTTTGACATTTAAAACAATAAAAATCTATTAAAAAATAGTTTGAAACAATGCTTTTCATCTAAATTCACATCTTCACAACTTCATCCCTTTAAAAAGCTCCTTCAAACTTTTTCAATTCCTCTTTTAAACTTGCACAAATCTCAATTAACTTTACCAAGTTAGAAGGGCTAGACTTGCAACTTATCCTAGGATCAATTGGCCAATTTATACTCATAAAAATTAATTTGTCTAAGTTATTTTATTATAAATGACATTTCAATAAATTAGTAAGTATTCTAACTAGGGGGAAAAAAAATCGATTTCAATTTGTGATCCAACAATCCTAAAGATTTAATGAGCAAGGAATCCAACTATAGGAAACATGGTCTCATGTTTCTAACACCACATAAGAAGACATATTGTCACCAAAAAGAAAGGGACCACACAACAACCAGACCCCTCTAGCTCTGCTTGTTTCTGACAGAGCGAGCATCGGGTATTCACACATCAAGAAAACAGCACAACAACATCACTGATCCATACCCACACGAGATATTCATCACTGGAGCACAACAGACTCGCCCGAACCTCTACAGACACAACTCCTACTCAGAACTTCCAGGATAAGAATGCATAATTCAGATTGCACAAAAAGGTCCTCGATAACACAAGCGTCCACTTTTCCAGAACGTGGAACAATGATCTAACAACTATTATGTCTACGATCGAGCTCTCCCCCAAAAGCAAACCACTCGAGCTGTCTATCCTATGCATTTCCCAAACTTCTCCGTTCTACGACCTCGATCCTTACTCACAATCAAACTCTCACCAAATTCAGGAGCTAGCCATCCCCTAGTTACTAACGCAGTGGAAGAAATCAGCAACTAGCAATCTCCTAAGCTCCTGCTCATTCTCCAAAGTCTCTCTCCTCTTCTCTGTTCTTTTCCTTTTTCTCTACTTCCTCTCTGTACTATTTTTCTACTCCCTAGCACCTTCAGCCTCTGCCAAACTCTCCGGACCAGACCTCCATTGCCGCTCTCCTCCTCCATGAATGCCAATTCCGGCGCCGCCATGCATTCCCACCGCCTTAGACCATAAAGACCAGCACCTCCGTTGCCATAATCCCGTGCCGTCCTCCTCAAGTGGTGAGCTTCCTTGATCAAACCAACGCAGCCGCCATGCATTATCTTAGTGATGAGAAGTAATGCGTCGCTAACCAAGTGATGGTGCAAACAAAATCACGATCAGAATCAGAATAGGAACGTTGTTCGGTCACCCCATGTTCGGTTACAATATGATGTTTTTGACATCAACTTAATATCACTTGAAAGTCAAAAGCTTTTTATTCACAAGCTCCGTTGCTAATTCATTGATGCTTAATATCATTTCAAAAATATCCAAACTACAATTTTCATCAGTTCTTTCATTAGCATAATCATTTTCAAATTCACCCAATCGTGTAAATGTTCATAACATTTCAAAAGCATGGGATATACAAACTTTGTATAATAATCTTCAAAAATGGCCTTCCTTCAATCATAACCTTGATAAATGATAACACAATACAAAAACGATTAAATACAAGGTCCAACATCAAGGAAAGCATATTACGAGTTTTTTTCTCTTCATATTTCCTTAGGAAAGAAAAAAAAAAATTGAAAATTCTCACATCCTTTTTGATATTTTGAAGTTAGACATGTTAACTCAAGAAAAACATTTGAATCTTCTTCCATTAGGCCATCAAAAGAAATTATAATTTCGATTTCATCCTTGAATTTCAAACTCATGGATATGGAAAAATTTAAAGCATCACTTGACAACAAATGACCTCTACACTAGTTTGAAATACAAATAGACACAAAATGGTTAAACAATCAACAATAATTTGGGAAATGTGCCATGTCAAAGAAGGTGGCATTTTTAAAGTCATCCTCAAATTATTTTGCTTGTTATAACAAAATATAATAATTTCTTTGAATTGTAAAGCTTCCTAAAACAAGATAACTTTATTATCAAATTTCCAAAAGCAAAACAATATGTTAGATTATATTTTGTGGAAATTTTCAAAAGGAAATTAAAATAATTTTTTTCAATAAAAAAAAACCTTGTCATCTATGGTGTATTGAATTTCCTTAAGGGAAAACTAGAATTGACACTTGCATATTCCACCTTATCTACTTTTTCTTGATATTTTGGGCCAAATGACATCACTTTTACAAATCTCCTTTACAACCTTGGTAAAAACATATTTTAAATCTTGCACATTTTTTTCATTTGTTGTAGGATACTAACATGTTTTAGAAAATGCATGCCCAAAACAAGCTTCTTGACACACCCCGAAGCTCCTGAATGGATTCAAATGTGAGTCTAAACTGAAAACAACAAAACAACAAGGAGTCGAGGCACACTCCTTAGCTCGCAACACTTTGAAGGGGTAAAGGGGCGTGTTGGAGCTCCGGGATGGGACTAGGAAAAGTGACAAACATCAACTACTCACACGGACCTGCACAAAACCAACACAAGGTGGTTAGTGCATAATTAAAGCACCTTTAGTGCTAAGACGAACCACGAGCAACTCGGACTCACAAGACTCACCATGCCCGGACTTGGGGGAAGCCACCACCTTCCCCCTTATAGTATACTTTGTGCTTCTCCACGAGGCTCACATCCAAATGGTTTTTTGTCCCGGGACTCCCAAGTGGGAGTCCCAAAATTGTCAAAGTCGCGACTCCCGTGACTTTGGGGCCCCATAACTTTGTGTGAAAACCTCGGATTGAGATGTGATATAAAGCAAAGTTGTAGCCCTCGTAGAGATCTTTCCAACAGTATGTGGCACACTACCTGCACGCAAGGAAATCTGGTTGATTCCCAACTTTTAGTGGTTGGGAGTCAAACTATCCATTTGACTCCCGACCTTTCTTTTGGCCATAACTTATGTTTCAAATGTCAAAATGAATGATGCAAGCCCATTTTAGACATCTACGTTTCAATAAATTTCTAATGATATAATGAAATCTTCAAACCAATGGGTTTTGACCCCTGTAATTGCTCCTTGAAGATTTGAGAGTCCTTTGAGACTCCAACTCCCCAAGTGAGAGTTGCCTTGGGAGTGTGAGGGTTCATTCTCTCACACTGTCCTGCACTCCCGGGAGTATAAGATGTGCCTCCCAGGTCTCTCTTTTGTCTCACCCTTTTGCAAGCCCTTGCCTTAGTCGCGAGCCCAAAGTTAGGGTTGCAACATTCTCCCCCACTATAAGAAGAGGGCAATGTCCTCATTAACACTTAGAATTTATTTCCTCAATGCAATTGCTTTCAATTGGATCCTTGGCCATTGCTTGTCGACTTTTGTGGCAGGACCTTGCTTCAAGTTAACTTAGGCGTCCCCAAGTTTCCAACACTTTTTGGCAAGTCCAAAGGTATTTCATAAAAAACCCTTAACCTTTGCTTCATCAAAAGACCTAAACTAGCCTAATTGATGAAGCCTTCATTTGGGAGGCCATTATTTTAACCTTCCCCTCATGAGGAACTCAAAGCCAAGTCTAATCTTGACCTAAGTTACTTGACATGACTCCTTTCCCAACCTTGCACCTCAATCACAACAATCAAGCCTAACTAAAATAATGTTTATCAAGGTACAAGAAGCAACGTTTAGGCTTTGCAAAAACCTAAGCCCCAAGCTACATGATTATAGTACACGAACGGGGTCATGACTTCCCGTGTTGGCCGCCACTACCAACCAACCCTTTAGGATGCACTTTAAGCATGTGCACGTCCCTGCAAGCTCACCTTGCTTGCCTTCCCTTTTGGCGCCAAGGTTTATTTTAGTCGCAAGGTGGGAATCCAATTTTAATTTGGGCTTACGCAAGAAAGTTCCATTTGTCCATGCCACTCGACCACTTTTTTAATAATACTCATTATGTTCATGATGCAATTTTTTTGGAAGTTTTTCGCCTTTATTTCACTTGCAACTTGATGAGGTACATTTGTGTAACTCCCTGCCCCACTAAAAAAAAGGTGATGTCCTCATCACATTCTATGTTTTTTCTACTTCTTTGTCGATCTATTGTGAAATTCCTCTATGGCTTCTTGAACATGTTCCATATCGGACTCATTCACCCAAGATGCTTCTATTGGATGGTATCCCTTCCACTTGACCAAGTACTCTCGCTCTTGCCCCCTTAGTTACTTTGACTTGAGCACGGCCTCTACTTCAAATTATGGTTCATTATAAATCAGGTCCGGTGGGGGCTTCGAATTATGCTCTCGATTAAGCCTTGAGGCATCAAGGTTGACTGGCTTCAAAAGCGAAACATTAAATGTGGGATGAACTCTAAGATTTTCCGATAGTTCTAATTTGTAAATGTCGGGAAATTTCTTTTCTAACACTTTGAATGGGTCCACATATGGGCCCAAGAACTTGTGGCTCAAACCTTCTGGCAACCGGAAATTTTTTATGTTCAATCACATTTTGTCTCCTTCAAAATTCACCTCTCATCGGGACTTGTTTACAAAATCCTTGTACCGTTTGTGCGCTTTCTCAAAATTGGCATTAGCCATCTCCCACAAGCGCCGCCTCTCTTCATCAAGTTGTGTGACCATCAAAACTTCTTCACTTGCATCACTTGAGGGTTGCCCAAGTGTAGCCCAAGTTGTAGGCACAATTGGTGACTTGCCCGTCACCATTTGAAAGGGGGTGGAACCGATTGTCAAATGCTCCGAATTGTTGTAACGAAATTTGGCCATCTCCAAATGGTCCACCCAATCTTGTTGATTCGCCGCCACATAATTCCTTAAGAATTGTTGGATAACCAAGTTTACTCTCTCGGTTTGTCCATCCGTTTGGGTTCGGAATGAGGTGTTCATCTTGAGCTCTGACCCCATGCACTTCCACAAGGCTTGCCAAAACTTGCTTGTGAACTTTGGGTCTTGATCCGACACAATGTCCTTTGAGAGGCCATGATGTTTGAACACGTGCGTGAAAAATAACCTTCATGTCTCTTGGGCAGTGGCGGTTTCCTTGGTGGGAATGAAGTGTGCCATCTTGTTAAATTGATCAACCACCACCATGATCGCATCAAATCCCCTTGATGGTGGCAAACTCACCACGAAATCCATGGACACACTTTCCCACGGCCCCTCAAGAATCGGTAATGGTCGTAACAATCATGGTTTTTTTTATTGAATGTTCGATTTTGTCAGCAAATCAAGCAAGTCTTCACGTATTCCTTGGCATCGTCTTTCAAATTAAGCTAATAGTGGGACTTCTTGAGGAATGTTGTGGTGCGCTTTGCACCACCATGGCCCGCAAATGGGCCATCATGACATTCTTTCAAGAACACATCCCTAAGCCTCCTTTCTGAAACATAAAGTTGATTTTGCTTATACCACAACAGTCCATCTCACAAGTGGAAATGTGACTTGATTCCTTTTTGAATGTTCTGTTTTATTTTCTTGGTCAACCCATCACGATAGTTCACTAGTCGAACTTCCTTTTGAAACTCTGTTTCCCCCACGTACACCACCTTAAGTTGGTGTTTTCGACTTAGTGCATCGGGCACCACGTTTTCCTTCCCGGCTTATGTCGAATGTCCACTAATGGGTTAACGTTAATTATAATGGGTTAATGATCTTTTTGACATTTTTTTAATTAACATGGTACATGAGTTGAACTACTAATTTTTAATATGTTGAAACCATTACTTAGGAGTTACATTTTACACTTACCATAATCTATTAAAACACATGTAATAATTTTAAACCCCACATTTATATAATGATTTTTTTCACATTTATCAAACTATCAACATTTTTACATGAGTTGAATCATCCATTTTGAGCTTATTGAAACCATTATTCAAATGTTACATATTGCATTTATTAATATATATCGAAACACACATAACAACTTAATGTTTCACATTTATATTTGAATGGGTTAATGAATTTTTTTGTATCTCTTGAACTATTAACATTTGCACATGAGTTGAATCATTCATTTTGAATCTTGTTAAATTAATTCTTCAAAAATTGCATTTTACATTCACCACAATTTTTTTAAACGGATGTATAAAAATTTGAGAAATTTCACATTTATATTTGAATGAGTTACTGATTAGGTCAAATGTTCATGCATGCAAAATTTAAGATGCATGTAAACCTTTAAATTATTATTTTTTCATATATTAAATTATTGTATATTTATGTAAATTAGATTATATATTTTTTCCCTAATTTGTTTTAGGCATCATAGACAAGTTGTCACGGACGCCAATGCCATGGAGTTCATTATTTGAATGTTCATCCATGATTTGTATTAAACTTGTACTTAATTTTTAATTTAGTTTCAATTCACTCTTTATTAAATTTTAATTAACCCTAATTAACTCCCAATTGATTCGTTGTTAAACCCGAATTAAATGTTAGTTAACTTTCAATTAAATTTCAATTAACCCATAATTGATTTTTAATTATGAAAGTTTTCAGGAAGTTTTTTTACTTGATGCACATATAGAAACCGCCTTGGAAGCTTATTTGAGCTAAGTCCTTGAAGGTGTATAAATACAAATAGGACTCCTCATTTGTTTTAATCTATTCAACACCAATTTTAAGCATGATATTACATTATAGCCTTGTCATGTTCTTTTCATGTCCATGTTTACATATGTTAGCATAGTAAATATATGTTTTCACGTTCGTCTTGCACATCTCATGATCTTATTCATAAATTTTGTGTTTTTTATTTTTGAATCACATAATCTTGTCTTGTTCTTTATTTGAAAGTTAAATTTAAACTTTTCTTTTAGCCTTTGTTTTTGTGGTATTTCATGTCCTTGACACAAGTTTATTAGTATGAATGTTCATGATGGCACACCAAAAAGCCCCAAAAATAATTTGTAAAATTTCCCCCTTTTTTATTGGTGTATGAAAAAAAAATTTATGTTAAAACAATGGATTAAAATTCAAAATTTATAAGTATTATTACTATTATTATCAAAAATTATTAATATTTTATACTTTTTTCAATTTTAAATATGATTTATCAATTTTTGTAATTTTTTTGTTACAAATTTATGTTTAAATATTGAGATGAATTAAAAAATTTCATTTTAAAAATAAATGAATGAATGAATTATAAATGATGATAATAAATATGGCATCAATGATTTTTTTAATCTTTTCATTTTCTTCAATTTTTTAATCTTCTCCAAAATCATCCATAAGAAAGTTTGGCCATGTTTTGGTTATAAGCCATATATAGAGGTAAAATTTCTTAAAATAGTTTTATAATTTGATTCTAAGTCCAAGAACCCATTGTAGAATTATGTCATTTTAAAAATATAAAAATGTAAAAACAAGAATTTAATCTTGTGCTGATGTTGATGGCCTTTCTTATGATTGCAAAATGGTAGAAATTCATTAAGAAAAAATCAGTAACATCATTAATATTTTCAATTTTTCAAAAAAAATGAATAAAATTTATAATGATCTCAGAGATTAAACTTATTATACTATCAAATAAATTTGATAGTATAATTGTTGATGTGTTTAATGTTGGAATTTTTTGAATTTTTTTGAATTACTCATTAGGAGCAACCTTTTTTCTTTGAACTTTGTGACTTCAATTTTGCCAATTCTTTTGTTGTTTACATTTCTCTTGAATTTGCATCATTTTTTTCATTTTTTTGTTAACAAGAATTTCCAAGTTAGGAAAATTCAAAACCAAAAAAATATGTTAGTTGTGTGGGGGGTGGGGGTTAATCCAACTATTTAAACAAAACATTTCACCAAATTAAATTTTTTCTAATTTTTAAAAAGAGGAAAATGTAAAATATATTCTTACACCATTAATAATAATAATAACATGTTGATTTGTTTTTCAAATTTAGGTAATTACTTATTTGTATTAATCTTTGATTTATCTTATTCAACAAATATTGTTTTGATAATTAAATGGTTATATTAACTATTTAATTAATGTTTTTTCTTGTGGCCAAAATTTTCCAATTTAAGGGGGCAACCACATTAAGAAAATATTCTTTTGAAAGATTTTTTTATGTCAAATTTAAAATATGTATTTTCAAATTTTTATAATAAAATATACTAAGTAACCATAATACTGAAAGATTTAAACAAGTTTCTAGCTACACAACTTGTCTATAACGAAATGTGGCAAATTTTTTATAAATTATTACCATTTTAGCAACATCACAAAATAAATAAATAAATTGTACCTAATCATATTGGGGAAAATAAATTGAAATTCCATAAAACTTGGACATCTGTTATTTATTCAAAACAAAATTGTAAAAGACTTAATGAATGCATTTTTGAATCAATACTGAATTTACAAAGATTCTAAATCAATTTAAACCTATATATATATATATATATATATATTGATGACATGCAATTTCATGTTTTTTTAAAACCTTTTACATTATTTTTAGTTTTTAATTATTTTTGGAATACATTATTGATTAAAATATTTCTATATTTTGAATACAAGTCCTAAAACCCGTTGTAGAATTATATCATTAAAAAAATTAAAATTTTAGATATATGTATAAAGATTAAATACTCCTTTGTTGATGTTGATGGCCATTTTTTAATATTTTCAAAATAGTGGAAATTCCCCCAAAAAAACTTTGGTTATATGATTAATATTTATTTAATTTTTTAAAAAACATTGAATAAGGTTTATGATGAGTTCAAAGATTGAGTTTAAATGTTTTCAAATAAATTTGAAGTTGGAATTTTTTATGTGTTTAAGGTTGGGATTATTAGAATTATTTTTAAATTTTTAAAATCTATGATCCCAATTTTTGTTAATTTTCTGTTATTTAAATTTTCCCTTGAATTTGCACTATTTTTTCCATTTTTTCCCCAACAAGAATTGCCAAGTTTAAAAACTTTGAAATAAAAAAGATGTTGGTTGCGGGGAGGGGGGCTAACCCAACTATTTAAACCCAAAATTACACCAAATTAAAATTTGTTCCTTTTTACAAAGGAAACAAATGTGAAATGTATTTTTACATCATTACAAACAAAATGTTGTGATTTTTTTTTCAAAGTTGTGTAATTAATCATTGATATTAATGATGATTAATATTGATTAAAAAATATGGTCTTAATAATTAAATGGCTCTATTTATTGCTTAATTTATTTTATTTTTCTTATGTCCAATTTCTGCCAATTTAAGGGGCAACAAAATTTTTAAAAATTGAAAGAAAAGCTTTTTCATCCAAATTTTTTAAATATATTGTCAATGTTTTACAATAAAACAATGTAAATAACCATAATATTCAAAGATTTAAATAAGTTTCCAACTACACAACTTGTCTATAACCAAATGTGGAAATCTTCTTATGGACGATTACCATTTTAACTACATCATAAGCTGATTTTGAATAAACCCTAAACCCTAAACCCTAGGTGCTAATTTTCTACCTAGCTAGGTAAATAAGGTCGAATCTTTCTTGAAACTTCCAATTTCTTAAAAATCAAATAATAAAATAATCTGGATTAAATAATTAAAATAATCAAAATTTCCTAATTATTTTTATTTTATAATTATACATAATAATAATAAGAAACATATATATATATATATATATATCATCTTGTAGTCACAAAATATGCAAGCCATTATGACTAGGACCAATGACTATGGCATTTGTGATTATGACCAAAAATATGACTAATGGCCTTTGCAACAAGTCCATATGCACTATAATCATGGTAGTCATATTTGTAGTCATATTTTTCACATTTTGGCATAGTGAAATAACCTAAGGTTATAATTTAAGTTAAATTAGATTAAACCTAAACTAAACATAAAAACTAAACCTAAGCTAAATTTTTAATTTCAACCTAAGTTAAACTTAGAGGTTAAATTAATTAAAAATTAAATTTAAAAAGTTCAACCTAAATTAAAATTAAAGGCTAAACCTAGGCTAGATTTAGACTAAACCTAAAAACTAAGTTTACAAATCAAATCTACTAAGCTAAACTTAGTTAAACCTAAAGGTTAAATTTAGGTTGAACTTAAATTAAACCTAGAGGTCAAACTTAGCAAAAATTAAGCTAACTAAAGCCAAACTTAAGTATAACATAATGTGAATGTACTTTAATGTTGGTTCAAGAAAAATAAAATTCAATGACATCATGTTGGATTAAGTTTATTTTGTGATTCATGTACAAATTTAGAATATTTAAAATCATGAACAATTAGTTGATGATAAAAAAATTATTCAATTGGAAATCTTTGAATAATATTTACAATTTTTAAAATGATAATTATGAACAAATTGCTCTTAAATGCATGCACTTAACTAAAAAAATTCTTTCATATAAAATTTAATCAACTATTTGATGTGTCCAATACATTTTGTCATTTGATTGAACATGGTTTTGAAATCAAATCACATGCCTTAATCATGTAATTATAAGCCTCATGACATGACCTAATCATGTAATCATAAACATAACTACGTTGTCTTACATGATTAAAGACATGATTACATGATTAAAATTTAGTCATAGTCACAAAAATGTCTAAATCATGGATGCCACCTTTTTGCATAATGAATGTATCAATTTTATCAAAAAAATAATTAAATGGTTATATTAAAAAATAATTTTAGTTAAATATTATTAGTATAATTCAGTGCATTACAATAGTGTTTTAAACTATACCTTATTAAACAATACAACATTTGGTGGCTACCAAGTAATAAAATTTATCAATATTGGTAATAGTGATATTGCATATGGTCATGCACAAAAAGTAGAAATATTAATTCTGAAAAAAAAATTTAATGAAATGATTAGTTGACATTTTATATGTAATAACCATAGTTTATACATTGTTTGATGCATTTTTAGCATCAAGATTCACCTTAACTGGACTAGACATAAATAACACTAATAGTATTTTGATTATTATTTTTTGTATTTTTTAATTTTAAGAAACAAGAAACAAGAAACAAGTTATTGAAATGTCTAACCATTGTTCTAGATATAAATAATTGTGTTTCCATTAGCCTATCAACAATCTTCATACAATTATATTTCATCCAAGTTTGTTGGTTTTTTTCACAAGCACCCACCATGGAACCTTGAACGTTTAAAAATCATTCTCATTCTTCATGATGTCTTTTTTTTTTTTTTTTTTTCCACCCCTAAAAAAACTTTGGATCATAAAAACTCAAAAAAACAAAAAAATTTAAATTAAAGTCTAAAAAATTTGTGTAAAATACTATTATTAAAAAAAGCTAC
>Ga0116227_10000440_pt1 | contig 80288 bp, 46 predicted proteins | sample S1TSphgellanicum_FD_89693 | JGI IMG/M metagenome (GOLD analysis project Ga0116227, IMG submission 89693) | Host-associated microbial communities from peat moss isolated from Minnesota, USA - S1T2_Fb - Sphagnum magellanicum MG | ecosystem: Host-associated > Plants > Peat moss > Unclassified...
TAAAGTATAACTTGAAATAACATATATTAATTTTAAATAAAATAACCTAAAGTATAGCCTAAAGTTAGTTGAATAATTTAATTTAAAATAATTTAAAAGTTTATAATAAAGTAGTTAAGATACTTTAAGGTAAAATAACATATAATAATTTAAGGTACAATAATTTATAATAACATATAATAACATAAAATATAAGTTAGAATAACTAAAGTAACTTAAAATAATATAGGGTATATCATAAACTAACATAGATAAAATATTTTTAAAAACCTATAAATAAACCTATTTGCTATAATAAATTGTAACAGTGAATTATGTTAACTAGTAATGAAACATGATGTCTACATAATGATATTATGGTGAAATAATTTTCACTAGGTGAAATCAGTAAAATGCAATGAAGTTATTTCACTTTTAAAGTCCCATAATGATTTAAGCTAGTAAATTACACCCCACTTTGGTAGTAGTGATGATCGCGTCCACGAACAAGGGATGAAATTTTTGTAAACGTGTTTTGAAACATGGTAGTTATTGAGGAATTATATAATTTGCCACTGAAACATAAACTTACTTATTAGTATCGTAACATGTTTCTTTGGAACTAATAGAATGTTGAAACATGACTGAAACATGGAATTAATATAATGTTGAAACATGATTAAAACATGATTTTTTTGTTGGAAAGGTTTTTAATTTCTAGAATTTTGGGGATGGAAAGATGTATATCGACATGTTCCACATGAACTAATATGGGTTGCTTTTCAATTGAACACTAAAAATTAGATTAATATTTTGTGAATGCTTTACAATTATTAATTTAATCTTGTCAAAACTTAAGGAAACATTACAATGTTGCATATTCAAATAGAAAAGTTGTAATCCAATACCACCGTGTTGCGATATCTCTCAAGTCATAGGTTCCAATGAAACAGTGTGTTTGAAAATCTTCTTTGGCTTCAAAACTTGTTTGACTACGTGGTGTCCATGTTTCATGAGATATTTTTTATGGACAAGAACGAAATCCTCTTGAACTTTTTTGTGAATATCCAAGGGCATGGTTTTTTCCTTCTTGTGCTTGTGTTTAGAATTTTGTACTGGTTGTAAAGCTAATGTAGTTGAAGGGTGATTACTCCTGGGCTTCGACAATGCATTTGCCTTCACCCTATATTCTAAAATGTTTCCACCCTTCGCAAGATACACACCCTTCACTGCATTTTTTAATGGCGGATACAATTTCAACTTGAGAGGATTCCCTTTGGAATCCACAGCTTTATCACACCCCTTCTTTCGGTGCTCATTGATCTCCATTTTTTATTTTTTCTTATAGTAACAATGAACACAAATAAACTCCTTCCTATCCTCTCAATAATGATTGTGGCATTCTTGTAGTAATCACAACCACTCTTTGCGAATATAGGTTTCCATGAAAATTGTTTTGTCCATTTTCACATTTTTTACTATCATGTCCATTGCTTTTTCTCCATGTTTCCTTTTCTTCTATTAAGATTAATTCAACTTTTGTGCTAAGAACAATGGAAGACCTAGACCAATTTACACTTGAGTTGGAGGAAGAAAAAAAGTTTGTAGTTGTAAGAATTTTACAATGAAATTAAACCCCAACTGAATTGAAACTTGGGTGCGCTTGTTCATTTGTTGTGATGATTGACATGTGACACATCCCAATTGTAATGAATTCTTACCTATACTTAAATCATCGCGAACAAGTGGGCATACACCAAGATTTGCCATGATACTACACCAAAAACCATATGTTATGTAATCTAAATTCCAACCCCTCTTTCCATGTGCAATATTTCATACTATCAAGAAGGGGGGTGGGTGGATTACAAGGTTATTGAAGCTTCTAGCACCTATTGACATAGACTAGTACCAAGTGTGATTATCATTTTGCAATCAATTCATTCTTTACTTTTTCATAATTTGTGAAAGCTTCCATTAGTTTTTAAGGAGCTTGACCTTTGTTAGCATTCCATAGAAGCAAACCAACTTGAAACAATTGAAATGAAGTTTTTTTTTTCAACTTCTTCACAACCCAAAATGCACTACAAGTTGTTATGTAATGCACGGGTTTGAGGTTGAGGCTTTGACCTAGTGAAATGGAGTTGAAGCTATTTTGATTATACTTCATTTCATGCAAGGACCTTTTAATTTGATTCACACATTTGCTTTTGGCATGATCAATTTGCTTTTCATTAATTCAAAGAAAGTTCTACCATGTTTTCAATCCTCAATCCTTTTGTCATGTCTATGGGCAAGCTTGTCTATACGTACATTTCTCAACCAATAATCCATTTTTTGCCCTAGAATAAGACCACACTAGTAGTAGATTGCTTTGTAATTCATGAGTGAAGTTGGCTTGCAATAAATATGCATTAACTATTCAACTTTAGCCAAAAAATCAACAAATATTATGACATTCAATAAGCTAATAAACAACTAACATTTGTGTGTTGTGTAAAAACCCACATGTTTATAATTTAATGTTCATAATTTGAAATTTGTGACACAAAGAAGAGTAAACTTACTTAAAGAATAAGCAAACTATTTGGCATTCCCCATCCATTAGGACCAAGCATTAGGGCTATACTTAGAGTTTTAACTTTTGATCTAATAATTTTGCATGGTTAACTTAAACCCATAAACTTTAATCTTTAAAAAAAAATCCATGTAAAATATCATGGACAAATTTCATATCATGCATATTTGTCACAAACCCATTATCCATGGAAGTCATTACCTTCATGAATAACTATTTTTATAGATTTTTTCTCCCAAAAAAGGTCCATGGGTTTGCAAAAAAATTATGCACATGGACTTCAATGATTAAAAATAAATTCATTCATCTTTTTTTTGGCATCATGGACATGCAATTTCACATAGACTTTTGTGAAAAAATAATGCCTATGAATTTTTTGAAGACTGAAATATTTTAATTTCTTGTCATGGACATAATAGTGTTGGATGGTTTAGGTTATTTGCAAGTTAAGGTTAAGCTTCTAAGTTAGGTTTTGAATATTTGGACTAAAGGTTCAAAATTTTGAGGAAATCATATTTGAATTTGAACCTTGAAATTATTTCTTTTGAAAATTAGAAATGCAATTTAAACTAGGGCTATTGGTCTTGTAAAATAGGTTTAAGTTCTTTGAAGGCATAAGCACCAAGGCTTTTAAGAGTGCATCCCCCTTTTTCAAAGAAACAACTCGCCCCCTTTCCAAATGGATAAAAAATAGTGGGTTTGATGCCTTGTTTCATTGGTTGCTAAGATTTGATTTTCATGATTGCATACCTCTACAATTTTCTCTTCATTAATACCCCATCCCTCATAAATGTGGGTACATATTTATGTAGGATATTGAATTTCTTTGCTTCAATGTAAATGGAACAAAACCAATTGTTAATTTGGATAAGGCTCCAAATTCTTGGGAAGTCTTTAGAATTGGACATTTTGTGAATCTAAAAAATCATCTTCAAACCCACATCAAAAATTTCATAAAGTCAAAATAAAACTAAAAATCAAAACCAAAGGTTCCTTTCAAAATCAATAATTACATAACATTGGAACGTACCACCTTTCACAAACATATGATATGTCATGGACATTATCACAAACTTCCAAATTTCAATAGGATTCCGTGATTGAAATTAAAGAATATGTCCATGCAAAATTTGTGGGCTTCAAAGTGTGAAAATAACATGAAATATAGATATAAATATAACTTTTATATAAATAATGTGTTTTTTTTTCTACTTATGATGTTTTGATGTGAAATAAAAATAATATTATAAAATATGTACAAATATCATTCATATTAATCATAGCATGGAATTCATGTGATTTTATATTAACCTATGAAAATTGGATTTCACATGAAATTTGTACAAACCTATGAAGCCTAGTAAGTTTGTGATGATGTGACATCTCATAGATCTTCATGAAAAAACACATCCATGGAGGTAGATTTTTTAAAATTTATTTTTGGTTAATCATGGACATTTGATATTTCATAAATGTCTATGAAAAAAATTTCTTGAAAACTACCTTCCTTCTTTTATTATCATTTTTCATGCATTGCATCACAAATGTACAATATTTCATTTACTTCCATATGAAAACATATCTAGGAACATCTTAAGATTTTATTTTTTTTGGGAAATTTTTGTGACATAACTTTCTTTCTAACATTTGATTTGTTTTTTGGTTTTAAAGCTTGAACTATGAGAGTGAAACATTAGTAGAATCTACCATACAAGGGTGAAAATCCTTTAAAGTGTACCACACAAGACGAAAAGGGCTTAGTCCTTACTGTAGTCCCTTTTTACCCTATATTTTGATCCCCATAAAGAATAATAAATCAAAAGTTGTCAAAAGTTTCAAAAGGACTATATTTTAAACCTTTAAAATTTTAGGTTTCATCATAATCATCCATAAATGTGTATTTGCATGGTAAAAAGGGACGAAGTAAAAAAAACAGAAAAGGGTGATGCCATGACAAGCTTTTGGTACACCTTAAAGAATTTGGACCCACAAAGACTTAGCAAAAAGCTTGGACTTGCTTGACTTTCCATGTTAACAATTTGAAATTATTAAAAGAGAAAAATGGTCTAGTCATTTTAAGCATAGTGAACAACATAATCAATGTTGTGACTATGGACATTGCTAACTATTTATTAGTGCATATTATCATTTGATTATATAGGATGACCATAAATGATCAAATTTGAATCAAATTGGAAAAGTGCACAACATGGGGGTAAAAAAATGCAAGTTTCTTCTTGTGGCCTACAAAAATTTCAACAAATGCAATCAAATCATCAAAGAAAATATTCTCACCCTAATAGAAGGGTATAGGTATATATTTCCTTATATGGGAAATTTGCCAAGGAATAAGTTTCAACTCACTCCCACAAAGAATATTATGTTAAACTTTGGCATTACTTATATGTGTCAAAGAACATATTGTTGGGGGGTATTATGTGAAGGAACATTCATTTTTCTTGCATTACTATTATTTAATTTTCTTATATGGACACATATTTAAGCCAACCTAAACTCATTTAAATTCTATGTTTGCATTGAATTTTGATATCATATGTTGATTGAATTTTGAGTTTTAATTGAAGCTATGAAGAGTGATGAAGAATTCACAATCTATCCACATGCTCATAAATATTAGGTAAACACCCATTGAGCATAAAAACAATTATTTAATTGACCTAATGTTAAGTTGTTGGCAACATTCACAAATTCATCCATGAAACTCTTCAAGCCCCTTCATAATGATACTTTCACCCCTTTTCCCCAAAAATTGAACTCAAAACCTTAAGGACTATGAACATTTCCAACCTTTGAGTCACAAAAAAAAATGAACCTACTAATAATTAACAATTAAGTCCCTTGTACAACTATGCCAAATTTTCTTAATTTTTTCTAATACTGAGGAACAATGCATACCCTTTATTAATTTATATATTGGTTTTGAGAATGAACATGATCCTATTGAATTATAAACTTTACCCAACAACGAAGATATGGGACCTTATATTTTTTCTTGTGTAGTTTCCCAATTCCAAAAAGAATGTTTTCCCTTTAAGCTCATTGCATTTCTCTTCACCTCAACATGAAATGCTAAGACATTTTCTTTTCATACAATTGTATATGATCTTGTATCCATCAAAAGACAATTTTGTGTATTCCATAAATCATGACATCAAGGGAAACATCATCATTATTTCAAAGATAGTTGAATTATTTTATGAGTGCATAGGCACATGTAGATTCTATGCACTTTTGTAATTAGATCATGGCACATGTTGATATTTGCATTTAGTACTTTCTTGTTCGTCATATCTTTCAATTACATTATAGAAGAAAAACATTGATTTCTAGGTGTTCTTTCTTGTGTCATTAGCCCAAAGAAAATGTTGATTGCTTACCATATAGTACACCTAAGAAAAAGAACTTTCCTTCAACATCTAATACATAATGGCATGGTGCATGCTTGTTAGAAGTAAGAATGTTCAAGGCCCTTGAACACAAGACGATAAAAAAAATCATCAAAATAAAAGTACACCTACACGATGAAAGAAACACCCACCTTGTTACATCTTTTCTTGAAATATCAATCTTCCATAATGTGTTGTAAATAAGAAACAATTTGCTTGCACCAACATAATGAAAAATGAATGAATGTTTTTCATGGTGAGACTATAGACTAAATGGTTCTCAAAACTAGTTTTTTTAAATGTTGTCATTATGGCTTGATGTCACGTGTAAACAAGTTAGGAGTGAGATGCATGTGCCAACATCACATGTTGGAAACAAACCATGGATGGGGCATGGATGGGGATCGCATGGGGGAACATGGAAGATGGGTGGATGGGGGTGAAACATAGCTTTTGAAACGTTACATGTTTCAATGGGATATGTTTTGGGGGCTCGAGCTACTCGGGCATCAAAATGCGCATCAGGCCACTCATTGAAACTTGACATGTTTCAGTGGGTGATAGGTTTCAAGGTTTTTGTTTCAAGGCTCATGTTTCATGGCATGTAGTTTTTGACCAATAGAAATGAGCGTTGGGTTGCCACCAAAACACAACATGTTTCCATGTTGGTTTGCTCCGAAGCCCCGGTTACCTTTGCATGGAAACTTGTGCCAGGTCACCTCAAAGTGAGTAATGCATTTATGACTTGTTGCTGAAATAACATCCGGGGTGTTGTTTTGTAAATGGCTTTGATATTCTTGAAATGTTGCCAATGATTGAAAAATGAAGACAAAGTTATTATGGAACTTGTGTGGGAGATGGTGGCTTTTGGTGGTGAATGAAAGAACTTGGCGATGAAGATAAAAAGGATGAAGAAGTATTGGCAAGGACATCTTAGTGTTCTAGAAATAAGTTGATTTTTGTGGGTAAATAAGGTGGCAAATAAGATTGTATAATTATTATTATTTTCAAAATATTATAATAATTTTGTAAATATTTATTTTACACAATTCTTTAAATAAAAAATTGTGTAAAATAAATTATTGTGTAATCTCGTTTAGTGTGAGTGGTTATGGCACCTATTAATTGCTTCTATTTTTTCTTATGTTGCACATAAAGGTGGCAGTTTAGTGTTGAACTAATACTTTCACATAAATAAATAAATAAATGAAGGTTGAAGAAGTGATGCAAATATGAAAAGGTTAAAGTTTAAGTAAAAGGGTAGGTGGTTGTGAGTGAAAATTTTGTAGTATGGATCATTGTTGGGTTAAATCCAAGAATTCAAATGTTTATTTAGTTATCACATAAAAAACTTCCTTTGTGGTGGGTGTGGGTATAGAGATCAAAGCCAAAAACCATGTCAAATAGTGATGAAAACTGTGAACTTTTTTACATATGTTTTTTTTAAACATTTTAAAGTTATGTTAATCATTTTAAGTTGCTAAATGACTAATATGAATGTTGATGAATTCAAAATAAAAATTCATGAAATTAAATTTTGGGTTTTGGTTTTTAAAAAATACATTTGAACTTGAATATGTGTTGCATCAAATTGTGGTTAATTTTACAAAGGATTAGGTAAAGGACTATCATACTAACATAATTTTGATGGTAATTTTTTTTAAAATGATAGTAACCTAGTACCCAAGTTCAAAAAACACTCATAATTTAAAAGATTTGGAATTAAAAATTTTAAAGAATTGAAAGTACTTTTCAAAATTAAAAAATTTCAAAAGTCTTTTACCACATGTAAATGGGGTGTAATGTGCATGACATATAAAACAAAGTTGTAGTTTATGAAAATAGAAAAAAAAACCTTAAATAGTTACCATATTTTGGTATGATTCAAAATTATGATAAATTTTCAAGGTTAAATATAAAATCTAGCAAAATTTACACACTTCAAGAATTCATATTTATTCAACAATGATTAACAAACAAATGTGATCTATTGGGAAACTATATGTATTTTGAATAGCAAGTTGCAAAATATTACATTCAAAAATGAAAAAAAATAAAAAAAGACCAGGGCTAGTAGTATCGGGTTTTATTCGGTTTTAAAATAAAACATGAGTCCCAAGATAGCGTCATAATCGAGTTTTAATCGATTTATTTATTGCGGTTATATTAATAACTAGGGTTTGGCATTCAATTTTGCCTTTGCCGTAGTGGTGGCGGCAGGGGTGCGGGTGGCCCGGGGCTTGACCAACTCTGAAATAAAACCAAGTTTTATAGAGCAAAAATCTGGTTTTATTCATTAAAACCAAAAACCCAATTTTCTAATGGAAAAAAATCGGGTTTTTTCCAGCCCTGAAAAAGACTCACAATCCTTTTGTAAAGTAATCATGTTGGTTCCTTTGTGTTTATTCCCACCCCGATTTCCTTAAGTGATTGTGCATCATTGTAATTACCATTTTTGGGATAAAGAAGTTTGGATGTATTACTGTTATTTCAAAAAATCTATAATGAATTGAAGTACTTAAGTGGTGGTCAAGATGTGTGTTATGTTTGAAGATCCATGGTAGAGGGGACATACTGTTAAAAAATGCAATTCATCTAAACTTTGGGCTAAGAACTTTAATGACCACTTGCTATTTAGGACATCCATACTTTACATGTTGAGAGAAACTAGTGATTGTTCAATAGATTTATGTGGATTTTACATTCAAATTTATATCATGTGCATTTCAATAAAATGCAAATCTTTTGTAAATGTTGTTCAAATATTTATAAATGAAATGAAAGGTGATCCATGTTGTGATTTGTCTATTACTTTTTTTTTGGTTACATTGATCTATCTATTCTTAATATATAGGTTGGAATCTTATTGTTTTTGGCTATTTATGCATATGCAAACCAATGGTAATTATTTCTATAGCTTGTTTCATCTAAAATTAGAACATGATTAATGTGTTTAGAAGGGCAAACAATGAAAAGAGGAGAACAATGATCATCACTCTTATTTCTTATGGTTTATAAGAAAAAAATTAAAAATGAGTTGGATCTTTTGCAAAAATAAAACCATTTCAAGATAGTTTAGTTTCTTGGAGTTATGATTCAAAGCGCCCCTCTCATAATTATCTCTAAGTTTTTACATGGGCTATGTTTCACCCTTTAGAACCATTTGACCTAGACTTGAACACAAATTCTAATTATTGAACTTGAATGTTGATAAGTTGTGAGGCACTTTATTTTGAAAGGTAAGGAGAAAAGAATGGTTTGCATGCATTGGAGGACTATGTGACTCATGCTAGAAGAATTGATATTTGGATTTTGCTAAACATTTAAAAGATAAGGGGCTACTAGATCTAGAAAAAATAGTAATTGATGTAATTGATATTGAGAATTGGTTTGGTAATATCCAATTAGTTTTTGAGTTTAAGTTTTTTATGAAAAAAAGTGTTGGGAATTACTTTTATATATTATCGTTGAAAAAAGAATCTTTAGTCCTTTCAAATAATTTGAAAATTTTGAGAATTTTCAATTTTATAACTAGGCCCTAAGACCTTATAAAATAGGAAAATGGTGGTCATTTACCAAGTTACCCTTAACATGATTAATGTTTTTTCAAAAGATATATGCCTTTGCTTGATTAATACATTTTTTGAACTTTTTCATATATCATTATGTAATTAATATATATAAGTAGATAAACCCACCCAACATTGGTATATACCTATTTTAAACCCCAAGATGGGGTATATGATAAGGGTATCCAAACTCTACCTTGAAATTTTAACCTCATTTCTATATTTAAAGATCTTATTTGAATGGAAAAAATGGTTGCTAATATGTTGTTACCTTATGAATAATATATTTAGAAAATTTATATATCCTATTTGAAGGTATGTCAAAAAAATATACTCACACAACATTGGTCATGACTTGTGTTGGGTTCATTATGGGTTTTATGTCAATTCCTAGCTTATTGCTTATTTTGCATATGAAGAACTTGAATCACAATTTTCATATTTTGGAGTATTTTTCTTATAATACTTGATAATAGATTAATCTTATGTTGGAACATAAATTTGATTCAAAATTGTTTTGAGGTTAAATTTTTTTTATGGGTTCAAGATATTGTCCACACATGGGTGGAAAGCATTCCAACCCACCCCAACTTCCTTTTTGCCATCATGGGCTATAACACATCTTTAGGTTTGTCAAGTGAAATGGGGTTACCAATTTTTTGTTTTGAAATGGAATGCAAATTTAGTGTATGTTTCTTAACTCCCATAAAAAAAAGTGCATGAGAACTCTAAGATGAGATTAATACAAGTTTATGTAATTGAATTTAAAGTGAAATCAATTTGCATAAACTAATAAAGATGCGGTTAATTCACATTGGAGCCAAAATGGTGCACACATAAAATCAACAAAAACATAAATTCACATGACATCTCAAATTTGAGAGGAATCACCACTTTCCTCCTTGTAGTATACTTTGCTGATGACAATGGGATTGCATCAAAATGATATAAATTTCGAGGATTCATGAGGGCAATCTCAAAAGTCCCAAGTTATATGAGTCTCACTATTTTGTGGACTCAAAACTTTTTCATATGGATCTTGATTCATAAACTTTTAAAAAGAATGTTGTAACTTTAAAAGTGATATTTCCAATGGTATATCGCATGTTCCAATTTGAATGACTTGACATTTTTATCAAACATTTTAATGGTTACAAGTGGAATTGATAGTTTGACTTCGACCACTCAATTGGTTATAACTTGTGTTCCATATTTCCAAATTGGGAATGCAACCCCAAAGCTTTCCAACAATTTAAAAAGGGCTTAATTTGTACAAGGTTTGATTTTTCAAACCTTGTCCCAAAATTGCAAACATTTTAAGCCACTAGATTCCCAAAAGTGGGAACGCACAAATGGGAGTCTTGGGGACTTCTTGCATTCCCACAAACTTTCCTTTCACAAGGCAAGGTGAACTTGTGTTTGGGTGCCTCCTTTGTCTTGACTTATTCTTAATCCCCTTGGTCGTGAGGCTAAAACTAGGGTTATGATAGGCTACATATTTAGACCATCACAAATGTTTATAAATGTTGTTACTAACCCAACTTACTTGACTTAATTTAACCATTTAATTTCGCCATTCTTGCATGTTCCAATTTAACATTTTAAGTTCAATTTGAGATACATTCCAAGCCAAATAAAAAAACACCTTCTCAAAGGTCTTTTCCTAATTTTTGGAAAATTATAGCTCATTATTGGTAGTAGGTCATTTTTGTGACCTCTTGTTCATTAATGATTCATTTTTTGTAATAGGCCACCAAACTTGTTCTTTATGATTGTTCTTTTTGAAAATGAGGGGCCTGCTATTATCCATGCTCCCCCTTATACTTACTAACCTCTTTCATTAAATTTAGGCTTCACTTGTTGGTCTAATATACAAGGGTGAAACAAATGGTTATGAAAAAGATGTGAAATTTTCATCCTTAAGTTTGGGAAATGTAAACATTACCATAGAAATAAACACTTGCCCTTGCATGTACACTTACAACAATATTATCCTTCAAGCTTCAAGCGAAAAAAAATTAAGTTAGAGGAAATGACGAACCATATATCACAAGGTAATGTTTGAAAAACCTTAAAATGTTAAAATTTTATTTAAAAAGTAAAAAATCAAGTGGATTGCAAGGGTTAAATTGGTGTTAAGTATTTATTGCAAAACATTAGTTTCATGTAGTTGCATATTTGTTGTTGAAATTTGAAATACTATGAATAGAGTTCAAGTTTTTCTTGTGTTTACAAGTTTATTTCCATGGTATGGTTCAAGAGTTTCATTTTTTGTGTTTTGAAATTTCAAAACGCACATGAAAACATGGTTATTGTTATGTATTTTTGTTGTGCTTTGAACTGGGATATCTTCAATTTACAATTGAATATTTTTGAACAATGAATATTAGTTTGATGTTCTAATGCTTCATACTAAAAAACATTATTGCAAAAGAAAGGTTACAACTTGGGGATATGAGTTAGTTTAAGACACTTTCTTGGTCTATTTTAAGAAGCTTTGGAGGCAAAATTGGATGGCAAATTTCATTTATCAACCCATGGGGAATTGAACCCCAATTTCAACCTAACCAAAGATTGGTTAGGCTGAGGTGTAGTTGACCTTTGATGTCAATGGGAAAACACAATTCATGTAGGTTGTGAAAATGTTATAAAAGTTCATCTTGTTCCAAGAAAAACTTGTCATTGCATTTTGCCACAACTTGTCATCAATTTGTGTGCAACTTTGTTAATTTTGATAATGTTGGATGTTGATTTAGTAGCACATGATGTTGGAATGTAAATCACAAGCGGGTTTAGGATTGAAATTATGTATGTTTATTACATAGCTATGAAAATTTATGTTCTTGTTTGTATAAATATTTTTTCACCTTTTTATTGTCTATGTATAATTAATATGCCACACCATTCTCCTACCATGGACTTCACATAAACTATAATGAAACCTTTTAAAACAAAAATTTCGATTCCTTTCACAATTATATTCCATGAAATTTTACACTCATAAAACAACTTATTTCTATAAAGTGAAGGTGTTTCCAAAGGTCACAAACACCCATTTATATACTAACCAAAAAGAAATTTCCTAAAGTTTACACATTACATGGTTCCCCATGGCTCCACATGTGATTTCACATGCATAATAAAATGGCAAAGACTTTCCACATGAATTATCATGTGTGAACCAATGCACACTAATGTGCCAAAAACTTTTCACTTAACCGTTAAATAATTACATAGGTAATATTCTAATTACATCAAGTTATAGGAACATGTAGAAGTGGAGGGAAATGGGCAGTTAAAGTTATTCAAGGTAGGTGGGGTTGGTAAGAGTTTTACAAGGATGTATAGGAGATTGGGGTGCAAGTAACCCATGATCAAAAGGAGGGTTTAGGGTTTAGGGTTTAAGGTAAACCCTAAACCCTTTCACCTTAAAACACACACCAACAACACAAAGAGATGGCTGCCTCCTAGGGGAAGCACATGCACACAAGTTAGTTGGGCCTAGCCGCAAAGCTCACCAACTAGTGACTATTGTGGAGGAGGTTAAGTTACAAGGCTGATGTGCAAGGTTGCTCTTGTTGCTTCATTACTCGACCATCTATTTTCATCCCCCAAGGTCTTGTTTATTGCCATCCAACAAATTTGTTTAATTTTTGACTAAGTGGAGTGGACTTGGTTAGCCAAGTGGATATGCAAGTCAGCCTACACTTCAACCTCTGAGCAAAGATAAAATTCGGCTATGAGAGAACCTAAAATGGATGAGTGGGCATTTTCTTGTGGTGGGTCCCACATGGTACCCTGTTCATTTTCTATGTCATTTCATCCAGGTAATTGCCATGTAGATATGATACATGTTTTATGCATATGATGTAAGAAGCGTGTCATGGCATGCCATATGACCCAAAATGCATCTATGCCACACCATGACCAACGATGTCCAATTACAAGCTTTCAAGAAAAATTTCCAGTGACAATTCTAGCTAAAGATTTAACTTGATGAACCTTTAGTGCGGTTTTGAACTTGATTCCTCAAATTACTAACCACCAAGTTTGGTTTGCAAGAAAATTGCCAAACCATGTCTCATTTGACCTACACAACACAATACCCAAGATTGCAAATTGTGTAAGTTCATGTTGTACAACCAATTAAAAGCAACCACTTGGCTAAAAAATAGAAACTACTTTCAACGTTTCCTAAAAAGTATTCCTACATGTTTAATTCCAAAACAAGAACCTCCAAAGAAAAGGCTTGGCTCACCATCAATGCATGGATGGAGAGGTCCTTCAGTCACCCCAACCTCCTTTTGATCATGGGTTGCTTGCACCCCAATCTCCTATACATCCTTGTAAAACCCTAAACCCTAAACCCTTTAAACCCTAAACCCTAAGACCGCAAGTGAAATGTGAATGAGTGGTGTGAAAAGTAAATTCATGCTACGTAAAAAAATTCCTAAAAAAACACTGCATAGGGCAGTACCTTTTTAAAGACACTTTGCCAGTTTAATGTTCCCTTGAGCAAGCTCCACCCTAGTACAATCTTTTGAGGAAAGTAGTTTTCATGTATAACCGTCCTATTGTACTGTAGTTGTGCCTTGGGTGCTTCAACACCATTCTGGTACCAGCATGAGATGAAAGATGGCGATGACTTCGCATTTGTCATTACACTTTTCAACCTCTGCTCACATTGTTCAAACATGGGTGTTTCGGAGGGATCCATCTGTAAAGACCATCTGTCTGAAAGGATCAATGCTGTGCACAATAAGAGATCGCCCAGCCAAGATTACATGCAGTTGGAATTCTGCACGTAACTGGAACAAGAAAACTCTAAGCCTTCAAAATTCTCATTCAGTATAACTATCAGATTCAAAATCCAGACAGAGACCTAGATAGCTCGACTATTATTGGATTCACACACACCCTTTGGTTTCCAGGATGAGATCAATACCCAAAACATGTACTTTCAACTTGTAACGGTAGACAACGTGGGTGGTCCATTTCTTCTGTCAGTTCACTTTTGTGTCCTTTGATGGCTGAATGGGAGGCTGACAAGTTGTGGATCCGAATCGAATTCTGCATGGTTTTGAAAAAAAGAATCTCTGCTCTCTCTTGAAGTTCACCTTCTCTTTGGAGCAATGCTAGTGTCCTTTGAAGCAGAAATGTGAAAATTTGGAGTTTACATTTCCTTCAGAATGTGAGAAGTTGAAGTTCACAGTAGCATATTCTTTAAGGAAGGACAGACTAACACAACACTATATAAACCCTAGAAAAAAATTTGATTCCCAAGTTGTCTGGTGAAGTTCCAAGAGTCTTAATGAAAAATGTGAAGTTGGATGCATAAAGCACTCTGAGAAATGTCCTAGTTTATTGGGAAGGTGTCTTATGGTGCATTCACACTCGATGTTAAGTAAGTGTTAAATGAAAATCTAGGTGCCATCCTAGGTGACACCCAATGTCAAATGAGTGATAGCTTAATGTTAAGTGAATGTTAACTCAACATGAAATCTTCATGGTAAGCAGGTTTAACTCCTAAATGACTAGCATAAGTGGTGTAAGGGGATTCAACACTAGAGTACCTAACACCAAGTCTGAATGCACCTTTATATCCGAAAAATATATCCTTTATCCTTCCTAGAGGAGAGGAAGGATATTTGCCTACTCCTTTTAGAGTAAGAGGGACCTTGTGCCTACAAGTAGGTGTAAGATCCATCCCCTTCTAAAAGATAAGGCATAATATCCCTTCCCATCCTATGCAAAATGATCTATCTAGGTTCATGATAGGTAAACCCCACACATAGGGGACATTCCCAAAATGCAGGGCTGGGCATGGCCCTGTGTTTTAGGAATGCCATCATCTCAGGGCTTTCCACTACAGAAAACCCTTCAGCTTTCTCAGGACCAATGTTGCATGGGTATTAGAAATTGTTCCAAACCCCTGCAGGTTATCAGGGTGATTCTCAAGGTTCACAACTATGGTTTAAAAAAAAAACAAATTGAAAGGTTCTGAGATATAACCATGGTTCTCAAAACATTTGAAAAAAAAGGTCAGGTAGTTCACTAAAGCTGCTGGTTCTTGGCTCTGCTTATGTCATGAAAACTGCCAGCTCTTTCCAGTTTGCCGATGGTTTTTGGATAACCGGAACCAGTCGCAATTTTCTGTTTCAGAAAACTATTTTTGAAACCGAAACCAGCTGTTCTCTGATTCCAGAATCTAAACGCATGGAAATAGGAACCGGCGGTTCTCTGATTCCAAACTATGAAAAAAACCGGGATGAACAGTTATTATTTAAAAAAAAAACAAATACCTGCCCGTTGCCCCACACTGGTAAGGACTAGCAAGCCAAGACTACTATGCCTGTAAAACATCTTAAAATCTCTTTGCTTTACTCACAACTGAATTTTAGAGCTAGAAACATTCACTCATTCATGTTTGTTGGCCTTGCCTACCAAGGCAAGGATATTTTGTTTAGATTCATTATATAGTATAGTAGCTAAAGGGATTTTGGCCGCTAGGTCATAATAATAGGTCTATTTTGATATGAGGATTTTTGAAAGATGATATTTTGTCTCGTGTTGAAACTTGAGATTAGTTATAGAGTTATAATAATATCTTGAAGGTTTTTGGTTTCTTTAAGAGGATTTTTTGAAGATTATATTTTTGCATGGTGAAATATTTGAGTTTCCCTAATTCTTCTTTTGCCTTAAGATACAGTTTTAATGTAAATGGCAAGGCCACAGTGTGACACACCCCTTGTTACCTACATGTAGTTCAGAACGTCCCTAAATTATCTCTGACATATAAGTAAAATGAATTTACCATTTGTTTCACAAGTATTTGAATACAGCAAAATGCCAAACACACCAACCCTAGCACAGCCCCCACCACATTTGGTTTGAAATCTCAGTTTGAAACTTTGAACCCAATTCCAAAAGGCATTGGAGTGGTTCCTCCGAGTGTTTAAAATTGACCTAGAAAAAAGCTTCTTACCTATATTACCTATGGCGTTGCCTGCATTGATTGAACCTCCCCGAATCCTGAACGAATCGGTTCTGTGAATCCCTGACCTCCCATTGCTAGCCTAATGACAAAAGAAAATATCAAAAAGAAAAAACTTAACAAAAAGCCTGCCATTACTACCTACCTAATGCCCTTTGCCATTTTCAAAATCCAAAGCTACCTAGGTACGGTATTCAAACCGGGCCCTGGCCTAGAAAGAAGAAGATAAGGTACCTGGTACACTCCAAGTTATGATTAAGGGCTCCATGGTTTTATTTGGCTCTATTATTTATTTGGTTCAATATAGTGCATGAATATGGTTTATTGGGTTCAATATACCATTGCACCTTGGCAACTTCTACACTAATTGTATTATTTTCAGAAATGTTAAAATTTTCAAAAAAATAAAAATAAAAATAAAATTACAAGAATTTTTTTTTGTGAAGGAAGATATTAAAATTTTGGGAATATTCTATTTTTCTCAAATTGATGGGTGTTACAATGTAACTTTTGATTCACAATCTCTTGTTATTGAATAATCATGACTATTCTCATATGTGGTGATTGCATGTCAATTAGGCATGTCATTGAGCATTAGTGATTCTAATTTCTTACAAGGTAAACAAGTTTATTGAAATATTTTTGGAGTCTTAAAAGAGAGGTCTCCTATAATGTGACCTTTCACCTGAAATTTTTGAATTAAAAAATTGAATAGTGACATCCACTAGGTAATTAAAATTTCAAATTTAATTAATTATTCCATAGACATTTGTCCAATTGGCCGAGGTACTATGGTAGCCTTCAATGTAAAAGACAACCATATTACATTAGGAAACTACATACTTAGTCTGTGTATATATATATAGCCAAAAAGCTATATAAAAATGGCAATTGCTAAAATCAAGTGTTGTTTTATAGCCATAATTCGACCAAAATTTAATAAGAATCGCCATACCTGGTTCAAGTATGTTGTCAAAAATATGGAAGGATGTTTAAAAAGTTTTACATTCATATTTAGCCTGTAGCCAAAATTGGCTAAATCTTCTTGTAAAAAATAAAAAGACACGCATCGAAGTTGTGTTCGTCACTTGACCGTTGCGACCATTTTCGCGTTTGTATTTTCGTTTTTGGCCGTTTTCCCCCCTAAAATAGTCGCAAATGCTACGATTATGTTCTTATTAGAGCTTTTGTTTTGCGGCGTTTTCCCTTGCAGAGTTTTTAGGGGATTGCGAGGGGATTACGATGTTCAGAAACGGCTGTAGGGAAAAAGGAGGAGGAAGAAGAAGAAGGGCAACAACTATGTGTTTGCCGTTTGTGTTTTGATGATGAAGAATGAGGCGGGGATGGTACCTTGCAAGTGGGTTTTGTTCGGTTTTCAATTCTAGTTGCAAGATGTATTTAGCCTCGTGGTTTGTTTGTTTGTTTGTTTGTTGTTGTTGGTGTTGATCCAGAGTTTAAATGGCCGTAAGTCGTACATGAGAGGCGACTTCTGGGGAACTTGCGGGAGACTTCGACTTTGTTGGTGAAGAATCTATCCAATATCATGCAGTGTTTGGAGTAGCTAGGCACCGTTAGAATACATTGTCTTTGCGAGGAATTTTTCGTGGCTCTGTTGCTCGTGTTATGGCAATCAAAGAACAATATCGACCACATTTGAACAAGGGGGCGAAGCTGGAGAAACGCTCTCCGGCTGTGGACTAGAAAGTGTAGAAGAGATCACCCGCCTGTTGCAGAGGAGAAAAAGGGGTTTGAATGTAGTACTTCTGTTGCATGGTACTTGAGCATTTCTATGTGCTATAAGGAAGGGGAGTGCTGACAATGGCGCCTCGTTTGACTTCCTCGTCTGGGCCTCTGTCTCCGACTGTCAAGGAGAACAAGAGTCCACGACTAGGTTTAAGCAGCGGCTTCAATCGATCCAGCTCTCTCCGCCGTGTTGTGGTGAAGCCGCTTGGAGAGCACAAAGCTGACAATTGCTCACCGAACAACCCTAACCCACCGCAACAGGAACAGAAAACGCCAAAGGATGAGGCAAAGGTGTCACATGAAGAAGAGAAGCCTCCGAAAGCTGATGACAATGGAGGATCAAGAGGAAAACATTCTTCATTGGCAAGGGACATTCTCTCAAGGAGGATTGGAGGTAACAACATCCATGGACCTTGCTCCTTGGGGACAACATTGAAGGTGGATGTTCCAAGACATGGAGTTTTGGAGCTTACCTCAAAGGATTCGTCTTCAGGAGGGAGTTCCTTAAAGAGAAGCTCTCAATCAAAAGCCACTAGACATGGTGGCAGGAAGGTGGGCTCTGGTTATTCTAAGTCAAAAGGGGAGATTGAAGGATTGAGTGCTTGCAAGAAGCATATTTCTTTTCCCACACCTCTTGTTAAGGATAGTCCTAAGAAACAGAAGTTAAGCAGTGTGAAGAGTTTCAAGGGCAGTGCAGACAGCCTCAATGAACGGTTTGCTGTGCAGTCATCAACACTACCAGTGCTGGTAAACAAGGGGAACGTTCTAGTAGATGCAAAGAGTCCCAGTGTGCCACATAAATCAACTTCCCCAGAGTTTGTCAAGTGGTCAGTAAAGCCTTCAAGCTTGACAATAGTGAAGACTAGTCAAGTTGATCTCTATAAGCAACTTGCAACATTCAAGGAACCAGTGACAACTCCAGCATTCAAGAGACATGTTGGCATGGATGTTGCCACAGGAGACTTGTTTGGTAAAGATTTGGAGACAAGTGATGAAAGTGATAAGGTGATGATGATGCTCCCACAGCCATCAAAGTCTCCAGAAGTGAAAAGGCGTGGTGGTCTTCCTGTTGCAAGTGGTAGCCTTAGTGGTGATGCTGCCAACAAGGATGATGTCAGAACAGAGGATACACCTCCACCATTGCCAACTAACTCCCCTGAGTTTGTGAAGCGTGGCTTGGTTCTTGCAGCTGGTGGTTGTTTTGGTGCAGGTCCAATTGCGGGACCTGAGGGGGTGGGATTAGTCCGGGACAGACGCAAGTGTAAACCTCGAGGCATCTTGACCATTGATGGACACAGCCTGGGTAGCTCTGGCAGTTCTGGAAGCAGCTCAGAGCTTCAGTCTTTCCAGATGATGTCTGTACCAGCCATGGCATCTGTGGAATGGATGGTTGGTGACGAGCATGCAAGCCAGAGTCTTCAACATCCAAGGCTGGATCATCATATTGAATCTTGTGCGCTGAATACTGTGCTCACATCTGCTATGTCTGATGTGGTAAGATTTGAAGACCAGGATGCTCTCTTTGGGGCAGAGCCAGAGGATAACAACTACACATTTACAGGGAAAGATGGGTGTCTTCATCAGTCAACCAGGCCACAAACCACAGAGAGTTCAGGGCTAAGTCTTGCAGGGCTTTCACTGTCAGATAGTAAAAGACAGACACCTCCAGTGAGTGCTAGAGCCAGTGCATCACCAGTCCTGCGTGGAGATTTCATGAGACAGTCTTTAACATTCACACCAGCATCCAGTAGGCTTGCCACATCTGCAATATTGAGGCCAATGGAGGAGATTCCATCCAGTCCAGAGTCCATGTTGTGGTCTCCAACACCTTCTCCAGATTCTCTCAGAGAAGAAACCTCACCCCCATTGCATCAATGTGACATAAGCATGGTGGATTCTGAAGCAACAGTTCAGGAGTACATGAGTAATTCTGGTACAGGCTTGAGCAAGGAATTTGTAGGTGATGGTGAGCTCTTTAGCTCTCATGTTGAGAACACATTGCACACCTCTTTCAGGACTGGTCTCCAGGAGGCTGAACCATCTTCCTCTGGTTTTTGTCATCAGGAACCCGTTTATCTGTCCTGTCAAACACTGCACTGTGCTGTTAGCTGTCCCCATTCTACAGTCTCTCCACCTTTAGCAAAGACAGATGGGCTCGAGTGTGGAAGTACAAGTGAAACAAACAGTGGTGGTCAGAGTCCACTATGTGAGCTACTAGACAGTAAGGATGGAGGATTTGAATTCCAGTCCCCTTTAACAGACGTGGAGATATCACTGCCAAAATCCATATTGCCATATATGAATTCGTCACCCATGAGTAGTGAGGCAGATACAGTCTTGGGTGCATCCCCTAGCAATTTGAGTATTGGTGGTTTTTCTGGGAGCATCTCCAGGATAAATACTCCTGGTTCTGGTGCATCTGTAGAGTCACACCATGTGCCTCTAGTGGAAGAGGCTAATGAATGCTCTTTGAGAACTGCTTGTAGTTTGCAGAGTTGGCAAGTCAGTGCTTCTGATGTTTCCTCAGACAGAAGGGAACAAGGTGAGGATGGAAAGAATAACTGCTCAAAGCTCTACAGTGGTCTTCAAACACATCTGAGACAGAGTAAACAATTTCAGTCTGAAGATGAGATACTATGGATGCACCAGAAAGAAATTGACTGGAGGGTAAGACTTTTGTCCAATCTCTTTTTGATCACAGTTATTCTGGGTGCTGTTTACTTGTGCAGTTCTGTGAAGGCTAACTTCTTTCATGGCTGATTATTCTGATCTTAGATTGTCAATTTACCTTATGGGGAAAATGTTTCAGATATTTAGACTTAAATGTATGAGGCAAATGCATGTCAATTTTGTCAAGGTGGTGGTGACCTTTTGCCTTGATGTCTACATTCAATTATGCTTCTCCATGATCTGTGTCTGGCTAGGAGGCTGTGGGTGGTCAGCCTTTAAGTAATTGGTGATTTCTTTCTTTTCTCCAGTGTTTAGTACAAAGAAGACAAGCAATGCATCTTCAAAGTGATTCAAAACATTGAGCACATTCGATGCAGGGACTGCATGATTCATCAGAAGATAAATTGGAAAAAAAGTTGGTGGCAGAGGCTCAACATAAAGGATTCAAGTGGGAAATTGCTCAGGTAAAGTAACTGCTTTGAAGCTTTGCTGGATTGCTCCTGCTTCAAAACGCTTGTTAGAATCCATAGACATGACATCCAATGTCACAAAGCCTAGGTGCAAGGCCTTTCTAGTTTAATACTGTCCTTGAGCTGTTCATCAGGCATCACAAGCAACTTGTCTCAGAATGCAGTCTTGCATATGTAGTAAGGGGGGATTCTGTCCTGATAAGAATTCAAAAGCATAAGTCAGGAATTGATTGTTGCAGAAGTGTGGGTGCTTGTGTGGGGTGCAGATGCAGAGTTTTTGACCTAGAATTCTGAAAGGCAAGGACAGATGGACTGGGTAGCAGCAGGCAGGAGACAGAGAAGATGCATATATAATCAACTACTGTAAATGTGTGCTTTGCCTGAGCAATGTTTTGGGAAAACCTGACTCAACTCACACAGGCAGAAGAAACAGAAGCAGCAGGGAATTGAGTATTTACATAATGGAGCCCATTTGGGTATCAGTGCACATCCATCAGGCAGCTTCTACAACTTCACTAGTCAAAATGGGTGAGCTTCACTGTTGTCCCAGCTTCATTTGTGTATGGCACCAAATTATGTCTTTATGCTTAAAGATGTTTGTAGAAAATGGCTGCTGTATTCCTACTAAATGTCAGATATCTATGCATCAGATTCTACTGCTTGAGATACTTCAACAGCAAGAAATACAAGCAGCACTGTGTGCTGAAAGGTCTGCTCATCATAACAATCAGGAGGGGTGGAGAGTTGTTTGCAGACTTGCATCTGCACCTGCAGTTGGTGCAGCACTGGTTCCAGATGTTTCAAATTACCTCCCAGTGTTGGATCCCCATTGACTGATCAGGTACAACTGGAGAAAAGACCAGGATAACCGGTAGTGTAAAATTGGACAAAACACTACAAGAGGTTATGCATCTCACAAGAATGCTGTGGATGCCAATTTCTACAATTACTGCATGGCTGACATGGAAAAAGTGGAAGCTGCAACCCTGAAATTTGGGGTGAGTTAGACAAGAATATCTAGCTGTACAAGTGACATATATAATGTCATTCAGAGCTTCACCTTGCTATATATTGCTGTTGATTCAGAGTTATGTAAGTGTTGGCCCTTTTTCTGAAGAGAGAGAAAGGTTGTATAGCAGTGATGAGGAAGATTGGTTACAAATGGGTATTGATGCACATCAGAGTCAGTACAATGTGAACAATCAATCTCCCTGTGCTTATTTTGGTGGGTTTTATCACTCTGGATGTTACAATCTCCAACCGTTTTGTGCTGCTGTGATGGCAGTTGAAGCTTTCACTTGCTATCTGTCTATGCAGGAAAAATGTCTGAATTGGTTCCATTGTTAGCTGCTCCACCTACCTTTGTTCAATTTGGGAACCATGTGCTCTGTGATGATGTCTATTCCTGTCTGCAGTGATGTATTCTCAGACCATTTGCAGCCACAGCATTTGCTTTTGGCACTTGCTGTGACGGAAAGGTCCAAGGTCATTCTCCATTGTTTCAAACAAAGCTGCTGTGGGAATTCTGAGTTTGAGATACTGATCATGGCCTTATCCCCTTGTTCTTTTCTAATATCCAGTGCAACAAAACAAGGAGTGTTATACAGAGGTTGTGGTATGAGGTAGAATCTTCTGCTGCAATGAAGGGGCAATGCTTCTGTGCTTCCGTAGCAAGAGAGCCATCAAATTTGTGCATGCTTTGCAGGTTTCAGATGGGGTGACAAGATCTCTATTAGTAAGAGTGTATCACAACAACCTTCTACTAGACATGAATCAACTTAAGTAACCATTACTCATGTTAAGATGATAAGCATAACAAAACTTTTATGTGATAGATCTAGTAATTGTAGAATGTTATAAATGTATGTCTGATGGATAAAATTTGAAGGAATTATTTTCAATTTGGAATCATTCTAACCAAACTTTCTTGTGCAGGCAAACCTTGCGCTCCATAAGATCATGCTTTCTCAAGGGCAGGTGGGGCAAATGTACATGGAGGTTGGGGTGATCCCTTCCAACACTTAACTTTTGCATTTTAACATTTGCAGGGAGTGATGATGGTTTGAAAATGTGAATGAGGTGGATGATGCATTCATAATAGCAGCTGAAGCCAAAATAGGATGATATTAGTGGCATGAGAGAAAACCTTGTCACCGTGCAACTTAAAAAATTGTTCTAAAATGAACTTGTGCAATTCCTAAGTGATGTCCACTATGTTCCCCTTAAAACCATGAATGCTACCACATTTCAGTGAGGAAGGAATGTCCACTCGCAGAAGAAAACACAGGTTGTGGACATGGCTAGTTCCCACAAATGGCAATTTGAGTGGAAGCTTGTAGTGGATGGGGACGACATTTTCTAGTAGCAATTTGGAAGCTACTCACTCACTATTCTAATCACATTTGTTATGGTCAAACATGTGGAGAACATTTCCATTAGTTTCCAACTTTTAACAAACTTTGAAAATAATCCATTACTACATGATAATTAATGTTGTTGCATGGTGCAAGTGTCATCAAGAACCAACTTCCCTTACTATCAATTGAATGTGAAAAGGCTTGTGAATAACAATTGTCGTTTTAATGGGTTGTGCCCTATTGTGGTGGATGTGGAATAAATACTCGCTACACTAGCGTGCATCCACTTCAAATTAGGGGGTCAACAAAGCCACTATTTGCATGAGCACCCCCACTATTGGGGAGGCCACCATTGTTATGGTGATTTGGTGTGGGTTATCATCCTTGTATGAAAGGATGAAACCTTTGAGAAAGGTGTTATAATGGGTGAAAAATGAATGTTTTTGAAAATGAGAAAAATATAACTTTTAAAAAGGTGAGGAGCTAGAGTCATGCATAATCAACAAGCTTTTGTGTTTTTTAAAGAAAAATGATGCATCTTAAGTTTGGCAAGTGGTATTATTAGTAAAATAAATTTTAACAACGAAATGTAAAAACCCAAGAGTACCTATTTTGTAATTTTTTGTGATTGAACAACTTGAGGATGACATCTTTATGATAAGACTAAGATAAGTTATTTTTTGTTCTCGAGCTCTTTGTCATTTCAATTTACACAACTAAACAAAAGGAGGTGATTATATTGCAATTTCAAACCAAATTGACTTCACCATGACATGACCCCTCTACAGAAGCACTACTCGTGTTCTAATATGCTTTGTCATTCATTGTGGGAGTGACAACTCAATCAAATTTTCTTGAAAATTTCAAAAGTGAGAGGATTGAAATTCTAAAGTTTTAACTCTCGAAACTTTGAAATCTCATAACATAATCAAAACATATTTGATCGAGACAATCTAAAGCTTGATCTTATAACCATTGAAAAGCACTTTCCAATTTTACATCAACTTTGTCAATTGAATATCAAATCGATCCTAAAACTTAGGATCTCAATGAGATATACACACACACATATATAAGGAACAATATGGAAATTTTTTCACCTTTGAACCATGTTTTTAAAAAAATGTATCATGCAAATGTCCAATGTGCAGCTAAGAAGAAAATGATAGTTTTCATTTTTGAGAATTAAAAAAATTTCCCTCCTCAAGGAAACAATAACCCCTGAAGGAAAAAAAGAGAAAAGAAAAATAGAAAAAGAAAAAGAAAAGGCACACACGTAGGTAGCTTCTCGGTCATTCCCATGTGGAAACCACACCCGGCGAAAATCCGGGCTACCCTTGGGAGATTCACTGGGCGGGAAAAAATCGCGCTTTCCCTTGATACCACAGAGAAGCTCTACGTTGGGTCTAATATCTACACCAGTTGTAGATTCTGATTGACTCCAGTTATCTTTGTGTGTTGTAAATATAAGGTACTCGACAAGGATGGCGCTCGTCCTTTTGCGGCAAACCTGCGGCAGCCAGAAGAGAGCGCGAGGAAGAACGCATGAGAGGAAGGAGACGGCACGGAGGGAGACAGGGGAGGGAGAGGGAGATCTCGGAGCTTAGAATGTTTTCTGGGTTCAAGGAAGAACCTGTTTCAGTGAGTGCTTGAACGGAGTTTTCTGCTACTGTACACCGAATTATTTTTTCGAGCAACGATTGTTTGCAGAAGCGTCTGTGGAGGGTTCTTTCTGGACTTGAGAGTCTTGAGGGTGTTTTCTGCAAACAACAGAGAAGCCGCAGTTATCACGGAGATTTTATTTTTTTTGTTGCTGAGGGAGATCAATTGTTGCCATTTATCTCGGTGTTCTTTGTTCCATCTGACGTATTAAGGGGGGAGATTGCAAGTGGTTTTGAAGGGCGCATATGATCCTGTGATATTTTTTCTGAGGATGTGTAGCGTGGGACAGCATGCTATCAGTGCCCAGTGCCTCAAGACGCTTCTTCCTGGAGGAGCTTTTCTTCCCCCTGCTGCATTCAAGGTACGTTTTCTGTCTGTCAAAGATCATGATGATATTGTCTCTCTGAACACGACATTTACAACGTTCACGAGAGATAGAAAAGCCTGTTCCTGCATCCATCCCTTCTTGTGAAAGAAACCTTTGAGGCAGTCAATTGTACTGTGTTTTTGGTTTTTTCGGAAACATTTCCACTTCAAGGCCAGTGGTTAGGGTTTATGACCACTTTGCTCCAAGATGTCTGTGGGTTCAAATTCCACTATGCTGTAACTTTGCCTGCAATCAAGAATCGGCCACATTAGAGGTTTGCTATGTCATCCAGTTGTTTCGAGTATGGCAGTCTAGGTGCATCATATTTCTTGGTGCGAGAAGATTAGGGTGATGTGATGGCCCTGCTTATGGCCAGTGACAATTGTGCACAGCCAAAGTCGAACTAGTAACTTGAAGGTGTCTTGTCATGCTGGCTCATGCCACAGCATATTTCTTCTGTGATATGTCAGAGTCCACAGGGAATTGACCATATTAGAGGTTTGCTATGTCAACCAGTTTGTTCAGAGTATGGGAGTCTAGGGGCATCCAATTGCTTGGTGTGAGAAGATTAGGATGAGATGTGATGGCCCTGCTTATGGCCAGTGATGATTCTGCACATCCAAAATGGAACAAGTAGCTTGAAGCAGTCTTGTCATGCTGGGTTATGCCACAGCATATTTCTTCTGCAGCATGTCAGAGTCCTATTCACTTGTATTTGGGGTTTTCTCCTGGAATCCAGTGTGATAGATTTTTGTACTTGGCAGGTTAGCACAAAACCATGCTGCATGAAATTGGTTAAGGAGCAATATGTGGGCCAAAGCTTTCAGGCATCAAAAGGGTTGAGGCAAAGGATAGAGAGCTTAGATCATGATCAAAAGAGGAGACTGCATCCATGCTATGCACAACTCGGTGGTACAGACACACCTGACATATCAATTACAAGCAATGGGCAAAGTTTTGTGACAGATGGTGACACTGAGGAGGGTTTCTTTGTGCGACTGAAGAGGGCCTGGCAAGTGCTGTTTCCTTCCAAAACCAAGTCATCTTCCAATGCAGAAGTTGCAAAACAGCGCCTCAAGATGATACTGATCTCAGATCGGTGCTCTGTAAATGATGAGGCCAAAAGGAAAATTGTGAACAACATTGTGGGTGCACTTTCAGATTTTGTGGAGATTGAGTCAGAGGAGAAAGTGCAGCTCAATGTTAGTTCTGACCTCAAACTGGGAACGGTGTATTCTGTGACAGTTCCTGTGCGGCGGGTGAAACCTGAGTATCAGTCTTACAGCAATGAGCTGATTAACAAGGAGTTCATGACTGTTGATTACCTCGATGATGACAGCCATTTTAAGATGCTTGGCATACACCTTGACAGTCCTGACCACTCAAATGAGTAGAGCTTGAGAAGTCCTATGTTTGTGCAATCACAAATGACTCAGCTAGTTTGCCATTTTAACAACTTAGAATGCACCTCTTGTTTTTGTATGGTCTGATGAAGTATTTCTATCTGGACTTATCTCCATTGGAACAGTTGGATTCAAAAATTACTATGTTGACAAGGATCCATGCACAGCTCTCCGGTTTAGAAAATTCCATGAATCTGCAGAGTTTGCCTGTTTAATCTGATCTGTAGCAACTCCTGCACCATCCTTGGTTGGTTTATGACTCTCCTTTCTTCACTGTTACCAAACATTACAAGGGGTTGCAGCAACATATGAGTGGTTGTTTTGAGAATTGTGTGACAGAAGTCTCCCATCAATTCTGATGAGACTTTTTGTCTAGTTCATCTTGGTCATGCTGTTCAGGTACCTTCAGTACCCTCTTCAAGTGGCATTCACCTTAAACTTCAAGGCGGCTTTAGTGTATGAGCCCCTTGCTAATCAGTGACTTATCATGATTGCTTATATGTAATTGAGAGTAAAATAGGGAATAGGCAAGAGGGAAGCAGCTATGCATGGGTTCACTCAACTGTTTTGCCTATATGGTACAACACAGTTTGAGGTTGTAGCATAAAGAGAGGTAGAGAGATTGATGGAAATTTTAAATGATGTTTTGCAACACACTAATGCACAACCAAGTGGGTGGTGACAGTGTTGGTACAAGGTGACCTAATTCGCCTGACAACAAATCTCTCCAAAAGCACACATCTCAGGAGAGCTTGAAATGGCTGAGAAGTGGAAGGTGATGAACAGACTCATCAGGGTCCAGGGTACATGTAACAGGAGATACTGTGGCAGACCATCAAGGAGGTTCCAAGACTTGGCTACTGTTTGTTTCCAATGGACCCACATTTTGTGCACTTCCAGTTTTTGTGTGTAAGCCAGTTGGTCAGAAGATGGTGATAGATGTGGTGTTTAGGTCAGTGGAATGGGGAAAGGAGTTGAGCTAGTCATTGTCACTTTGTGAACTGATGCAGGATAAACACTAGGCAATGAGCAGAGATAATTAATGTAGTCATTCCAGCCTGCCATCAGTGGACAACAATTGTGTAAGATTTCTGAACCCTCTGTCTCTTGAAAATTTGTTCAAGCTAAAACAATGCATTTCTCCCTTTTGCATTTCTGACAATGGTAGTGACAACCAGGCAGGAAACTACCTGTTTCAAAGACAAGTGCAGGATCAATGGCTGAAGTAGGGTTTACTGCTTCCATGCCAAGATCAAATGGTGAGCCAGGCCCAATAGTAACAGGAGAATTGGAGCCAGGAGATTGGGCAAGAAGCAGACCACCCTTGTTTTCTACTAGAAAAGAAGATGTAACCAAGGCTGAGTGTCTAGCAGATGGGCTCCATGATGGGTGCTTTTGCTTGAACAAAGTAGGAATGCCTTGGTGCTGCCATGTTAGTTCCTCACAGAAGGACAAATGCTCTACTTGATGGTTTTCTGTGGGAAGTATGGTTAGAAAATGGCAGATATGCCAATGCTTTCTTAATGTGAATGGAAAAGCTGGACAACAATGTGACTTGGTGGAGATGTGATGTGCATACCTTGGACAAGTCCATCATTCCCAAATCAGACCCGTTTGAGGTCCTTACTGATGTTGGGTTGGTACCTAGTTTGATCGTTTAATGGAACTGTCGAGTAGTCTAAATTGAACCAAAATTAGGTTTGATTTTTAGAGCCAGTTTGGGAACCCAGTTTAAAGGCTTACCAGAGAGTAAGTGGCAGTTAACTCTCATTTCTAGTCTGGGTCACTTGAAACCAAACCAGAACTGGGTCTCATTTTCAGCATTTGAACAAGGATTTTTTAAAAAAATCATTATAAGAAATCAGGCCAGAGTTAACCAGCCCCCATGACTGCACCAGTTGGTCATTCTGTCCATAGGATGAGCTGGATGATTCACCTCTTTTTCATTCACCTCTCTACCTTATGATAACCAACATTCTACCATAGTCAATCTTTTTTGGCTGCTGACCTTTGACCATTTTCTTTTCATTGACAATTTTTTCCTAGCCCTGACCTCCATACTACCCACTCACCTAGCTACTATACCGACTTAAATCTTAGCCTTGCCTACTAACTAACAATTAATCCTTTACTTACCTTGGCAAAACTCTTATCTCCTCTTGGCTGAACCTATATTTTTTTTGGCTAAACTATCTCTTGGCAAAACTTATATATTTTATTGATTAAATTTTTATCTCTTGGCTAAACCTATATATTTTATTGGGTAATTTATATTTTTTCTTGAATAAACTTCTATCTCTTGGCTAAACCTATATATCTTATTAGCTAACTTCTATATTTTGCCTAAACCTATATTTCTTATTGGCTAAACTTCTATCTCTTTGCTAAACTTATATATCTTACTAGTTAACTTCTATTTTTGGCTTTAACCTATATTTCTTATTGGCTAGACTTCTATCTCTTGGCTAAACCTATATATCTTATTAGTTAACTTGTATTTTTTGCCTAAACCTATACTTCTTATTGGCTAAACTTCTATTTTTTGGCTAAACCTATATTTCTTCTTAGTTAAACTTTTTTTTTTGGCTAACTTCTATCTCTTGACTAAACCTATATTTTTTATTGGTTAAACTTATATTTCTTGTCTAAACTATTTTTTCTTGGCTAAATTTATATATCTTACTGGCTAAATTTCTCTCTTTTGGCAAAACCTATATTTTTTTTGTTAAACTTATTTTTCTTGACTAAACTTATATCCCTTGGAAAAACCTATATATTCTTTTAGTTAAAATTATTTCTTTTAGTTAAACCTATATTTCTTCTTAGTTAAATTTCTATTTCTTGGCAAACTCTATATATCTTATTGGTTAAACTTCTACCTAATTCCTACTCCAGAAATTAACCAAAAAAGTAAATACATTTTTTAATATTGCCATTTTAATTATTTGCAAAACATCTACTTATTGGCAAAACCTACCTACCCACATGTCATTATACCTACCTATGCATTTGCAAATTATGGACTTCAATTGCAAAAATTATAATGTAAAATGTAGGTATTGCAATTGTGAATTTTTTTTTGGCAACGGTCCTTTACGTTCACTTTGCAGCATTTAATGCAAGATGTACTTAGTTTAATTAAGGAATAAGCTTGATAAATATAGAGTTAAAAAGACATCAAACATTTATGAATATTTGCACAATTTTAATACTAAACAAAATCAATCCTAGGTTGGATTTTCGGGGGGAAATTTGGCCAAATTTTCACATACAAATATTTGCAACAAGATGCATTTTATTTCTTTTGAAGGTGAATGAAAAAAGTCTCAAGTTGAAATGACCACACTAAAAGTAAAAAAATAAACTCTCATTTCATTCATTTTTTATTTTATTTTTCCATTGTGTTTCAATTTTAATTCATCACTCACTCTTAAAAGATTATTTTGTATGGCATTTATGTATGTTGATATAGTTATGAATTTTTATGACATTTACCATTAAAATTGCTTAGGTTTATATATAATTTTTTGGGGTAATTAATTTTAAATTATAAAGTTAAAAATTCCATTCATTATATTTTAATTGATTAACTTTAAAATTCAAAACATAGTTGTTATAAATGTTTTTTGTATTCCATTTGTAGTTTTGTTTGTATAATCATTAGGTTGAAAGCATTTATCATTAGGATTATTTAGGGTTTTAAGTTTAAGGTTTAATGAAATGTGTGTTGATTTATTTAGGTTGCGTTTTCAAATCAAGATACAACTCCTTTGAATGTGATATCATCCTTTAACATCAACAATATGATTTTTTTTCTTAATCATTTTCTTATGTTTTCTTATTATTTTGTTCTTAATTTAAGGAAATCAATTTCCTTGGATGGTTTTAATACAGTCATCAAATTCCATTAAGAATGTTCCATGTTTGATATATGGATTTAACATTTTAGCCTCCCATAAATAATGTGGATTTAGGGTCATAATGCCAATATTACATTTTGCCACCCATATATAGTGTGCATCTTTAAATTATTATACAAGTATTGCATTTCCCTCTCCCATATATAATGTGGATTATGGTCATAATGTGGGTATTGCACTTTGCCCCCACATATAGTGTGCATCTTTAAATTGTCATGTAGGTATTGCATTTATTTTTTCCATAAATAATGTAATTTGTTAATTATCATGTGGGTATATAGTTAGATTATCCATAGATAATATGGATTTAAAATTTACAATTATGGCCATAGACTATATCATATGTTCTCCATACTGAGCATTTAGGGTATTATGTGCATGATTATATAGGATTTAAATGAGGGATACAAATTAAGTACTTAAAACATGTACATTTACATTAGTATTGAATATGACAATTAACATGTAATTCAACATATTGCAAATATAAAGTTTTAGACATCAATATCAATTATTATTTTTTCTTGTACAATCAGTTCAAGGCATAGTTTCAAACATGGGTCATGCTTCATAATCTCAATATATTGATATTCAAAACCCAAAAAAATCACCCTTTAACAACATGGACTTGGTGTGGAAAAAAAATGTTCGACGTGGAGGGGCACATATAATCAAGGTTGAGTGTGCATACATCCCACGTGCACGAATTTCGGAATTTCTAAACAATGAACGAAGCCATGAAAACTCCCCGATGAAATGGAACATTTATAAGCGGGTACCCTCAAAAGAAAATGTAAAAATGCTAAGAATCCAAAACCACCTCAGCCATATTTGGTATGATGTTCTATTATTCATTTTTGTTATATGGAACTTGTTTTTTAACTTCATATTATACCAATCTTTAGGCCCTAAATTGATTTCACATTTTGTAAATATGCATGTGGGTGTGGGCCGAAAGACAATCGTGGAGACCCAAATCACCATCGATCCATTAAACGGGGTTGTTTAATTTAAATTTCGATTAGGTGATTGTACACATGACCTGAGGTGGTAAAGATAATCTTCCACCATCAACTTCATACGTGGATCAATGGTGAGCTTGCACATGGCAAATATGACCTTGATTCCATTGTGCAACCATACTTTTTTGCCCCACAAATGTCACAAGCCCTCAAGGACCACATTTGGACCCAATTGGGTTTAGATTACATCGTCAAGCAAATATATGATAAACATAAGGCAATATGGTGGGCTATAATCAATGCAGGAAAAGTGTGATAAGGGATGATTTCAATAGATAACAAAACATTGTTTACTTGGATTGCAAACACAAAAAAAGGAGTTGGCGTTTACACTAAAATCCGGCCATTTCCTTTCGCACATGGGCATTTAATCATCTAGATGATGTGTTTCATTTTTAAGATGCAAGTGAAGATAACGGATTCATGTCCCATTCACAATAAGGATACAAACCCCATCTCAATTGTAAGCCATGGTTTCATTAGGTGATAATGGGGTAATCTCAATGGATGCCACCTTTGGCACTAATGATGTGAAATTTCATTTGTTCACATTGATGGTGTTTGATGCACATCGCACTAGAATGTCGATTGCATGGATCATTACAAGCTGCCAAATATGTGATGATTTGGTGGAATGGCTAATTCCTTTGAAAACAAAGATTCTAAAGAAGAACCCTAAATGGAAACCTTCATCATTGATAATGTTCCACAAGAATTACAAGCATTATGGTGAGTTTTTATTTTCATTCTACCTTTTTTTGAGCTTTTATGTACCTGCAGCCATTTAAAAATTTCATCCCACATTTTCCATTTTAAATATTATTATTTGAAATGATAATAAATTGGTATTTTATGCATGGTTAGGATTATGTGGGGTGACGATCAAGTGCCCATTTACCTTTACGTGTGGCACGTTTTAAAGGCTTAACGCTTACACTTGATGGAAAAAATCAAAGACAATGAAATGTTACGTGCAATATTGAATGACCTTCACATTGTCATGTACATGCCCATTGAACCAAATGAAAGCATTGAAACCTTCATGACTCGTGGGAGAAACAAGATCATTGAAAACTTCACCCAACATTTATCTAGTGATTCGTGGACTCGATATTTTTGGACCTATTATTTCCAAGTTGGTACATGAATTAATTCTAAATCCATTATTGTTGTTGCACCATGTTGTGCATATCCCAAAATATTCATTATTTGAATTAAGGTTAAAAAACTAATGGTGGACTTAACAATCCCATGTGGGTGCTAAATGTAATACCCACATTAAGATTTTAATCCACATTATATGTGAGAGCACTAAATATAATACTTGCATGACAATTTAAAGATGCACACTATATGTGGGGGCAAAGTGTAATATTCACCTTATGACCCTAATCCACACTATATGTGGAAGCCTTAAATGCAATACATACATGACAATTTAAAGATGCACACTATGTATGGGGGAAAAATGCAATACCCACATTATGACCCTAATCCACACTATATGTGGAAACCTTAAATGCACAACAATTTATGGATGCATATTGTATCTTGTTGTAGATTTGTGGATGGTGGGGCTTCGACAAGTGACACATTCAATCCAAAACACACAAGCATGAATTGAGTCTTACCATGGGGCATCGAAATGTTAGTTATTTTTGGAAACAAAAAGGCTTCGAAGTCGACGAATTGATTAGTTAGTGTGGAGACTCACAATAACGGTTACAAGACACTACATGCACACAACTGAAATGAAGAAATGTGGGTTCATAAGAAATAAGGTTGTGGAATGCATAGTGAAAACGAGCGTTGAAAAGGCCACATTGATCCCTCACACCAATGTCACCCATGGGATAGATGATTCGAACGAAATTAGCCATGCATGGATGGTACAAAGTCAACAACATTTGAATATGACATATAAAGTCCCATTTTTTTTCACCAAGTATGTTTGTTGCACATGTGAATGGGCGTTGCATGGAAATTTATGTAAACATCAAGTTGCCATTTTTCTTACATGTATTGATCTCACTAAAGAAAATATCATTCAATACTATGGGACATGGTATGGATCTAATCGTGGAGGTTTTGCTGCCATGTTTGCGAACCCTACCTATTTGCACATTTATGACAATGAATCTGATGATGAAGAGGCCGATGAAGATCACTATGAAAAACCATGGGTTGTTGATATGTGTGAGCTTATGAGACCGGACGATATCTCCCCCAACGTGGAAAAAAAGAAAGATCACAACCAACCTTCAAATTCATCCACCTCCATGGAAAAAACATTTGTTCGAATGGGTGACATAATGCAAAAAATCATCAATGAAGTCAAAAAAGGTGGGGTTCAATTCATAGACCACACCACATCATTGTTGCATGTTATTGCAACAAATGTATGAGGTATTTGCCTTTCCAAGGTGAATGAAGTCATGCATTCTAGCATGGTATTTCATTGCGTCAATGATGGACTTGGTAATTTAGTGCACCGAATGAAAGATTGGCATGGCACGATGTTAGAACATGGAAATATTCATAAGAAGAGGGTTCATGAATTAAAAAAACACAAATTTTTTTGTACCTATCCCCCATTTTAATTTTCCATTACTAAAATGTGCATCATATTATAATTGTGTCAAAGAATAGATTATTTATGTGTTAATGCGTTGATTTTTGTATAAGTGAACATATAAGGTTTGAAAGTTAAAATTACATTATTAAGGCTATATAATACATAATTTTTTAAAACTCCCAAACAAGAATATTTCACTTAAACATTAAATGGAGGTGGGTATTGTAAATCAATTGTACAATAATCACCAGGTCAATATGCAAGTAATGCTTACCCATCTTATTTCTTGTGGTGTTTAATTGGTATTACATGCAAGTATTACAAGGTTTAGGGTATATCATAATTAAAGGTTAATGAACACCAACACAAGTATTGCATATAATTTCATATCTTTCGTGGGTATTTAATTATGTTAGATGAAGGTATTGCAAATTCCCTATTCCTTCCAAAAGGGGATTTGACCACTTAATGCAAGTATTGTCCTACCTTTTTCATTAGAATGATGATTTGCTTTAGTTATAAATATAATTTGGATATTTCTTATTGCATTCGGTCCATTAAATGTAGGTATTGCATTTGGTGAACAAAATCCCCCTAAATAAACCTAAATTATGAAGGATTAAGTTTTTGCAATACCTACATAATAAATTATTATTAACCAAAAGGGGTCTTTTGGTTAGGGTACACTATAAATTTATGTAGGTATAATGATAAACTTACTATGGTAAATTGGTAATATTACATTCTATTAATAAAGGCAAAATTACCTTAATGATCACTTTAACACTCACTACAAATGATGTAGGTATTGCAAATTAAAGTTTGGAAAAATTAAGACATGCCCACAAACAATGCTTACACCTAAAGATGAAGGTACTGATAATTGGTTAGTTTTTTAAAATAAGTATCTTTTGGATATGTCCTATTGTTTTTATGCACTAAATGCATGTATTGCATTTGGTTAACAAGATGATCTTACATAATCTTAGATGATGAGGGAATAGGTTTTTGCATGAAATCAAGGGGGGTTACATAACATAGATTTACTTAGGTATTGCAATTTGGGATTTAACATAGGGTGATAGGGCACAATATTACAAATTGAAAACTTTAACCCTCATCATGTAGATATTACAACCTAATGCATGCATAGGTTTGAATTTGAAAAATTAAGCAAACCTATATAATGAACCTTAAAATGTTGAGTTAAAACCTTTGTATATAACAAAAAATCCTTACATCGACCCTAAATTAAATAAACATAAAAAGAATTGGTTGCATAACTTTAATGGTGGAATTTAACAATTTTTTTAGAACTAAGTGCTATACCTAATTTTGGAATTTTTTTTCATAACCTTAAATTGTGTACAGACTATCAACTTATGTTTTAGACCTAATTTGGGGGGGGGGACGCCAATTAGTGGGAAGGTTTTTTTATCATTCATACATTTGTCACGGAGTCATCTTCATTATCCTCTCCTTTAATGAAAAAGAAAAGAAAAATAGGAACCTTGTTAGATATATGTGTGTATTCACTTAAAAAATATTCCATGAAAATAATATAAATGTTGGGGAAAAGGATACTTTAAAATAATTAATGACAAAAAGTTGGGCTTAATTTCCTTAAACCTAATGTCCCCCCTATTTATTTGAAACATATATTAGGCAAAAGTTTAGATTAGGGTAATGGAACAAGAACATGAGTTGGTTGATATGTGGGTATTACAATTGAAACGCTTTATGGAAAACCCAACCATAAACAAGAGAAGGTCAAAAGTTTGTAATACCTACATAGACAAACCGATTTATGCACCAAGGGGTCCTTTCATGAAAATGGGCAATGTAAATATATAAAAATATTAAATTACGTTTTTCCTTAAGGTTATTGTGCGAGTATTTCATGATAAGGATAATGAAGGTATTGTTTAAATGCTCTAGCATGGCCACATAATGTGCTAACCCTATTAGATGAAGGTATTGCTCATTTGCTTTATAGTAAATGTAATCCATTCATAATGCATGGGGGTATTGTGTGCAACATGGCATAAGATTAACCCAAAATCTACAAATCCCAAAATTAGAGGTCAAAATTAAAATAAATGGATTGATACAAAAATGTTCAAATAACCACACTACAAAAAGGATGGTGATAAAAATATATCATGTTAAGTTAATCTATAATGGTTCGATACAAAATGGTGCATACATGCACTAAAACTATATCTATAATTATTCTTCCGAAGAGGATGAACTAGAAGGAATGCCCATACTGGTGTGATACCTTGCTACAACTTCTACAACTTTTGCTGCATGGTGATGAATAAATAGTTGACGATGCTCAAACACAAGTCGAATTGCATTTGCAACAAAATCTTCTTTTGTTGTGCCCCAAAGCCTAACATAAGAAAACAAAAATACAAATTACATTCCAATGTTAAGATGCAAACAATGTTTTTTTTTTAAAAAAAAAGTATGGAAATATACCGCCCATGAATGATTTTGGAATTGTGATACTTAGATATTGCATCCATTTTTTTAACTTAGTTGTGTTTATTAGACCCCAATGTTTAATTCCGAACACCCCATGCAACTTTCAAAGGCTTTGCATAAGCAACTCTGCTTGCCCGAATTGTCTCAACAAGGTTTTTGTCCTTTTCAAGGCGTGCCCATGCACTTTGTGGGATGAACCCCATCCCCCATGTTGGAATCCCAATGATGCCCAACAAGATCTTGGAGGCTAAACATACCAACAAAGGCCATTTAATTCGTTCCATTTGTTGTGCTTGGGCTTGGAGTTCATCCCAATCTAACTCTGCTTTTTTTTTTCCACTCTATCAAGAGCCTTATTTTCATTCTGCTTTTGCCTTGCATGTGGGTTGCTCAAAATTTGAGCATTCATAACATGGTGATTTTGTTGCTTTGGTCTCTCAACACAAGTAGAAGGATGGCCATATTTGTTTAACTCCATGTGAAGCTTGTGTTTGTTTTCCAAATGTTGATGAAGTAACCATTTAGTTGCATAAGCGTCAGTCCATCCATTGATTTTGCACTTCCACCTTGACCCTTCGTGCACCCAATTTGCATCTTCCATTGCATGATTTGGTGGTACTTCTACTTGTTCACTTTCATGTGAAGCCACCGAAGCCCCTATAAGAACAACATTCAAAATCAAACCAAAAAATTATCCTTAAGAATGATGAAAGTATTGCAAACTAACTAACAATAAAAATTTACAAAATATGAAGGTATTGCAAATAGACCAGCAAGAAAACCCTACACAATATGAAGGTATTGTAAATAACTAGCAAAAGAACTCTAAAAATATGAAGGTATTACAAACTAGCAAACAAACACTAAATACAAGGAGGGCATTGCAAATAGGCTAACATTTAAAACCTTCAAACAATGAGGATATTGCTTGGAAAAAATTGGGCAAACAAATACCCCATCCCCATTTTCAAATAGAGAATGAAGATGGGGTTTAGGGTTTGGATTGGGATTTTTTATTCATAATGTGTTGCACTATGCTCTTTTAAACCCTATCATGTGAAATGTATCATCCATCACAACAAATTTACTTTCAAGAATAAGAGTGGGATTAAGGTTTACCTTAAAAAATAGGAGTATAGATGATAATTCCTTGTTCCACTTCAATTTCCTCTTCATTTGCTACAACATTCACTTGTTGATTATCGACAATCACCTTTTCTTGGTGTTTAAGTTTCTTCCAAGGATGTGCCATCCTACAACAAAAGCACTCAAATCCTTAAACAATAATCAATCCAAAAAAGAAAAACAAAAGCTTGAATCTCCCTAACAATAGTGATTGCCACCACTACCCAAGAACTTCAAGTTCCTTTAAACAAACAATTGCAAACAACATATAAAAAGGGATAGTAATTTATTTTTTCCAACTTGTTATAACGTTTTTATACAAAAATAACAACTTGAAACAATAAGAATTGTAAGTTTAAATGTTCACAATATCAATAATAATAAATATTTTTCATTATATTTAAAGCCTTAAAAGCCCTATACTTTAGAAGTTTTATTTTTTATTAGAATTAATTAATATAGAATAATTATAAAATTTAATTACTATAATTATGTTTCTCATTATAATTGAATTGAATTGAATTGAATTGATATAAAAATCATAAAATTATATTATTAAATTTATTTTTATTATAATTATTTGGTTAGATTGACTAATTATTTACATGAATTCATTATAAATTTATTTTTATAGTTGAAAATTTAGTAATAATTACATTAAATCTCAGGCATGACACGTGGTGCCTTTGTGTATAATAACTATAAAAAAATAGCAAAAGACAACAAGGAGCTAATGTGGACCACCACCCCTTTTCAAAATAAAATTAAGGAGTTTTTCCCATTTGAAATAATCAAACTCAGGGCAAAACACTACCTAGAAACTCTCTTTGCCCTTTTGGTCTTACGTCACCTAGCGAAGTTTATGCTTTTATTGAAAGCCACCAGAAGATGTGCCACAAATGGCACCTATCCTCCTAGAATTCTCAAGAATCTCCACAACAAATCATATGAAAATAAGCCAAAATTTTCAAAGATCACTAGAACATAATGGGCAAATACATTTTGCAAAGCAGAGTAGAAAAACAAGATAGGAGCAATCCGAGCAAAACATTGTGAGCTTGTAAGCAATGTAAGAACTCAAGGCAATGTGGCCTCACCACAAAGCTGTAATTACAATGAGAATACATGAGGCAACATGGCCTCACCACATGCTAGTATTTTTGAATAAAGTTTAAAGCCTCTTAAAAAACAAGAGTGAATTGTTTAGTGTATTGCATGCATCCATGCACCCATTTACAAAGTCATTAGTTTAAATATTACATTAGTTTAAATATTTTCAAAATCTCTAAAAACTTGAAAAATTGTCAACTGTATTGTGCCCATTTACAAATTGAATAAAATGAATTTCCAACACACACAAAAAACTCTAGGCAACATCATTGGTGTGGTTCCTTTTGGCTAGAGCTTGTCCAAATGTTGTATACTTCACTGCCCCTTTCTTCCTTACCTTTGCATTTGTCAAGGGGTGGTGACATCCCCACATACAGGAAGGTATAGTAATGATGCATTAGGTGGTGATGCAACTAGTGAGTTCACACTTGAGAAAAAACCCAGGAGATGGCATCGAGTAGGGAGCCTCCCAGCTCATCATCATCATCTACATTTGAGGAAAAAAACCAAGAAACGACAATGAGCCGAGAGGCTCGTTGTCGTCTTCTACACTTAAGAAAAAAACTAAGAAATGATGATGAGCCTCCCAACTTGCCGTCATCTACTACACTTGAGAAAAAAAAACAAAGAGATGATGACAAGCCATGGAGGTTCATTGTCATTTGTTACACATGAGAAAAAACAAAGAAATGACGACGAGCTAGGGAGGTTTGTTGTCATCTACTACACCTAAGAAAAAAAAAAGATGATGACAAGCCTCTCAGCTTATCGTCATCTTCTACATTTGAGGGAAAAAAACAAAGAGATAACGATGAGATAGGGAGGCTCGCCATCATTTGCTACACTTGAGAAAAAAAACAAAGAAATGATGACAAGCTAGGGAGGTTCACCATCATCTACTACACTTGAGGAAAAAAAACAGATGACGATGAACCTCCTGGCTTGTTGTCATCTTCTACAATTGAAGAGAGAAAAAAACAAAGAGATGACAATGAGCCAGGGAGGCTTGCCATCATTTGCTACATTTGAGAAAAAAACAAATAAATGAGGACAAGCCTCCTGGCTCGCCGCCATCTTCTACACCTGAGAAAAAAATAAAATGACAATGAGCCAAGAGGCTTGTCATCATCTTTTGTACTTGAGGAAAAAACTAAGAGACTTGTTCTCTCCTTGCATTTTTCAACTACTCACTTTGTGTGCACAAAATCTATTTGAGAGACAAGGACAAGCTGGGAGGCTCATTGTCATCTCCTACAACCCAAGAAAAACCAACATCAAGGTTTTTTTTCTTGGGTTGCAAAGGCGGTTGATGTACATTTAATTACCATAGATGCACTAGTTTTCTTTTGGAAGAGCGTTTTCTATAACACCACTTTAACAATGTCTTCTGTAACACCACTTCAACATCGCTTCTTTAGCATCGTCTTTTGTAGCATTGCTTCAACACCGCCTTCGCAACATTGTCTCCTACAACATCACTTCAACATCACTTCTGTAGCACTGTTTTTTGTAGCATCACTTCTGCTCTTGAGTGGCAGCGAGGTTTAAGTTTTTTGGTGGGGCGGAGGTAGGTAGTTGGGGTTTGAAATGCTTGGGTAGTTGAATAGATTTTTTTTATGGGTAGCCTTGAAAGAAGTGGAGGAATTTTTTTTTTTTGACCCAACCTCAATGCCTACAACAGATCCAATAATTGGGATGAACTTGAGTTCATCCCAAACGGAACTAGTGCAGTCATGGGGGTTGGGTCAATTTAGCCAAGAAATCATAGTATTTTTTACTTTAAAGACTTAATTAAAAGACCACCCCTTTGGTTTTTTTGTCCGCCTATTTAACTTGACTACAATGTCATTTTTGACAAGTCAATTTGGATAGTTCATCCACTTTCAATGGTGTTTTTTTAATCATTGTTTCATTTGTAATCAATATGGCCAACTTGATTAAGCCTTAGTCATTCTTACTAACCTTTTTTTTTCCTTTTTGTCTATTTTGACTAGATGCCCAAATTTACACTTAGTCAAAAAGGTCACCAAATAATCAAAATAACTATTAAAAAAATTCATGTTTTTCCATGCCCCATGCATCTAATTAAGATGAACATCTCTTTTAGTCAATGCAAATGTTTTAGTCAAATTGACTTTTATGAAAAGTCATGATTTATTGGAGTGAAAAGAAATGGAACTCGAAAATTTACCCTATACACTTCTCATTTAACCTCGCCTCTTTGTCATGCCCAAACTCCAAACAACATTCACTTTGTAATTATATGCTTCTACTTTTCTACCCATACCCTTTCACTTTTTGGGGGTAGATAGTCAAGTCTCTTTTTCAATCTTTTGGCAATGGACCTCAATTTCAAAAGTAAGGTGTTCTTCATTTGGATGTAGTTGTTTATTACTTTAACAAATTTCATTTTGACCCTTCTTTTTGATAATGAGCACACATTAGGGTTGAAGTTTCAACCACTCTTGTGGGTGATTTTGGCAAGATAGCCTACTTAATTATGATGGAAAAAACCTAAACAATTCATGCATTAGAATTAAGTGGAAGATAGTGTATCGCACATTACTTTAAAAATGAGAGATGAAAAATATTTGAATATTATAAGACGAATTATGAGGCTTTTTAAAACTTAGTGTTAGTTTGACTTTTTTTTGTAATCCTTTTGGTTCTTATGGTTAGAGGTGTGAAAGGTACACTTTACTTCATTGGAAACTCATTTTATCCAATTCAAACATATTAGCCAAATAATAATAATAATAATAATTCATGTAGATGTTGGAAAAATAATATATAATTGTAAGATGAACAAGATAAAATTGTAATAGAAGATGGAACATTTGCAACAATAACATAATCTTTTAGGGTGGGTTTAAAAGAAGCCATGTAGAGGTTTCTTAGCTCTGATTATAATAATATTAGGAGCTATGAATTTTGTTTATCATTAAATTTTATGCAAAGAAATCAAATTAGCTCCAAGGTGAATCAATGTTCATATCGGTACCTTCACCATCTCAAATCAGGCCTCACAATTCCCATGAATTAATCTGAATAAATGTCAAATGTAAACAAAACTTGAAACTTTGATTTAATGTAAACATGATATATTTTATGATGTTGGTGTCAGCACCCATTCTTGATAGAGGAGACCATCACCAACAATGTGTGGTGGTCACATGGCCTTTTCTTGAACCAAAAATCACATTGTATCTTCACCATCTTAAATGAAAGCACACAATACACCCACATTAACTCAAGAAATGTTTGAATTTAGAGATATTGATTTAGTGTAAACATGGGATATTTATAGAGAATGTTAGTGTTTGCACCCCTACTTGGAAAGGAGACCATTTCCATCACAACAAGGCAAAGGAGACCACTATTAAAACTCATGAAACTATGAAATTTTGAATTTCATCTCCAATAGAAAAAACTTATGGACCTATATTTTGTAAGCCCCAAATTTACACCATTATGTGTAAAAGAACTTGAAATCAACATTCAAATTTGCATTTAAATTGCACCATTGTCATTATGTTGTGAATAGGTGAACATGAGCATGTGAACTTGACAAAAAAAAATTTAAGAATATTTTGCCCACTGGATAGAAGATTCATGGAATATGTTTTGCAACATGGACAAAATATTTGTTGATGTGGACAAATATTCTACCATAGGGTCATTGATGAAAATTGTTAATGGATGAAAATCAAATCAACATCAAATCAAAGCTTTATTAATAAGCTTGAGGCACCCAAATTGCAAATCAAATGAAAACAAAATTCAAATCCATGTTTTATCAAAACAACATGCAAAAATTGAATGGAAGTGAACAACTTGTCATTATCAAATGCCATGACTTGTTTTTTTAATGTTATTGGAAACACAAAAATAACAATGAACTTAAGTGTACCTCTTGTCACTAATGGTTGTTAGGATTGATTTTTTTGGTCTTCAACACATCAACAAACATATTGCAATCCAAAATTAATTCTATAACATATGTGATTTGATCTTCTTTTTTCATCGAGTTTTTCAATTTTCTTCACATTAGTAGAAAACTGTTTGATAACATGTATGCAAGTCAATGATTCATTTTTGTGACTTTTTTTTGGTTTTTGTAGTACCTATTGTGTTTCATTGTCTTCTAGCGAAACGTATAATTTGTCAACTGGGACTTGTTTTTAAATTAACAACTTGATAATGAAAATATATGTGTAATTAATTTTTGAAAGGAAAACATTCACCTAGTAGTGGACTTTTGAAATTGAAAACTATGGATTGGTTACCCAATTAGAATAATAGAAAACAAAAAATTTCGAATTGATTTTCATTTCAAATTTCATATAGTGACTTAATATGTGGTGTAATATAAAATAATAAATGTTTATGTGAAATTTTTCCTTGAAAGTTATACTCAAATTCTAATTATGAACTTTTGAATGGTTAGAATTGAACCATATTTTCATAGGTTCTTAAAGTTATTAATTTTTCTTAATTTTAAAAAAAAATCACAAATGCATATCCTTGAAATCTCTATTTGGACTCTTATTAATATGAATTTTACTGTTTTTGATACATAGAATTTTATTAGCAATCAACTAAGTATACCAAATTAAATTACCAATTTAACATTATAAAATGAACTTTGTGTGGATTTTTCTTTTAAAAAATGGGACACTCAACCATGCATTCACCCAACAATAATAGCACTAGATTTAACATGCATTTTCATTTTTTTGTTTTTCAACTTTTTGTTAAGTTGACCGTGGACACCAAGCAATTTGCATGCTTTAGTCCTTGGTGTATCAAAACTAGAACTTTAAAATACAAACCCATCTCCGAATGCAAAAGTTTGCATCAAAGAAAAAGAATCTTCTAAGTCTCAAGAAAGCTTTCAATTTTGTTACTTCATCACAAGATTCACAAGATTTACAACATCAGAACATTTAATGTAGACTCAATGATCAATATCATCATGGGGGCAATCCATCTATTTTAGCAGTATCACCACATAAGGAATCAAATGTTTTATACCAAGGCCAATCTGAAGGTGGAGCACTTGTGATGACGATCTTCTTCTTGTTGACATTGTACTTGTCTTTCATTTTGTTGAATTTGTCCTCACACTAGCCCTAGATACATTGCACATTAATTGGAAAGTGAATGTTCATGAATGAAACAAAAACTTTTCAATTTTGCTTCTTCATTGCCTTCCAAGTTCCTACTAGATTCCTAATATCTCTCTTCAAACTTGTCCAACAAAAATGCAAATGTTGCATTGCTCCCAATCCCTTTGTGAAAACCTCTCTCTTCAACCTGGAGTTAATCTCTTTCATGCATACTAATAGCTCCATTATCTCCACAAAGAGCATTTGTAAAAAACTAGGAGGAGGAGGAGGAGAAGAGGAAAGAAAACAAAGGAAAAGTAGAAGAAAGAGCCACAACAAAATATCAAACAAGTTTCTTGAAGATCGAAAGGCAATTCTAAAACATCCAGAGGATAGAGCAATCCTTGCTAAGAAACAGTCACCTGCAACATCTTTTTGTTAACATGTGTGCTCACAATGTTGTGGAGCACCCTGGAAAACTGCAATTGGAGAAGGTGCACTCTCTTGTATCTACTGCATAGCTAAAAATTGCATTTGAGACTAATCCTCCTCTTTGTTGAGTGCTCAAGCAATAGTGAAATTTCTTGCTAGCCTAATGGGGATGTGTTTCCCTTCCCACACTTTGCTTCTCAGCTTTAGGGTTTAGGGTTTAGGCTTCAAACACCCTTCCACATTTGGGTAAGAGCTGTGTCTATAGGTCATTTGTGGAATATGGGTGGCTATAAAAATCTCAACAGTTTTTGTGCTAGCATGTAGGTTTTGATCCAGTCACCATCTGCTGTGATTTCTGTATGCAAAGCTGGTTTTGACATGCTTTCATAAGAATGCAGGACATTGGATAGCTGCACTGGAACCATGGGTTTTTCTGGAAACTGAATTCTGTCAGCTGTTGGGAAGTCTGTGGTATCTTTGGCTGTTGCTGCTGTTCTTGATGAAGGTGATGATCTGAGACTGCCACTCATAAGGTTAAGACCACACTGGCTTTGTCATGTTAGTCTTGGTTTTGCAGGAATTGGGTTGAACAGTTAACCTTCAAAATTGTCCTTGTTGGATTTTCTGTGCAATCTTATACATATAATATATATTTGGAATAACTTCTTGTTCTTGTACTCTTTCATTTCAGAAGAGCATGGAACTCATGCTTTGCCACTGTGCCCAGAAAATTTCTTCTTTGTATGTTATGCTTCTCTGGAGAGAGTCTGTATCCTTCTTTTGCATTTTCCATTACACTGGCTCTAGCTCTTTTGATTTGAATGATGTAACTTTGCCAAAGTCTTAATGATGGTGACCTCTAAGCTGCATATTGCTGCAATGCTTTAGAGAGGAAGTGATCAAAAACTTCTACAGCTGACTAGCAAGTAATGTATTGGTGGATGGTGTTATACAGTGCCCATCACTTGTGGCTGCTGAAGTTTAATGGCACATGAGGATTTTGCACCTAGTACAGCATCATGGACACATGGCATTCCAAAGTCTATTTTCAAAGACCTTTCCAGTACACATGCAAAATCTACACCCTTAAGGTCAGAATTCTGGTGCAGGCAGTGAGCCTGTGGTGCAGCAGCATTGTAGACTATTTGGTTGACAAGAGCTTGAAGGATGTCAAATCTGCTGGGGTTCCTACCAACTGCTCAATATGTCCTGCTGGGTGCTTGTAGAGTGCTAGGCTGATCTGGGAAGGTTGAAGCAGAGACAGTGGCCAATCTACCAGAGCTCAAAAGCATTGATGCAGAAACTTTGAACCTCAGGAGTTGATAAGTTTTGTGACAGTTTGCAGGAGCAGCTTTCTTATGTATTGAAGTGCTCAGACATTATATTGTGCAGGAACAAGGATGCTCTCGAAGCACTTGCACAGACTTTGCATAGTCATCTGCACAATCAGAATGACCAAACAGCTCTACTTCTTCTCCTCTTCTAAGACTTCACCAAAAATGCCCTATTGTCTATACCAGCGAAGCAGAACAGTTGACCAAACATGATTTTGTGACCCTTGCTCTTGTGGCATCCTTGACCTCACTAGTGCCAACCTCCAGCTACTTGAGCATATACATAGGTGGCTTCACCAGCAACTTTCATTGCTTTGCGAGGTTTCTGTTGCACATTGTTGCATAAGCAACTATTGCATATTCCATTCTGCTTGGACAAACCTTTCATTTTGTTGCAAACTTGTAACCATCTCTGAAATGAAGGAAATATGCAAATGCTGATATTTTAATGTGATAGCATAAGGATCCCTTATAACATTCACTAAAGATGTTATTATGTGAGGATACATACAGGTGAACTCCAACAGGTATGAACAGCAGATTATGTATTGGGTCGATCACATACTTTTCCTCATAATAAGAAAATTACTCTTGAATTTCCTGCTTGTGAATGCTACATTTTGCTTTCTTTTCCTCTTGTATTCTCTTCTCTTCTTCTCAATTGCGAGAAAAAGGGGGGAAGATTCTCCTGTCAAGTTCCTTGCCTGTGCTTTTGTGCATGTAGAAAGCAAATGGTTGAAGGCTTGAACAGATCATGAACAGGAGGAAAGTATTAGATTTACTCATAAACCAAACTTGATCTCCAATTAAAAATTTTTCAGCTTGCAAATTGACTCACAGGTCTATAAATTACTGTTGGTGATTCACAGGCCTCTGGAGGGATGTTTGATGTTGCAAAACTAAGTTGAAAGACAACAGTGGGGGATCATTGCATCGGTATGCCTCATTGTGTTCCTTCTTGCAGGTGGCTACAATGTTCAGGTACATGATCTCTGAAAACTAAAATTTCCGTCTCATAACAAGATTTATGTTGCTGATTCCTCATTTCAAGTCACTGTGGGAGCTCTCACTCAGTGTAAAACAGAAGATGCCACATGTCATGTAGAGGGCCGAAACATGACATGTTTTGACCCTCTACATGACATGTCAGCAAAATGGTTTTAGCCCAGCATTTTTGCACAATTTTCTGAGGCTGGTAAAAGGCACAGCAAAGCCTAACACTTGCTAATCTAGATAAGTTTGATTGGTCCAGGTGGGTTGCTATTAGTTGTTTCCCACTTATTTGTAGTCCCTGTTTTAGTTCCATGGGTGGGGTTCGAAAAAAGTAAATAACTCAACTTGGATGTGAGAAATATTTTTGCAGGATCACATATTGAGCAATGATCATTTAACCCAGTGTTAGATCACCCCTGTTGAATCCTTTACTTGTTCTTTGAAGTTTGATGATCAAAAGGTTGCCTCAAATAATTGATGATCTACATTTTGACAATGCTTGGGAGAGATAGATCAGTCTTTAACCATTACATTCTTGTTCAATGATGTCGTTTGCCCTATTGTGTGTACTGACCAAGCCCTTGTGTCCAATACAAAAAGCACCTAGACCAATAGAAGCATGGTGGCCTGTTTTGTTAGTGGCAAGATTCAGTGTCTAGATATATCAATAGTTCCCAATATAAAACAAAACACCCAAGTTTACAAGTTCTAATTCCATGGTGTAGTGCCTATTCTTCCAACATGTTTAAACAACCAAGTCAAGGAATTCTAATTCCATGGCCTGATGCCAAATCATGAGAAATGATGAAATCATGTAACATGGTTAGGTAAATTGAGCGCAAAATGAATTTGATTTTCAAAAAAAAAGAAGAAAAAAGCAGCTTGTAGAGTACAGCTGGTTCTCCAGCTGTTGTCACTCACACATTGGTTCTGAAAGTTCTACAGCAATGTGAAGTCTGTGCCTGGTGGGCAGATCCAATAAAATGAACAAGAAAACAGAGTGCGAGACAAATACCTTGCATTTGAATAATGACGAGGACCAACTTAATGCTAAAGCTAACTAAATTCAAGAGGTGTCAAATCCCTGTTCTGCTCTTCCTTCCCTATTCTGGATCCAAAATCTACATTACTGTCAAGATACCTGAGCTTGTACCACCCACATTGCTTTACTTATATGATAACCATTGATGACCGGTAGGCACAGTGTGGGTGAGTAAGAAGCTTTTGTGCAGGGTAACACTTGAGGAGTGCAGAGTTCTGGAAAAAATCACTGGCTTCAGACACAGCTCAGAGGTGCTTACTTCCAGAACTCCTCCACTTTGAGGCCGTTATCAAGCATAAAAATTAATGCAATTTTAAATTTTTAAAATAAATTTCTCATGATATCTAGAGGCCTCTTACGGTGTAAGTTTTAAGAAGTTGTTGGTATCTACCCATTTCTTTGAAGAGAGTGAAGTGTTGTAATTTATGCTCATCTTAGGGTTGAAGTCCACCTGCAGAGCAACCATATTTTCTGGAATTCAGTTTGTTGGGTGCCCCTCGTGTGAAATGAAAAAACAAAAAAAACACACAAAGATGAAAACATGCCTCACAGCAAAGTATTTAAAAAAGAAGGGATTTCACAGAATAATAATTTACACATAATCTACAAAGTCTTGTTTACTTCCCATCTGCAAGTGTCAACAAGCGAAGAAGGAGAATCATGCAGTGTTCCCCAGTAGGTTTGGCAGTGTCTTGTCGATCGATCAGTTTGAATCCTCAGATTGTTGGCACCGTTTTGCACCAGTGAATTTCTGGATGCACATAACAAAAACACACTACTTTGACAACAACAACAACAGTAGTTAGTAAGCCACTACTGCAGTACTAATTGCAGCCCTATACAACAATTTATTCACACATACGAAAAACAATGTCTGGCATTCGGCCATTGGGAATTTGTCTGCCAAACAGTCTGCATTATATTGCTGGTTATAAGATTTTAAAATTTTTAAAAAAATTTAATATAATTTTCTTTCCATCTCAAAAAGAATTGTTCTAGTGTTTAAGAGATTGATAACCTACTCGGATGATAATTGGGTCATCCAATCAAGTTATTAGATTTTTGAAATTTCAATACCAGGTGGTTATTAATTTCACTGGTTATAAAATATCAATCGCCACTGTGTAGGCTATTAATAACTCATGCTTGATAACTGGGTTAAAACTCAATAACTGGCCAACATTGGTTTTGAACTTTGGACTTTTACATTTGACAAGATATAATGGTTTTCACGAGGCTCAACAATTTTTTTAAAAAAAAGGACTATTTCACACTGTTCCAAAGTTTTGGAAGAAAAATTGTTGAAAATTCAATGATTTTTAAATTGCCAAAAAAATTCCAAAAAAATCTTATAAAATTGCCACATTTCTAATACATGGTTCAAGTAGGTAGCCAAAAACATGTAAGGATGCTTAAGTTCTTTTCCTTTCATATTTTGTTATTAGCCAAATTTGACTAAAATGGACTTATCAAAGATTGCCACCTTGGGTACATTACAAAATTAAAAAACAAAACACCAATCTCTCACCTTATTATACTGTCCAATTTTTGATGTTTATGGGTGCGGATGGGGAAAACAATTAACACTCATTGATGTTTGAAGTGTTAAGCACCAGTAGAGGCCCACATTAGGGTTTGTGGGTGGACCAGAAAAAAACCAAATGGGAGGCGAAAAACCAAGAGTTGTGAAATGAAGGGTTGTGAAATGTTTTCACCACCATAGATGTGTCCTGGGAGTGAATTCATTTTTTTTCTTTTTCACCACCATAGATGTGTCCTGGGAGTGAATTCATTTTTTTTAAAGAAAAAAAATGTTGGAACCCTTGCAAACTTCAAAGTAGGTCACAAAGGGGTAAAGGAACAAATCATGTTTCATAGTCCTCACCAGTCACAAGAAGCATATGAGAAAGAGAAAGCCATGGAAAACCTGAAATAGCAATGAGCCTATACTAGAAGAGCGAAAAAAAGGGGTCCCATCATCATGGGTTTAGGGTTTAGGGTGCACCTGGCTATTGGGGGAGGGACAGTAGTTGCTATGGCTTTGTGGCGAGCTCATTAATGAGTGATCACCAAAACTATGTTTGCCTGAGTGGACCTGCCGTTACAAAACCTTATTGGAGATGTCCGTCTCTCCAGACAAATGAAAACAAGGTGTGTGTCATCACAACATGGCCTTGCCATTTACATTAAAAAGTGTATCTTAAGGCAAAAGAAGAATTATGGAAACTCAAATATTTCACCATGAAAAAATATAATCTTCAAAAAAATCCTCTAAAAGAAACCAAACTCCTTCAAGATATACTAACTCTATCACTATTCTCAAGTTTCAACACAAGCCAAAATATCATCTTTCAAAAATCCTCATATAAAAATAGACCTATTACCTACCTAGGGGCCAAAATCCATTAAGCTACTATACTCTATAAGGAACCCAAACACAATATTCTTGCCTTCTTGGTAGGCAAGGCCAAAAACTGGCCAGAGTGAACCGTCAGCCAGCACCACCAGCACACCATCCATTGGAAGTACTAGATCAGCAGTACTAGTTTAATAATGCTAAAATAATTCATAACTTCCCAAAAGCCTTCAGAGTCCCAGCCCCAATTTTTTTTGGCTAAATTTAGTGAGTTGCTTTTAAAGAAAATTTCAAAATGGTTACAAATATTTTTTAATTGATTTTCTAGTTGACAGATTTCTATAGTTTTTTTTAATAACAAAATTGTCAAATTTTTCTATTGGGGTTCTAGTATGTAGCCAAAAATGTGAAGGAATCTTAAACTTTTTTTACTTTCATATCCTTTTTATAGTTAAATTTGTCTAAACTACATTATGGATGATTGCTAGTTACCATTGGAAGTTGCAACTCAACAAAGCACCCATTGGAAGTTGCAACTTAACAACAAAGCAAAGCTGCTTTCCTTCTCTTCTTGGAACTCTTGACAGCTCTGCAAGTGAAAACCCATTTCAGCTTCTGTGGCATGATGCATGATGGCTGGGTGCCTGACACTGCTCACACTGCAAAGCTTTAAAAAATCTCAAAAAGAGAGGAAGGAGAGAGAGAGAGAGAGAGATCTAATGAATAGAAATCAAGGAGAGTCAGACAGTGGGTACAATTTTTTCTTCTAAAGTATTGTTGCTGCCTGAGTCCTTGCAGTTCCATGGTGTTTTTATGCAGATAAGCAGCTTCCTGGTTAAGTGTTCACAGATGATGCTTCTTCAGTCTGCTGTTACTGCACATGAGCTCTGTTTACAAAGCAGATCTTTATATCTTTGTATTGGCCAAGGCAAGGATATTATTGTGTTTAGATTCATCATAGAGTATAGTAGCTTGAGGGATTTTGGCCCCTAGGTAATAATAATAGGTCTATTTTTATATGAGGATTTTTGAAAGAGATGATATTTTGGCTTGTGTTGAAACTTGAGATTAGTTATAATAGAGTTATAATAATATCTTGAAGGATTTTGGTTTCTCTTAGAGGAGTTTTTTGAAGATCATATTTTTGCATGGTGAAATATTTGAATTTCCCTAATTCTTTTTTTTTTTGCCTTAAGATACTTTTTTAATGTAAATGGCAAAGGCCACAGTGTGACTGACACACACCCCTTGTTAACTCATCTCTTTTTGTATCTGAGAGCTCTGCTGCACATGGTACAAACATGCATGTGGATGTGTGAATGTGTGTAAAATCCAGATACAAACTGGGAAGTAGTCTTGGGATGTGTGTCCTCTAAATACAACATCATTGCAAAGGCAGGTCAAAAAACACTGGCTGGTGTTTTTGTAATTGGATAACACATTACCATGCACCATATCCCAGAGGGCCTTTCAAAAAATGTAATGCTCACCTCGGAGGGCATTACATCCTTTGAAAAGCTCTTTGTCATTTTTGTTTTTCCCCGCGATACCTGCTGGGTACCTACCCACCAGGTATTATGAGAAATTTGAAAACTACCTGGATTTAGGGTTTTAGGGTTTAGGGTTTACATTTTGTGCCCACCTTTAGCTCCACCCCAGGGCCCTTTAAATCCCTGCCCCTCGGGCTTTACCCTACACATAAAAAGCACATGATGTGATCAACATGGCAAAGTGCATTGCAAATGAGCAAACTTTAGGTTTAAGACAAACTTTAAAACAATAATTTCTGTAGAAAGGAGCTTTTTTTTTAAAAACTCAGTCCACTTTAGTGGACTGGTTTTCTTTTTACAAAGGAGTTTTTTTTATAAAAGCAGTCCATTAAAGTGGGCTGTTAATTTTTAATGGACTTGTTTATGTCTATAGACCAACCCAATTTGAACAATTAATGTTTGTACACCATTTTGTGATGAAAAACAATTGTTGTCTGAAAACAACTTTGAATTTTCATATCTACAAGAATGTCAATTAAAAGGAATTTTTACAACATCATGAAACTTCACAAACATATTAATTACAATATGCAAATCGGAATTTGTTTGAAAATGAAAAACAAACACAACTTTTTTAATTATTTTGGGAAAAATATCCATATTTACATTCGACATTAAAAATTGAAAATATGAAATTTACATATGAAACAAACATGAATGAAAATGTATACAATATGTTGAACATGATTTCTAAGAAAAATACAAGATGAAATACTTAATAATGAACACTTGATATTTTACACAATATTTCAAATGAAAATTTTGAATGAACTTAATTATGTAAATGAATCAAATTTTGGAACTTTAAAATATTCTAAAATATTTGCAAAGGGTAATGAACCCTATTTATAAAAAATTATAAATGTGGAACACTTCCACTTGCAAATTGTGTCCTTTGAAATCAAAGGATGAAAGATTGGTGTTGAGCACCTCTAGAAGTATAATTTAATATAATACAAATAATTTATCAACGTATAAATATTTATAATATATTTGAATATTAAATAAAATATTCAATTGGGTACTGTTACAAGCATTTTAGTTGTTTAGAGGACCCATGCTTTTGAAGATTTTGTTTGATGTTCATAATTTTATTTTAAAATATACAGTTTAATGTTCAATGATATTTTAATCATAAAGAAATGTCTATGATCTTCATTAGACTACAATAAAAACTCAGTAAAAGGGTTGATCATACTACATTAGTCAAATTAGTACATTAGTTGTATTTAAAAGTTAATAATTAAACCATTTTAATTGCATGAAAATTGAAAAATATATAATACATGTGATATTCATGTGACTATAGTTCATGCTGTAATTATTCCTTTTATTGATTTTTTTAATACTCTCCTTCAATTTGTATTGTCTTGTTTTTTTTTTAATTTTCAATAAATAAATGCCTAATTCTTTTGTTGTTTATTGCTACAAAGAAAAATAAACATTAAAAAAATATGAGACTGTGTATAAGTAAACATATATTGAGTATGTTCATCCAAGGTTTTTTTTCAATGGACAATATAGTTTAATCAAGGGTTTCCATGATTTCACAAGGCTAACTAAAAGAACTTGGGAACTAAAAAATTGGAGAAGATAGATTTTTTAACAATTAAAAACTTTTGATTCTTTTAGAGGTTTTTCTTTTTTGATAATTTTATTCATTGAGTACATTGTGTTACAAATCTTTCATTAAACATATTAATAATGAAACATCCATATTTCCTATGTATTTAAGTTATTAACTTGTACATCTTAAATTGTTAAACTTGTTTTATTATACATATATGAATGTTCATAATATAACATTTGAAATTCTTCCTTATTCAATATTTTATTAACATTTTTCAATTTGAATGCAATAGCATAAAATATATATTATGAAATATTATAAACATAAAAAATATTATTGTGCTTTAATATCTCCCATAATTCTAATGATGATTGAAATTAAACACTTTTAAATTAATAAAATGATAAACAACAAAGTGTATATCAAAATATGAATATTTATACTTAATCAGTTGTTTCATGTGCACATAGGTAACGCAAATTAAATATTTTATATAATGTTTGTAATATTGTTGAATAATACAATGTTGCATTGACAAAACATAAAATTCCATTTTGAAACCATAAAATCATCTATCAAACACACAAATTGAAATATCTCATTCATAAAACTTCCTATTATGTGAAAAATAGATGAATAATGCTTAGAATAAAACATCAAAACATAATAGATGTATTTTTCAAAAAAGTAAAAATTAAATAAAAAATTAAACTTAATTTGAACCATTCGAATTAATTCAAATAAACTAGGAAAGAACTCATAAACTATATTTGGTAAGAAGGGAAAATAACAAAACAAAAAATTTGAAACTTTTTTAATGCACTCACATCTTTATAATTGAAAACATTTTTTCAAGTTTATTTGCAAAGGGTAATGAACCCTCTTTATGAAATTTCATAAATGTGAAAGACTTCCACTTGTAAATTGAGTCCTTTGAAATCAAAGGACGAGAAATTGGTGTTGAGCACCTCTAGTTATAAAACTTAAAACTTATTGCATAAAAAAGATTAAATGTTAATGATATATACAATATTGAATATAAAATGTTATGCATTGGATATTGAAATATTCTTTTTCCTAAAAAATCCAATGCAAAAATTTGAGTTACAAAATAAATTAATTTTTTTGTAAAGATTTGATTTAAAATCTGCCTTATATTTGGTATCTAGAAATTGAATTATGTAAAATGTGTATCTCTTTTTTTATTATTGTTACAAAAAAAGAGACATTTAAAAAATGTGAAAAATGTGTACAATAGTTTTTTGAAAAGTTGTTTATATATACAAATGTAGGTTTAAGAAAATCATAAAACATCATTCTAAGCATATTTTGTGCATAAACATGAACTACAAATATTTACATCCTTTCAATTAATATATAAAAATTATAAAATAAACCAATAGATGTGGGCATATTTTGTAAATGAACATATATTAAATATGTTATCCAAAGGTGTTCTTCTCAATTGACAATATACCTTAATTAATGGTTTGCAAGGTTTCATAAGGCTAATTAAAAGAACTTGGAAACTAATTGGAAACTACAAGTGTTTTAAGGATTAGAAGTTTGGATCCTTCTCGGATGTTCTTAAAATAATTTTATTTATTGAATGTGTATTTTTATAAATCTTTTATCAAACATATTAATAATGAAACATCCATATTTCCTATGTATTTAAGTTATTAGATTGTAAAACAAATTACATTTTAAATTGTTAAATATGTTATATATATATAGTTATATATATATATATATATGAAAGTATTTTCAATCTTTTTTTCAATTAAAAAAGTTGCAAACATGCATGCAAACTTGAAATTAGAACAAATTTATATATTGTAATTGGGAATGACATGAAGATTGGGAATATTTTGTAGACAAACATGACTTTTTGAAAACATATAGAATTTGTATAAGTACAATGCACACTATGTAAATGAATGACTTTTAAAATAATATATTTTTCCATGACAATATTTGATCATGGATTAAAATAGACACTACAAAGGTTTTCTAAAGTTAACTACAAGATTTGAAAACTACAACAAAATTGGATTCTCCTAAAAAAGTTTTTCATAACTTCGTTACTCAACATGCATTTGAAATGTTTTTCCAAACATTGTAAATGTTTTTTCAAATTGTAAATGACTATTTTACATAGATTCCTAAGTTATATGATACATATATTTTTGGAAAATCACATGTGAATTTGCAAATTTTATGTTAATCTTTAACATGGATGTGCAATTAAACAAATGCACAATAGAATGATAGAATGATAAAACTAAATAATTTTTAAAAATAAAAACTGATTTAAATATGTGTATGTTTTATAAATGTACAATGCATAAATGAAAACTTGATAATTGAAATTAAATACTTTTAAATAAACAACAAAGTGTACATCAAAAGGTGAATATTTATGATGTGCATTCAAATATAAAATGGTGATGTATTATGTATTTAAATACAATATTTACTAGAGGATCCATGAAAAAGGTTTAGGTTCAAGGTGAATTATTTTGACATCTAAAGATTATAGGTTCTAAGAACTAAAGGAGAAATACAACTTTGAAGGAAGTAACCTAGGACTCAAAATTATTGACTTTATTTTCAACATTATGCAAAATGTGTGTTTATTGTTGTTCATGTAACAAATTGCATGGCTTGTTTCAGATGATGGATACCCCACTAACATGGCCACAAAGAGAAGACCTCGTGGTCCAACACTATATTTTATACTATGAGTAAGGGCTACAAGAATAAAACAAACATTCCAACCCATAGATGTGATGTAATAATATACAACAAACATACAAGATATATACAACTAGAAAATTAGAGAGATAAGACTATATCATGCACAAAAGCTTGTGAGCTTGGCACTAACATCTTTCTAGAGAAGGTTGTTGGTGGAGTAGAAGCAATAAAACCTAACCCGTCATTGAATTCCTCCAAGAAATTGAGATATTCCTTGTCCAATATTTCATAAGAATTGATAAGTTCTCATTAATAACAATTGAAGTTATATTTGAAGTGAAGTTTTTAATGAACTTACAAAAAATCTAATCAAATGTTAAAAGGCCATCACAACAAACTACAAGAAAAAAAATGGGAAAATTATGAGAAAACGCCTAATTAATAGAAACAAACATAGAAAACAATATGAAATAAAGAACATTACAAAACATGGATCAAATCCCTTACATGTTCAGTGATTGTCAACAACGTGTGATATTGACTACCTATTACAATTAAATTCATCAGTTCATACTACTAGTCACTACTAGTCATAGGCCAATGTCAGTTAATAATTGCCTAGAAACATGAGTGGGAGAAGCCAAAGTGGTGGCAAAAATAAATCTTGGTTTGAGGAAGTTCTTATGGAATTTCAAAACAACTTTTAAAAAATGAAAGCATAGGCCACATTTTAGTTTAATGGGAAACTACATTAGAGGAGGAAAAGGTCATCCCAATCATTTATTTGGAAATGGAATAAATGTTATTCAAATCAAACTTTCAAGTTAGAGGTCACATGCACATACCAACTCCATCCACACAATATCTAAGTCATAATTAATAATCATTCGTCAAGAATGCATATGTTTTGGCTTTTAGCAACCTCCATAAACTATTAGAATGAAAGATGGAATGTAGTAAGATAATAAAAAACTCATGATCATAGAAGCATGAATGCTCAACACAATACCCCAAGCAACCTATAACCTATCTTTTTATGAACATAAGCCAAACACTACATCCAACAAAGGTGTTTTTTTCCATGCATTATATAAAATACATTGGTCAATCAACTTTTTAATAAAATGGAACATCAAAGGCACCCCAAATAATACATACATATTTTTCATTGAAGGCTCCCAAAAGTACATACAAATATTTTTTCAAATGCCCAAAAATACATAAATATTTTCCAAAGTACCTTCTGGATGTTTTAAGCAAATGATAGAAAGTGTGCAAAATCCAAAAAAACTTACAAAGATTTCAAAGAAGGAGCAAAAGTGTCGCAACCCCACTTTGAGGGAGTTGTGAGGTCGCCACTCACACTCTCGAAAATGGGACTTGAGAGTCCTTCGGGACTCCCAAAAACTCAGAGCGTGATTGCAGGGGTCAAAACACCTCACATTGAAGCATTCTTTATACCGTTCTTTATACCCTTTGAAAGGTCTTGAAGTGTAAATGTCCAAAATGGCCTCGCATGAACCATTTGGACATCTTCAGCACAAGTTATGGTCGAAAGAAGGGCCGAGAGTCAAATTGGCAGTTTGACTCCCGACCACTAAAAGTCGAGAATTGACCCAATTCCGGTGTGTGTAGGTGAAGTGCAACACACTGTTGGAAAGTTCTCGAGGAGAGCTACGACCCTGGTTCAGACCTCATCTCGATCTGAGTTTGGGGCGAGAAGTTATGAGCGCCCAAAGTCCCGGGAGTCCAAACCGGGATAGTTTCGGGACTTCACTTTGGGAGTCCCGGGAAAAAGGGCCATTTGGATGCAAGTGCGATGGAGAGCTACAGAGAATACTATATGGGGGAAGGTGGTGGCTTCCCCTGAGTCCGGGCCGTGGTGAGTCAAGTGAGTCCAAAGTAGCCCGTGGTTTGTCCCCAACACCAAAAGGGTGCAGAATGAGTTCTAACCAACTTGTTAGTTGGATTTGGATGTAGAACCGTGTAATTGAGTAAGCTTGTCCCTCTTCCTAGTCTATCCGAGAGCTTTTAGCATGCCCCTCTCACCCCATGTAGTGCTAGAAGCTGGGAGCGTGTCCCGAGTCCTAGAAATTCCACAATTTGAGTAACCTAGCCCTGACTTGGGGCTAACTTGGGACTTGGGAGCGCGTCAAAGAGAAATACCCATTGGTTTTTGAAGGTTTTCAAAAAAAATTACCCTAAATGTAAAAAGGTTTGTGAAGTCTTTAAATTTCAAAAATTGGGATAAGCAGGGTAGATTGTAGGTGGTGGTGCAGTCTGGGAGCTTCTGCCCCCATGAGCATGGTTTGTAGCTAGAATGTTTGGTTATTCAATCACTAATGAAGAAGGTCTAATTGTCAAGGACATGAATAATCACAAAAACAAAGGTTGAAAAGAAGTTCTAAATTTAATTTTCAAATAAGGAATAAAACAAGATTACGTGATTCAAAAATAAGAACACAAGATCTAAGAGCAAAAGTACAAGATGTGCATGATGAACGTGAAGACGAATCTTTATTATGTTATCATATGCAAATATGAACATGAAAAGAACTTGACAAGGTTATGGTGCAAAATTGTGCCTAAGACTAATGTTGAGCATATTGAAAGAAATGAAAGGTCCTACTCTTATTTATAACCCTTTGGGGACCTAACTCAAAGAAACTTATAAAGAGGTTTCTATGTGTGCATTAAATAAAAAAGTTTATTGGGAACCTTCCTAATTAGAAATCAACTATGAGTTAATTAAAACTTAACTAAAAGTTAATTTGGATTTAACTAAGAGTCAAGTATTAAGAGTTAACTATATTTAATTAGGATTTAATTAAAAGTTAATTAAGACTTAATTACAAATTAACTAGACTTAATTGAGACTTAAATAAAATTTAACTAAGAATTAACTAAAAGTTAATTAAGACTTAATTACAAGTTAACTATTTAAACTTAACTGGGATTTAACTAAAAGTTAATTGGGACTAACTAAAAGTTAACTATAATTTAACTGAAATTAATTAAAACTTAACTAAAAGTTATGGATGAATATTATGGATGAATTCCATCTATTGGAATATGGTGTTTAATGTTCGCATCCATCACAAATAAGGGGGAGTGGCCCAAGTCAAAATGTTCATGATACATTGATTTTGCACCTAACAAAATATTGTTGAGTTAAGGAATGAAATATTTTAGGTTGTAGGGTCTATTTTGTCTTCCTTATAAGGCAAATTTCAACAAGTTGATGTTTTCATTCAAAAATTCATCACTTGTGTTATGAATAACCTTCATTCATTGGCTACATTTGAATGGTGAATCAAATGATGATGGTTTGAATCTAGTATATTGCCACATGTTGGAACTCAAATCCACACAAATGCAATTAAATGTACAATCTTGTTTTGAAATTTTAATTAGGGAAAGAAGGTAGATAGGATGTGTGCAAATGTTCAATGGGACATAATGATTTTATTAGTTTTGCAAGGTGAATTTGGGATTGTAAATCCCAAGTTTCAAGTGAAAACATCATTTGCAAAACTTGCAGTGTAAGGCTTGACATTAAGAAAGGATCCATGGAAAACCCTTCTACTAAAGCAAGCATAATAGATTCAACATATGGGAAAAAAATTGCTTCAATATGCCATCAGATGTGAATTAGTTATTCATATCACCAATTTTGTAAAACGCCTTTTATCTTTTGGAATTCAATATTAGGATCTTGGCAAAATGTCCAACCTACTATTTTCAAGTTGGAATTTGATAGCTAGGAACAAATTATTTGCATCCAAGATTTTTTTTGCAATTATCACATCAAGGATTTTTTTGATGAAGATTTATTCATTTAGAAAGAATTTTAAAGTTTGGGAATAAAAAACGTGTGGCTGTTGTAATTTTTGAAAGGTAATCTTTTTGCATTAACAAACCATGGGAATAAAAGAACTTTGATTTTAATTTATGTTTAGAGGATTGGGTGAATGGGTGGATTGATTGATCCTTGGTTAATATTTGTCCAATTATATTGAAAATTCGAGGTCCAAGGTGCCTCAACATTTGTTACCGAGTTTTAAATGCAACCTAGCATTAACATGTTCATCGTGTTACCTAAATCAAGAACAATGTGAATCCTTTTGATTGATATGAAATGAATTTGGGTGCATGCCTATGAGGGTCACTTCCATTTTATTCCAAACAATATGCAAAGAAATATGGGGTGTAACTTATTGAGAAAATATATATTTATAATTTACTTAAATGTAAGGAGGGTGCCTATATTTCATTATAAAAATATAAATAATATATATTAAAAATACCTGAAATTTATTTGAAATATGTTATTATTTCATAAAAAACTTTAATATACCCTATAATTTGAAGTCTCTTTTAAAATATATAAGGAATGACCTCCTCAAGAATGCTTGTTAGGGAAAAATCTAGATGCCCATTGAGCTCCCAAAGCTAAAAAACTCAAAATGCAAAGGTTTACATAATTAAAATTTTCAATTTGATATTGTAAATGAATTCACATGGGATCCGTGCAACAAAAGTTGGTCTTCAAGTTGTGATTTGGGCAAGGCTTCGTTCTTTGGTTACATTTCAAAACAAGTGAGGTTACAAAATTAATCAAACTTGATGGGTTAATGAGTTTTAGAGCTTTGTTTAAGGTTGGTCAAACTTGGAATTCAGTTAGAAATAGTGCAAAATTTTGTTGTGGCGAGATTCTTGCATCATTCTAAGTCAAAAAAAAGTTGCAACCTTAATTGAACTTGAATAAAGGTCTTCCAATTGGGTTGCATGATTCACATAGATGGGATTGGATGAAAAATGCAAGGTGGGTAGATCTCAACATAGCCTTTGAGATTACCCCAAGGTGAATATCATTTGGATGATTTAAAAAAATGTTCAAGAACTTTGGGAAGTGAAACTTGAGAGCCTTAACATTGGTTAACAATAGTTCATCTTGGGGAATTTCGCCCATGTTGTAAGAAATAAGCTTTATGATTTTGCCAATCACTTCGGGGGTTTTGTGCTTTGGACATGCATTCAACATTCTTCGCAAAATGGTGTTTTTTTTCATTTGGATGGAGAGATGTTTGTTACATTTTGGAGGAAAATAATCAACAAATAAACTTCTCACAAATGCATGAACATGAATTGTTGAAGTTTGAATGGCAACTTTGGTCACAATCCAAAAAAAAACTCATAGAAGATTTGTTCAAACAAACTAAGATTGAATTTGTTTTTGCTTCATAATGCTACCATAATGGTTTTTGCACACAACCTACCTCATATCAAGTGGAACTTTTTTCCCACCCATAAATTTCTTTATTGAACTAATGATCTAATGAAGATTGTTTATACAATTTAATTCATCTTGATTTGGGTAATTTATTTATTTATTTTTTAATGAACTATTTGCACTTTTTCTGAAAAACCTTCAAACGTTTTTCCCTCATGTTTCTTTTTTCCACATGTCGTTCAATTTACTTTAGTTTTTATTCAAATGATTTTCCTTTCATGAATTTTTGAACTAAATTTGATGTCAACTCATGTTCCTTTTGCTCGATCCATGTCCATCTTGTTATCTCGTTTTTTTTCTTTTGGTAAAGGAGTTGTTTCCTCCTCTCTTTTGGGATTTTCTTGATACATCAAAAAGGATTAGGAAGGAATGATAGTCACAAAGTATTTACCAAAAAAAAACACTTAAATAGAAAAAAAAATAGTAATGGTCCAAAATGCAATTAAAGATGATTTATAGAGCAAAAAAACAAGATTGCCATATAGGATGTAGGTGCAAGTGGAAAGGTTATTCATATACATACAACGTTTGGGGATAAATAAAGTAATCCATTCCAAAATTAGGAGGTCTTAAACTTTGTTCACACAATTTCCACATCCTAATTGAAGGTTAGAGGGAAAAAAATCAATGACCACCTCACAAACTAAAATTTGGCATTAGCACGAATTGTACATGAATGACAATAGATTCATTTGACCTCCAATGCTCAAATCCATCATAATTAAACATCTTGCAAATATGCAACTCATACATGGACATAATATGCATACATCACATTACTTCCCTATGTTCACATGTTCTATTGACCACATGGTATGTACATTGTAATATGAATATAGAACATATGCTTTGGTTGGGAGCATGCATCATATAAAAGAAATCATATTTTATGGCAATCTTCACCCAAATCCAACATGAAAGTGCGCCCAAAAGTTCAAAATTGGGAAATAACAACAACACAACACATGAATGAAACCAAGGTCACAAACCTTGTGTTACATCTTTTTAGCTCGAGGTGCAATCATATCATTCCCCTAAGATGCCCAATGGTATGTTATGCCTATTAGTCATTCTTTGAAAAATATAACTTTTTTTGGTTATTAAAAGATAAGCATTGTGCATGAACACAAGTGGGAAAGTAAAGGCTTTGCACATCCAACAAACATGCAATCAACTAAAGAGGCTATGCATGAGGCATGGATGGTGCCACCCAAAATTGCCCAACATATCCTTTCATGTTCAGGGTTGATTTGGTAAGCATGGATATCAACCTTATGTCATCGAAATATAGAGGGTTAAAAGCCATGGTAACTTTAGCCTTTAGTGGGGGGTCTAAGGGATGAGAGAGCACATGCAACAATGTGGTATATTCTAGATTTCCTTACATACCTAGAGCTACACCAACCAAGACCTTAAACCTAAAAACCTGACCCAATTTTCCACCCTCTTTCCAAGTACATTACTCAGCATATTTTTCCACCTAGCCTCCCAAACACCTTCCCAATCTATAATGTGTGCCCAGGAGGAGGCATATTCACATTAGGTTTGTTTTTAATGTTAAGAAATGGCCCTTCACATGAGGGGGTTGTTTGCTGGGCTTGGGAACTCAGGCACATGTTTGTTGAATAATTAATTAATTAAATTTGAAGATTCCATTTTGAAAAAAAGAATATTCCAGAATATTTTGGAATATTCTTTATTTTCCTCCACAAAAAAATCTCTGGGGAAAAATAAATAAATAAATAAACAAAATTTTGGGGCATTTTTAAATAATACAGTTTGTGCTAAAGCTGCCAAGATACTATGGTGTTAAACTGCAAAATGTATGCACAATGAAAGAACTGCCCAAAAACCCATGGCCTTTTGTGGGCTGGTTCTTGCATGAGAATCGTGGGTTCTTTGAGTTTTGAAATAACTGGAACTAGAGGTTCTTTTCATTGAACGATCCAAATTTAACTAGCTAATTAATTAATTAATAATAAATGGGCATACAATTACCATGTGTCACCATATAAATGATTTTTAAAAATGAATGTGTGTCATCATCTCAATGATAGAAGCTTTGACAATCAAGATTATTATTTAAAAACATTGTTTGAAAACATAAAAAATTAGTTAAAATCACATGTGTTTTCAAACAATTCACCTAATCTTAAAACATGTGTCACACATCAATTAATTAAATTATAGATGCAAAAATAATTGCATAGTCGTAATTACATTAAATGTATACATATGAATGAATGTGTATATTTGTACCATATATACGTGTTACATACATATTGTCGCATGCAATTGAATGTCATGTGCAACTACACAAATTATAATTGCATGTGTCATCTGAAATTGAAAATCAATTTCAAATGATAATTGCAAAAACTCATTTTTCGACTAGTGCTCGAAGCAACAACCACACACACAAGGCAACTAGGACCAATAAAGCTCTTGCAAAAAAGTGAAAGAGGGAAATGCATAGATCAATCTTTGAAAAAAGCAATGAAAGCAATGGAAAGGGGAACAACCCCATCAAGGAAAAGCATCTGGGTTATGGAGCATACCATTATCTTCCCTTATCATCTAAATGATCAAATGATGAACATGAAAATTGGGTCTAGGGGAGAGTGTTGATGGAGGAAGAGGATGTTGCCATAGCCAATTGGATGTAATGTATTGGCAATGTAAAAGATAGGAATTGTGCTCATAGGTGGACTAATAAAAGCATGTAGGGTAAAATGTGTACCAAAATGTCAATAGGCCATTCTTCATTTTTGGTAATAATTTTTGCATTGTGTATGGCCATTAACTCTAGCTTTACTACTTAATAGCCTAAGGGATTTTGCTTCCGTCTCTTGGTTTATTGGCTCTGCTTTCAAGGGAGAGACAATGGGATGCACCAAGAACCATGCCAAAGTTTTGGTATCCCTAAATTCTAAGGTCATGTGGAGTCCACAATAGAAACATTTCCAGCATCACCAAATACTTATTGATATTTAATGTTAATTCTAGTTAGTAATAAATATTATTAATAAATGCTCGTGTAGTTGTATTATTATTATTAAATAATATTTTGTAATAACTATGATAACCTATAATGACTAATAATATCATAACTAGCTTAGCTTAAGGTACTTATAAGCTAACTACTATATCATACAAACCATTTACTATTTTTTATTATATGACCAAAGAAGATGGGATATATTTTGAAAAAAGTTTGAGGTCAAAATTTTGTTCATCTTGTTTCATTTCTTGTGTTTTTAAAAAAAGGTTATACTTAAAAATGAAAAATTTCAAAATAAAATAGGTTTTTAATAGGTTTTATTTACCAAAATTTGAATATTTTATATAAGTATATTTTCCAATTAAAAATTAAAAATGAAAAAATTATTGAAATTTTTTTTAAAAAATATTTAAAAAATTTATTTGTCAAATAAAATTTGCGAAAGCTTTAAATTGTTGATGAATAGCCACAATGTGTAAAATCTTGATTTTTTGAACACTTATGTAAATCATATGGTTAATTTAACTTCTTAAGTAGTTTAGCCATGGTTAACTTAATCATAGTTAATTTAAGCATGATTAATTTAATCTCTTAATTAGTTTAACCATGATTAACTTAACTATGGTTAAATTAACCTCATTGTTAATTTAGCTAGAGTTAACGTAGTCATATTTATTTTAGTCATGATTAATTTTAATCTTCTAATTAGTTTTAGCCATGGTTAATTTCACTATGATTAAGTTAGCCTCCTTATTAATTTATCCCTAATTAATTTAGCTTTTTGGTTAGTTTAGCTATGATGAATTTAGCATCCTAGTTAATTTAGTCATGGTTAGTTTTGTTGAAGTTAGTTTGGCCATCCTTAATTTAGGCTTCTAATTAAATCAATCATTTTAATCATGATTAATTGAATCATGGTTAATTTATTGTTAAAATTAGTTTACACATGATTAATTTAGTTTAGGTTAGTTTAGGCATGGTTAGTTTTGTTTAAGTTTGTTTAATGATGATTAATTTAGTCTTTTAATTAGTTTAACCATGATTAGTTTAACTTAAGTTTAATCTTTGTTTAACTTTTGTTAGCCTAAGTTTAACTTTAGTTAATATGGGTTTAACCTTAATATTAGATGTATAATATTGCTATACATAACCTAAATAGATATATTGAATATATTGATTTTTGTAAGTATTAATTTAAACCATTATGTTTATCACACATGTCCATTTTGTACATATTTAGTTGCATGTTAATTACACACAATCTTATGGCCCAAAATTTATACACTATCAATTGTATAATTGCAAGCATGATTGATTTAATTTACAATCTTAAATACAGAAAATTTCTATTAATGAAGCTAAACATTTTCCTTTTTTTGTTGCTAGTTGTTATGGCACATCACTTCTTTGTCTATGAGGGATGTTTGGAATCATGCCTATCCCTTACCTCTTGGCTCAAGCCTCTAACAAATAAAAGATGTTTTTTGGCCCTATAAGGGGTACAACCTTGTGCCTCATGTGATTAGACCAAGATTGCAAAAAATATGCTAGATTACAATTACACAAAACATGTGATTCTAATATGATCAAATTGCAGTGCTGTTCAAAATCCTCATGTACTAAGTTAAGATCATTTGTTGTTGTGCAAGTTGTTGGAATGTATTTCAAAGTTTGCAAAATTGCAACCCTTTGAAACCTCCCTCTTTTTGAACATGATGCCCTAGAGCTTGAAATTGTTGAGTTTTGTATCTAATGATTGAACAAGAACTTATTGTATTTGATATTTTAAAGATTGCAATTCCTAGCTCTTCTCTAACTTTCTTCTCATCTTTTGGTTTGTCAATTACTTGTGAATTTATTAAGTGCAAGTCTTCTATACCTTTTACCTCAACATTAAAATCTAGCTTTAATTCCTTTATAACTTTTACCTTGACTTTGAAATCAAAATCTGATTCTAGTTCCTTTCCAATAGAAACCTTGACCTTGATTAGTGCTTCTTGATCTTGTATACTTGCTTTCAAAACTATTGCACTTGGAATTGTAATCTTGAAAAAACTTGGACCTCATTGTCAACTTCTTTATTACTTTAAACATGATATAAAATTTGAAATTATGAATTGTATTTTGAATATTTGCTATCTAATTTTTGGTAGGACATTAATGTTTCAAAACTTGGGAAGAATTTGTACTTTGTGTCCTATAGGGTGCCCATAAATGTCCCAATCCTTAAGATTTGTAGTTTGTTGCTTTGTTTAATAGTTCAACCTTAACACACAATTCTAATGTTTTTGTTTGTATGTTTAGATCTCCTTGTTTAATTAAACACTCCAACCCTCTTCACCAAACATTAATCCTCCTTGGGTGCTCACGTTACAAGGTTCTTGACTCTTTCATTGTCTCTTCAACAACCTCCAGAAAAAAAACAAGAACAACCTTTTTGGGTGTTCATTTCCTCACACATTGTTGACTCTTAAATGGTCATATGTAACAACAAACAAACACAAGGATGACTGAATTTTTTTCAAAATCAAATAAATTTACACCCAAAACTGGACACAAAAAAAACCATTTCAACTATCCTCGGTCAAAATACTAAGCGATTACTTTTTGAATACAGGTGTTTGCCTTTGAGCATTTGGGTGCATGGTGTCTAGATATCAAGTTTGCAGTGTTTGGATGTTGGGCCTGCACGATGGGGTGTTTGGTGGTAGGCCCATGAACGGTGTTGGGTGTCTCTGCCTACTGCAAATCAGATGCATCATGATGGGGTTTCGAAGCCATCATAGTCAGAAGAAAAGCACTTCAGACTGTGGATTAATGCTCATTGAATAAGAACACAAAGCTAAACAATTGTATATTGGTGGAAAAGACTTGACTAGGCAGTTGGGGTTTCTATAATGCAAAATCATTATTACTATGATAAGCTCCATATGACCCAGCACCCACTAGGCCATCATCCACAAAAATCCCATTCCCAAGTGAATTAGGATGATCATCCCTAACTCATGGGCTCACTCTTTGTTGGGCGGACTATTGCATTGGATCCAACTTTTGAAAGTTTTACCTTATTAGAACCTATTTCACATTCGTCGAACTGGTTTCTTTGGTGAAAGTGTTTAGATTGTTTAGATTGGAATGGATTTTTTTGCTGTTAAAGAGTGTGGACACAGTAGGTAGATGTACAACATCTGATCTATTGGCAGGGCCAGTGTGTTTGTGATGCCTTGTTCCACTCAAACCTACCATGCCCTCCCCACCCAAAACGAGCCCTTTATATCTCTGCATGTGTGTGTGTGTGTGCGCGTGCACGCGCGACAACACAAAATTCATCAACTACAAATCATAGTTGATGTTGTTTGTCATTGTGTGCTCCCTAGTCAGTTCCTGCCCAACAACCCAAGCACCGAGTTGTGTGTCAGCTACAAAAAATCAAGAGCTAACTGCAAATCATAAATTGATGTTATTATTGTACTTCCTATCCAAAATTCAAATAATAAGAGATACATATGTGTGTGTGTGTGTGTCTCTGTGTGTCTCACATGCACAAATACCATCATATACAAATCATAGTTGATGTTATAACTTATTATTAATACTTTGGAGTCTTCTCTACTCAAAATGAGCATGTATGTTCACTTACACAAATTCAACCCCTACACAATCATAGAGCAACTATGATCATTCACAAAGTACCTTTGTTTTTGTTTCACCCATGACAAAAGGGAAAATTGTCATCCCAGGAATGGTTTCAAACCTAATTAATTATGTTGAGCTGACACAATGATGATAAATCAGCAAACAGGTTTAACTTACTAATTGGTGGTGGTTTGGGTTGTTGGAAGTTGTGATTAGGTGTTTTGGGTTGGTGATACAAACACAAGATACTACCAATAACAAGATGTGTTTGATTAAGTGTTTGGTGGAGTCCGGATGCTTGTGATTAGGGTAACTGAGCTGCTAACAATTAACATGTGTTTAATAATAATCTGTGAATTAGTTAGCTGGTGGGTTTGGGTATTGTGATTATCCAGTGCTGGCTTGCTAAAGAAATGTATCTATGAAGCAAGGCAGTTTTGTTTTGTTTTGTTTGTCTCATTGAGATCTCCCTCCCAAATCATCATGGCATTTCATGCCAATCTCTTCTTGTCTTTGGAAATGCTCTTGATGTGTAGGGTGCACCGACGACTTGGTTTGAAATTGTTTGGAGCTCCAGTGTGGAAGCTATTGATTATTGAATCATTTCCTCCATGAAAGTTAAATAAAATGAAAACTGAAAAACTGCATTGGAATTTGGGGGGCTTTCTTGGTGTTGTTGGAAAGCCGTCAGTGAGTTAGATTTAATAAATTTTATTTCATAAATTTCAGAGATAAGCTGTGGAAGATATTGATTTTTGGGTGGATTTTGTTGGTGAAAATTCAATCAAATTGCACAAAATTGTGTTTGGAAGGAAAAATTAGTTGAGCCCTCAATGTGTTCACATTGGCAAATGAAAAAAAAAATTCAGACCTGAAAATGTGAAAAAAAATAAAGAATGTGTTCACACTTGAGCCAATAACACAGGCTACACTAGTGTGTTTAACCACAAATATTGGTGTTTGTTAATTTGGTAATGGGTAATTTGGGCCATGGGGTTGTGATTTGATGCCCAATAAGATGTGTTGATTAGGTGGTGGGTTGGGGGTTGTGATTAACTATTACTATAGTGCCTTGGTGGCTTCATCACAAATTATATATTTTTTTTAACGTCAAAATTTTCAAAAAAATAATTTTCAAAGAGAAAACTCTTGTGAAAAAAATGAAGAATGTTTTGAAATAATATTTTTTTGAAATGGAAATTTCAAAAAATTAAGTAATTATTCAATAGACATGTCTTGAAGGTGCCAAGGGACTATGGTAATAAAATGTGTTCAACCATAAAAGACTAGTATGACAATTGGCTTGTGCCATTAGCTGAAGTGTGAACTTGTTACTAGACTAATTTATTTTGAATTTTGAATTTTGATTGAATTTTCAATGACAAAAATTACTCCAAATTCTATATCTCCACCTACATATATTGTAGGTCTAAATATATGAAATCACCTCCATCAAAATTTACTCCATTAAACACTTTCCAACAATACCAAAAGTGCACCCAATTTCTTTCATTTTAAAAGTTTGAATTTAATTTAATTCTCAATCAGAAAATTGTTCAATATCCAACAATTCTTGCACCCCATGGTGTCGCAACCAAACAAACTATTTATCCTTTAATGAATGGATGTTGATTACATGGTGAGTTTAGGGTTTTGATTGGGTGCTAAATGGGTTTAAGATTTTATGTTTATGTCATAAAACTGATAAGTGGGCAAGGAATTAAATACTAAGTACTTAATTTGTAGGTCCAATAATTTGATCAGAAAAGTATATATTATGTACATACAGGAATCTTCAAAGTTCATATTCGTTGTTTTTTGAATTTTATCTATATATAGAAAAGAGTTATATTATTATAGTATTAGTGTATTAATGTACAAAGGTTGTTGAGGAGTCTTGTGTGCAGAATTTAATGAGAAAATTATGTGTGTTGTAACTAGGCTATCCAGTTGTAATTTAATTTATCAAACATTTTTTGATTGCAAAAGACAAATTATAATAGACATAGTTTTGTCATAGTGCAATGACATAGTTGAATTTGGTGGTATGATTTTTCTCTCTCTTTTTAAACGAATAAATTCAGTTAGTATTTAGATGTGTAATAAGGTTTGGTAAGGTTGTGAGAATTTTAGAAGATGAATGAAAATAGTAGAAAGAGATCATTATTTACAATGTCCAGCAAAATAGGGTTGTGTGTGGTACTGAAGATTGTTTTTTCAGGAATGAGATTGTTGGATTCGATGGTCTGAACAATTTCTCTTAGTTATCTTGTGTGTACTAACAGTTCGATAAATTTTTTCGTAAACACCAAAACCCTGAGTTTGGTCCAAGACCGGGTGAGGCTAAAGAAAAAAAGACTGCAAAAAAGTACATTAGCCTTCAAGGGGTGAGGATGAAACTCAGAAATGCAACATTTTTTTGTGGTAAGCTGAAAGTTTCATCCTGTCTTGAAACCCCCTCCCCTCTTTCATTTTTCATGAGCGCCTCCACTGTTTCTTGCATATATTTTCACTGCTCCTACCTGCACAACTACTATAATTACTCTCAAACCTTGTGCATTAAATGCTGAGTTTCAACATTTCGTACCCAAGTTTAATAAAACTTCCTTACTTTGAGGACCTCACTCAAAGAGGGGATAGGCGGGTGACAGGAGGCCCAAAGACAAGATGACCTTAAGGAAAACTCTAATATGCAATAGCCATTTACAAATATGGTACTTTGTTTTTTTTTGTTTTCCTGTCTTATATTTGTCTCAATCTCTCTTCTCTTGTGGGAGTTGGAACTTGGGAGCACAATGCCCAAAACACATAACTCTCTCATTTACCTTTCTGTACCACACTCTGAAGATCATGCCAAAATTCCCTTTTTTTTGGGGGGGAGGGTTTATTACTACTACTGCAACCAGATGTTTTTTTTTTCCCACTTGTTTTTGCTTTGTACATGACAGAAAGGAGAGTTGATTGAGCAGAAAAGAGGCAGCCAGGAGAGAGAGAGAGAGAGAGAGAGAGGAGACAGATCTGTAGCCAATACCCAAACTGCAAAAAAATTTGCAAGCTGCACAAGTTTTGGGTTTTTCTGATGGCAGAGACAATAGGGTAGGTGTTTTGCATTTTGTTTCTGTCAGGAGGCCACTCTGCAGCAACAAAAGTAGTAGCAGAAAGCTACAAACACTCAGCTTGCTGAAAGACCTTCTGATGAGCTTTCTCTAATCAGTTGTTACTTCTGTCTGTAGCATTCTCTCCAAAGATTATTGGTGTTTTGAAAACTAGACTTGTTCATCATGGATCAGCTCATAGATCGTTTGTGGGAGCTTGTTGTAGAGGAGCAGCAGCTGGAGGAGCTGGAGAAGAAGGACCAAGAGTTGTTGGGAGGATTTGGGCAGAGGAGCTGGAGGAGGAGAAAGAGTTGTTTGGAGGATTGGGTCAGAGAAAGTGTTGGGGATATATGAAGAACATGAGGAGATTTTCTGCAACAACAGAACGCAAATGCAGCTCAACTCAACTTGGTTGTTGTTGTTGTTGTTGTTGTCAGAAGATGGCAAGAGATGATCAGTAGTTAGTAGTAGTAGTAGTAGTAGTTTACATTCTCATGTTGTCCTGCAGGACTCTCTGCAAACAAAATCTTGTTGGCGCAAAGTACTTAGAGCTGCTGCAAAGATTTTCGTAAGCTTGCTACAAAGATTTTGAGCTAGCTGGATGGAGCAGCTGCTTCTGATGAGCTTAGTTCGTTTCTGCAAGGACCCATTTTGTGGAATGAAGAATCTATGAAAGTGTTGGGGTCGAGAGGAGGAGAAGATGAAAGGTTTTTTCAGGGAGGATTTGGGTCCTCCTTTGATCTGCACTGTTCTTCAAAGAGAATGGCCAAGACCCACAAGAAGCAGAAGCAGAAGAAGAAGAGGCAAGCAGCAGCAGGGTCATGATGTTTTCAGCAGCTGGAATGAGAACTGGGAGATATGGAGAAGTTCAGGAAGAACAGCAGCAACAACATTGGTGATGCTGCAGCTGCTGGCTTTGGTGGTTGTAGCAATGGTGATGGGAGGAGCAAGAGCTGAGGTTTACATTGTGTTGATGGAAGGAGATGCAGTTGCTCACTACAAAGGTGGAGTTCTAGGCCTTGCTGCAACTGCACATTTCTTCTCAAAACAAGGAAGATCTGAATATCACAGGTACAAACCTACACTGCTCAAAACCTTGCACAAAACTACTGCTGCAGCAAAAACCTTGCACAAAAACTGCAATAGAATTTCTGGCAAAAGGGTATTGGATGTTTCTGTGTTTTTTGTCATGGATATTGGGAGATTTTGAAGATCTGCACTTTTTGTGTGTTGCTCTTTTGAGCAGATTGGAACAGAACAAGGATGCGGTCCTTGCATACAAGGCACATTTGAGCTTGCAACATGATAAGATATTGCAAACAACATTTCCGAACGAATCTTACAACAAACTTTACAGCTATCATCATCTCATCAATGGCTTCGCTGTACAAATGTCTACAGAACAGGTAAGAAGCTGCCACCACTGCTGGCTTCCATGATGTTGTAACCTATCCCTCTTCCCAAGTTCCTTTCTCATGATCATTTCTCATGCAAATTCTCTTACTGCTGGAAATCAAATTCAGTTCTCATCAACAATTTTAGGTATGGTTTTGTGTGATGAGATAGATGTACATGGAAAACAAAAGAAAAAATAAAATTGGGTGTGTTCACATATGCAACATTTGACATGTTGATGGTTGCTGTTGTTTGTTTATTGGTTGATTTCTAAAAAAAGGCACAAGTGCTTGAAAGGGCATTGGGTGTAATGCGAGTGGAGATGAACTGGAAAGTGTCAAAGCTTACAACCTACACTCCAGATTTTCTGGGACTACCCAACGGAATTTGGTCACAGGAAGGTGGAATTACGAATGCTGGAGAAGATGTTGTGATTGGCATGATCGATACAGGGATTGATCCTACACATCCCAGCTTCTCATCTGTGGGTTCAAAGCCATATGGTAATGTCAGTCACTACACAGGGATTTGTGAAGTTGCTCCTGAGTTTCCTCAGGGCTCGTGTAATGGCAAAATCATTGGTGCTCAACATTTTGCTGCAGCTGCCATTGCAGAGGGAGCTTTTAATGCTTCTGTTCAATTTGCATCTCCCTTGGATGGAGATGGACATGGCTGGTTAGTCTCTTGTTCTTTTCTCTTGTTCTCTTCTCCATTTCTCCAAATCAAATACGGCACCATTACAAACATTTGCAATAAAAAATCCTTCTATTTGACTTTTGACCACAAACATGGTGATTTCTCAACTAAGCTTTGTTCATCCTGTGTGCATGCATGTTTCTACTGCAATGGGTAGCCACACATCAGCAACAGCAGCTGGAAACTATAGAGTACCAGTTGTGGTGAATGGCTATTTCTATGGGAATGCAAGTGGCATGGCTCCTCGAGCACGGTAAGCAATACCCAAAGAATTTTTTTGGGATTTTTTTTGAAGCAAATCCTTTGCCTTGGTCCTTTGGAAAAAAACCTTTAAGTTTAAGAAGAAAAGCAGCAAAGTTAGCTTCCTGTGATCATCTCTCTCTCTCTCTCTTCAGGGTCCATGATATCAAGGTCTTCACATTCTTCCTGCCGAGCATGAATGCTTCTAGAAAATAATATAATTTCTTAAATTTTACGTACTACATGCAGAAACTGGCGTAAGTGTATTTACACCAATACTATTCAGCAATTCCAACCAAGTTTTTTTTTGTTCGGTTTTTTTCTGGGCCAGATACAAATACATGGCTACTAGATAAATGGGCCCCATGAAACTTCCCAAGTCTGAAATCGACACAACCCAAGCTGGACAAAGCAAGTTAGTGTTTGTGTTTAGAAGAGCTGAGAAGTGTTGCGGGAATTTTCAGGATTGCAGTCTACAAAGCTCTCTACAGGTTTATTGGGGGCTACATTGCAGATGTGGTGGCGGCAGTTGATCAGGTGTCATAGATTTTTCTTTGACCTAACTTTTATTTCTTTACAGATTTTGATCATTCAATTTTTTCCTCTCTGGAAAGAATCTAGTATTTATTACCTATTCAATCAATCAATCAATCAAAAGACTTTTTTTAAAAAAAATTTTAATTTTTTTTTTTGGTGGGTATTGATTTTAGTTGTTGCTTTGCAAAACAGGCAGTTGCAGATGGTGTGGACATACTTTCACTTTCACTGGGACCCAATACCCCCTCTGGATACTCAAATGTCACCTTCCTGAATGTCTTTGATATAGCCCTTCTCTCAGCAGTCAAGTCAGACGTGTTGGTGGTTCAAGCTGTTGGCAATGGTGGGCCAAACCCAAAGACTGTGCTCTCTTTTAGTCCTTGGATTCTGTCTGTGGCTGCTGGTGTGGACGATCGCTCTTATCCCCACTATGTCACGCTTGCAAACAACATGAGCTTTTCAGGAATGGGCTTGGCACGTAAGTGACACTTCTTTTGTGTGTTTTCTTTTCTTTTTGGTTTTCTTGCATCATCAAAATGATATGAAGCAATTTACACCTTGCAATGGAAAGGAATAGAAAAGGACTAATGGGTTGATGCGGCAGATCAGGATTGTTTACTTAGTCCTTTTTTTGAATTGCTATTATTATTTATTGTGTTGGTTACATTGCTTGAAATGTGCTTGAAAGCACTGGTAAAATAAGCATTCACAGTTTTATTGTGTGGTTCATTACATTGAGAATGCCCCCATCTTGGTGTTCATGGTGTGGCAGCCTCAACTCCTGGAGAAGGGTTTCAAACACTGGTGTGGGCAGATGATGCAGCTCTGGGTCTCACAAACCCTTTGTCTAGCCCGAGCGATTGTCAAGACCCAACTATCTTGGATGGGAGTTTGCTCCAGGGCAAGATACTGATCTGCACCTACTCCTTCGACTTTGCATTTGGTTCAGCTTCTTTGCAGCAAGTCGTAGGAACTGTGCAGACATTGGGTGCAGTGGGATTTATCATGGTGGTGCAATCTGATCTTGGACCCAACAAATTGGACCCCATTCCATTTGTAGTGCCAGCTATTGTCCTCACTTCTCTTCAGGATTCACAGGTACTTGATTTTTAACACCACTCTTTTCTTTTCTCTTGCGCTCTCTCTTTCTCTCTCCCTAAAACCCTAAACCCCCAGCATTGCATGGAATTAACACTGCTGGCAATCTGAGCTTTACTGCAGTTGATGCTTGATTTATATATGTTTGTTTGTCTGAGACAGAGTCTGATGAACTACTACAACAACTTCACAAGCAGAGATAGTTCAGGAAATGTTCTGAAATATGGTGCAGCGGCGAGAATCAACAGTGGACAGGTAGCACAGTACAGTGGACAATGCCAACAAGTTGCACTCTTTTCATCAAGAGGACCTGATGTCGAAGACTCGAGCTATGATGAAGCAGATGTGCTTAAACCAAATGTCATGGTACCTGGTTACCAGATCTGGGCTGCCTGGACTCCAATTGGTATTGATGAACCTGGTTTCCAAGGTAAGGCTAATTTGCATACAAAATCCATCTGCAGTAGCAGTGCTCATCACAGCCTCAGGGTTTGTTTGAAGCTCATATTCAGGTTGTGATTTGTGATGATCACTAGTGAACACTTGTGTGCACAGGTGAGAATTTTGCAATGATATCTGGAACCAGTATGGCGACACCACATGCAGCAGGCATTGCAGCATTGTTGGTGGAAGCACACCCAGATTGGAGTCCCGCAGCTCTTGCTTCTGCAATGATGACAACTGCCAATACTGTAGATCATCAAGGTCTACCCCTCCAAGCACAGCAGCTTTCTGGTCTAGGATCTCTTGTTCTAAATACAGCCACCCCATTTGATTTTGGAAGTGGGGCAGTGAATCCAACAGCTGCTCTAGATCCAGGACTCATCTTTGATGCAGGTCAGCTTCCTCTTTTGTGCTTGCTTGTTCCAAATCAATCTGTCACATATGGGTTTAGGCTTTAGGCTTCAACTAAAACTCTAAACCCTAAACCCTAAACCTATTTGCTTATATCTTCAACTGTAATTGACAAAATTCCTCTTCTTCTTCTTTGTCAGGGCATGATGATTACATCAATTTTCTGTGCTCAGTACAAGGAGTGAGTGCTCTAGCAGTGTACAATACAACAGGGGGAATCTGCTCAGAAGCCCTGCCAGGAGCAAAACCGACAGATCTCAACTTGCCTTCCATAACCATTGCTGATCTGTTGGGCACACGGATTGTTCCTCGCACGGTGACAAATGTTGCCAATGAATCAGAGATGTATGAATTGACTTGGACGAATCCAGGCAATGTGTCTTTAAGTATCGTTCCTTTGACATTTACAGTCGATCCAATGCAATCACAAAACTTGACATTTACCTTGAGTGCTACATACACAACGGATATCACAACGTTTGGAGAGGTTTTGCTGACAGGAAGTTTAGGACATATTGTTCACATACCCATCTCTGTAATGAACAAAACAGTAGGAGTATGATGTCTAGAAGATCCCTTGACATGGTGGCAGAGGTGTGAAGTCTCAATTCTGTTGTTAACAACAGCAGTAGCAGATTTCAGTTTCTTCCTGACATGTGAAAGGGTAATTTTTTTGGGTCCAAGTTTTTTGTAGCAGAACATACATCTTTTACAAGTAGCAACACAGGGGTTTAAGGTTTAGGGTTTATTAGCTTGAGAGGATGATCAAACCTAGGGCTTCTTTGTGGTTTGGGAAATGTTTCAGAATGCAGCAATCAAAAATTGTGTGTTCAGATTGAGCCTCAACTTGCAGCCAGCAGTTTTAGTGTCTGTGCAGAAAATGAAAGATTCTGAACTTTGCTAGGCCATCTCCTCCATTTTTTGAGTATCTAGAATTCCCCATTCCTGGACATTGTAAGAGATCTATTATAAATGCAAATATATTACCAAGAAAGAGCTTCTGTAACATCATGAAGTTATATGATTTTTTAAGAAAGCGATCATAACTTGTAACCCAATTTTGAAATATAATTTAAACAAATATAACGTAAAGAATACCTTGTTTTTACAAGAGTGTTTAGCTTTCTTGAAGATTCCATAACCAAAGTCCATTCCTATCTATCTTTTCCAAAAAAATTTAGTCAAACTATGCATTTTTGTAAGTTAGATTGGGTTTATTTAATGGAAACATATCTTAGGCTTTTGCAAACCTTTTTTTTTACTTTCTCATATTGGCATGCGCATTGAAAAATGCATGGCCAAAAGCAAGTGCCTTGGAAACTTTACTCCATATCAAGAACTTCACAATTCATCACATATTGTTGAAGAGTTGTTATGGCATTCAAATTTGCACTTTCATTCTTCACATATGCAATAATTTTCATTATTAAATCATATTGATCTAACAATTTAGTTAGGTTTCTTGTCGAGGCCTAACTTGTGGTTTCATTTGTCTTAAACAATCCTACTATAATATGTTGAGGTTGTCAATTTTCACTCAAAGTTAATCACCAAGGCAAAAACATCATGTGGTCCTTCTGACATACACAAGTCAAAACTAGTTGTTGCATAATACCAATGTTTCAATTTAGGTAAGAGATACTATCATTTTGTCTTCTCCACCAAATAAAGCAAAACCTTTTGTGAAAACAATTTTCTTAATGAAAACACAATTCATGGACATAAATGCATTACAAGATGTTTCAAACCGAATTTTTTCAACAAATTGAATAGGGAGATGATTTTTGATAACCAAAAGGGCAATGTCTTGCATAAATTATTTTGTTGCACATATTTTTTGAATGAATTTTTTGCAACAAAAAGTTCTAATATTTTAGAGCTAGACACATTAGGTCTTTTTTTGCAAGTTGTCTTTCCAATACAACTCTTAATAGAAAGTTTAGTTTTTCCTCAAATGTTTTTGCAAGCACATCATCATTTGCATCCACATGTTTTTTTAGAGTTAATATACCATTTAAAAAAAATTTATAATTCCTCTCCTTTCTTTTGTTCTTGGATTAAAAAGGACAAGGTTAGCATAACAAATCATACAATGCATGAGTTAAGGTATTTTTCCATCAACAATGTTATTGTCAATTATAATATAAAATGACCAATGGATGGAATCATACTAACATGTACCAATAGCAGTCATAACCATTGTTTAATTTTTTGAATTTTGGATGTAAAATTATATATATATATATATAATACATTATGTACATATCATAAAAATTTGAAATTAATCTAATCATAAACAAATTCAAAATTAAGACTTTTAAGGACTTGTAACCATTGTTTAAAAATAGTTTTAGCACTAAAAGCACAATTTGAAAAAAAATTATGGCATATTTTGAGATTTTAAAAATATACATCTTAACATACTAATATCAATAAAAAATTATATATATTTATATTTATATTTAAGGACATATTAAAAAGATTTTAAGAATACTCTCTAAAAAAATAATGAAAAAGTAGTGGTCCAAGGGGGCATGTGTGGCTCCTATAGCATGGTTGGACCCCAACACAATGCATTCCTATCATGAACTTTCCATTTTTCTCTTTGGACATGCAATTTTTGTAAATTTAATTTATTTATTTTTTCTTCACTTTCAATGGCACTAGACTATATTTGTAGATTTATATCGTTTTGCATAATTTATGTTAAAGATTCCTTTCCATACAAACTTGATTGGGGAAAATTATCCCAAAATTCATTTTCAATTATTGTTTCATTTTCATTTGTCCTTGAAAATACCATTTTATAACAATTTTCAAAAGTGGTGTGATTATAATGGAGAAGACAAAACAAAAAAAATTGTGAATCATAAAATGGGTTAAACGTTTTAAGGTTTTTAAGGTTTAGTTTTTACATAAAAATCAGCTAAATATTTACAAACATCCAGAATCATTTACACCTAAATATTTACAAGCAATTATAAGAGGGAGCACTTCTAAGCATAGAAAAAATATAAAACATAAAAGAGTAAAAACTTGTTTTCTCCCTAGCTTTTCAAAAAATTCCTACAAAAATAAAATTTTAAAAATTTAAAATAACTTGTAAAATAACCAAAAAGAAGAAGAAATGAATTTGGAAAGAAAAATCAATAGAAAAAAATTGAAAAAAAGAGATTGAAAAAGGAAGAAAAATTTACTACTTCCATTAGTTTGGAGCTTGTTGCTTCCAAGCTTCCTCTAGACTTGTAGCCTCGTTGTTCCAACACCCCAAGCCCCTTGCCCCAAGTTTGAAAACTTGAAAAAAAGAGGAGAGGGGGTTAATATCAATGTGGGCAATGGAGTAGTGAAACACAATGGTGTAATGAAGCAACAAAGAATAAAAAGGTACTTGGTACTTGGCTTCATGCAAAGCAAGGGAGCAAAACAAAGCATAGGAATAGCAAAACACCATGTCGCATCGAAACACACAAGAACAATGAAACACAAGAGTAGTGAAGCACTATGTCACATCAAAGCATGCAAGAACAATGGATCACAAGAGTAACGAAACATCATGTCATGGCAAAACATACAAAAACATCAAATCACAAGAACACCGAAGCATAGGAACACGAGGTAGAAGGAGCATGTAGGGGTAGTGAAACACAAGAACAATGAAGTAGAAAGAACATGCAGGAATAATGAAGCACATGAATAACAAAACATGGGAGTAATGAAACACAAGAACATGAAAAAAAATAGTGATGCATAAAGAACATGAAACACAAGAAAAGAAAAGCACAAGTAACGTGAAACACAAAAATAATTAAACTATAAAACACAACAAAGGAAAAAAAAAAAAAAAAAACAAAGCCAAATTTAACCTAGAATACAATGGGAAAAAAAAAAAAAAAACATACAAACAAAAAAAAAAAAA